>Ga0210390_10004753_pt1 | contig 11426 bp, 8 predicted proteins | sample IncBWH11OmetaG_FD_161050 | JGI IMG/M metagenome (GOLD analysis project Ga0210390, IMG submission 161050) | Forest soil microbial communities from Barre Woods Harvard Forest LTER site, Petersham, Massachusetts, United States - Inc-BW-H-11-O ... | reverse complement strand
TGCGCCGCGCCGATTCGTCGCTGTCGCGGACCCCATAGAGGGCGAGCGCACGCCAGAGCAGCGCGGCGTCGGCAGCGACTGCGACGGAGCCATAGAGGAGGCCGACGCCCGGTATGACCAGCGGCCCGAGCGACGCTGGAACGAGGAGTACCGCATAGGCCACGATTTGCCGGCAGGTTTTAACTGGGCCGACGACATTGGGCAGCATCGGCACCCCGACCCGCTCGTAGTCGCCGCTGCGACACAAAGCCAGCGCCCAGAAATGCGGCGGCGTCCATAAGAACGTGATGAGGAACATCGCAATAGGGCCGGCCGAGATGCTGTTCGTCGCCGCCGCCCAGCCGATGACGGGCGGGAGCGCCCCAGCGGCGCCGCCGATGACGATGTTGAGCGGCGTCGAGCGCTTGAGCACCATGGTGTAGAGTGGAACGTAAATGGCGATGGTCAGCGTCAGCAGCGCCGCCGCCAGCACGTTCACCTGGATCGCCAGGCCGGCCACCGACACGACCGAAAGGAGAATCCCAATCGCCAGCGCCTCTAGCGGAGGCACCACGCCGCGGGGAATGGGGCGCATCGCCGTCCGAGCCATATTGGCGTCGATGTCTGCGTCCCACCACATGTTGAGCGCGCCGCATGCTCCCGCGCCACCGGCCATCGCCGAGAGCGCGGCGAGGAGCTTCATCCAATCGATCGGCGCAGGCGCAAGCGCGAAGCCGACCGCGCCGGTAAATACGACGAGCGACATCACCCGGGGCTTGAGCAGCACAAGATGATCGACAACTCCGCCCCGCGGCCATGCAGGCGCGGGGCTACGCTCGCCGCCCTTACGCGCTACTGTTATCGATCGAACCGTCACTTTGCTCCGCCTGAGTAGCGCCGCGTCGCGGCGCCTTCGAATGCCTCCGCGCCATTGTCGCGCGCCTTCGGGTTGTGTTCCGTCGCTTCAGCGCGGTGTCCACCTCTACCATAATGGCAATAGTCGTCGACCGCAAAAGTGAAGCCGGGGCTAGCTGGTCGCATTCGCCTCGCTGAGTGCGGCCGCGCCAGATTCGAATTGCAGCCGCGCCAGGCGCGCATAGACGCCGTTGCGCGCGACGAGCGAGGCATGATCGCCCTCCTCGACGATGCGGCCAGCTTCCATCACCAAAATTCGGTCGGCTTTCAGCACCGTCGCAAGCCGATGTGCGATCACCAGCGTCGTGCGTCCGATCATCACGTCGTCGAGCGCGCTTTGCACCTGCGCCTCATTCTCCGCGTCGAGGGCCGACGTCGCTTCGTCGAGCAGGAGTATCGGCGAGTCCTTGAGAATTGCCCGCGCGATCGCGAGCCTCTGTCTCTGCCCTCCCGACAGCGTCACCCCGCGCTCGCCAAGCTTGGTCGTGTAGCCCATGCCGAGTTCACGGACAAACCCGTCTGCCGCGGCCCGCCGCGCGGCTTCTTCGATCGCGGATTCGCTGGTCGTGGCGCACCCATAAGCGATGTTCTCGGCGACCGTGGCGCCGAAGATCGCGGCCTCCTGCGGCACCGGAGCAATGCGCTCACGCAGTTCCCTTGGATCGACCGTCTTCACGTCGACGCCATCGACAAGGACCTGGCCTTCATCGACGTCGTAAAAACGCATGATGAGCTGGAATAGTGTCGATTTGCCGGCTCCGGAGGCGCCGACAATGGCGACCCGTTCGCCCGGCGCGATCGCGAAGCTGAGGTCATCCAAAACGCAAGCTTCGGGCGCGCTCGGATAGGCGAAGGCGACGCGTCTGAATTCGATCGCCCCGCGCGGCGGCGTGGGCATCAGAGCGGGCCTCGGCGGCGCGACGATGCGTGGGCGGACCGCCAGGAGCTCAGCGATCCGGCCCGCCGAACCCGCAGCGGCGGAGACTTCGTTCCACACCTGGGACAATTCGCCGAGCGAGGTTGCGCCAAGCACAGCGAACAGCACGAACTGCGACAAGAGCCCGCCGCTCATTCGCCCCGCCAGCACGTCGCGCGCGCCGAGCCACAGCACGAACACGACGGTGCAGAAGGCGAGCGACACCGCAACCGCAATGAGGAGGGAGCGCGTGGCCGCGGCGTCGCGGGCCGCACGATAGGCGCTCTCGATTTCGTCGGCGAAACGCGCTTGACTTGCGCGCTCGGCGCCAAACGCCTGCATCGTGCGCGCCGCGCCAAGGCTCTCCGCGGCGAAGGCGGTCGCTTCGGCGAGCGTGTCTTGAGCGCGCCGCGATCGCTGGCGGACCACGCGCCCGGAGGCGATCAACGGCGCGGCGATCACCGGAATGGCGACCAGCACCAGCGCCGACAGTTTGGGGCTCGTGTAGACCATCAGCGCGGTCGAGCCTATGAACATGAATAGATTGCGCAAGGCGATCGAGGCCGAGGAGCCGAACGCCGCCTTGATCTGCGTGGTGTCGGCCGTCAGACGCGATAAAAGCTCGCCCGTTCGTGCGGTGTCATAGAACGAGGCGTCGAGGCGCGACAAATGCGCGAACACATCGCGTCTGAGATCGGCGACCACGCGCTCGCCGAGCGTGGTCACCAAATAGTACCGAGCGGCCGCAGATAGCGCGATCACGACGACAAGGGCGGCCATGGCCATGAAGTACACGTTGATCGCGCCGCCGCTTTCTTTCGAGAAGCCGAAATCGATCATCGAGCGCAGCGCAAATGGCACCGCAAGCGTCGCGGCGGAGGACGCCGTCAGCGCCGCCAGGGCCGCAATCGCCCGGCCGAGACAGCGCCGCCCATAGCGGACAAGCGGAAGCAGCGCCGACATAGAGGCTGCGCGGTTTGCCGGCTCAGTCGTCATCGCTCATCCATAGACGGATCGCCGTCAAAAGGCATGTGCCGGAGTCCGGGCGGGAGCCGGTTTAGTCCGCTAGGGCGCCCGAGCCTCCCTACCGACAAATGTGGGCGAGTTGGAGGGAGCGCGCTATATCCCCCGTTCAATCGGCCTGAGCGTTCTCCTCGCCGCCGCGGGCTGGCCCCCGACGCCCGAGTTAGGCGGTCCATTTGATGAGCGAGACGTCGTCGTGAAGCCACTGACTTTCGGCCGGCTTCAGACCTGCGTCTCGGAGAACGTCCTCGGGCGACTGACCGAACCGGCCCTGTGAGAACACTGGAACGCCGCCAGGTAGTCGCACCTCGAGGGCGCGCGCGAGGTAGAAATCATCATAGCCGATTTTGAGAAACAGACTGAAAACCTCAGTCCCGCCGGCGATCGCCAGCGTGCCAGCCTCACAGCCGGCTGCCACGCACGCGTCCTCCAACGTCGCGCCGGCGGGGTTCCAGAGCCAAGTGTTCGGACTATCAGGGTCGGGCGCAAGGTCGGGCGCTCGCCGCGTTAGTATCAGGCGGCGCCGAGTGTGAGAGTCGGGCTGGCACTCGTGCGAAAGGCGGCCGTGAGCAACCATCGCCACTCGATCGAGCGCTTCAAGAAAAAAGCGCTGATCGGCCTCGAACTTGAGCGAATCGGGCATAAATCCGCTGGCGTCCGCGATCATGCCGTCGGCTGACGCAATAGCATAGCCCTCAATCCGAAAGGGTCCCCGCATCCTAAAGCTGCTCCGCTCGCTCGAAAACGCGCCCAACGGTTACGAGCCGAGCGCATGCATCATTCCAATTGTGCTGGGAGATGCAAAACAAATGCCGAATAGGGATTGCTTGGGTCGAGAGTCAAGAGGACGGCGCTAGCGACGGCTATGGCCGAGAACATACCTAGCAAGCCCATTCCATTGGCCAACGAAACCATGCCATAGCGGCAGAGTCGTAGCACCGGCCAACCACGCTCGCCGCCATCGGCAAGAGAAGGGCTTCGCAACCATGAATGGCCGCAGGCTTATTCCGGGCAAGCCTATCCCTGCATCGGAGATTCCCGACTATTCAATTCTCCGCGATACGCTCGAGGAGGTCTTCGCTGACACGTTCCGCCTGCGCTTGCGGCGCATCGCCGACATCGTCAAGCAATCCGGGGAACCCTTGGAGGGGAACATTTTCTACGCCGACCTTGAGGATCGCTATGCGGACCAGCCTCCGGACGACGAACTCGCCCCGGCGCGGCGCAACGTATGGCGCGCGGTGCGGTTCAAGGAGCGGCTGCTCGAAGTCGGCGTCAACGCGGGCCATAGCGCGCTACTGGCGCTGTCGTCGAGCGCCCGCCTCGAATATTACGGCGTCGACAACATGTCGCACGCCTATACGGCCGAATGCATCGATTTCCTAAAAGGGGAGTTCCCGGGGCGGGTGCACCTGTTTACCGGCGATTCACGCGAAGTCCTCCCTTGGCTCGTCAACCGGCGCGCCGAGCTTGCGTTCGACATTTTTCATGTCGACGGCGGCCACACCGACGAAGTCTCCCGCTCCGACATGGGCAATTGCATTCGCATCGCCAGCGGCCAGCGAGGCCGGCATGTTCTGCTGGACGACGTCCACGCCAGCTGGATCTTCGATGTCTATTGCGAATTCGTGTCGCGGGGCGATTTGACGACCGAGACGTTCTTCGACGACTGGGAGGAGGCCGGCCGCAACGTGCTGGCCAGAATCGAGTAAGCCATGGGTAGGCGAAAGGGAAACGTGCGACTCACATGACCGCGGGCCTCCTCGCCAACGACCGCTGCGAATTCGGCTCGTTCTGGATTGGGGCTCTCAATCCGTTCGCTTACGCGTGCCTCGCTTCGTTTCCTCAAGTCGGCGCGAGCTTGCGCGTCTTCAGCTACGATCCGCGCCTCGACCTGCCCGACGGCGTGCGTCTCGCGGATGCGCGGGCGATCTGTCCCGACGAATCACTGACCCGCAGATTCATCGCTAACGGCAAACCCTCGATCGCGACCTTCGCCGACATGTTTCGTTACCGGATGATCGCGAAGGCGGGTTGCTGCTGGGTCGATACCGATATCCTTTGCTTGAGCAAACCCGCTTTCGAGAACGACGGCTTCGTGTTCTGCCGCCAAGCCGACGCCGTCGGGACGAGCCTCGTCAACAATGCGGTGTTGAAGCTTCCGCCGTCCCACCCAGCGGTGGCCGAACTGGTCGCGACCGCAGAGGCGGCAATCGACGTCGACCAGAGATGGGGCGCGATCGGCCCATTCTTGCTGACGCCAGTCTTGGCCAAGTATGATCTCACCCAGCATGCGCTCGATTCGCATATCTGCTATCCGATCGAGCCCGAGCAATACTGGAAGCTCTTCCTGCCCGGCTATCGTGATTGGGTCGCGGGCGCGGCGCGCGACGCGACCTTCGTGCATCTGTGGAGCGAGGCGGTCGTTTGGAGCGGTTACGATTTCTGGAGCTGCCCGCCCGCCGGTTCCTATTTGCACGATGCGTTCGGGCGCGTCGGCGCGCTCGGCCGCTTCCGCCGCGTCGCAACTGAGGAGGAGGTTCTTCGCCTAATGGTGAAGCCGATCGTCGAATCGGAGCGCGCGGCTCGGCGAAACGCGATTGCGTCCGATTGACCGGCAGGCTTGTCCGCCGCCGCCCTACCCGACCGGGGCGGGCTCGCGAGCCTCCTCCGGCCGCGCAAGCAGCAGCTTCGATCCTTTCCGCCGCTTCTGACGGTGGCGCTTCGGCGCGACAAGAAACGTCACCCTCCGTGGCTCCTTGAGGAACGCGCCCGCCTGTTCCTCGATCATGCGGTCAGCGATTGTCACCCGCGTGCGCAGGTGCCTCAGTTCGAGCATCGACTGAATGAGAAAGGTCTCGACGATCCGGCCGCTGAGCTGCGTATCCTCGAAAACGCCCCACGCATAGGCGCCGTCGCGCTTTCGCTCGAGACCGATTTCATGGATCAGCGCGAGGAAGGGCTTAAGATCCTTCGGGTCGATCATATATTCGACAGTCACCATGATCGGGCCCTGGTCGTCCTCGATCGGATACACGAACACCGGCGTCCGCCAGTGCATCGATGGCGTGAGGTCGAGCGCGGCGGCGGTTTGCAGTCTCCAGCGCGCGGTCAAGGCCATCCCGATGGCCGCACCCGCGGCAGCGAGGAAAAGAGCGGCCGGCACCCCCTCGACGCTGGCGACCTTGCCCCAAACCGCGCTGCCCAGGGTCATCGCGCCGAAAAACGCTGTCAGAAAAATCGCCAGGCCCCGTCCGCGCACCCACTCCGGCAACGCCAACTGCGCCGATACGAACAGCGTCGTCATCATCGTGATCCATGAGGCGCCCGCAATCAGGCTGGCGAGCGCCGCGATGACGGGCTCGCGCGCCGCGCCGTACAACGCGAGGGCGAGAATTGTGCCCAGCGTCCCGAGCGTCGCCAGGCGGTCGGAACCGAGGCGCGCCTTGAGACTCTTGAGCGCGAACGATCCAAGAATCGAGCCCAGGCCAACCATCCCGAGCAAAACACCATAGACTTCGGGCCCGTTGTGCATCTGCGTGCGCGCGACCAGAGGCAGAAGCGCCCAATACGCGCTCGCGAAGGGGAAAAAGGCGACGGCGCGGATGAGAGTCGAATCGATATCGCGATTGTTTCTGGCGTAGCGCAGGCCGGTGCGCAGCGCGCTCACAAGGCGTTCGGCCGGAAGGGTCTCCCTCGCCCGGCGTGGAGCGCGCCACCACATCAGCGCGGCGAGGACGGCGATATTGCCGGCGCAAAAACACCAGAATGGCAAGGCGATGCTGAAGGTCGCGATCGCCAGCCCGCCAAGCGCCGGTGCGACCGCGCGACTCACGTTGTAGCTCGCGTTGTTGATGGCGATGGCGCTATCGAGGTCGCGCTTCGGCACCAGCATCGGCGTGATGACCAGCCATGCCGGCGCTGCAAGCGCGCCGCTGCCGCCCAGACAAAATGTCGTCGCCAGCAGCACAGCCGGCGTCGCCCAATGCATCGTCACGAGGACCGCGAAGACGATCGATACCGCGGTCACCGCAATCTGGGCGCCGATCAGCATCCGGCGCGCATCGATGATGTCGGTCAGCGCGCCGGCGGGCAGGGTCAGGAGAAACATCGGCAGCGTGGTGGCGACCTGGACCGCCGACACCATCATCGGGTCTGGATTGAGGCTGGTCATGAGCCAGTTCGACGAGGTGTCGAACATTGCGAATCCGACATTCGACGCCGAGCTCGCTATCAGCATGACCGTGAACGCCAAATTGCCGAAAACGCCCCAGCGCCAGTTCCGGCCTGCGGGCGCGTCCGACTTGACGCTGGACTCGGTGGACAACAAAGACCCCATCGGAAGAGCGAGAACCGGGCGCAAATACCCGCCGAATCCCCAGGGTCAAATGGCGGACAACAGCCGAAGTTTCAAGGCGCCGCAGTGCGAAAGCGGCCCCGCAAACCACGCACGAAGGAGTTGGCGCTTACGGAGACTTTGGAATTGGCGGCCATGTGATTATGTTTCGAGCAGATCCTTTGACGCGGCGAAGTCGACGACCGGATTGCACGTGATCCTATCCCGAATCGGGAGGCGGCCGCGCCCGCGTCGATGGAGAATTGGTTGGCGACGATTTCCACCCTTATGGCCTGCATGTCCACAGATCGGTCCAACACCGAGTTGCTCGCGGTCGTCGCCGATCTGGCACAGCGCTTTTCGGCCGCGGTCATCGGCGTCTGGGCAAGGCAACTTTCAATGCACTCCTCGATCATGGCCATTGGCGCCGGCGAGCCGAGCGGCCACGAGCCGGACAAATTTCGCGAGCGTGCGGCGGCTCTCGAAGCGGAATTCCGTACAGCGTTGTCGATGGTGAGCAATCTTCGATGGCGCACGCAAATGACGGCTGGACCGACGTCACAATACGTCGCCAATGAAGCTCGCGCCGCCGACCTGCTTGTCGCAGCCGTCGAACCTGGCGAGCGGATGTTCTCTTCTTCGTCCGAAATTGAAGTGACCGATCTGCTCATCCGCGGCGGGCGCCCCATTCTCATGGCGCCGGCCGGGGCGGCCGGGCTCAAATTGGCGCGAACACTTGTTTGCTGGAAGGATTCGCGCGAAGCGCGGCGGGCGGTCGCTGACGCTTTGCCGATCCTGAAGGCGAGCCAAGCGGTCGATGTGGTCGAGCTCGTCAGTGATTACGAGATCGAACCGGCTCGAAGCCAGCTTGCGGACGTCGGCGACTGGCTTGCTGGCCACGGCGTCGAGGCGAGTTGCGTCGCGACCCCGCTGAGCGGGGCAGAATCGGCGCATCTGGCTGCGATTGCCAACGACCTCGAGGCCGACTTGATCGTGGCGGGCGCGTTCGGCCACAGCCGCCTTCGCGAGTGGGCGTTCGGCGGGGTGACGAGGGACCTGCTGGTCCGGGCCGAGCGCTGCACACTTGTCTCGCACTAGACGCGCCGGTCCTGGCGCGAGGAGCGAATTGAAGATGAACTTGCGCTTCAGTCAGGAGTCCCTGCCTGGCCCGCCGCCCATGCTTGGCGCGTTCGCCCATCCGGCGTTCGCGATCGTCTGGACGGCGAGCACGTGCGCGTTGGTCGGCATCGCGATGTATGACACCGCCTCGGGCTGGCTGATGACGACGTTCGATCTCGATCCGTTCGACGTTTCGCTGCTGCACACGGCGACGACGCTTCCGATTTTCCTGTTCACGCTTCCCGCTGGCGCCATCGCTGACATCGTCGATCCGCGTCGGATGATCATCGCCGTCTCCTACGCGATCGCCGCATTGATGGCGATCTTCGCCGCCGTGGTATTGCTCGATTTCGCATCGCCGGTCTTGTTGCTGCTGACGACATTTGTCCTCAGCGCGGCGTGGTCCCTCAATAGTCCCGCATGGTTGTCGATCGTACCGCAGCTCGTGCCGAAGCCCCTGATCCCCGGGGCGATCGCCGCTCACAGCGTCGGCTATAATCTCAGTCGCACGATCGGTCCGGCGCTTGGCGGCTTCATCATTATGAGCTACGGGGCGGCCGCTCCGCTCTGGATTTTCGTCGCCGCCAATCTGGCGGTGATCGCTGCGCTCACCTGGTGGCGCGGGCCGACCAGGCAGGCGAGGCCATCGCTGCCCGCCGAAAGACTGAGCAGTGCGCTCCGCACCGGCCTTCGGCACACCGCGAACAACCGCCTGCTATGGGCGACGCTGGCGCGGACAATCGCGATCTATCCGTTCACCGCGGCGTACTGGGGCCTCTTGCCGTTGATCGCCCGGCGAACCGGCCAAGGCGCGGAGCACTACGGGATCCTGTTGAGCGCGATCAGCGTCGGAGCGATCCTTGGATCGCTTGGACATGAGAAGTTGCGCCGCAAGTTCGGCGCCGACCGGCTGGTCGAAGCCGGGACGATCCTGACCGTGTTCGCGCTGATGGTGTTCGCAGTTGCGCAAGACCTCCCGATTTCGCTTTGCGCCTGCCTGCTGGCCGGTATGGCGTGGGTTAACAACCTGACGTGCCTCTACACATCCGCCCAGAACGTCTTGCCCGATTGGGTGCGCGGCCGCGGCCTCGCGGTGTTCCTGACCGTCATCTATGGCACAATGACCTTGTGCAGCGCGGGGTGGGGCGAGATCGCCGCAAGATCCGGACTTCCGACCGCCCTCCTGCTCGCCGCTGGAGGCGCGATCGCAGCGATCCCCCTCACCTGGCGATGGAAGCTGCAAGAGGGAGCGGCGCTTGACCTTTCGCCCTCCCAGCATTGGAGCCTGCCGCGAACCCATGAGGAGATCGACAACGATCGCGGGCCGGTCCTGGTCAAGATCGAGTATCGGATTGACCCCAAGGACAGCGCCGCGTTCGTGCGCGCTTTGGACGAACTCGGATTCGAGCGGCGCCGCGACGGCGCGTTCGCTTGGGGAATCTTCGAGGACGCCGGTGATCTCGGCCGCTATGAAGAGGCCTACCTCATCGAGTCGTGGCTCGAACTCATGCATTTGCGCGAGCGGGTCACCAACGCCGATCGGGTGCTCGAGGACGAAATCCGGGAGATGCTGATCGCGCCCCCGCGTATCGAATTTCTCATCGCCGCCGAACGCGGCGATGAGACTAGGCATCGGAGCGCCGAGCCAGCCGGAGCATAGGTTGCGAATTCTTATCGTCTTCGCCCATCCATTGGAGACGAGCTTCGTTTCCGCGTTGCACGCCCGCGTCGTCGAGATCCTACGCGCCGGCGGGCATATCGTCGACGATCTCGACCTCTACGCAGAGAAGTTTGACCCGGTCATGTCGCGGGAGGGACTTCTTCGCTACATCAATATCAACGCCAACACGCGCGAAGTCGAAGGCTACGTTCAGCGCCTACTGGCAGCCGAAGCGCTCGTCCTCATGTTTCCCGTCTGGTTCGACGGCCTACCCGCGATCATGCAGGGGTATTTCCAGCGCGTGTTTCTGCCCGGCGTCTCCGTCCGCATCGACGAAGCCGGGCTGTTCCATCCCAATCTGCGCAACGTCAAACGCATGGCCGCGGTGTGCGCCTACGGCGAAAGCCGGCGCGACGTCGCCGCAAAGGGTGACCCGCCGCTGCGTTTCGTGCGCGACAACGTTGGCGCGCTGATCGATCCGAAAGGCCGCTTCGAATATCTGGCGCTCTACGACATGAACTTCACCAGGGCGCCTCGGCGCGCCGCATTCATGAAGCGCGTGACCCGCGCCTTCCACGCCTGGTGAAAGAGCTAGGAGATCGGCCGAGTTAGAAGCTGTATTTGAAGCCGGCGAAAGGTCCGTACATCCATGACTGATAGCGGAAGTCACGGAGGGGTCCGTTGATGTCACGTTCGTAGGTATAAAGGACGCGATAGCCGAGCGTCGTCGCGATTGAAGGCGTCCAATTGTAGCCGACTGAGCTGAGCACCTGGCCGGTTGCGCTGTTATCGAGGCCGCCCAGATCGGTAAGGAAGTTGATGAACCATTTATCATTGATGGTGTAGTGGGCAACGAGTCCTGCGACCGGATCGACCCAATCCTTCGTGAGTGCGAACGTGGGCTCGAAGCCGACGGCCGGAAACGACAAGTCGAGCGCCGTGTGGATGTGGAAATAACGAGCGCCGACTGTGCCGTAGAGTTCGAGGTTCGGCGGTCCTATCGGAATTCTCACCCCTCCGAAAGCCGTTACTATAGCCTCGGTCAGCGTGAGGTTGGCATGGTCGCCAAACAGCGGGCTCGTTGGATTCTCGAAATTCGTCCCTGCTCCGATTCGCGACAAAATGACGTCGACGCCGCCGATGAATGTATCGTTGCGGGCGACGAAGGCGGTCATCAGCCCGCCTTGGAAATGTTCGAGAAGCTTGAGAAAATTGATGAAGAAAGGTGAGGTGGGAAATGGTCCGACACCGGCTTGGCCAGCGAGGTCCGTGCCCCAGCCATAGCCGGTGATCTCGTAATGCCAACTGGACGGCAATGCTGGGGCGACCACCGGCTTCCTCGTCGGCAGGTCCGGATTCGGCAGATCCGCGGCCGCTGCAGGCGTTCCGCAGAGTCCGGCCGCGACAAGAGCCGCCGCATATAACCGCATTTTTGTCGCCCCGACCCCCGCGATCGGCCGCTGATGGCGGCTTTCCGC
>Ga0210390_10004751_pt1 | contig 11427 bp, 12 predicted proteins | sample IncBWH11OmetaG_FD_161050 | JGI IMG/M metagenome (GOLD analysis project Ga0210390, IMG submission 161050) | Forest soil microbial communities from Barre Woods Harvard Forest LTER site, Petersham, Massachusetts, United States - Inc-BW-H-11-O ... | reverse complement strand
CACACACTATCCCGAGCGGCTTGCCGCGTGCATCGCCGCACCAACCGCTCGCAGCGCAGCTCAGCGGGAGCCGCGAAGTCCTGCCTACACATGCTCACTCAAGTTTTGAGTGGATCGTTGCTTGCCCACGCTGACCGGGCGGAGCCAGGCCCCTCACGACGCCCCGGGAACCAAGCAATTTTGACTAGATTTCCAGGTAGTTCGCAGATGGGCGGTACTGGGCTCGAACCAGTGACCTCCTGCTTGTAAGGCAGGCGCTCTACCAGCTGAGCTAACCGCCCCGCGAGAGCCCGATGGTACTAATGGCGGCCCGGCGCGCCGCAGCGTCCGCCCGCGGACCCGCGCCACCGGGCCATGGTTGGTTTTCAACGCGCGCGCGTGGAAGGCCCGACGAGCGAACTAAATTTTGGCGACGGAAACCGGGGATGCTTGACGATGGCAATGAATCGAGATCAGACGGGATGAGAATGGAAGAGGAGAGCGCGGGGAGCACACTCGATGCGCTTGACAACGCGGCGACGGCCACGACCGACCGAAGCCCGATGCTCGAGATATCGAACGCGATGGTGGGCCTCTACAAGGAGGTGTTCGGACGTGGTCCGACCAAGGCCCGCGCCCAGTTCGCCGGACAGGACACGCTGGTGGTGATCCTGGAGGCGAGCCTGACCGTGGCCGAGCGCAACCTGGTGGCGATGGGCGAACACCAGCGGCTGCGCGAGGCGCGACTGTTCTTTCAATCCGCGCTCGAGGATCAGTTCCGAGGGATCGTCGAGCAGGCGCTCGGCCGACGCACGGTGGCGTTCGTAAGCGGGATCGATACCGAGCGCGACGTGGCGATTGAAGTGTTCACGCTCGAGCCGGCGGAAGCGCCCGAGCCGGCCTCGAGCGAGACATGACCGGGCGCTAACGCCTCATCGTTCATACTTGGCCGGTTCCCGCCAGGCGGGTCGTAAATCCAAGACCGGTCAGGTCCGAGGTCGATGGCTTCCAGAGATCGAGTTCGCCTACTCGATGCCGATTTCGAGCTCGCGCGCCGGCTCTCGCCGGACGAACGTGCAGAGCTTGCCGCACTGACGCTGCCGGTGGTCGAGATTCCAGAGGGACCGTTTCAGCTCGAAGCGATCCTCGGAACCCATCAGGCCTTTGCCGCCGGCGTGCTCGATGGCATGGCCGTGCACGCCATCCAGATCGGCGAGCAGTCCGGAATTCAGCTGCTCGGGCCCGGCGATCTCCTGATCCAGCCCAACCCTGAGCCACCGGCCTGGCTGCAGGACGTCGCCTTTCGCGCGCCGGCTCCGATGTCCGTGGCCATTTTCGGCGAGGACTTCCTCGCAGTGGCACGGCGCGCGCCCCGTCTGATCGCAGCGCTGTACGACTGCGTCGGCGACCAGATGCATCGGTTGGGCAGCCAATTCGTCATCTGCCAGCTACCGCGCGTCGAGCAGCGAGTGCTCGCGATCCTGTGGTTGCTGGCGGAGTCTTGGGGTCATGTCACCCCGGGCGGGGTCCGGGTCCCGATGGCCCTCACACATGAGACCCTCGGCGGCCTGATCGGTGCTCGCCGCCCGACCGTGACGCTCGCGATCCGCAAGCTCAGCGAGCAGGGCTCGATCGTGCGGCAGGATTCCGGTTGGCTCCTGCTCGAGCTTCCGCCCGAGCCCACCGGGGCGCCCAAGGTGCTCGCGCCCGAGCTCGCGGGCGTCTCGGTGTCACGATGGGCGCCGGGGCCCGAGCCGGCGGCCGATCCCAGCGTTCGCTACGCGGAGCTCAGAGACACCGTCCGCATGCTTCGCGAGCGGCACACCCACGATCGGGAGCAGGCCCGCGATCAGCTGAAACGCGCCCGGTCCGCTCGGGTGCGCGTGACCGCGATGCGCCAGCAGATATCTCAGGAAGCCCTCAAGCGGCGACGTCCTCCGTCATCATGATCACACCAGAGACGCTGCCGTCGCCCGTGCTCCCGAGCGGAAGGAAGGTGACGCGGCACATGAAGCCCTCCCCGCGCCGCTTGGTTGCCTCGAGCACAAGCTCTTCGCGCTGAGACCGTCCCGCCAGCGTGTCGCGCATCTGCTGTCGCACGTTCTCGACCGGCAAGCCGATGTCCAGCGACATCAGATTCTCGTCCTCGGCCTCCTCAGCGGTTAGCCCCCACAGCTCCTGGGCCTTTCCGTTCCAGATCTGGACCCGCTCGTTGCGGTCGAGCACCGCCACCGCCACACCGATCGAGGTCAGAATCGTCTCGAGGATGGAGTTGACGTCGCCCAGCTCCCGAGTCCGGTGCCGGAGCTCCTCGTTCATCGTCTCGAGCTCCTCGTTGCTCGACTGGAGCTCCTCGTTCATCGTCTCGAGCTCCTCGTTGCTCGACTGGAGCTCCTCGTTCATCGTCTCGAGCTCCTCGTTGCTCGTCTCGAGCTCCTCGACCGTCGACTGGAGCGCGTCGTAGGCCTGCTCGAGCTCGCGCTTTGAGCCGGTCAGCTGATCCTGCAGCTTGTGGGCCTCGGTGACGTCGATGTATGCGACGCTCGTACCGATCGTGACTCCGCCGCTGCTCAGCGGGGTGATCCGAATGTCGAAGATTCGGTCGCTGTCGCCGGCGCGCCATTGGATGGCCTTGATCTCGGACGCTCGCAGGTCGCGATCCACCGAGTCGAGATGGCTGCGGAGCTCGATCGGTCGATACGAGAGCTCGAGGTCCTGAATCGGCCGGCCGAAGTCGTTGAGCCCCAGGCCGAACATCCTGCGCGCCGCGTCGTTGGCCATGATCATCGCGCGGTTGTGGTCGAGGAGGACGTGCGCGGCGCCGACGATGTCGAACGCCGCGTCGCGCAGAACGTCCGCCTCGGTCGGCGCGAACGCACGACCGCCGTCAGCCGAAAGCACCCGCACGCGATCCCGAACGGTCGGCTTGATCACCTTCCGGAACACCCGGCGTTTGAGCTCGAGCGGGGTGAACAGGTCGGTGTGCGTAATCAGCATCTCGGACTTGCCGAGCAGCAGATACCCGTCGTCGTCGAGCCCGAAGTGGAACCGTCGCAGGATCTGGGCCTGTGTCTCGGCCGTGAAGTACATGAGCGTGTTCCGGCAAACGAGCAGGTCGATCCGAGAGATAGGCGCATCCTGGACGAGGTCGTTACGCCCGAAGATCACGCACCGCCTCAGGTCCTTACGGAACACGTAGCGCTGATCGGTCCGCTCGAAGAAGCGCTCCAGGGCGTCTGGTGGCACGTCCTCGATCTGGCGGGGCAGGTACGTGCCGTGGCGGGCCTGACCGAGGGCCTCGTCGTCGATATCCGTGGCATAGATCTTTACTCGCTCCCGAAAACCGGGATCCCCCATTACGCGCGCGAGGACCATCGCCACGGTGTAGGGCTCCTCGCCTGACGCGCAACCTGCGCACCAGACCCGGATGGGCGAGTCAGGCGCGCGGGCGTCGAGCAATTGCGGGGCTATCTCGGCGGCCACGTACTCCCACGTCTGGGGGTCCCGGAAGAAGCCCGTCGTGTTGATCAGCAACGTGGTGAACAGCTCGGCGAACTCCTCGCCGTTCAGCTCGATGAAATCGACGTAATCGTCGTATCGCTCGGTCCCGACCGCCGCCATCCGCTTGGCCACGCGCCGCTCGAGCGTCGAGCGCTTGTAGCCCGTGAAGTCGAAGCCACGCGTCTCCTTGACGAGCTCGAGGAGTGCGTCGAGCGTCGTGTCTGCTCGCTTGGCGTTCACTCGTCGCGATGCCCTCCGGACTGCGCGTGGATTCGATCCCCTTCCACAGGGACAGCGTACGCTCAGTCGGGGTCCCGGACCAGCTTTCGCGGCGTCATCCCAAGGGAATGCGCGCCCCTCGATGAGTCTTGCGCACCGGCGAGGTCTAACCAGCATGAAGACCCGACTCGCGAAAGGAGCCGACCGTGACCTCCGATAGCCGACACCGCTGGACTGCGCTTGTCCTGCTCTGCATGGGCTCGCTGATGATCGTCCTCGACACCACGATCGTGAACGTGGCGCTGCCATCGATCCGCAGCTCCCTGGGCTTCTCCCAGACGTCGCTGGCCTGGGTCGTCAACGCGTACATGCTCACGTTCGGCGGTTTTCTGCTGCTCGGCGGACGGCTCGGTGACCACTTCGGCCACCGGCGCCTGTTCGTCGCCGGGATCCTGCTGTTCACGGCGGCGTCGCTCGCCTGCGGACTTTCGACGGCGAAGGGAATGCTCGTCGGGGCGCGCGCGGTTCAGGGATTCGGAGGAGCGATCGTGTCGGCCGTATCGCTGTCGCTGATCGTGTCGCTGTTCGTCGAGCCCACCGATCGGGCCAAGGCGATGGGCGTGTTCGGCTTTGTCGCGGCCGGTGGAGGCACGCTCGGCGTGCTGCTTGGCGGCGTGCTCACCGACGTGCTCGACTGGCACTGGATCTTCCTCGTCAACGTCCCGATCGGGATCGCAGTCTGCGCGCTGGCTCCGCGGGTGCTTCCGGCGAGCCGCGGTCCGCGGTCGGGTGGTCGCCTCGATGGCGCCGGCGCGGTGATCGTGACCGCGGGCCTGATCCTCGCCGTGTACGCGATCGTCAACGGCAACCAGGTTGGGTGGCTGTCGGGCCGGACGCTCGGGCTGCTGGCAGCCTCGCTCGCGCTCCTGGCCGTGTTCGGAGTCGTCGAGTCGCGCGTGGAATCGCCGTTGATGCCGCTAGGCCTCTTCCGCCGGCGGAACCTGGCGACCGCCAACGTGGTCGGCGTTCTGTGGGCAGCCGCGATGTTCGCATGGTTCTTCCTCTCAGCGCTCTACCTCCAGCTGGTGCTCGGGTACACCCCGCTGCAGGTCGGGCTGGCGTTCCTGCCCGCGAACCTGATCATGGCCGCGCTATCGCTCGGCCTGTCGGCGAAGCTGGTGATGCGCTTCGGGATCAAGCGGCCGCTGGCGGGTGGGCTCGCGCTCGCCGCTCTCGGACTCGCGCTGCTGGCCCGCGCACCAGTGCACGGCCACTACCTGACCGACATCCTGCCGAGCATGGTCCTGCTCGGGTTCGGCGCCGGTGCGGCCCTCAATCCGCTGCTGCTGGCGGCGATGGGCGACGTCGAACCGAGCGAGGCCGGCCTCGCCTCCGGGATCGTCAACACCTCGTTCATGATGGGTGGCGCGCTCGGCCTCGCGCTCCTCGCGAGCGTGGCGGCGTCGCGGACCAACCACCTGCTCGCGGCCGGCGCTCCCCACCTGAGCGCGCTCACCGGCGGCTATCGCGTCGCGTTCGTCATCGGCGCCGGCTTCGCAGTGCTGGCCTCCGCTCTCAGCGCGCAGAGGCTGCGAGCCGGGGCGATCGACGCGGCCAGCGAGGCCGTTGGCAGCGCGCCGTCACGCGAGCCCGCACTCTCCGCCGGAAACCTGTAACTAACCTGAAACGGATGGACCGCGCCTCGATCGATCAGCTCGCGGGCGGGATCTATCGGATCTCGCTCTGGTCGCCGGAGGCTGGGATCACGTTCAACCAGTTCCTGATCGACGACGAGGCGCCGACCCTCGTCCACACGGGAAGGTACGACGACTACGAAGCGGTCGCGGGCGCGATCGCGGAGGTCCTCGATCCGGCCCGGCTGGCCAACATCGTGCTGCTGCACTGGGAGGGAGACGAGAACGGCGGCATGGATCGGTTCATGTCCCGTGCCAAGGGCTCGCAACTGGTCGGCTCGGCGCTGTCGATCGCGCTGAATGCGGCCGGGTTCGGGGTGCACACCCGTACGCGCGGATTCCGCGACGGCGAGACGCTCGACCTCGGTGAGCACAGGCTCCGCTTCATGGAGACCCCCCACGTGCACCACTGGGATTCGATGATGGTCATGGAGGAGACGACCGGAAGCCTGTTCCCCTCGGATCTGTACCTGCAGCCGGGCGAGCAGCCCGCGTTGACTAGCGAGAACCTCGCCGAAGAGATGCTCGACGCCTATCGGACGTTCGGGATCTTCGCCCACGAGGACCCCGTCCGCGCCGTGGCACGGCGAATCGCTGAGTTGCGGCCGTCGTGGATCCACGCGATGCACGGCGCGACGATCTCAGGCGAGGCACTGGGCTATTACACGAGGGCGCTGCTCGAGGAGGAGTACGCCTACCGGGGCCGGCTGTTCGGGCGGTCGATCCCGGCCGAGCCGGCATCACCCGGATAGGCCCCGTTTCGGCCCCTGGACGGGTGTCGGGCATCCGGGTTACCCACTCAAGCTCCCCTGATCGTGCCCCGACAGGCGATGCATGAGTCAGATTCGGCCGCGTCTTCCCGTGCTCGGGCTCCTGGCTCGTTCCGTGGTGGTCCCGGCGGTCCTGCTGATCGCGGCCAACATGGTCATGGTGATGTTCATCCCCGTGGTCCACATGGTCGTGGTCGGCGTCGCGGGCGCCCTCGCCGCCTCGTGCGCGATTTGGATGTCGATCATCGCCGCGCGCCGGAACGACGGCCGCGCCGTGTGGATCGGCATGGCGTTCTCGGTCATCGCCACGATGCTGGTCATCCACGGCCTCGCCACCCCCGGCGTGATTCTCCCCGCCAACGGCCTCGTCCAGGTCGCCGGCGCGCTCAACCTCCCGGTGTGCGGCACGATCCTCGCCGCCTCCGGCCTGCCGATCCTGCGCCGGCCGCGCAACGTCCAGAGGTTGCTGCGAATTCAGTTCCTGGTGGTCGTCGCTCTGGCGATGGCGGGCGCAACCGCACTGGTTTTCTCAACGCTGATTCCCGTCGTGCCGGACCCCTCGACCCCCACCGCCGAGGTCATCTTCGTCGCGGGCGCGATCCCGCTCGTGCTCCTGGCCTGGCGCGCCGGCCGGACCTACCTGCTGACCCGGCGGATCTCGGACCTGATCGTGGTCGAAGGGGTCGTCTGGCTGATCGGCGCGCAGTTCGGACTGCTGAACTTCGCGATGATGGACGGCGCATGGTGGGCGGCGCACGTCCTCGAGGTCGCCGGCATCGGGATGGTCGCGATTCCGGTCGCGCTCGACCTCCGGCACGCCGTGGCCTCGCGGCCGCTCGTCGGGGATCTGCGAGCCGCCGACCTGGTCGAGCACGAGGAGGCGTTCCTGGGCGGCCGCGTGCGCGCACTGCTGGTCCGGCTGGGCGAGAAGGACCCGTCGACCGAAGGGCACACGCGCCGGGTCGCCACGCTCGCGGTCGCGATCGGCGAGCGTCTGGACTTCGCCCAGAGCCACTTGCGCCAGCTCGCGCTCGGCGGCCTCCTCCACGACGTGGGCAAGCTGTCGGTGCCCAACGAGATCCTCAACAAGCCGGGCCGGCTCACCGACGAGGAGTTTGACGAGATCCGCCGCCACCCAGGTGCCGGTCGAGAGCTTCTGACCGAGCTCGGCGGCTTCTCACCGCTCGTACTCGATCTCGTCGAGAGCCATCACGAGCGCCTCGACGGCTGCGGCTACCCGAATCGCGTTCCCGCCGGCGAGCTCGACCTCGCCGTCCGCATCCTCACCGTGGCGGACGTCTACGACGCGCTCACCGCCGATCGCGTGTACCGCGAGGCGTGGCCGGCCGAGCGCGCGCTCGCGCTGCTCGAAGAGGAGACCGGCGCCGCGTTCGACCCCACGTGCGTCGCGGCCCTCCGGACGATCGTGGCCTCCGAGCAGCCCGAGCTCAGCCCGGTTCAGCCGGTCCGCGAGCCCGCCCCAGTGCCCGTGCGTACCCTGCCGGGCCCCGTGTTCGGCGAAGCGGCCGCCTGAGCGCGCGGCCGCCACACGCCATCGGCCCGGTGGAACATCGCGTTCGCGACTCCGGCATAGGGCCCGCACGACCCCGCGCGGTCGAAATCGGCGTGGACGTACGTCGGCTGGTCGCCGACCATCGTGACGGCCACGCAGCGAGGTGGAACTACGGACGCCGCCGCGACGCCGGCGGCTCCGCGGTCGCGGTGGCTCGCGCCGCTGCCTGACGAGACCGCCCCGCCGTCGACGGTCAGCATGAACGCGAGGATGGCCACGGCCACCGCCAGGCTGAGCACGAGCCCGACCCGCTTCCGCACCGCGCGCGCGGAAGGCTCCGCCACGATCGTGATCTCGACCGCGGACGGCGCGTCCGCCGGACCGCGCCGAGGGTCGACCCTCGTCTCGCGCGACACACAAGCATTATCGCGAACCTAATAAGTCGATAGGCTCGACCGCCGCCACCCAACAAGGAGGAACCGATGGTGAGATTCGTGGTCCTGTACGGTCAGCCGGAGGACCCGGCGGCATTCGACGAGCATTACGCGAACACGCACATTCCGCTCGTGGAGAAGATCCCGAACCTTCGTCGCTTCGAAGCGTGCAAGGTGCTCGGGACGCCTGACGGGGGTGCGGCGCCGTACTACTACCACGCCGAACTGTGCTTCGACGACGCCGCGGCGCTGGAGTCGTCACTCGCAAGCCCGGAGGGACAGGCCGCCGGGGCCGACGTGGAGACCTTCGCCACCGGCGGGGCCACGGTCATGATCACGCAGGGGTGAGCCTGGCTACGACATCGGCCTAGCGATAGGACGGAATCTGGACCCCGTCCGGGGCCCACACCGATCAACTGAGCATGAGCATTGGATCAATCAGTGGGTTCGCGGCGGCGCAGTCGATGTTCGGCGTCGCGGCGCAAGCAGCGGTGAGCGTTGGCTCGGCGGGTACCGGCGGCAGCGACAGTGGGGCCAGCGCGTCGGCGGGCAACGTCGCCGAGCAGACCAGTGTCGCCGTGCTGCGAATGGCGCTCGACCAGGAGCGCTCGCTAGTCAACATCCTGGCCTGAAGCCAGTCACCGAGGTCGCTCGCCTTTACAGGTAAGGCAGGGTGCGCTCCGGCGACGCGTTCGTCCCGCCCTGCGGATACTCGGGGGACGGCTCCGGACCGAGCTCGATCTTCCCGGCGTAGTCCTCGGCATTGTCGACCGGATGAAAGCCGAGCCGGTAGCCAGGAGTGAGGTCCCACCATCCGCGCGTGTTGGCGGAGACCGCGTAGAACACCGCGTAGGTGACATCGGTCGCGCGCATCGCGGCGAGGAACGCCGCCTGACAGTCGCGAGGACTCAACCAGGTGCTGAGGTGCCGCCGGTCGAACGGCGCTTCCTCGAAGCTGGCGATTCGGATCGCGATCACCGAAAGGTGAAACTTGTCGGCGTACAGGCTGGCCAGGCCCTCGCCGGCGACCTTGCTGACGGCGTACAGGCTGTCGGGCCGGGTCGGCATGTCGGGCTCGACGACCTTGCTTACCGGATAGAACCCGGTGACCCGATTGCTACTGGCGTAGACGCAGCGAGCGACGCCGGCGCGGCGCGCCGCCTCCAGCACGTTGAACGTGCCGACGATGTTGATCCCGGACAGATGGTCGAACGGGGCCTCGTCGGCGAGGCCGCCGAGGTGCAGCACTCCGTCGGCGCCCGCGATCACCTCCCGCATGGCGACGGGATCGCGCAGGTCCGCTACCACCGACTCCTCGCGGTCGTGCTCGGGCGTAACCGGTACGAGGTCTACGAGGCGGAGCCGCGCGACCTGCTCAGCGAGCGCCGGGCGCACGCTCGTGGCGATCCGGCCGGCCGCGCCGGTGAGCACCCAAGTCTGATCGCCAAGCACTACGACGCCGGATCCCAACGGGCGGGTTCGAGCACGCGCGACCTTACCGCGAGCTGGTTTTGAGCGCCCGAAGCGCGGATCACGTCGGGTCGCGGTTGCGCTCGCTCCGCCGGGCGCGGCCTTCGCTGGCGCTCCGGAGCACGTCGCCGGCCAGCGCGGGCTCGAGGTCCAGTTGCGTCGTGGCCATGATCCGCCCGACCATCATGTACTGCCCGATCACGAGCAGGAGGTGGATGATCTCGCGCGGGGTAAAGCGCGCGGTCATCGCCGCGAATGTGTCGTCGTCGGGCGTGGCGTCAAGCACGACCTGGGAGGTGAAGCGGACGACAAGCCGCCCGTCGTCGCCGAGCACGGCGGCGTCGAGGTCACCGCGCTCGATCGCGTCCAGTTGATCCTGGGTTCCACCGACGGCGAGCGTGATCGCGGCGTGCTGCACCCACTCATACTCCGCGCCCGGAGTCATCGCCGCGACCCGGGTGATCGCGAACTCGCGCAGCAGGTGGTCGAACTCGTCGCCGTCGAACAGCGCGCCGCCGAATCGCATCCAGGCCGGGAACGTCCCCTGCGCGTTCGCGACCATGCGAAAGATGCCGAGGTCGGGGGCCTTGCCGAGCACGGCGGCCACATACGGCTCCGCCTGGTCGGGATCGAGGTAAGGAAGCCGCGCCATCGCGAGGATCGACCTTACCCTAGCTCGCGGCTCACACAGTGATTCCCGGGGCAGCCGTATAGGCTGCCCCGGCCAATCACGTCACAGGAGCCATCAACGTGAACGTTTCCTCGAGGTTCGACGTCGCCGGTTACGGCGTGATCGTCACCGGCGGTGCCAGCGGCCTGGGGCTCGCCTATGGAGAGGTGCTCGCCGCGCACGGCGCGCGAGTCACCCTGATCGACGTCGACGGTGACGCCGTCGAGGCAGAAGCGTCACGACTCAGGGACGAGGGACTCGACGTGCGGGGCACGGTCGCCGACGTCACCGACCATCCGCGGCTCGATCAGGCGATCGACGAGGCGGCGGAGTTGTATGGCCGCCTCGACGTCGCCTTCGCCAACGCAGGCATCGATCCCGGCGTCGGCTTCGTCGGTGCGTGGGCCGGGGGCCAGCGGCCTCGCGTTGAGGAGGGTGCGCTCGAGCGTTACACCGACGAGCGCTGGAACCGCGTGATCGACATCAACTTGAACGGGATCTTCGCCACCACGCGGGCCGCAGCTCGGCACATGCGCCCGCGCGGTTTCGGCCGGATCGTCGTCACTACCTCGCTGGCCGCGACGAAGACCGAGCCGGCGATCGGGTCCGCCTACATGGCGGCGAAGGCCGGTGCCAGGCACCTTGTGCACATGCTCGCGCTCGAGCTCGCGGCCTACGGCATCACCGTCAACGCGATCGCGCCGGGCTTCTTCGTCACGAACATCGGCGGTGGCCACGCCCCCAATCCCGACGTCCAGGCGGCGCTCGCCAGGGACATTCCGATGCATCGCGTCGGCTTCCCGGACGACATCAAGGCCCTCGCGCTGTTTCTCGCCGCGCCCGCATCGGAGTACATCACCGGACAGGAGATCGTGATCGACGGAGGTTGGGGGCTCGGCGTCGCCGACTGAGTCGACGGGCGGTGGCTCAGCCCACGGGCGAGGCTGAGCCACTCGCGGTGGCGCGGCGAGCGCGCCTGATCGCCTGGCGCCGGCGCGTCCCGGTGGCCCTGTCCTCGTCGACTGCCCCGAGCTCGAGCGCGCGCTCTCGCCCCCTGCTGCCCAGGTCGTAGTGATCGTTCTCGGCGCGCCCGGGCTTTGACTGGAACCACTCGCGGCGCAGACCGAGCCGCTCGGCGAACTCGTGCAGCTCCTCGAGCGTGTCGGCCTGGAGGTGC
>Ga0210390_10004750_pt1 | contig 11427 bp, 11 predicted proteins | sample IncBWH11OmetaG_FD_161050 | JGI IMG/M metagenome (GOLD analysis project Ga0210390, IMG submission 161050) | Forest soil microbial communities from Barre Woods Harvard Forest LTER site, Petersham, Massachusetts, United States - Inc-BW-H-11-O ... | reverse complement strand
TGCCTGGCTACCTGCAGCAAGAGGGGTACACCAGCGGGACGAGGTTCGGGATCATCGGCCTGTTCCTCACCGGTCGGGCGGCCATCGCCGCGGCCGTCCTCGTGCTGGCCGTCGTCGCGCTCGCCGTGCTGCGGTTCGCCGACCCCGACCAGCCGTGGCGCGGCGCCGTCGTCATGACCGCGGCCGCGCTGGCGGTCGCCACCCCGCACTACCAGTGGTACGCGCTGCTCCTGGTGATGCTCGTGGCGCTCGACGGGCGTCCGGAATGGCTGGCCTTTGCCGCGGGCGGGTACTACGCCGCCGAACCGGGCCTGGGCCGCCTGACGCCCCCGTACCGGTACCACGACGCGATCGCGTACGGCGTGCCCGTGCTGATCGTGGCGGTCGGCTGGCTCATCCGCTTTGAGCGCGCCCGGCGGGCCGTCCCCGTCCCGGTCACGCCCGCCACCCCGGTGGTGGTCCCGGTCCCGGTGCCGGGCTCGGCCGACGCCGAACAGCTGACGGGATTGGGCGCTTTCTTACCGGTTGGTTACCCGTGAGCCAAATACCAAACGGCGCAGGCCGCCAGGACCGTGAATAAAGGTATGAGTTACGACCCGTCGTACCGCACACCCCCGCGTCAGGACCGCTGGCCCAATGCGACGCCCCAGGAACCCTGGCCGGCCTACACGGGGGCCGAAACGTACCGGGAGACAGCCGACTATCGCGGCCACCGGGAGCTGACCAGCGGGTATCAGGACGCTGGGTATCAAGGTGCTGGGTATCAGGGCGCTGAATACCAGGGCGCTGGGTACCAGGGCTACCAGGACAGCGGGGCCAGCGGGAACTGGAACGGCAACGGATACGACCGCGGCAACGGATACGACCGCAGTTACGGATACGGCGGCGTGGCGGCCGACTACGGTGACGCCTGGGACGGTGGTTACGGCGGCTACGGCCCCCCGGATGGCCAGGACGGCTACGCGGGGGCCCCGGATCACTACGCCGGAACGGACCTGGCCGAGTACCTCGAGCCCACGCCCACCGGCGCGTTGTTGATCGCACCCGACACCCGGCAGGGAATACCGTTCCAGAGCCCGGGTCGAGACCGGGCCCCCCGCGGCGGGCTCCTGGTCGGCGCGGTCACCGGTCTCCTCGCGGCCGGGGTGGCGATCGGCACGGCCATGCTCGCCGCGGCGTTCGTCCGGCCGCAGGCCTCCCCGGTCATCGCCGTCGGCGGCGCGTTGATCGACCGGACCCCCTCGGCGGTGAAGAACTTCGCGGTGGCGCACTTCGGCGAGAACGACAAGACCATGCTGCTGGCCGGGATGTACGTGGCGATCGCGGTGCTGGCGATGTTGATCGGGTGCCTGGCCCGGCGCAACGCCGCGATCGGCGTGGGCGGGATCGCGGCGTTCGGGCTGTTGGGCGCCTTCGTCGCGATCACCAGGCCGGAGTCCCAGCCGACCGACGTCGTCCCCTCGGTGATCGGCGGCCTGGCCGGGATCGCCGCCTTTGCCTGGCTGGCGTGGGCCGCGTCGCCGGTCGCGCCTGCGGCGCTGACGCTGCCAGTCCGGCGAGCCCACGCGGGCGGACATCGGAGGGCGTGGTGACTACCACCGTCGACCGACGCAAGTTCATGGCCGCGGCGGCAGGCACGGCCGTGACGGCGGCCGCGGCCGGGATCGGCGGCGAACTCCTGATCAGCAAGCGGTTCCGCGTGAACACGTCGACGGTCAGGCTCGCTCCGCCGGTGGCCACGCCGAGGCCGCTGGCCTCGGGCACCTCGCTGAACATCCCGGGCCTGTCCCCGTTCTTCACGCCGGACGCGCAGTTCTACCGCGTCGATACCTCCCTGGTCCTGCCCGTCATCTCACCTTCGGCCTGGCAGTTGCGCATCCACGGCATGGTCGACAACCCGATGACGATCACGTTCGACGAACTGATGAAGATGCCCATGATCGAGCACGACGTCACGCTGACGTGCGTCTCGGAGAGCGTTGGCGGCCCGTACATCGGCAACGCCCGCTGGGAGGGCACGCTGCTCGCCAACGTGCTCCGCCGGGTGGGCATCCAGCCGGGCGCCGACCAGATCGTCATGCGCGACGTCAACGGGATGACCATCGGCGTGGCCACCGAACCCGTCATGGACGGGCGCGCGTCCATGCTCGCGGTGGGGATGAACGGGGTGCCGCTGCCGCAGGCGCACGGCTTCCCGGTACGCGTGGTCGTGCCCGGCCTGTACGGGTACGTGTCCGCGTGCAAGTGGGTGGTCGACATGCAGCTCACAACGTTCGGCGCGTTTGACGCCTACTGGGTGCAGCGCGGCTGGTCCAAGCAGGCCACGATCAAGACCGAATCACGCATCGACGTCCCGAAGGTCGGCGGCAGCCTGTCCCCGGGGAAGGTGGCGGTCGCCGGCGTGGCCTGGGCGCAGCACCGGGGAATCGAGGCCGTCGAGGTCTACATTGACGGCACCTGGTACCCCGCGAAACTCGCGGCCCAGGACACGATTGACACCTGGCGCCAGTGGTACTACTTCTGGGACGCCACCCCTGGCACGCACACGATCAAGGTGCGTGCTACCGACCGGACCGGTCACACCCAGACCGCCGCGGTGCACCAAACCGAGCCCAACGGGGCCACTGGTTACCACACCATCCAGGTCACGGTCACCTGAGGTCGCCGGTCACTGAGCTAGCCGCTGGCGCGCACCCGCTTTGCGCACCAGCGGCTTGTTCTTGCGGCCAGTGTGCCCGGTGTGCCCAGTGCGCTCAGTACCCTCAGTGCGCGCGGAGGGCTTCGAGTAGCTCGTCGAGCGCGTCGACGTTGTGCGCGCTGACCACGGCGTCGCAGTACGGCCAGGCCGCGGCCATCCCGCCGACCTCCGGGCTGTACCGGGGAGACTGGGTGCGGGGGTTGGCCCACACGATCCGGTGCGCGACCCGGGACAGCCTGGCCATCTGCTCGCCGAGCAGCGCGGGCTCGCCGGTCTCCCAGCCGTCCGAGATGATCAGGACCACGGCGCCCCGGGCCATGCCGCGGCAGCCGTACCGGTCGTTGAACTCCTTGAGCGCGGCGCCGATCCTCGTCCCGCCCGACCAGTCGGGGGCCGCCTCGCCCGCCTTGGCCAGCATCGTGTCCGGGCTGGCGGCGGCCAGCGCGGGGGTGAGCCTGGTCAGCCGGGTAGCGAAGCTGAACACCTCGGGGCGGCTCTGCCCGCCGCGCAGCTGCCCGCCGTTGAGGCAGTACATGAGCATCAGCAGCGCGCGGGCGTAGGACTCCATGGACCCCGAGATGTCGCACAGCACGACGAGGCGGCGCGGGCGGGCCCGCGGCGCCCGGCGCGACAGCTTGATCGGCTCGCCGCCGCTGCGCCGCGCCTCGCGCAGGGTCGCGCGCAGGTCCGGCCGCTTCCCCGCGCGGGCGCCCCGGTACCTGCGGGTCCGGCGGAGCGGCACGGACAGGGTCATCTCGCGCATGAGCGTCACGAGCTGTCGGAGTTCGGCGGCGGACAGCTGGGTGAAGTCACGCTCGCGCAGTCGTTCGGCCGCCGAGGCCACCCGATGCACGGCCGGCAGCTCCGACAGCGGGTCGTCGCCGTTGCCGTCGGCCGCGCCGGTCGCCGAGACCTGCAGCCCCGACGGCCAGCGACCGGGATCGCCCTGATGGCGAGCGGGCGGGCCGCCGTCCTGGTCGGCGGGCCTGGCCGGCACCTCGGCGGAGGCGAGCAGTTCCTGCAGGGGCGCCGGGGTGCCGAACAGCGCGGACCACACGCGCTCGAAGGTGCCCATCTGGCTCGGGTCCGAGACCAGGGTGGCCAGGGCGCAGGCCCGCAGCTCGGTGATCGTCCGCGCGCCCATGACCGTGACGGCGCGGGCCAGCCGCTCGCTGCGGTCCGGGCCGACCGGGAGCCCCGCGGCGTGCAGCGCGGTCCCGAGCCCGGCGGCCAGCGACGCCACGTCGAGCCGGGCCCCGTCGAGCGGGGCGCCGTCGTCAGTCAACAGAGCCCTCAGTCAACGGAGCCGACCACCGCCGCTAGCCCGGTGCGGCGCACCGTCTCCTCGTCCTCCGGGTACTTCAGCACCGTGCTCATGGTCTGGTCGGCCAGCGGTCCGGACAGCTCGCCGGCGCCGAACACGCTCACCGCGGAGGCCCAGCTGATCGCCTCGGAGATGCCGGGCGGCTTGGTCAGGTCGAGCGCGCGCAGCCGGTTCACCGCCGTCGCGATCTGCACGGCCAGCCGGTCCCCGGCCGCGGGCACCCGGCGCCTGATGATCTCCGCGACGCGGGTCGCGTCCGGGTAGGCGATCCAGTGGTACAGGCACCGCCGCTTGAGCGCGTCGTGCAGGTCCCTGGTCCGGTTGGAGGTCAGCACGGTGACCGGTGGGATCTTCGCGCGCTGCGTGCCGAGCTCGGGGATCGTGACCGCCGACTCGGCCAGCAGCTCGAACAGGAACGCCTCGAACTCGTCGTCGGCCCGGTCGACCTCGTCGATGAGCAGGACCGCGGGGCGGGGCCCCGGGTGGAGCAGCGCCGTGAGCAGCGGCCTGGACAGCAGGTACTCCTCGGTGAACAGGTCCTTGTCCTGGATCCGCTCCCCGGCGGCCTCGGCCAGCCTGATGGCCAGGAGCTGGCGCGGGTAGTTCCACTCGTACAGGGCCTCGGCGGCCGCGATTCCCTCGTAGCACTGCAGCCGGACCAGCAGCGTGTCGAGCGCGCCGGCCAGGGCCTTGGCGGCCTCGGTCTTGCCCACGCCCGGCTCGCCCTCGAGCAGGATCGGCTGCCCCATCCGCACGGCGAGGAACAGCGCGGCGGATAGCTGCTCGCCGGCCAGGTAGCTCACCGACTCCAGGGCCGCGGACAGCGCGCTGACGTCGGGGAACCGCTCATCCAGATCAGGGGTCAAGGCGCTGCTCACAAGCTGCGAGTCTATCTGACCCATTTACGTATCTGACCTGACCTGCGAGGACGTCACGAGTTTGGCCACCGGCGGACCGCGCCAGCTCCAGGCTTCTATTCTCAGGACACCACCTGAAGGAGCGTCGAGGATGATCCGTGGCGGCAGGGGCAGCTGGCTGATGGCGCTGACCGCGATGATGACCGTGGCATCCGGCGCAGCCTGCGGGTCAGGTCCCCTGCAGACGCTCAGCTCGCAGGGCCAACCAGACCTCGCGAACGCCAGTACCCTTGTCCGCCCGGGGCAATCGGCGGATGGTGAGGCGTACGTCGTTAACTCGGCGCCGGGTGCCGTCCAGGTCACGGGAGTGTCCGCGATGACGATTCCCGGCGTGCCCGCGGGACGCCTCGTCCACGTGGGCCTGCCGACGACGGGAGCAGGAGTGGCCGCTATGCGGGGATGGCCGCCCACGGGTGTGCCCGTGCGCCGCTTTATCGGCGCAGAGTTGCCGCACGGGGTGACCGGCATTGTATTCGGGATTACCGGGTCGGTTATCGGTGGTCATTACGCGGTGGCAGGACTGCGGATTGAATACAGATATCGCTTGCAAACGTATTCGACCATCGCCTGGGCGGGCATGACCGCCTGCGTGACGCCGAATCCGTACACCTCAAGCCGGAAGTCTTTTGCGTCATGCGAGCAATTTTCTAACACCGTGAATAGCATCCTGGAGAAGATGGCCGGGCTTTCATAGTGTGCTTGCGCAAGTCAGCTGATGGCTAGGTCGGTGCGGAACGGGCGGCCCTGGATGGCCCGCCAGACCTGGGCCGGGGTGAGCGGCATGTCCGCGTGGCGCACGCCGTACGGCCGCAGCGCATCGATGACGGCGTTGACCACGGCGGGCGGCGAGCCGACCGTCGCGGACTCGCCGACCCCCTTGGCGCCGATCGGGTGGTGCGGGGACGGGGTGACGGTCTCGCCGAGCTCCCAGGACGGGCACTCCAGCGAGGTGGGCAGCAGGTAGTCCATGAACGAGCCGCCCAGGCAGTTGCCGTCGTCGTCGAACGCGATGACTTCCATCAGCGCCATCCCGATCCCGTCGGCGAGCCCGCCGTGGACCTGGCCCTCGACGATCATCGGGTTGATCCTGACCCCGCAGTCGTCCACCGCGATGAACCGCCGGACCGAGACCTTCCCGGTGCCGGGGTCCACGTCGACCACGCAGATGTACGCCCCGCACGGGTAGGTCAGGTTCGGCGGGTTGTAGACGCAGCTCGCGTCCAGATGCCCCTCGACGCCCTCGGGGAGCTCCAGGCTGGAGTGAGCGGCCAGCGCGATCTCGGTGATGGTGCGGCCCTGGTCCGGGTCGCCGCGGACGAACCACCGGCCCCGCTCCCAGTCCAGGTCCGCGGAGTCCACTTCCAGCATGGCCGCGGCGATCAGGCGGGCGTGCTCGCGCAGCTTCCGCGCCGCGATCGCGGTGGCCGCGCCGGACACCGGGGTGGACCGCGATCCGTAGGTCCCCAGCCCGAACGGCGTCTGGTCGGTGTCCCCGTGGACGACCTCCACGTCGTCGGGGGAGATGCCGAGCTCTTCGGCGACGATCTGGGCGAACGTCGTCTCGTGACCCTGGCCCTGGGTCTGCACCGAGATCCGCAGCACCGCGGTGCCGGTCGGGTGCATCCGCAACTCCACCCCGTCGGCCATGCCCAGCCCCAGGATGTCCATGTGCTTGCGCGGCCCCGCGCCGACCGCCTCGGTGAAGAAGCTCACCCCGATGCCCATGAGGCGCCCGGCCGCGCGTTCGGCCTCTTGCTCCTTGCGAAGCTCCGCGTACCCGGCCAGTTCCATGGCCAGGCCCAGCGTGCGCGGGTAATCGCCGGAGTCGTACACCCACCCGGTGTGGCTGGTGTAGGGGAACTGCTCGGGGCGGAGCAGGTTGCGCAGCCGAAGTTCGGCCGGGTCCAGGCCCAGCTCCAGGGCCAGCAGGTCCACCATCCGCTCCACGAGGTAGACGGCCTCGGTGACGCGGAAGGAGCACGAGTACGCCACCCCGCCGGGCGCCTTGTTGGTGTACACCCCGGTCACCTGGCAGTACGCGGCCTCCAAGTCGTAGGAACCGGTGAACACGCTGAAGAACCCGGCCGGGAACTTGCTCGGCTGCGCCGTGCCGTTGAACGCGCCGTGGTCGGCGAGCACCGTCACCCGCACGGCGCGGATCCGGCCGTCCCTGGTCGCCGCTAGCTCGCCGCGCATGTGGAAGTCCCTGGCGAACGACCCCGACATCAGGTTCTCCGACCGGTCCTCCATCCACTTCACCGGCTGCCCGGTGATCATCGAGCCGGCGATCGCGCACAGGTACCCGGGGTAGATGGGCACCTTGTTGCCGAACCCGCCGCCGAGATCCGGCGAGATCACCCGGATCTTGTGCTCGGGCACGCCGGACACCATGGCGTACAGGGTCCGGTGGGCGTGCGGGGCCTGGGTGGTCTCCCAGAGGGTCAGCTTGCCGGTCACCCGGTCGAAGTCCGCGACCGCGCCGCACGTCTCGAGCGGCGCGGGGTGGACCCGCGGGTAGAGCATGTCCTGCGCGACCGTCACCTCGGCGTCGCGGAACACCTCCTCGGTCGCCCGGGCGTCGCCGGCTTCCCAGTCGAAGATGTGGTTCGTGGTGCGCCCCGGCTGGTCGTCGCGGATGATCGGGGCGCCGGCGTCCAGCGCGTGGCGTGCGTCGACCACCGGGGGCAGCGGCTCGTAGTCCACCACGATCAGCTCGAGCGCGTCCCGCGCGGAGTAGCGGTCCTCGGCGACGACGAACGCCACCTCCTGGCCCTGGAACCGGACCTTGTCGGTGGCGAGCACGGCCTGCGTGTCGCCGGACAGCGTGGGCATCCAGGCCAGGTTGAGCGAGGCCAGCGTCTCGCCGGTGATGACGGCCCTGACCTTCGGGTGCGCCTCGGCCGCGACGGTATCGACGGACAGGATCCGCGCGTGCGGGTACGGGCTGCGCAGCACCGCCCCGTGGAGCATGCCGGGCAGGCGGACGTCGTCCACGTACAGGCCCTGGCCGCGGATGAACCGCTGGTCCTCCTTGCGGAGCCGCCGCCGGAACCCGGGAGGCGGGCCTGGCGAGCCGTTCACGTGCGTCACGCCTGCTCACCTCGCCCGGAGCGCTCGAAGTCGGCGGCCCACCGGACCGACCTGACGATGTTCTCGTACCCGGTGCACCGGCAGACCTGGCCGGAGATCGCCTCCCGGATCTCCGCCTCGTCGGGATCGGGGTGGTGGTCAAGCAGCCAGCGGGCGGTCATCAGCATGCCGGACGTGCAGAAGCCGCACTGCAGCCCGTGGCATTCGATGAAGCCCTGCTGAACCGGGTCGAGCCTGCCGTCCTGCTCAAGGCCCTCCACCGTCCGGATCGCGCGGCCGTCGGCCATGGCGGCCAGCACCGTGCACGACTTGACCGGCCTGGCGTCTAGCCACAGCACGCAGCTGCCGCAGTTCGACGTGTCGCAGCCCCAGTGGCTGCCGGTCAGGCCGAGTTCGTCGCGGATGAAGTGGATGAGCAACAGCCGCGGCTCCACATCGCGCGTGTACTCGGTGCCGTTCACGGTCACCGCGACCCGGATCGTCATGTATCCAGGGTCACACGGGCCGCCGCCCGGCGTAGCGCCCGGGTGGTGAGCTCGGCGACCAGGTGCCGCTTGTAGTCCTGCGGCCCGCGCTGGTCGGCGGACGGGTGGCAGTGCTCGGCGGCGATCGCGGCCGCGGCCGCGAAGCTCGCCTCGTCCGCCACGCGGCCGCGCAGGAACTCCTCGGCCTGCTCCGCGACGAAGCGCTCGGCCCCGACCGCGGTCAGGCCCAGGCCCGCGGACGCGATCACCGGCCGCTCCGGGGCGCCGTCGAGTTGCAGCACCGCGCCCGCGGCCGCGATCGACCAGTCACCGACCCGGCGCGAGACCTTCTCGTACGCGCTGCCGGTGCCGGGCCTGACCGGGACCCGGATCTCGGCGAGGAGCTCCCCCGGCCCGACGACCGTCTCGTAGGGGCCTAGGTGGAACTCCCTGACTGGGACCGTCCGGTCGCCGGCCTGGCCGCGGATGACGACGATCGCGCGCACCGCGGCGAACACCGCGGACAGGTCCTCCGAGGGGTCGGCCTGGCACAGCGACCCGCCGATGGTGCCCCACAGCCGCACGATCGGGTCCGCGACGACGCGCTCGGCGTCGTGGAAGATCGGGAAGCACTCCCCCGCGGCGGCCGAATCGAGCAGGTCCGCGTGCCTGGCCAGCGCGCCGATGCGCAGCTCGTCGCCGTCCCGCCGGATGAAGGCGAGCTCGGTCAGCCCGTTGATGTCGACGAGCAGCTCGGGCTGGGCCAGCCGCAGCTTCATCATCGGGATCAGGCTGTGCCCGCCCGCCAGGACCCGGGTCTCCGGCCGGGTCAGCAGCGACAGCGCGTGCTCGATGCTCTTCGCCCGCTCGTACTCGACGTGCGAGGGAACCTGCATGTCAGCGGCCGCCGATGTCCTCGCTCCACACCTGCGGGAAGCGCTCCTGGAACTCCCGCATCGCGGCCATGCACCCGGGGTCGTCCAGGAGCACGATCTCCACCCCCCGGTCGGCCAGGAAGCCGAGGTCGCCCTCGAACGTCTGTGCCTCCCCCACGACCACCCGGGGGATCTGGAAGAGCAGGATCGCCCCGCTGCACATCTGGCACGGCGACAGCGTGGTGTACAGGGTCATCCCGGCGTAGGACGCCTGCCGGCCCGCGTTGCGCAGGCAGGCGATCTCGCCGTGCGCCACCGGGTCGCCGCGCTGCACCCGCTCGTTGTGCCCGGCCGCGACCACCTGGCCGCCGCCCGCGGCGAGCACGGCCCCGACCGGCACGCCGCCGGCCTCCAGGCTGACCCGCGCCTGGGCCAGGGCCAGCGCCATCATGTCCCGATCGACCTGATCTGCCTGCCCGTATCCCATGCCGGCTTACACTACCTGGCCAGCCGCCACACGACGCCCACGCCGGTGCCCGCGGGCGGAGGCAGGTCGAGCGGGCGCCGCCCGGCCTCGGTGAAGCCGAGCTTGCGCGGCACCCCGGCGCTGGCCAGGTTCAGCTCGTCGGTCACGATCTCCACCCGCTCCACGCCCGGTAGCCGGAACGCCTGCTCGACCAGCGCCGCCGACGCCGCCGTGGCCAGGCCGCGGCGGGTGTACCCCTGCCGGACCCAGTAGCCGATCTCCAGGCCGCCCGGCCCGATCCTGGCCATCAGGCCGGCGCCGCCCGCCAGCGTGCCGTCGGTGACGATCGCGTAGTTGTATTCCGAGCCCTCCGCCCAGCGCCGCGCCGACGCGGTGAGGAACTCCCACGCGGCCTGCCTGGTGTAGTCGGCCGCCCAGGGCATCCAGGGGCGCAGGTGATCGAGCGATTCGGTCACCGCCTGGTACACGGCGTCGAGGTCGTCCTCGCGATGGCGCCGCAGCCGCACCTCGCCGTGGTCGATGACCTCATCTGGCCGGCCGGGTCGGATGTCCGCCACCTCTGCTTCCCCTCCCCCTCTTCTTATATGGCCGAACGGCGCGTGGTTTCCCTGCCCGGGACGTACGCGGCGCTAGCGGCCCGCGGGGCCAGTCGTAGGTGAGCTCCTGGCCGACCCTGAGCCGGGCCCAGCGGGACGCCTCGACCTGCAGGGCGGTCGCGGCCGCGGCGACCGCGGCCGGGTCGACGTCCGCGTGGGGGAGCACGCACAGCCTGGTCGCGGCCAGGCTCCGGATCTGGCTGTCCGACGGGTGGTCAAGCGCGGCGACGCACTCGACGAGGTTGGCCAGCACCTCGGCCCGCAGCAGCTGGCCCTGGAAGACGGTGCCCGACGCGATGCCGGCCCAGATGCCGTCGGGGATGGCCAGCTCGCGCTCGACCACGAAGTGCATGATGTCGTGCGGGAGCCGGGGGCTGGCGGGCCCGCCGTACAGCCGGTAGACGGCCCCGTCGTCCCGCTCCACGAGCGCGTAGGAGCGCTCGCGGTCGGGCAGCCGGGGAAACGTCACGCGCATAACCCCACTATGCGGACGCGGGGAACGGTGAGCCTAATGGTTTTCCCGTGGTTGCGATGACGTAGGGTGGCGGATCGTGGCTGGACGCGGCACCGCGGCGACGATCGCGCTGGAGCGGGCGGGCATCTCGTTCGCCCTCCACGAGTACGCCCACGACCCGCGGCACGAGTCCTACGGCCAGGAGGCGAGCCAGGCGCTGGGTGTCCCGGCCGAGCGCGTGTTCAAGACGCTGATCGCCGACGTGGACGGCGCGCTGGTGGCGGGGGTCGTCCCGGTGGAGGGCCAGCTCGACCTGAAGGCGCTCGCCGCGGCGGCGGGCGGCAAGAAGGCCGCGATGGCCGCCGTGACCGCGGCCGAGCGGGCCACCGGGTACGTGGCCGGCGGCATCTCTCCGGTCGGCCAGCGCAAGCGCCTGCCGGTGTTCCTCGACGCCTCGGCGCTGGGCTTCGCCACGGTGTTCTGCAGCGCCGGGCGGCGCGGCCTGGAGATCGAGCTGGCCCC
>Ga0210390_10004749_pt1 | contig 11427 bp, 7 predicted proteins | sample IncBWH11OmetaG_FD_161050 | JGI IMG/M metagenome (GOLD analysis project Ga0210390, IMG submission 161050) | Forest soil microbial communities from Barre Woods Harvard Forest LTER site, Petersham, Massachusetts, United States - Inc-BW-H-11-O ... | reverse complement strand
CATCGTTTCCGGGCGCGACGACGCGCGGGGACAGGCGGTGGTCGCGCGCATTCGCGACGCGGGCGGCAAGGCGGACTACGTGCACGCCGACCTGGGCGGCGCGGTCGCGAGCCGGGCGCTCGGGGAAGAGGCAGCAGGTCTGCTGGGCGGGCGCATTGACATCCTCGTGAACAACGCCGGTATCTTCCCTGGCCACACCACGCTGACGACCGACGAGGACATGTTCGACCGTGTCTACGCGGTCAACGTCAAGTCCGCGTTCTTCCTCACGCAGGCCGTCGCACCGGCGATGATCCGCGCTGGCGGCGGGGCCATCATCAACCTCGGCTCCTGGGTCGCACGGCTCGGGCTGCCGGTCGGCGCGCTCTACAGCTCGACCAAGGGAGCAGTGGAAACCCTGACCCGGGCCTGGGCGGCCGAGTTCGGCCCCCTGGGCATCCGCGTCAACGCGATCTCGCCAGGGGTCATCCTGCCGCCGGACTGGGATCCGGACACCGAGTACCCCGGCGCGGTGTTCATGCGCGGTGCCCCGGCGGGCGCGCCCGGTCACCCAGCTGCGATCGCCGCCGCGGCGGTCTATCTCGCCTCAGACGAGGCCGCCTTCGTCCACGGCGCGGTCCTCGACATCGACGGGGGCCGGGTGAACGTGCTCACATCGGCGGACGCCGCCGCCGTCCGGCCCTAACGCCCAGCCCGCCCCGGATGCCGAAGATGCGCACCAGGGCTGCCCACCCTGCTCGTCTGCCAAGCTTAATTGGAGACCCCGCAAGCTCCTTATTTTCCTGAACGGCCGGTGGCTTTCCTTCGCCGACTGCGGCAGGCAACTCCGGGGGCACGCGGCGGGCTTGGTCCAGATGGCCGACGGCGTACCACGAATCGAAGCTGATCGTGACCACCAAGGGCAACGGCAACGACATCGACGTGTTCACCGTCAGTCCCCTCCGCGGGCTGCCCGCCGCGCCGGTCGTCAACGCCGACCCCGGCAACGTCCCGTTCGGCGTCAGCTTCGACGCCAGCCTTCCCCGCGCTCACGCTGACCGTCCCCGTCGGCGAGAACGTCACCGTGCCGGACGCGTTCGCCGGCCAGTTCGGCGTGCTGCTGTTGTTCTACCGCGGGTCATGGTGCCCGTACTGCAACGCCCGGCTGCGCGCCTTTCCAGCGCGCCAGCACCGTCCTGGCCGAGGCCGGGTCCGGGTCGCCGGCTTGCCGGTCGACGACGAGGCCACCACCGCCGGCCTGATCGCCAGGCACGGACTGACCTTCCCGGTCGGGTACGGCGCCGACGCGCCCGCGATCGCGGCCCTGACCGGGACCTTCGTTAACCCCGACCCGGTCTGCCTGCAGTCCACCGGGTTCGTGCCCAACCTAGAAGGCAAGGTCGTGGTGAGCCTCTACTCCAGCGGCGCCATCGGCCGGCTCGTCGCCGACGACGTGGCGGGGCTCGTCCACTACATCCGCGAGCACGCCGCGACGTCGGCGTAAGCGGCCCCGAGATCCGCTTGGCTGGGGGGGCAGCCGCCGTCCGTTCGGGATGACGATCTTGATTTTCCGAACGGACGGTGGCGGCTCCCCGACGCAACCCACAGGCGCCTATGAAGAGGAGACCGCGTTGCGGATCAGGATTCATCCCGTCGTACCGCCATCCGGGCGGCGAGGACGTGCGTGCAGGGACCACGGGTACCGCGGTGCCCGTCTTGCCTGGTGTACGGGCGTATTGGGTCCTGCTACCACAAATCTTGCACCTTGCGCCTAGCGCGGTTCCGCCCGGCAGTGAGGCGGAACCCCGGTGCGCCGACCGCTCGGAGCGCACAGCGCTGGCCGTGCGGGTCGCCTCAGCACCAACCGGAAGGTGTTCGTGTTTGCCGGACAGCCCAGCCTCCAGTCTGCTGCGCGGCGGCGGGCGCGGGCTAACGCAGGACGGGGCTGCCGGGCAGGGCCAGGCACGTCAGCGTACCGTCAGCGTGGGTGAGGACAAGGTCGTCGCTGGTCTGATCAAGGACCCAGTCGATCGTGAGGGTCCGTCCCGTGGGCGCGTGGAAGAACAGGTCCCCGGCCAGGGGCGGTCGGTGCCCGCCGTCACCGTGGCCGGAGCGCGTCAGCCATGCCCACTGGCTGGCGGGATGGTGACCGGGCCAGACGAACCGCTTGTACGGCCGGGCCGGGACGGCCGACCAAAGTAGCTGCCCATCCTCGACGCGCCGCGCCCGGAGGAAGTCGCCTTCCCGGGTGAGCACGATGCCGCCGCGGATGTCCGCGATGCCCCCGAGGCCGGTGTGCGGGGCCTGACGATCCGGCCAGCGGTGGCCCCACAGTCGTCGGCCGGACAGCCGGTCATGCACGGCGACCATGTCCCACGGCCGGAAGATCCCGCCGCAGGATGCGCAGGTATTCGGCTTGCCGGGATCGGGAAGACCTCCGCCCCGGCACGAGCACCCGCCGGACAAGATGGGCACATGCAGTGGCCCGACGGTGCCCGCGAGGACCAGGTGCCGGCCCGTCCCGCCCAGGTATGCCGGAGGCCCCCACCGGAAGCCCGTTCCTGCCTGGGGATTGCGGATGCGCCACACGATCGTCCCGTCCGCCTCGTCAACCCCGGCGAGGCCATCGGTGTAGCTTGCTGTGTAACCGTGTCGCACGGCGACGGCGACGCGGACGCGCAGGGCCGCGTGGGCAGTCCCGGGAGCGCCCGCATCCTGGCCGCCGCGCAGTTGCCGGAATTCCCCCTGCTCGTCGTAGGAGTACTCGGGAGCATCCGCGGCCGATGGCCCCGCGCCCCCTGGCCAGGGCACCGTCCAGGCGCTTCGTCCGGTGCGCCAGTCAATCAGTTCGATCCGCTGGCCGGGGGTGAGGCCATGGGCGCTGAGCACGTCGGGATCATGGTGGTCATCGAGCATCAGATGCCTCCAGGAGCTGGCCTCGTACTCGCTGTACGGCATGGGTTCGTGCCGCCACAGGACCTGGCCCGAGCGCGGATCGGCTCCCGCCACGTACACCCGGCCATCGGCCATCCGGCGCGAGCAGACCAGCACCCCGTGACAGATCCTGCAACCGAAGTACTCACCCTGCAGCGAGGGGACGCGACGGGGCGTGGCGTGCCCGGTTCTGATGTCGATGCGCTCGTCGCCCGCGGTTACGGCATCATCGGAGAAGCTGACCCAGGCGTCCGCGTCGCGGGCGAGCGCACGCTGCCACAAGATGACGGGGTGGTCCTGGCGGGCCAACTCGGCGGTGCGCCGAGCGATGCCGCCCGTGCCCGCGAGCGCGCCCGCGCCCGGCCGGCGTTCGGGCAGGTTGCCAGTCACCGGCGTCCCATCAGGTCGGCAAGCACCTGCCGACGCTCTGCGATCGTGGACCTGACCTGGTCGGCGAGCGCTTCCAGCCGCTTCAGCGCGGCCCGCATGTCACCTTGGTGCTCGACGAACAGGAGTTGGCCGAGTTCTGTCTGGGCCATCTGCGCGAGCTCGGCCCGGACCTGGGCCAGGCGGCCGCGGACTGCGTCTACCGACGCTCGTAGCCGCGACAGCCGGTCCCTGCTGGCATCGGCGGGCGCAGCGGCCCCGGTGGCGTCCCATTCCGCAGCGAGCCGCCGCAGGAGGTCAACGTCACCACCTGAGTATGCATCGTTCACCCGTACCATGAAGGCCTCCCGCCGCTCCCGGTCCGCCTCGTCAAGGCCCAGGTCCGGGTGGCAACGCCTCGCCAGCGCACGGTACAGCGGCCGGGCCTCCACCGGGGGCGGCGGCACTGGTGCCTGCCCCGCGGCGGTGTCCGCCGCGCCGGCGGACTCACGCGCCCTGGCCCGGGCCTCCCGAGCATCTCGAAGATCGTCCGGCCAGCCGCTGGTGGCGGCGCAGAACTCGGCTATCTGTGCCTCGATCTCGTCCAGCTCAGCGAACAGCGATGCCATCAGACGGCCGTGCGCCTGGGTGAACGCCGCCAGCAGCGCCCGCGCCTCAGCCAGTTCCGCTTCCGCCTGCGCTAGCTCCTCCCCCAGCCCGGCTAGCTCCTCCTCAAGACGGGCGATGTCCGGATCGGTCCACGGTGCCGTAGTCCGTCTCATAAATCCAATAGTGCGGCATCGCTCCAATGGTGTGGCCGTCGCAGGAGGGCCGTTCCAGCCGATGCTCGGCCGCTTCGATCTGCGCTTGCGGACTGAGAAGAAGTCACTAAGGGGGCGTTGCGGCAGGCCAGACCACCCGGCGCGGCCGACGGTTCAGGCTCGCCAACGAGTCGGCCTGCCCGGAGGGGAGCATCAGGGGCGCCCGGGCTCGGCAGTTGCGGTAGAGGAAGGCCGGAGCGTGGGGCATAATGGGTGCGCATCGGCTGTCGCTTCCCCTGCCAGCTGGGCCGGACATCAGTAACCCAGTGGTCATTCATAACCTGTGCGCAGCCATATTGTGCGCTCTTTTACAAGAGAGGCCTTGTGATGACTGAGGCTACGCCAGCATCGGTGGGCGATCACGGTGATGACATGGACAGCGCCAGCAGGGCCGCTTATTTTGATACCAACAAGGCCCACATGGCCCGGGTATATGACTACTGGCTCGGTGGGAAGGACCACTTTGCTGCTGACCGAGCAGCTGGTGATGCGGTCATCCAGGCCTATCCCGGTGTCATCACAACCGTGCGGGCGAACCGTGCGCTGCTGGTCCGGATGGTGCGTTACCTGGCCGGTGAGGCGGGGATCGCGCAGTTCCTGGACATCGGCACCGGTATCCCTTCCGCGAACAACACCCACGAGGTGGCGCAATCGGTAACGCCCAATGCGAGGGTTGTCTACACCGACAACGACCCGGTCGTGCTTGCACACGCACGGGCGCTGCTCACCAGTGGTCCAGCGGGCGTCACCACCTACCTTGACGCGGACCTACGTAATCCTGGGCCGATTTTGGAGCAGGCGGCGGACACGCTGGACTTCTCCCGGCCACTGGCGGTCATGCTCATGGGGGTCATGCACTTGGTCGGCGACGCAGATGACCCTGCCGGTATCGTGGCCAGCCTGAAGAGGGCCATGCCGCCAGGCAGCTACCTGGCACTGTCGCACCCGGCTGCCGACATTGACGCTGACGCGATGGCCGACGCGCAGCAGCGCCAGAACCAGATGCAGGCCGAGCAGGTGACATTCCGCCGCCGCGACGAGGTGGCGGGGTTCTTCGAAGGTCTGGAGATGGTCGAGCCAGGGCTGGTCCGGGCTCCGGAGTGGCGTCCAGACACCTCCGTCGAGGCCCAGGCCCAGGCTGCCCTATGGGCTGGCCTCGGTCGGAAGGTCTGAGCGAATCCGGCCTGCCTTCTGTCAAAGATCAGGCGTGTCCTGCTCCCAGGAGAACCGCATAGCTCCCCAGAATGTCCCCGGAGCGCCCGGAGGGACTACCTCGTCAAGGTGCACTGTCATCCTGGAATCAGGCGGAAGCGCTAGCCTGCGACGCAGCCGTGGACTCTCAGCCGGGGTGACATCGAGCCGATAGCCGACGAGTATGCGGGTCTGCGGACCCACATGGCGGAGATGCTCCAGCGAGACCGGCACTTCGGGAAGCTCGGATATTCCGAGGAGTTCGTCGTCCGATATCTGCTCCGCTATCTCGCGGATGTCCTCGCGGAACTTCGGCGTCATGGGGGTCGTGGTTTCATAGACGCCTCCGGTCCGCTGGAGTATGTCTCCAAGGACAACACCGGGTTCAGCGCGAAAGTACTGCTCAATTTCGGCAGGCATGTACCTGCTGGGACGCCAATTGGTTGAGGCCTTGGCCTTGTAGCTCTTCATCATCGGATGGTCAGGCCTAAGAATCTCCGCATACGTCCCGAAGGTCGCCACCGGGCATCACCTGTACTGTTATCCTCACGCGAAGCAACAAGCGGCGTGAGACTGCTGCCTGCATCTATGTCCAGTTTCTCACACGGACGGCGGACATCGAACCGCAACCGCCTATCCCGCATCTGAGCCGGGCTTCCCTCGTCCGTCGGTACGACTCGATCGGTCAACGGGAACCGTCAACCGCCCGCAGCCACCCGCGGTCGCTGCTGCAGAGTCACGGGAACCCTCGCTTCGCGGAAGGGCCGGACGTACTTCGCCGCTGCCGAAGATTGCCCGATTGTTCCGACTGGCACGTGCCGAATCGCCAGGCTGCCTGGCTCAGGAGATCGCGTAGGCCTTGTAAACGGTCTCGCTGGTGGTGTCACCGTGTGAACCAGTGGCCTGCACGCGCAACGAGACGTCTCCCTTGACCGGGTTGGGCACGGTGGCGATCCACCCGCCGCTCGTGTGGCGCACGGCGACGGACTTCCAGTGCGTCCCGTCGGCGGAGAACCATGCCTGCACCTTCGTTACCGCGTCACGGGGAATGTTGCCCGTGTCGGACGACTGCCTGGCAAACCGCAAGAGGACCGTGGTCTTCGACCCAGGTGCGGCGCTGTTGGTGAGGCTCATCCCTTCCGGCAGAAATGACGGCCAGAACCCGTCGGTCAGCCGGAAGTCGCTCCCGACCGTGCTTGGCACGGCATAAAAGTGCCAGGCGAAGGTGACCCGCGGCGAGAGGATGCCGCTGAAGTTAAGGCCCGGGTAGTAGCGGGACTCATCGTCTGTGAGCGTGTACCACCCGGTCTTGCTGCTTGAGACGTAGAAGTCCTCAGGCTGGTGCCCGTAGTCCGTCTCCGCGCGCTTGGCCAGCAAGTGGCCGTTCACGCTCAGCGCCAGCGTCTCCTTGTCAGAGGCCTCCGAGCCGTTGCCGCCCGCATCGGCGAACGCGGGAACCCCGAAGTCGATGGCGTCCGGCCGCAGATCCGCTACCTCACCGAACGGTGCCCAGACCGCCGCGTAGAGGGTGTACCAGTACGAGTGACGCGCAACGAAATGCTGGTCGTTGAGGTAGTAAGAGCCGACGAAGCCGGGATTGGCCTGGTCGAGCGTGCTCGCGGTCCAGTAACCCGGCGTCACCAGCTCGGCAACCCGGTAAGGCGCGGCCACGCCCGAGACGAGCTCGCCCGGGTCTGCCGTGCACGGGTTGCTCGAACCAGGCGCCTGTTGCATGCCCAGGTCGTAGTAGGTGTAGAAGGCGTTCTGCTCTCCGCTCTTGACGACCGTGGTCACCTTCGCGAGCTGCGACGTTTTCCACGCGCCACCGAGACTGGGCGGTACGCCTACGGCGACTCCGGACAGAACGGCCCCGTGCCCTACCGCGGTGTAGGCGGAGCTGAACACGTGCGATGAACTCGGCACGACGTACAGCGCGCCGCCCGGCTGGTATCCCTCGACATTGGCTATCCCGCCAGGGCCGGCACAGACCGAGGCAAGCACATTGTCCGTGACCCGCTTGCCGTTCAGCGTGACCTTGACGAGACGGCCCTTGCGCCCGTCGAGGGTCACCTTTGTAGTGGCCGTGCCGGTCACGCTGACGATCGACTCGGCGAGGGTTTCAACGGTGTTGTTGTCGTCGATGCCCGCGATCACGGCGTACCGTCCGTCAGGGACGCTGAACGCGCGTCCCGAGTTCCCGACGAACTCGTTGTTCTGCACCACGTTCAGCGCGACGATCTGCGACGCCCGGGCGACGCCGGTACGCCCGAGCGTTGTGACGAGCAGCTTCCCCGTCGCCGCGTTCGCCGGAACGGCCTGCGCCGCCACCGCGAGCGGCGCGACCAGCAGCGTACCCACGGTCGAAACCAGGATCTTTGAAGTACGTCGCACCGTCCGGCCCTTCATGAGTTGCGAGGGTCCCCCCAGGATCCTGTTATGGCAGATAAGTCAGGTTCGTTCAAGCCACGGACACTCGGAACAACACGCTCCGCCGTGTTCGGGCGAGCGCGGCGCTCCAGGTCGCCGCCGTCATGGTTCAGGAGAACCCCGTCCGCAACCTCAAGGGCCGCAATCCCGCGACATTCACTGTTTTTTTACAGCTTAGTTCAAGGTTAGGTCTTCACTTGTGCACCCCCATCGCCGTACGTTCTTCTGGAAACTCCAGCACAGTGAGGTGCCTTATGCATCGAATCGTTCGTCTCCTGGTCAGCGCGGCGCTCTTGGGGGCCGCTACGCTGACCGCTACGGCTGGGGGGGCCAGCGCGGATCCCTCACCCCCGGCAAGTCTTTGCCCGGACGCCGTCACCGCGACTTTCGGCTCTAATGTCTGTGTCTTCACGCCGCAAATGTCGCAGACGCAGATCCAGAACGACCTGAACAACATCGCCGCCCAGCAGGTCCCCCTGTCGGCCCAGTTCGACAACGACGGCTATGCGGTGCTCTTCGAGCCCGGTACTTACGGCTCGGCCGCGACGCCGCTCGTGTTCGAGGTCGGCTACTACACCGAGGTGGCCGGACTGGGCGCCGTCCCTCAGGACACGACAATCAACGGCCAGATCGACGTCTTCCCCAACGCGCTTGACTCTGCGACTCAGGGGTCGGGCGCGAACTGCGGTCTCGCGGCCGGCCAAACGTGCTACTGGGCCAACTCCACGGTCAACTTCTGGCGGTCGATGTCCAACCTCACGCTTAACGTCATGGACTCGGCCAATAACTACGTCCCCCAGCCGATCACGCAACAGCCGCCTATCGGCGACGCCGGCGACTGTTACTCAGGCTCTACGGACATGTGGTCGGTGTCGCAAGCGACGCCGGTCCGCAGCGTGATCATCAACGGCAACCTCAACTTCCAAGCCTACTGTTCGGAGACGAACTACAACTCCAATGACTACGGCAGCGGTAGCTACGTCGCCAACAGCGAGATCAATGGCCAGCTCGACTGGTCGGGCAACCAGCAGGGCATAGCCCGCAACAGCGACTTCGACAGTACCGCCGGCTACGTCTGGAACTACGTCTATTCCGGTGACGGCTGCCCACCGGGCTACACGCCGCCGGCGGGCACCGCATGCTCGCCCACCCAGGATGTTTTCGACAACGCGCAGGGCGCCAACGGCGACCAGGTCACGGAGCTGCCGCAAAGCCCCGCCACCGAGGAGGAGCCGTTCCTGTACACCGACTCGAGCGGGAACTTCAACGTCTTCGTGCCGTCGGTCCAGCAGAACTCGCTCGGCCCGAACTTCCTGAGCGGCTCAGAGGCCGGCTCCTCGCTGCCGCTGTCGAGCTTCTTCATCGCGAACCCGACCACGCCGGTCTGGTCGATCAACGCCGCGCTGGCGCGGGGCAAAAACTTGATCCTGACGCCGGGCGTCTACAACCTGACGGACGCGATCGTCGCTCCGCACCCGGACACGGTCATCCTCGGCCTGGGCTTCGCGACGCTGGTGCCGCAGACCGGCCGGTCGGCCCTCAAGGTCGTGTCCAACATCGGCGCGAAGGTGTCCGGCCTCATCGTTGACGCCGGCCCGGTCAACTCGCCGGTCCTGGTGGACGTCGGGAGGCCCGGCCCGCACGGCGGCCCGATGGTGGCCCGGGAGGCCGCCGACCCGGACTTGATCCAGGACGTGTTCTTCCGTATCGGCGGGGCCGAGACCACTCCGGTATCGGCCACGGTCAGCCTGCGGGACGACGCCTCCTACTCGATCATCGATGATGTCTGGGCCTGGCGAGCCGACCACGGCGCCAACACCTCCGTGACCGGCCCTCAAGGTCAAGTGGGAGCGGGCTGGACCTATAACCAGGGAGACACCGGCGTGGTCGTCAACGGCGACAACGTCACCGCGTACGGCCTGGCGGTCGAGCACTACCAGAAGACCGAGGTCATCTGGAACGGCCAGGGCGGCACGAACATCTTCTTCCAGAACGAGCTTCCGTACGACGTCCCCAGCCAGGCGGTCTGGAACCAGTCGGCGACCCAGCTCGGCTACCCGGCGTTCGAGGTCAGCCCGAAGGTCACGTCCTTCAATGGGTACGGGATGGGCAGCTACGTCGTGTTCATCTACACCAATGCCACCCTGTGGGACTCCATGGCCTACGAGGCGCCCAACAACCCGGGCGTTGTGTTCACCGATGCCATGGACCTGTTCATCTCCAGCACCTGCTCCGTGAACGGCACCTGCCCGACGCCGAGCCAGTCGGGAGGCCTACAGTCAGTCATAGATGGTGCCGGTGGCACGGCCACCAATGCCAACCCGACAGCGGTCGTGGACGTCGAGTCGTACGCGAATGGGCTCGCGACTCTTCCTTGACCTGATGGCCCGCGCCAGCACTCCCGCATCGGGAGTGCTGGTGTGCCGGCCGGCGCCGACACACCGGCGGTCCGGTGAGCTCCGCCAACCCGGACACGCCAGCCAGGTCATCAGCTACCCGGGACCCTGGTGACGGTGACTGGTGCCCGCATGTCAAGGAATGGGGCGGCCCGCTCGAGGAAGGACGACAGCGCTGCCACGCGGCCGGTGTACGTGCCGTGTGAGCGGCCCGGACCTGCGCGCGCAGTCTGTGATCCGGCTTCGCTCAAACTGGCCTTTTCGCCGGAGCGGGGGCCGTCGCTAGCCCAGCGTGGCGATGGCCTTGTGTACCGACGCGATGGCGCTGGCGCCTTCGCCGGTGGCTGCGGCGACCCGCTTCATCGAGCCGGAGTGGACGTCGCCGACCGCGAACACGCCGGGAATGCTGGTCTCGAACGGAAGGGGACTTCGTCCCACCGTGGCCCAGGCCGGTCCGAGGTCATTGCCGGCCAGCTGGACGTCGGTCCGGATGAAACCGTCGTCCCCGCTGGCGATCCCGGTCAGCCAGCTCGTGGCGGGCTCGGCGCCGATGAAGCAGAACAAGCCCGAGCACGGCTGGGCTTGCGCGGTGTCCGCCGTCCGGTCGGTGATGGTGACTTCCTCGAGGAAGTCACCGCCATCCAGCCGGGTGACCTCGCTCCGGCACCGCACCGTCACCCGCGGATGGGCCAGCAGCCGGTCGACGAGATAGGCCGACATCTCGGTCGCGATGTCCGGGCCGCGGACCACCAGTGAGACCCCACTGCCTCGCCCGGCCAGGTACAGCGCCGCCTGACCCGCGGAGTTCGCGCCGCCGACCACCGTGACCGGGCTGCCCGCGCACCCCCTGGCTTCTAGTTCAGTGGCCGCGTAATAGATACCGGCGCCCTCGAAGTCAGGCCAGCGTTCCAGCGGCAGTGCCCGGTAGCGGGCGCCGGTCGCGATGACGACGGCTTTGCTGTTAATGACCTCCCCGCCCTGCAGGTGCAGGCGGAGCAGGTCGCCCTTCCGGTCGGTGTCGAGCTTGACCGCCTGGCACGGGCTGGCCAGCTGGGCTCCGAACTTCAGCGCCTGGAGAACGGCCCGGCCGGTCAGATCGGCGCCGGAAAGGCCGAACGGGAAACCGAAGTAGTTCTCGATCCGGGAGCTTGCCGCGGCCTGCCCGCCGGTGCCGACGGCGTCCAGCAGCACGGTGTCCAGGCCCTCGGACGCGCCGTAAACCGCGGCCGCCAGGCCGGCCGGGCCCGCGCCGACGATCGTGACGTCAACCGGCTTGGTGGACGAACGACGGTAGCTGAGGCCAAGCTTCTCAG
>Ga0210390_10004748_pt1 | contig 11427 bp, 10 predicted proteins | sample IncBWH11OmetaG_FD_161050 | JGI IMG/M metagenome (GOLD analysis project Ga0210390, IMG submission 161050) | Forest soil microbial communities from Barre Woods Harvard Forest LTER site, Petersham, Massachusetts, United States - Inc-BW-H-11-O ... | reverse complement strand
CTAGCCTACGGTTCAGTGGCCGGGTTGCTCCTTGGTACTCTGGCCGGCCGGGTGCTCGCTTTTATCGTGTATCAAGCATCTCCCCGCGACCCGCTGGTATTAGTCGGTACCGTTCTGACAATGTCATTACTCGGGCTAGTAGCCACGTGGATTCCGGCGCAACGCGCTCTCTCCATCGATCCCGCGATGCTGCTGCGCGAAGAGTGAACTAGCGGGCACGGATTGGAATTGGTTCTTCGACTCCCAGAGGAAAGCTGCGCATCTCCTGTCATTCGCCAAAACTCCGGCCGACCCGACCAAATCCTCGGGGCTTAATTCCCTTCCAGGGTGACTCCAGGTTTACCTTCAGCCCGATAACAGCAAGGCCCGAAATTTTGTCGATCAGTCCCTTCCTACTGCCTGTTGCCATACTGGGAATGACATTTAGAATCTCATCACCATGAACCTGTCAGACACCACCCTGCTAAGGCAGATTTCCGGTAACAGTTTCAAACAAGAGAAGGTGCCGCTCTTTCTGCTGGATTACATGCGGTCCGGCGACGCCGATGACCTGTGGGCTGTATCGAATTTTGCCTTCAGTTGCACCGTGGAAGGACCTGACATGGCATCCATTCCCAAGCTTCGGCAAAAGCGACTCGCGCGCAGCCGGACTGACAAGCGCGACCTGATCGAACAGAGCTGGCGGAACGACGCACACCAGGCAAGGGCCGCTTGATGTATATTTGGCGCGCGCGAACCGGCTTAATAAGGACTTCCGTTAGCGCGGAGGCATGCAATGGTTCAGAACACGCGGCGCCTTAATCGCCTTTGGATATCTCCGGCTGTTGTGCTGTGCTTCGCGTTCGGCGCGGCGGCACAGGTCAGTCCGGATTTGTTTTCCGGCTTGCAATGGCGCAACGTGGGTCCGTATCACGGCGGACGCATCGCGTCCGTCACTGGCGTTATCGGCGAGCCCGGCACTTTCTATGTCGGCCTGCCGCAAGGCGGAATTTGGAAAACGACCAGCGGCGGTATGACCTGGTATCCGATATTTGACCAGGTGACGGACGTTGATAGCATCGGCGCCATCCAAGTCGCTCCCTCGGATCCCAACATCATTTATGCGGGGAGCGGCGACGCGGTGTCGAGCGCCACTACCGGCACCAATGGTAACGGGATGTACAAGTCCACGGATGCGGGCAAGACCTGGGCGCACATAGGTCTCGAAGGTACGACCAAGATCCCTAAGATCATCGTTGATCCCAAAGATCCCAATATCGTGATTGCTGTCGCCGTGGGCGGTGCCACCGGCAAGCAACGCGGCATTTTCCGTACGGACAACGGCGGCCAGACTTGGACTAACGTGTTGCACCCTGACGATCAGACCGGCGGCCGCGATCTCTCTTCGCCCTTTGACGAACCCAGCGTGATTTTTGCAACCACCGAAGCGGAGGCGAGGGGGTTCGCCGCGGGCGGCGGCGCGGCCCCGGCCGCCCAAGTTCCCAGCCACACCAAGCTCTACAGGTCTCTCGACGAGGGCAAGACCTGGACGGAAATCACTTCCAACCCGTTGACCAGCGGACGCATTGGCGTGGCGGTCGCCATGCACACCCGTGGGCAACGGATTTATCTAGTCGGCGCGGCCCAGCAGAATGCTTCGGGACTCTTCCGCTCGGACGACCAGGGCGCCACTTGGAATCACATGGCCGGCGACGATATGCGGATCGGCGGTAGGGACTACATCTGCGGCGTCTGGGTGGATACGCAGAATCCCGACGTGCTCTACACCTTGAGCACCGCCGCCTATAAGTCGACCGACGGCGGCCAGACTTTCATCGCCTTCAAAGGCGCTCCGGGCGGTGAAGACATGCACGACATCTGGATTGATCCGACCGACAGCAAGCGGATGCTCTTTGGGGTGGACCAGGGCGCGGCGATTACGTTTGACGGCGGCCTTGCGTGGAGCAGCTATTACGCGTTGCCGGTCGCACAGGTCTACCACATCTCGACGAACAACCGGTATCCGTATTGGATCATGGCTTCGCAGCAGGACACCGGAGCGGTCATGACGCGCACGCGCGGCGACGTGGGCCAGGTCTCAGAGGTCGACTGGATGCCGCTGCCCTCTTCCGAGTTCGGCACACTCACAGCGGATTCCAACGATCCCAACATCGTCTATGGCCTCGGTTACGGCGCTGCGGGGGGCGGCAGCAGTTTGGTGAAAATTAATCTGACCACCGGCCAATGGGAAAACACTGCGCCAAATTTTGGTATCGATGCGGCCAAGTACCGCGCAAGCCGAGACGCCTGGCGGAGAACCGATCCCTTCGATCCCCATGCGATTTATACCGACATGCAGTGCCTGATGGTGTCGCGCGATATGGCACATTCCTGGAAGGCGTTTAGTCCTGACCTTACGATCGAGAAGGGCAAGCCGCAGGTTCCCTGCGGCACACCGGCGCCGGCTGCTGCTGCATCGCCTGCCGCGGTGCCAGCCCCGGGGGCTGCTGCTGAGGGACGCGGTGGCGCCCCACCCCCGCCTTTCATCAGTGACTTTGCCATCTCCACCGTTCGAAAAGGCGTGTTCTGGACGGTCAGCAGCAATGGACAGATCTACAACACGATGGATAACGGCGCACACTGGAATAATGTAAGCGACGTTCCCGAAGGCATCGACGTTAGCTTCAACACGATTGAAGCGGGGCACGGCGACGTCAACACCGCCTACCTCTCGGGCCGGCAGGGGCGTGCTGCACGCGGGGTATCCGAGAGCAACAGCAACTTCCCGTTGATATGGAGTACGCACGACGGCGGCAAAACCTGGAACAAGATCGTAAACGGATTGCCCAGCGGACAGGCTACCGGAAGTTGGGTGAACGTGATCCGCGAGGACCCGAAGCAGAAAGGCTTGCTCTTTGCCGGCACCGAGACCACGGTCTATGTGTCCTTCGACGGCGGCGAGCATTGGCAATCGCTGCGGCAGAATCTGCCCAGCACTTCGATCCGCGACATGGTGTTTCACACCGGCGATCACATGAGCGATCTAGTGATCGGAACCTACGGCCGCGGTTTCTATGTCCTGGATGACACTACCCCTCTGCGCGAAATTGCCGCTAAGTCACAGCAAATCGCAGCGGCGCCGGTTTATTTTTTCAAGCCTGGGGATGCCATCCGTGCGCGTGTAAGCGACAACTGGGACCAGCCGCTCAATCCCGAGTTGCCGCACTCGCCCAATCCGCCCTACGGCGCCATCCTCTATTACCGCCTCAACCGCCCGCCTTCCGGCGAAATAAAACTGCAGGTGTTCGACGACAAAGGCAAACTCGTCCGCACCATGTCGAGCATTCCGCCGGCGCTTCCTGAGCGCTGGCCTTACCCCGAATACTGGGTAGCCAAAGGCTCCGATCTCGCGTTGCCGACTAAAGTGGGCACCAACCGGACCAATTGGGATCTGCGTTACGACGATCCGCCGGCGTTCAACTTCGACCTCGAGAATCAGATGAATGTGGCTCCAGGCGGATTTGTCACTCCCGGTCCCCATGGGCCGCAAGTGATTCCCGGCGTTTACACTGTAAAGATCATTGTTGATGGACAGACTTACACCCAGTCGGTTACCGTTCGCAACGATCCGCGCGTCGGCCAGAGTCCCATGGTCATGGCCGATCTGCGCGCCAAGAACAAACTCATATTGTTGGCGTACCAGGGGGCCAAGGATTCCTATGCCGGAAACTCAGAAGTGTTGGCCGTCCGCCAGCAGGTGGCGTCTTTGAACGGCAATCAACTTCCTGAGGATGCGGCCAAGGCGACAAAGGATATAAACGTTAAGCTCGCCACTTTTGGCGGCGTCGTCGCCAGTCGCGGTGGCCCAGGGGCAGGAGGCGGTGGTGGAGGGCGCGGTCGTGGCGACACGCTCCCCTCAGGCGCGATCAAGCCCTTCAATACCCTAAACGCCAGCTTCAATTCGATTGTCAGCACGTCGCAGGTCGGGCTGGATGAAGCGCCGACCCAGGCGCAGATTGATGCTTGGGAAGCCGGTTGCGCGGACTACAACGCCACGGTGACGGCATGGAAAAAAATGCAGTCGGAGGATCTCGTCGCTTTCAATGCGCTACTAAGCAGAAGCCATCTGAGTCCGTTACAGGTGTCACCGAGCGGACTAATCGATCCGCTGTGCAAATTCACAGCGCCGGCCGCGGCGGGAAAGGCGTCAGTCAAGAAATAGTGGAGGGCTCCAATTCGTGCCACGGATTCCTTTCGTCGGCTGCGCCGATGTCCAAGGCCGACGAGGCCGAACGCTGTACCTGACTGTCATAGACGAAAGTGTTGCTCATGCCGACAGGTTTAAAAATCTCTTGTTCCAGAAAATCGCCAAACCGCTTGCCGGAGACTCTTTCGACCACAATTCCCAATAGCGCATAGCCGGGATTGCAACAGACGCAAACACAGCCTGCGGCCGCTCCGTGCAATTTCACTCCGATCAGAGACCTAAGGCCCATCTACCAAAATTTTAAGTCAGGACTTGATCCCGCCCCGTTGGTCGCTCCCTTGACAGGTAAACTGATAAGTGATACTGCTTAATCATGATCGCTCAGAAAAGCAGTGAAATCGCGGTTGAAGATTTTGCCATCGCATTGGCTGATTATGCCGAGATGAACGAGGACCTGCAGCGAAGCGAAGAGTAAGGAGTCTTAGTATGGAAATGCGAGAATTTGGGGGCACCGGAATACGGGCGTCGGTCGTCGGGCTGGGCTGCAACAACTTTGGTATTTATCAGAACGCTGCGCAGGCTGAAGCCGTCGTTCGCAAGGCGCTCGATGTCGGAATCAATTTCCTCGACATGGCCGGCGAACATGGGAGCGGGCTAGAGGAAAGCCTGGTCGCCGAGGCGCTGGGGCCGCGCCGCAAAGAGGTAATCATCGCCACGAAATTCGGGCAGGCCGAAATGCTCGGGCTCAAGGACGGCAACATGGTCTTCAGCGGGGACAAGACCCGCCAAGGCGCTTCCCGCCGCTGGATCATGCAGACCGTCGAGGAAAGCCTGACGCGCCTGAAGACCGACTATATCGATCTATACCAGGTGCATGTCGCCGATCCCGAAACGCCGCGCGAAGAAACCCTGCGTGCGCTCGATGATCTGGTGCGCCAAGGCAAGGTCCGCGCGCTCGGCGAGGCGGCGGCCTTCGCCACCGCCGACGACCTGAACGCCTCGCAAGCGATCGCCGCCGCCAATGGCCTGACGCCCTTTGCCACCATGGAGGCCAATTACAGCATCCTGGTGCGTGACGCCGAGAAGACGATCATTCCCGCGCTTCGCGATCACAAGATGCGCTTGCTGCCCTATTTCCCCCTCGCCAGCGGCCTGCTGAGCGGGAAATATCGCGGTGGCGCAATTCCGACGGGCTCGCGCTTGGACCGGATGCCGTTCATGAAGGCTTCCCTGCCGCAAAATCTAGGCGCCATCGATCGCTTGCAGGCTATCGCTGACGGGCGCGGGATCAAGCTGGCGCAGCTGGCTATCGCCTGGCTTGCCGGAAATCCGATTGTCGGTAGCGTGATCGCCGGCGCGACAAGCGCCGAGCAAGTCGTGCAAAACGCGGCGGCGGGTGGTATCACGCTAAGCGCCTCCGAGCGCGCGGAAATCGAGGTGAGCGCGCCCGGGCCCATCCAAGGGTAACGGCATGTCCTAGAGGAGTGTGGGCGGTACAAGCGGCGCGGCAGGACGCGCAACCGGCCACCGCTTAAGCTTCGATAAATCTCACGACGAGCAAAACCGCAAATTTAAGTCAGGACTTGATCCCTCCCCGTTGGCCGCCTACTTGACAGTTACACTGATAAGTGATACTGTTTAATCATGGTCGCTCGGAAAAGCAGTGAAATAGCGGTTGAAGATTTTGCCATGGCGTTGGGTTTGCTCGTACGCCGCATTCACGCCGACGCGCCGCCGGAATTGCGGGAATTCTCCTGGACACAGAAGGCGGTCCTTCGCCGCCTCGAAAAGCACGGACCGGCGACCGCCGCGGACCTCGCCCGCGCCGAAGGCGTCAAGCCGCAATCCATGGGCACGGCCCTGGGTTTGCTTGAGAAAATGGGACTGATCGAGCGCAAAGCTCACCCTACGGACGGACGCCAGATCAACATCAGACTGACGGCCCGGGGCATCACCCTGCGCAGGAACACCAAGCAGGCGACGTACGCCTGGCTCTCGCGGGCCATCGCGGAACTCGACAGGCAGGAACAGATAACGCTTTTCAAGGCCGGTGAACTCTTCAAGCGCATAGCGGAAACGTCATGACAGCTTGCCGCCCAAATACAAAAAGGAATGACGCATGAAACTCGATCCCCAAAAAACGGCGTTTCTGACGCTGGATCTTCAAAAGAGAGTCTTCGGCCTTGTGCCAGGCTCCGAACGCGTGATGCCCGTGACCGCGAAAGCCGTCGCGTTTGCGAGGCAGAACCAATTCCGCATCATTCATGTGGGGCTTGGGTTTTCCGAGGGACACCCGGAGATTCCGGATTTTGAATCCCCGTTTTTGCGGGTCAAACAAAACAATCTTTTCGTCAAGGGCACTCCCTCTGGGGAATTTCACGGCGATATTTTTCATCCGGACGACCTGGTGATCTACAAGCAAAGAGTGGGGGCGTTTTCGGACAATCATCTTGAGCTGGTCCTTCGGTCCCGCCGCATCGAGCACCTCGTTTTTTTCGGCATCGCGACGAGCGGGATTGTTCTCTCCACGCTGAGACGCGCCTTTGACCTGGATTTCCGCAGTGTCGTTCTCAAGGACGCCTGCTTCGATGCCGATCAGGAGGTTCACCGCGTTTTGACCGAGAAGGTTTTTCCCCCGCAGGCCTGGGTCGCCGCGACGGACGAATTCATCGCCGCGCAAAAGGGCTAATTCAGAAGGACAGGCATCGCATCATGAGCCGTACCCATTCCGAAGGGCTGGAGCCCGGGGCCTGGAAAATCATCGCCGTCGCGATCCTCGGTCCGTTCATGTCGCAAATGGATTCGACGGTCGTGAACCTCTCGCTTTCGTTCATCAAGCGGGAGTTGCGCTCGTCCATTGCGTCGGCCCAATGGGTGGTCAGCGGCTATCTGCTCGCCTTGGCCCTCATGCTGCCGCTCAACGCGTGGCTGGTGGCCCGCCTCGGCGCAAAGAGGCTTTATTTGATCTGCTTTTGCTCATTCACACTGGCTTCATTCCTGTGCGGCGCGGCCACGACGATGCCCGAGTTGATAGGCGCGAGACTCATTCAAGGCATGGCCGGAGGCCTGCTCGCCCCGTTGGCCCAGTTGATGGTCGCGCGGCTTGCCGGAAGGCAGCTCGCCCGGGTTTTCGGATATGCAGCCGTGCCGATCCTGCTGGCTCCGCTGGCGGGACCGATCCTGGCAGGAACCATCTTGAAATACCTGGGCTGGTCCTGGCTTTTTTACATCAACCTGCCGGTCGGGATCTTGGCGGTGGTCCTCGCTGCGTGGATACTACCGCGCGACAAGCCGACAACCCAAAAGCGCCCCTTTGATCTCACGGGTTTTCTCATAATCTCACCCGGCCTGGTGTGTCTTCTCTATGGATTGGAACAGTTGTCGCACGGGGACATCCGGGTTCTCGTTTTGGGTTTGGTCCTGCTGGGCGTGTTTCTCCGACACGCGCACCGGAAAAAATCGAAGGCGCTGATTGACATCGAGCTTTTCAAAATCCGGGATTTTTCAATCGCGGCCACGACCCAGTTTCTCGCGGTCGGGATCATCTACGGCGGGCAATTTCTCATCCCGCTCTTTTTGGTCACGGGCTGCAGCTTTACGGCGTCGCAGACCGGCTGGATTCTTGGGTCCGCGGGGGTGGGAATGCTGTGCGTGTATCCGTGCATGGGATATTTGACGGACCGGTTTGGCTGCCGCGCGGTGGCTTCCGGCGGGGTGCTCCTGAATTTTCTGGGGACCCTTCCTTTTCTTTGGATGGCCTTCGGCGGTTTCTCGATAGTGCCCGCGCTCATCGGCCTCTTTGTTCGCGGCATTGGACAGGGTGCCACGGGCATCCCTTCGATAGCGGCGGCCTACGCCGCCGTCCCGAGGGAAAAATTAAGCCTCGCCACGATGGCTGTGAACATTGTCCAAAGGCTCGGCGGCCCCACAATCACGACTGTGATTGCGATCACCGTCTCTATGTCCGCGTCCTCCGCTTCGGCGCACGCGTTCCTCGTTCCGTTCGCGGCGCTCATCATGCTGCAATTGCTCGTGCTCGCAGCCGCCGGCCACCTTCCGGTCCGCATCCACCAGGAGGCTGATTCAAGCAAAGCACCCGGCCCCGCGCCCGGACAACTGGCCGTGCGCCCCGAATCCGCCTGATGCCCTGCTCGGACACGTTTCAATTCAGACGCTCGTTTGCGACATTTCTGGTCACGGCATCAGCCCCGCACTGCTGGCCAACCGTATTCATCCGGAAACCGTTTTGTTATTGCGGCACGGGATGGAGCCCGACGAAATGCTGCGGACTCTAAATCGCTTTGTGATCGAAGACATCAAGGTCGATGGCTTTATTTTCACGATGGGTGCTGCCGATGGACTGACTGACGTCTGGAATGGGAACGACGAAATACTGGGCGTCGAAGGCTTGGAGAAAATCGTCCGCGAGACAGCTACCGCGTCATTTCACCATATCGTACAGCGCCGGGCCTCTTCGTGACGACATCACGCTAATCCTAGCGGAGATCCGGTAGCGACTGTAGCTATCCAGGTTCGTGCGGCATCCAAGATAAATGATGGGCATAGTCACTCCTATACCCGTGGCGAACGATGTAAACCGTGACGGAGCGTTAATCCATACTCCTATACCTGCGGCGACCTCGGCGAACCGCTACGAAGCGATACTCAGCATTAGTCAAGAGCTGCAGCGTCAGAACGACCGGCTCCAGTTGCTACTGAATCTGACGAGCAGAATCACGTCGAGCCTCAACCTCCGAGAGGTCTTACGCGCGATTGCAGCGAATATCCGCGAAGTTATACAGGCTGATTTGGTAACCGTTTCGCTACCCGACGGAGCATCGGGGAAAATTAGGGTATTCGCCGTGGATTTTCCACACGGCAAGGGGCTCATCAAAGAAGATCTGCTCGTGGCGCCGAGCGCTGCCACCAAAAAAGCAATGGACACTTTGAAACCCGTAGTCCTTGACAGTCGGGACTACGACAAGTACGTGTCCGGAGCTACGGAGATAGCGGCCGCGGAAGGCCTGAAAGCCAAATGTATTATTCCACTTGTAAATCGCGATCGGGTCCTCGGACTCTTATGTCCTTCGCGCACGACAGAGACCCCTTTTCTGCCAGAGGCTGTTGATTTCCTGAGTCGGGCGTCCGGACAAATAGCAATCGCAATTGAAAACGCACTGGCCTACCACGAAATTTCTGAACTTAAGGACAAGCTCGCACAGGAAAAACTCTATCTGGAAGAGGAAATTCGCAGCGACAGCGGCTTCGAGCGAATCCTTGGGAAAAGCGCCCCGCTAAAGCATATCCTGGAATTGGTGGACACCGTTGCTTCGAGCGATTCCACGGTTCTGCTGCTGGGCGAGACAGGAACGGGCAAGGAGCTCATTGCGCGCGCAGTTCACGACCGCGGCCGACGGAAGGACCGTACCTTTGTAAAACTTAATTGTGCCGCAATCCCCACGGGCCTGCTGGAGAGCGAATTGTTTGGGCACGAAAAGGGCGCGTTCACCGGAGCCATTACGCAAAAAATCGGGCGATTGGATCTAGCCGACCAGGGCACGCTCTTCCTGGACGAAGTAGGCGACATCCCAATTGAAATTCAGCCGAAACTCCTACGCGTTCTGCAGGAGCGCGAATTCGAACGGCTGGGAAACACGCATACGCGCAAAGTGAACGTGCGTTTGATCGCCGCAACGAACCGCAACCTCGAAAAAATGGTTGCGGACCGCGAGTTTCGCAGTGACCTGTTCTACCGGTTGAATGTCTTTCCGATTCGGATACCCTCCCTAAGGGAGCGCAAGGAAGATATTCCCCTACTCGTTAGTTATTTCGTGCAGAAGTTCGCAAAACAGATGCAGAAACAAATTGAATCGGTACCTTCTGCAGTGATGAAGGGACTCACGGCTTGGGAATGGCCTGGGAATATCCGGGAATTGGAGAATTTCATCGAACGCGCAGTCATCCTGACGCGCGGCAAGGCACTCGAAGTACCGCTCACAGAACTGCGAAAGTTAGAAAGCGAGATGGCGGTAGATGCCGCCATGAACAAGAAGCGAGCTGCTCGCAAAGCTTTCAGCCCAGGACCTGATATCAACGTCGGCGCTGAGGAGTACGAAAGGAAGCAGCGGGAGGAAATCATACGGGCGCTTAGCGCTTGCAAGGGCCGCGTAGGCGGTGCGGATGGCGCTGCAATCCGATTGGGTATCAGCCGAACTACACTGATATACCGAATGAGAAGGCTTGGAATCTACGCGAAGCTGTATTCCTGAAAAGTGTCTGCGCTGCTCCCGGGGCACCTCTTCGTTAGATCATCTTCGTGAAAATTTCGCTGCCACGGCTCTTGGAGTTCCTTCGGAGCTCATCGCCGAACTCTGACCCGTTCGCACTGATCGATTCTCATTTGTTTTTAGTGTTAGAAGCTCCTCTGTTGCACCTAAACACCTCATTTACAGCCCAACGCTTACCAAGTGCTTACCAAGAATTTGAGCGATTTGGCGGCGGTTTCCAAGACCGCTCTCGAACACACCGTCGCCTTGCTTTAGGCGGTCTTTGACATGAGCCAGCGAAACAAGAAATGAGAAGCGTGCTCCTACAATTTGCGCGGCGCGGAAAGGCGGCACGTCCCTGGGCCGGATTCCCGCGAAGATAGGTTCACTTTGGTCGCTCCGGGTGTGGGGGCTTCGACTCGAAATCAGTGGACAGGCTGAGTTCTTTCCAGGACCTTGCTTCTTCTAGGCGTGCGAGGTCGTTTTTCTCCGCCCCGTTGTACGCGTCGCTGCCGAGCAACAGTCGCAATGGAGGTTTCTGTTCCTCGGTCAGTCGCACGATCGCTTGAGCCGCCTTTTTCGGATCACCGGGCTGCTTACCGTTGTAGTCGCGTTGAAACCTGGCGGTTGCTCCAACAGTCGAGTCGTAGTCGGGATTTCCTTGGCTCAGTTTGGTGGAACTGCCGGCGAAGTCCGTGCGGAAGCCGCCCGGCTCAACAATGGTGACCTTGATGCCTAGCGGCGCCACTTCGCGCGACAACACTTCTGAGAAACCCTCGACGCCCCATTTCGCAGCCGAATAGGGCCCACGCCCTGGAGGCCCTATCCTTCCGCCCATCGACGAAAATTGAACAAAATGACCGGCTTTCCTTTGGCGAAAGTACGGAAGAGCGGCCTTCGTCACGATGATCGTCCCGAAGAGATTCGTTTCGATTTGTGCGCGAAAATCCGACATCGGCGTGTCTTCGACGGACG
>Ga0210390_10004747_pt1 | contig 11427 bp, 12 predicted proteins | sample IncBWH11OmetaG_FD_161050 | JGI IMG/M metagenome (GOLD analysis project Ga0210390, IMG submission 161050) | Forest soil microbial communities from Barre Woods Harvard Forest LTER site, Petersham, Massachusetts, United States - Inc-BW-H-11-O ... | reverse complement strand
GTGACGACCCCGGACGGTCGCCGGGACCGGCGCGATCCCGGTGGTTCCGTATGACCCTCCCAGTGGCGGGCGGCCCCGGGTCGGCTCCCGGGGACCGCCCGTCCACGGTGATCAAGGCTGGATGCGGAGAATCTGGCCTTGTCCGGCGCCGAAGCCGAAGCCCTGGTTGGAGACGTAGAACGCCCCGTCCGGGCCGACTGTCATGCCGGTCGGGAAGGTCAGGCCCGAGACGATCGTCTCGGGCGGACCGTGCCGGTTGACGCGCACGATCGCTCCGGTGCCGGGGGTTGGGGTGCCGGCGGTGGTGCTCATCTCGAGCGCGTACAGCTGGCCGCCGCGGAAGGCCAGGCCGAGGACCTTCTCCACCCCGGTCGCGCGGACCTTGAGCGTGCGGTGGCCGGTCAGCCGCCACACGTGCTCGTCACCCGCGCGGTCGCTCGGATCGAACAGGCCCAGGTTCGCGATGTACAGGCCGCCGTGGTAGGTGAGGGCGGTGGGAACCACATGGCCCTGGCTCGCCGAGATGTCGATCACCCGGCTGATCGTTCCGGACGGGGTGACCCGGTCCAGCTCGCCGTGGTTGGAGTCCATCGGGTACAGGGCCCGGCCGACGGAGATCATGCTGTACCACGTCCCGTCCGGCTCGAAATCCTCTGGGTCCGGGTGGGCGACCGGATGCGCCTTCTGGAAGGCGCTCAGGTTCGCGATCAGCTTCCACGTGCCGCCCGGGCCGACCCTGATGACACCGTTCGGGACGGTGGGCACGCCGTGCGAGCAGCCCGCGCCGGACAGCAGAGCGTAGAGCCGGTGGCCGATGAAGGCAACGCTCGACACGCCGCTGACCAGGCTGCCAAGGGCCGGGCTGGTCTGGGTCGAGGGCAGCGCCTTCACCACCGTGGTGACCACGCCGCCCGGGCTGACCTTGGAGATGCGCCCGCCGCGCACCGGGTCACCGGTGCTCCCTTTATAGGGGGCCGCCGCGCCCGCGGCCTGCGGGCACAGCCCGACCGTGGAGTGCGAGCCGCCCAGACCACCCTCGGCGACATAAAGGTTCCCGTCCGGGCCGAACGTCAGCCCGCGCGGATTGTTCAGGCCGGTCGCAAAGACCGAGACAACCGGGGCGTGCTGCCCCTGCTGCTGGTGGCCGGCGGATGCCTGGGCGGCTCCCGCGAAACCGACCCCGCCGAGCGCGACCGTAAGAAGCACGGTCAACAACCGTCTCATCTTGTTCCCCTTCCCGAGCAGATCAAGTAAGGGCGACGGGACGACGAAGCACGCCACCGGCAGATAGATCGATCACAAAGCCGGACATCGGCATCCCCCCTGGCCGGTCCCCGCACGGCACGTGGCCGGCACGACACGGCAAGCCCTCATGACCAGCCACGCCCGCCACGATGCACGGACAGTGGAGATGATGTGGACATCAGATGGAGATCACCACATTCCGACGCCAGCCAGCTGTATCCCGCAGGTCAGCCGAACAATTTTGAACCCGTCCAGGGTGTCAGACAGATCGAATCGGACAGGCAGCGCCCCGGCGCCCGTGGCTGAAGGCCGCGGAGACGATCAACCACCTTCCAAGGACGCCGCGCCGTCCCGCGGATACCTGACCAGCCCAACCCAAGTCTCCCGCGACTCATACCGCGGGAGACGTCCGACATCGCGACGAAATTGCCGAAATGAGTACTTCATCCATACGCATATCTCTGCGCGTAATGGAATACTCACTTATGCTGCCTCGGCATTGCTGACGATCGCCGTGCAGTCTTTTCAATCGTTCTACCAGGAAATCGGATCGCCGATTTAGTGCGGCTGACTACTGCCGCATTGGTGCGGGTCAGCGCGCGCATTACAAGCGGCTCGGTGCGCACCGCCTTTCGTGCTGGTGTCGATTGGGACTGGCTGGGCAAGGACGCCGCAGACTTCCGCTGGCGCGTGTTAGGCGTAGCCGCCGTTGCTCATCAGGAGCTGGCCGTTTATCCATCCCTTGCGGGAGCACGGGAAGTCGACCAAGTGTCCGGTGTCAATGCGCTCGTCTCGGCCGGTCCGCGGATGCGGTCAGAGCTGTTCGGTGGGCATGATCCACAGCTCGCCGATGGCGGTGTGCCGAGGCCGGGTGACCATGTAGGCGATGCCGTCGGCGATGTCCTCGGGAGTGAGGACCTCGGTCTGCTGGTAGAAGGGGTCGATCATCTCGTTGCGGACCTGCGGCTTGTTGTGCGAGCCCAGCTCGGTCGCCACGCCGCCGGGCTCGACGAGGCCGACGCGCACGTGCCGCTGGGTGACTTCCTGGCGCAGGGACTCGGTGAATCCGTTCACGCCGAACTTGGTGAAGCTGTAAACGCCGTAGCCGTTCCAGGCGACGCGGCCGGCGATCGAGCTGATGTTGACGATGTCGGCGACCCGGCGCGGGCCGTGCTCGGCGGCCTGCAGCAGGTGCGGCAGGGCGGCGCGGGTGGTGTAGAGCAGGCCCTGGACGTTGATGGCGATCATGCGGTCCCAGTCCTCGGGGTCCGCGCCGGCGACGGGGCCCAGCAGCATCAGGCCGGCGTTGTTGACCAGGGTATCCAGCCGCCCGAATCGCCCGGCGGCCTGCTGTACGGCCGCCTCGGCCTGGGTGCGGTCGGTGATGTCGGCTTCCACGGCCAGCGCGGTGCCGCCCGCCTTGTCGATCTCGGCGGCGACGGCTTCCAGACGGTCCCGGCGGCGGGCAACCAGCGCGACGCACGCACCGTGCCCGGCGAGCTGGCGGGCGGTGGCAGCGCCGATACCGCTGCTCGCGCCAGTGACCAGGGCGGCGGTGCCGGTCAGTGTCGATTCCATCGGTGTTGTCCTTCTCTCGCAGATGTGCGGCGTACGGGCAGGCGGCAGGGGCGTCACCTCAAGCGAGCGTGCGTTCTGCCCGTGCCGTGCTTGCGCAGGAGCCGTTCGCCTGATGGGTTCCGGTAGGCGGTGGGTGACTTAGGCGTCGTAGGCGAGGTTGCTGGACAGGTCGCGGTAGGCGCCGGCCTGGGCCAGGAGGCCCTTGGCCTTGTTCTCGACAGTGGCGACCGCGTCGGCGCCGGCCACGAAGCGCAGCGGCGGCTCCTCCTGGCCCGCGAGCTGGACCAGCGCGCCGGCGAGCTTGGCGGGGTCACCGCCCTGGCGGCCGTTCATGCCGTTCCAGGCAGCGATGGTCTGCTTGGTGCGCTCGGCGTAGTCGTCGATCGAGGGCCCGGCGTATGTTGTCGATTCTGGTGTGAGCAGCTCGGTGCGGAAGAAGCCGGGCTCGACGAGCATTGTGCGGATGCCGAACGGGGCGACCTCGGGGGTCAGCGACTCGATCCAGCCCTCCACCGCGAACTTGGCGGCGGCATACGCGGTGCAGAACTCTCCGCCCGCGATGCCGGCGGTCGAGGAGATCGCGATGACCAGGCCGGAGTGCTGGGCGCGCATGACCGGAAGGACCGCGCGGGTGACGTTCACCGGGCCGAACAGGGTGGTCTCGACCTGCGTCCGGAAGTCCTGCGGGCTGATCTCCTCGAAGAACCCGGCGTAGAAGTTGCCCGCGTTGTTGACCAGCACGTCGATGCGTCCGAACCGTTCGACGGCTGCCCCGGCGGCCGCCTGGGCGCCGGCGGGGTCGGTGACGTCGAGCCTGACGGCTAGGAGATCATCGTCTTTGCCCAGGGCCGCAGTGACGGTGCCGGTGTTGCGGGCGGTTGCGACCACAGCGTGGCCGGCTGCCAGTGCGGCCCTGGCGATGTCGGCGCCCATGCCACGGCCGGCGCCGGTGATAAGCCAAACCTTCTCGTCAGTCATGCGGGTGCACTTCCTTCTGGTTGTTTTGATCTGCTGAGGGCAGCCGGTCATCGGCGGTGCACTGTCTACGGAACCAGCCAGCGGGGGCAGGTGGGAGACACTGATAAGAGGGGCACTCGCAGGGACCCCCAGCCCCGCCGAAGCGCTCGTACAGTGGAAGACATGGCAGGCAGGGACGACAACCGCGACATCCGTGGCGACGTCCGCGGTCAGATCCGGGAGTTCCTGAGCACGCGGCGGGCCAGGATCAGTCCCGGGCAGGCCGGGCTGCCCGCCTATGGCGGCGACCGCCGGCGGGTCCCGGGCCTGCGCCGCGATGAGGTCGCCGTGCTCGCAGGCATCTCCAGCGAGTACTACATCAGGCTCGAGCGCGGCAACGCCACCGGCGTCTCGGACAGCGTCATCGACGGCATCGCGCATGCGCTGCAGCTCGATGAGGCCGAGCGGGCGCATCTGCTCGACCTGATCCGCGCCGCTGCCACGACCCGGCCGCCGCGCCGCCGGCCGGCCCCGCCGCGCGTCCGGCCCACGGTGCAGCGCGTCCTGGACTCGATGAGCGGCACGCCCGCGTTCGTGCTCAGCGGGCGCCTGGACATCCTGACCGCCAACCAGCTCGGGTATGCGCTGTTCTCGCCGGTCTACGCCGACCCGGTCAGGCCGCCCAACAACGCCAGGTTCATCTTCCTCGACCCGCACGCGGGCGGGTTCTTCCGCGACTGGGACAAGGTGGCTAACGACACGGTGGCCCTGCTGCGCGCCGAGGCCGGCCGCGATCCCTACGACCGGCAGCTGTCGGACCTGATCGGGGAGCTGTCCACCCGCAGCGAGGAGTTCCGGGTCCGATGGGCCGCCCACCACGTCCGGATCCACGCCGCCGGCGTGAAGCTCATCCACCACCCGGTCGTCGGGGACCTTGAGCTGGCATTCGAGTCTTTCCCGCTGGGTGCCGATCCCGGTCAGAGCCTCCTCACCTACACCGCCGAGCCCGGGTCGCCCTCCCAGGACGCCCTGAGCCTGCTGGCCAGCTGGGCTGCCAGCACCGCGCACGGCAGCCATGCGAGCACGCACCAGGACGACCAGCAAGAACGGCAGGAAGACCGGCAGCACGACCCAGGACATGACCTACGCAGCGGATCCGCCTCCCGGCCCGGCGACGCCTGACGAGAACTCCAGCCGGCACCTGACCAGGCACCCAAGGCACCACCCCCAGGTACCCGTTATGCCTTAAGCGCACGAAGCGACAGACGGACCTGCCAGCGCCCTCAGCGCGTCGTTGCTCGAGCACTTCGGCACCGCCCGGGCGGGGACGCCCGGTCGAGCATGAGCGGGCGTGTGCGTGTTCCGATTGGGTCGGGCAAGAGGGGGTAGCGGCAGTGCCTGCCTCGGCCCGGTCTCGGGGCCTGCGGTTGAGGCATGGAATTCCTGACCTTGAATAACGGTGTTGACCTGCCTGCCCTCGGTCTTGGGGTCTTCCAGACGCCGCCGGAGGAGACGAGGGTCGCAGTCGAGACGGCGTTCGCTGACGGCTACCAGCACGGGGACACAGCCGCGGCGTACGGCAACGAGCGGCAGGTGGGCGAGGCTATCCGGAACTCGGGCCTTGAGCGACCGGAGGTCTTTGTCGAGACCAAGATCTGGATCAGTGACTACGGATACGACAGGACTCTGCATGGTTTCGACAAGAGTGCGCGCAAGCTTGGCGTCGATCAGATCGACCTGTTGATCCTCCACCAGGCTCTCCCGTCGGAGTTCGAAAAAACCCTAGAGGCCTACCGGGCGCTGGAGACGCTGCTTGCTGACGGCAAGATCCGGGCCATCGGGGTCAGTAATTTCATGGTCGACCACCTCAGCAGGCTGCCCGACCGCGCGACGGTGGTGCCGGCGGTCAACCAGATCGAGGTCCACCCCTACCTCGCGCAGCGAGAGGTGCAGGACTTCGGTGCCGAGCACAGCATCCTCACCCAGGCTTGGTCGCCGATCGGCGGGATCACCTTCTACCGCGACGGTAGCCACGGCAGCACCCTCGCCGCCCCGGTCATTGGAGACATTGCCACAACCCACGGCAAGACCCCGCCCAGGTGATGCTGCGCTGGGGTCTGCAACACGGACGCTCGGTGATCCCCAAGTCCGCCAAGCCCACCCGCATCGCCGAGAACATCAACGTCTTCGACTTCGAGCTGTCCGCGGACGAGATCACCGCGATCGACGGACTGGACACCGGCCGTCGCGGCGGCCCCGAGCCAGACGCAATCACTCTCGAAACCTTCGGTCTCGAGATCCCGGAAGCCTGAAAGCCGCCGCCGAGCAGCCTGCGAGCAGACCTGCCCATCGCCCGATAGCAGATGCCGGGGCGAACGTCAGCAGGCCTCTACCTGGACGTACCCGCTCACGGACCTCCGTCCGCCGGCGTCACCGCCGCCCGCTCCTCGGCTAGATCCGGGCGGGGTCGGAGCCGCCGTTTCGGCCGCTTCCTCGCGTTCATGCGTGAGGGCAACACCGATGATGCCTGGGCGTCGCGCGCCCGTTGCCCGACGGGTGGGGAGGAGACGCCGGGCCGGCCGGGGTCCCGGACGGCGGGTGCATGGCTGACTTCGCGGCTGCTCGCGGTCAGGGCGCTGGCTGCTCGCGTTCTTCCTCGGCGGCGTAGGCGAGGAAGTCATCGACCATGCGGTGCAGCAGCGTGGCGAGCTGGTGGCGTTCCTGCGGGGGCCAGTGCGCCAGGGCGGCCTGCATGCCGGCGGTGCCGGCCTCGCGGATGCGGTCGGCTGCTGCCCCGCCTGCGGGGGTGAGCTGGATGAGCTGGGCGCGGCGGTCGTCCGGGTCCGGGACGCGGTCCGCGTAGCCGGCCTGCTGGAGCCGCTGTACCTGCCGGGTGACGTGCGGGGCCTCCACCCCTAGCCGGTCGGCTAGCTCGCCGGGGCGCGCCGGCCCGGCCTCGGCGAGCTGCCCCAGGACCATCACGGCGGCACGGTCCAGCGGCACCGCGGCGACGGTCCGGACCCGGTCGTGGCGCCGGGCCCGGGTGATCAGGTAGGAGATCCGGGTGATCGCCCGCAGGATCTCGGCGGCATCCGCGGCATCCGCGGCGGCCGGGGCGGCCGGGGCGGCGGCGGGTTCTGGCTGAGTTCCGGGCATGTGAGCCATCTTACATTACTTACCTAAGTTACGTAACTTGACGGGCGGGGGGCCGGCCTGTAACTTCACTTACCTAAGTTAAGTAACCGATTCGTCCCGTGGAGATCTCATGACAAGCACCAGGGCCCTGGCGGCCCGCCCCAGCCACACCGTGCGGCCCGCCAGCCCGGGCGGCCGGATGCGCCGCTGGCGGGGCAGCCCGCCGCTGACGCTGCTGGCGGTGGCGATGGGCGTGATGATGGTGGGCCTGGACGGCACCATCGTGGCGGTGGCCAACCCGGCCATCCAGTCCCACCTGCACGCCTCCCTGGCCGGCATCCAGTGGGTCAGCAACGCCTACCTGCTGGCCCTGGCGGTCAGCCTGATCGCGGCCGGCAAGGCCGGTGACCGGTTCGGGCACAAGAAGGTGTTCCTGACCGGGGTGGCCGGGTTCGCGGGCAGCTCGGCGGCCATCGGCCTGTCCGGGAGCATCGCCGACAGCATCACCCTGGTGATCGCGTTCCGCGCGCTGCAGGGCGTGTTCGGGGCGATGCTGCAGCCGACCGCCCTGGCCCTGCTGCGCCGGACGTTCCCGCCGGAGAAGCTGAACGGGGCCATCGGCGTGTGGGGCGCGGTCATCGGCGCGTCCACCGCCGCCGGGCCGATCGTCGGCGGGCTGCTGGTGCAGCACGTCGGCTGGGAAGCCTGCTTTTACGTCAACGTCCCGGTCGGCGCCGCCGCCCTGGCCATGAGCGTGCTCGTGCTGAAAGAGACCCCCGCCGCCGCGGCCAGCTCGTTCGACATGCCCGGCATCGCCGCCCTGGCCGGTGCGCTGTTCACGCTGATCTTCGGCTTGATCAAGGGCCCGGACTTCGGCTGGGCCTCCGCCCGGACGCTGGCCTTCCTCGGCGCCGCCGCCCTGCTCGGGCTGCTGTTCATCGTCCGCGAGCGGCGCGCCCGCCAGCCGATACTGCCGCTGAAGCTGTTCCGCTCGGCGTCGCTGTCGGCCGGGGTGGTGCTGGTCATCCTGCTCATGTTCGCCCTGTTCGGCGCCATGTTCTTCATGACCTTCTACCTGGAGAACGTGCACGGCCTCGACCCGATCCAGGCAGGCGTGCACCTGCTGCCGATGACCGCGATGCTGATCGTCGGCTCCCCTGCCGCGGGTGCGCTGATCAACAAGCTAGGCCCCCGGCTTCCGATCGTGACCGGCATGGCCATGGCCGCGGTCGCCATGTACGGCCTGTCCCGGCTGGGCGCCGCCTCCAGCCCGGACGACACCATCATCTGGTTCGTGCTGCTCGGCCTGGGCCTGGCCCCGGTGATGGTCGGCGCCACCAACGTCATCGTCGGCAACGCCCCCGCCCAGCTGGCCGGGGTGGCCGGCGGGCTGCAGTCCACCGCCATGCAGCTCGGCGGCGCCTTCGGCACCGCCGTGCTGGGCGCCATCATGTCCGCCAGGATCGACAGCCTGCTCCCCGCCAGCTGGCACGCCGCGCACCTGCCCGCGCTGACCGCGGCCGGTTATGCCCAGGTCAAGAGCGCGGTCTCAGTCGGGGTGGCGCCGGTGACCCACAGCACCCCGGCGCAGGCGGCCGGAGTGATCACCCAGATCAGCCACGCCACGTTTACCGCCGGGATGCACAGCGCCTTCCTGGTCGGCGCGGCCGTCGCGCTGGCCGGAGCCGGCATCGCCCTGATCACCAGGCGAGGCACCGGCACTGCCGCAGCGCACGCCGGCATCTGACCCCCGCCCAGCCCGCAACCAACCCACTCACAACTCTGAATCCGGAAGGAAGAACGTCATGTCCGCCCTGCCCACCCCCACGCCCGTAACCCCAGCCCGTCCCCAGTCAGCCCCATTCACAGCTCCCCGACCCGGAAGGAAGAACGTCATGTCCGCCCTGCTCAAGCGCAAGCCGGTGCTCTGGTTCCTGTTCCTGTTCAACGCTGCCGTCGCCATCGCCGCCGGCGCCGCCGGCAGCCACCTCCACCTCCACGGCCACACCCTGCACGGCTCCCAGCAGGTCACGACCGCCGCCGGCATGGGCATCGTCGCGCTTGGCGCCGGCGCCGCCCTGTACCTGCGCCGCCCCAAGCGGGCCTGACGCACACGCCAGCTACCAGAACCAGGAAGAGTTCCCATGCCGACGATGAAATCCGTGCGGACCGCCGCGCCGGGCACGGTCAAGGTGGCGGAGATCCAGCGCCCGGCTCCCGGGCCCAGGGACCTGCTGGTGCGGGTACGCGCCTGCGGCATCTGCGGCACCGACGCGGCCTTCGTCCAGATGGGAGGCATGCCGCTGGGCCCGGAAGGGGAGACGGCAGCCATCCCGCTCGGGTACGAGCCGGCCGGCGAGGTCGTCGAGATAGGCGCCGAGGTCGCCGGGCTGAAGGCCGGCGACCGGGTGGTCGTCAACCCGCAGGCCGCGCCGTCGGGCATCATCGGCTGCGGCGGCCCGCTGGGCGGTATGGGCGAGTACCTGCTCATCCAGAACGCCGCCGCGGGCCAGGGCGTGGCGGTCTTCCCGGATGACCTGCCCTTCGAGGTCGCCGCGCTCAACGAGCCGATGGCCGTCGCCCGGCACTGCGTGAACCGCGCCCGGGCCCGGACCGCGGACAAGGTGATCGTGTTCGGCGCCGGGCCCATCGGGCTCGGGGCGGTGATCTGGCTCAAGCTGCGCGGGGTCAGGCAGGTGGCCGTGGCCGACGTCATCCCCGGCCGCCTGCGCACCGCGCTGGCTGCCGGAGCGGACGCGGTCATCGACTCCTCCCGCGAAGACGTAACCGCCCGGCTGACCAGCCCGCACGGTCACAGCACCAACGCGCTCGGCGCGCCCCGCCCGGACACCGACATCTACATCGACGCGGCCGGCGCCGCCGCCGCCGTCAACACCGCGCTGCGGGCCGCCAAGTGGGGCGCCCGTCTGGTCACCGTCGCGGTGCACAAAAGCCCGAGCCCATCGACCTGGGCTCGATGCTGCGCAGCGAAATGACCATCATCACCTCCCAGGGCTACCCCACCGAGATCTTCGAGGTCACCCCCGAGATCGCGGAGCACCAGCAGCGCTTCTCCCGGCTTATCAGCCACCGCGTCCCCTTCTCCGGCGCTGGCCGGGCCTTCCAGCTCGCGCTCACCCCCGGCGCCGCCGGGAAGGTGATCGTGACCTTCGGCGCCTGACCGCTCCGGGAGGCGGGCCGCGGGCCTACCTCCCGGAAATGGCTGCGCCTACCTCCCGAAAGGAACCCCTCCGTTGCCCACCACCAATCCCGCCCCGCCCGGCGCGCAGCACGCGCCACGAGGTCACCGCCCGATCCTTATCCTCCTTACAGCGGCAGCCGCGGCGCTATCGCTGGCGGCCTGCACCATAGCCCACGGCGCGACACCGGCAGCCGTCCCGGCGTACTCGACGGCTAGCGCGGCGCCCGTATCGCCGAGCCCGGCAGCCACGGGCGGGGACAGCGCCGCTACGTACGTCAGCAGTTTCCGCGAGGAGTTTCCACAGCTGGCTCAGGGAAAAACCGATGCGCAGATCATCAGCGACGGCGAGGCCGACTGCTCGGATATGGCCGCCAACTGGACGATGACTACACCGTCGATGGCGCAGCGCTACGGCTTGGGCGACTCCACAGCCGGCCAGTTCACTCTCCACAACATTGCGCTGCTGGACATGTTCACCATCTGCCCAGTCCGCTGACCCTGCGGTCAGTCCTGCCCGGCCCAGCGTTGAACCTCGCGCGGGGATGGCCTGCAGCGGTACGGCCCCCTACTCCACGGTGCGCACGAGGATGCCAAGGGTTGCGCGAGCTAATCGTTGGTTTTGCGCTAGAAACACCAGTAAGTAAGTATCGAAGCCCGTTTCAAGAACACAAAGCCACAGACAGGCCTGCCAGCACCCGCAGCGCGTCGTTGCTCGAGCACTTCGGCACCGCCCGGGCGGGGCCGACAGCTGACGGGCCAATGAGAGTCGGTTCAGCGCCGGCAAACAGAACGCCCGACTATGCGCTACCAGGTCGGCTACGCAGAGCGGTGTCATCCCGCGCCAGATCGGCGGATCGCGCGTGGGCTGCCACGGCGAGTCGGCCACACTCTGTAATCAGCAGCGACCGCGGATGCCCAAGCAGGCTGATGCTCCGGTGTCCATGAGGCCATGCTTGGCCGGTCAAGGCCGGGCCGGCGCTCGTCGTAGCCCGAATCCCGCTCATCGGGGCCTCGGTGGTCACGAGGTACCTCATCGCGGCGTAACCTGCGGTGATGAGCGCACCGGCAGGGGCGGTGATGGTGGCGCTGAACCGGTGGGTGATGACCGGATTAGCCTGGTGCCGGGCGCGGTGGAAGGATCAAAGATGCGATGCCCACAGACCTGACAGTGATTCTCGAGCACCGGCCGGGCGAGCTGGCCCGGCTGGGGGAGATTGCCGGCGAAGCGGGTGTTACTATCCATGGCCTGGCGGCCTTCACTGGCGAGGGCAGGGGTGTCGTGCACATGCTCCTTGACGATGAGGCCATGG
>Ga0210390_10004744_pt1 | contig 11437 bp, 10 predicted proteins | sample IncBWH11OmetaG_FD_161050 | JGI IMG/M metagenome (GOLD analysis project Ga0210390, IMG submission 161050) | Forest soil microbial communities from Barre Woods Harvard Forest LTER site, Petersham, Massachusetts, United States - Inc-BW-H-11-O ... | reverse complement strand
ACGCAATGAGCATACTTCGCCGGACACTTTGTCGTCAATCAGTAAACCTCTGAATCCAAATGTTTCGAACGGGCACGGCCCGACGGCCCGAGCCCGTGCTAGCGGAACTCCCTTATCACTGCTAGAATCCATTGCTTGTATGGCCGATTGGAAACAGATCACGGCGCGTATCAGGCGCGCGCGCACGGGGAAGGATCCTGCAGGGCAACTTGCCAATTTGTTTTCGAAGACCCGCGACGCCATGGTGGCCTTCGAACTTGCGCGATACTTCGAAACCAGCGGTAATAACGGGGATGCGGGAAGATGGTATCTGACCGCGGCGGAGCGCTTCCGCCGCGCGGACTGGAAAACCAAGGCGCAAGAAAGCGCCACGCGGCTCGGCGCCACGGAGCCCGCGGAAATTCCGGCCCCTGTTCCTCGCGAAAAAGTGGCGGAGCAAACTCCGGCTTCAGGCGACCCGGAAGCTGTGCCCTCCCAGGAAGAAAATTCCCCGCCCGGGAACCTCGGCGCGGTTGAATCTGCAAAATCACCGGAACGGCCGGCGCACGCTGAATTCAATCGTCCCCGGCGCGGACGTCGCGGCGGACGAGACGCGGGTCCCCCGCGGCGCGAACCCCAACGCACAACTTCTCGAAACGCCCACATGGCAGGGAGGTCCTCGAGCAGTCATCCGGACGAGGGATCTGCTCCGTTCGCGGAAGTGGCCGCCGAAAGTTCATTGGAATTGCCAACGCCGCCGAGTCTGCGCGGCCGTTACGGCGATCCGGGATTGTCTTCGCGACTGAGTCAATTAGAGATGAACTTCCGACGCTTGCTTGCCTCTGCTCCGACGACGCTCGAGAACGCGGATAAGGCACCCGCAGGCCCGGGTGTGTGGGTGCTGACCGATTCCGACCTGACGACGTACTACTATGTGGAGCCCTGCCAGACGTTGCGCGTAGCGATTCCGAATCTGCTACGGGGCGGCGTTGGCCGTAAGGGTGAATCGATCCGGCCGCGGCTGGCGGAACACCTCGGTATTCCGGAAGCGCGCGTGTCAAAGTACTTAGGGGATCATTGCGTGGTGCGTTGGTTGCAAATGGACGAAGATGCGGCGCATTTTGCTCACTTCCTGATCGCCGTGCTAAGGCCTGCCCTGAACGAGTAGATCCTCGCGGCGTCCTATCAGTAAACCCCTTTTGCTTCTTCAACTTAGGCCGTTTACTGACTCCAAGTACCGTTCAACCTCGTTTTTTCACCGTTCGGCACATCCTACTGGCTTCTATCGCTCGGGTAGCATCAAACTGTATGCGTCCAATAGCTTAGGGGGCCGCTCGCTGCGTGTTACCCTGATCAGGAGCCTTGGGGGCTTTCCAGATTGGATCAAGTCAGGCTCGTTTTTGGCGTGTGGTTTTTCCCGAAGTGATATCGAACTCTCGAAAGTGAGGCAGCCGCAGTATGCCTAATTCATTCTCTACGCAAGTCTTCCGGTCGCTGGACTGGGTAGTTTGCAAGACGGCTGGTATAACCTTCGACACGATTCAACATTTCAACAAGCGCAATCCGAATCCTTCGCCAACGCCGCAGTGGTCTGACAAGCCACTGCTGAAGTCTTGGGAAAAGACCAAACCGACATTGGGTTTTCCCCGCCAAACCGATTCGCTCTGTCCCGCGTGCGTGCAGGAGGCCCGCAAAGCCATCATTAGCGGCAACAAGGACTGGCGCGACCTGATGCATGAGAAGGTCGGCGAGATCAAAGCGCAGATCGTCGAGCGCGATGGGCAGGTCTGGATGGTGAAAGATTGCCCGCAGCATGGTCACTACGAAGATCTAATGGCTGTGGACTCCAGTTTTTTGAAATGGATCGAGAGCCAGTTCCCCGGCCGCGATATTCCGGCGCACAACGACGAAGGTCTGCATAAGCATGGTTCATCGAACGTCCGTTATGGCCGTGGTTCCGTGTTGACGGTGGACCTCACCAATCGCTGCAACATGATGTGCGATCCCTGCTTCATGGACGCGAACCAGGTGGGTTATGTCCACGAGCTTTCTTGGGAAGAGATTCAGGAAGTTCTCGATAATGCGGTGAAGATCAAGCCGCGCCGGCAGATGTCCGTGCAATTCAGCGGCGGCGAGCCGACGATGAGCCCGCATTTCTTCGACGCGATCCGTTACGCGCGCAAGGTGGGCTACAACTCCGTACAAGCCGCGACCAACGGCATTGAGTTTGCTAAGAGCAAGGAATTTGCCAAGAAGGCCTTCGAAGCGGGGTTGCGCTACGCCTACCTGCAGTTCGACGGCATCGGCAACGACGCGAATAGCCACCGCCAAATCGGCAACCTGTTCGACGTGAAGCTGCGCGCCATCGAAAACATGCACGAAGCGGGAATTGAAATCGTGCTGGTGGTGACTATCGTCAATAACGTGAACAACGACCAGGTAGGCTCGGTTGTGAAGTTCGCGATGGAAAACCCTAAGAAAATTGCGTTCATCAGTTTCCAGCCAGTTTCGTTCACAGGACGCGACGAAGACATCACTCCAGAACGCCGTCTCCGCCAGCGCTACACGCTCTCGCACCTTGCCAAGGATGTGAGCCAGCAAGTGGGCAAGATCGAGCCGACGCGCGACTGGTTCCCCATTTCCTTCATCAGCACCTTCGCGGGCTTCGCGGACATGGTCAAGGGTAACGAATCGCAGTGGGGTTCGCTCTCTTGCGGTTGCCACCCGAACTGCGGCGTGGGCACAGCGATTATGATCAACAAGGAGACCAAGGAATGGGCTCCGGTACCGCGCTTCCTGGACGCGCAGCAGCTTACCAAAGACGTTACGGCAATTACCGACGCGGCGCGAGGCAAGAGCTTCTCCAACTTCATGATGGCCATGGCGCTGTTGAAGAATTACCACCCCTATGAAGGCCCGAAGGGCTTGAAGTTGTGGGACCTGTTCAAGAAGTTTGACAAGACCTGGGCGTTGACCAGACGCTCCACCACCAAGTACGGGCGCACTTCACCGGAACGCACCTACGAAGATGCCATGAAGCGCCGCGCGCAAGACCCGTGGAACTTCCTGTTCATCGTCGGTATGTTGTTCCAGGATCTGTTCAATTACGACTTCCGGCGCACCGAGATGTGCATCATCCCCTACGGCACGCAGCAGGGCGAGATCAGCTTCTGCGCGTACAACACCGGTATCGGATGGCGCAACATCATCGAAAATATGCACAAGAACGCCACCGTTGCCGAGTGGTACAAGAACCACGGCAAGCACGAGATTTATGCCAAGGGCAAGAACGTCAGCTTGGCTTCCTATGAACACTCGCTCAAGATCGACGCAGAAGACGCAGCGCGCGTCCGGCACATCGAGCACGATATTCCCGTCACTGCGGCGGAAGAGAACCGCATTCGCCGAAAAAAGGCGCTCGAAGAGCAGGCCAAAGTCCGCGCGATCTATGAAGAGTTGGTATTGAAGAAGCCTCAGCAAGCCGTCGTGCAGATCGGCACCGTGAGCGACATTACCAAGGCGGTTCCAGCGAACTTCACCAACGCCGGCAAACCGGTGACGATTGCGCCGGCCAATGGAAACGGCGCGTCGACTCCCAAGACAAAGGAAACAGCCGCCGAAGCGGTAGCCGGCGACTAGCTTTCGGCCTCATAAAAAAGCAACCATAATCTTGAACGGCCCCGACTTCGCGTTGGGGCCGTTTTGATTCTTCTGCGTTATGCTGGACAGGCTCGGGGACATTTGCGTGGGTAAACTCGAGAATCGCGTAGTGCTTGTGACCGGGGCGAGCCGAGGAATCGGTAGAGCCATCGCTGTGGCCTTTGCTGAAGCTGGTTGCCACGTGGTTGTGAACTACGAAAAAAATCAGGCCGCGGCGCAGCAGGTCGCCAAAGCTGTCCGGGAGTTGGGCCGTGGCTGCACTGTCTGCCAAGCCGACGTTTCGCGACCGAGTCAAGTAGAGCAACTGGTCGGGCACGCGGAATCCACATTCGGACAGGTCGATATCTTGCTCAACAATGCGGCAATATCCGAGCCGAAGTCGGTGGCCGATGTTTCTCTGGAAGATTGGGAGCGCACCCTGCGGGTGAATCTCACTTCTGCTTTCTTGCTCACTCAAGCGGTTCTCGTGAATATGCGCGCTAGGCGCTGGGGCCGGATCATTAACCTGTCGTCCGTCGCGGCGCAAAATGGTGGACGCGTCGGCCCGCATTACGCGGCATCGAAAGCGGGCTTGATCGGCTTAACACATTCCTATGCTTCCTTGCTTGTGAAGGAGGGCATTACGGTAAACGCGATCGCTCCGGCATTGATTGAAACCGATATGGTCGCCGCTAATCCTAACGCGTCGCCGGACGTGATTCCGATGCGGAGGTATGGAAAGCTGGATGAGGTTGCCCCCGTGGCGGTGATGCTTGCGGAGAACGCATACATGACCGGACAGACCATCAGCGTGAACGGCGGCTGGTATATGACCTGAGTTCCTGCGGTATAATAGGGCGTCGCGCCACGGCCGTTTAGGGCGCTCCTTTGGAGACAGACCGAATATGCCGATTTACGAGTACGTTTGTGATAACTGCAACGAGCGCTTTGAGAAGATCGTGATCAATAAGCAGCAGGAAATTAGCTGCCCAAAGTGCTCTAGCAAAAAGACCACCATTCAGCTTTCCGTGTTTGCCACGGCTGGCGCCGGCTCCTCAAACCCCTCTGGAGGGTTCTCAGGCGGGGGCGGCTGCTGCGGCGGTGGCTGCTCCTGCCACTAATTTCACTCCTTCTGCCCCGCGACGCTCACTGACGCCCTTTGTGGTTGGGTCTCCCGGCCTGCTGAGTTCGTGAAGACGCGATTCTCAGACTTTTGCTTCATTCCGCGTTGTCGTTAAATGGGTTCATGCGGATCTGCTACACCCTTCTTTCCGCGCCATTGCTTTCTCCGGTCTATCTCCTTTCGCAAAGCGCTCCTCCTGTCGCAAGCGCCACGCATGAAGCGCGGTTTGACGCGCAGGGCCGCCCTCTCCCCTGGACCACTTGGAACACCGCGCTCGAAGTGCGCGGGAAACGCCACGATGAGTAATTGAAGACCGCGCGCGATGGGCGGCTGTCTCGTCAACGAAGCGGTCACTCCGGAATCCGGTAAGATTCCGAGCGCGACTTCAGACCGCGCCCTGTTTGCGTAATTCTTCGAGGATCACGATACGCCGACGAACCGGATGGCAGAGGCTCGCTTGAATCTTGCGCGATACCTGCTCGAGAGGCGAGACGCTCTTGATCCTGAATGGCAGACAGACGCCGGAACCCTGATCGAGTTCGTGCGGCGGAATTTTACGCACAAAGAGTTTGGCGTGACCGTTTGCCACGAACAGGACGAGGATAAGCACACCTGGGGAGGCGTGAATTCGACCTATGGCGCCGTGCTAGCGTTGTATGCCAAAGCGATTGGCTCCGCGGAACTGGCGGGCGACGGCCGCCAGGCGCTGAACTTCACGCTTTATTCGGTCGATGCACACACGGATGTGATCTACAACTACGCAGATGCGCTTCACGCCTTTGCGGAGCGGGGGAACCAGCAGTGAGCGAACAGCGATGCAACTGAAGACGAAAGCAGGAATCGCGCTGGTTGTTTTGGGCATCACTATTTCCGGTGTTTGGAGCTGGTGGACCAAGAGCAGAACTCTTGTGCCGGTCAGCCTGCCAGTGCCCTGGGTTGCGGGACAAAGTATAACGTCGGAGTTCAAGCTCAACTTTGACGGTTTGTACCTTGTGGCGATCGAGGCAGACAAAACGATTCCGTTCGGCGAACTGCACTGTCTGATGGGCGTGGACGTAGACCCGCAACGGTGCAAATCGATGCCTTCGGTCATTGCGTCATCTTGGGTTCTCTCAAGCGACGGACGAGACGTAGCTCATGGGAGTTCGCTCCAACAATACAGTTCGGCGTTGCGCACAAATGGCGTGGCGCGCGTTATCGGAGACTTTCAGGGCAAAGCCGGGCAACATTACAAGCTGCAGGTGACGTTTGCTGCCGGCGCAGGAGGTTTGGCTGCGGCGCATCCACGCTTGAAAGTGGCGGTGGCCAGCATCGCATACACGGACCTTCAATCCGCCAGCATGTTGGTTCTTTCTACGGTCTTTATCTGCGAACTGTTTGGCGTGATTCTGCTGGGTATTGCGTACTTCGCAAACAAGAAGCCATAGAAGCCATCGTGATGCAAATCACAAGACGCTGCCAGCAATTTCGCATTCCCCGGAACCCATCGCCGTTGAGCTAACGCGAGTAGCTTTTGAGGTAGCCTGGGATCGCTGGATCGTTCTTGCGTTGCGCGTCGGGAATCGGTTGCTTCACAGCAACCTCCAGTGGCAGGACGCCGGCCCAGATCGGCAAAGCGTAGTCGGGCTCATCGTCGATGGGGCCGCCCGTACGTACTTTGGCGCTGACCTCCTCGAGAGGCAGCGCGAGAACCGTGGTTGCCTTCAGTTCCTGCTCGGTTGGCTGGCGCACGTCGTCCCAGCGGCCCTTCATAACGTGGTCCGTGAAAATCCGCAGCGCCTCCATTTTTTCAGCGGGATCTTCAACCAGTCGGGCGGTGCCGAGGATGACCACCGAGCGGTAATTCACGGAATGATGAAACGCGGACCGGGCGAGCACAAGCCCATCCACATGCGTTACCGTAACGCAAACGGGCACACCGCCGCTCAGCGTCTTGAGCATGCGGCTGGCAGCGCTGCCATGCAGGTATAGCGTTTCGTCGCTTCGCCCGTAGTTCGTGGGAATGACGTAAGGCTGGCCATCGACGCTGAAACCTACGTGGCAGACGAATGCGGTGTCCAAAATGTTGTAAACAGTTTCGCGGTCGTAATGGCCCCGCTTGGGTAAACGCTTGACTTGGGTCCGCTGGGTTGGTTGAAAGTCGCTCATAGCCTCTATTCTAGCGGGTAGGCGGCGTGGTGCCAGAGCCAACTTGGCCCCCCGCAGCCCCGCCTCGTTTTTGGGCTGATAGCCAGAGGAGCAGGCCGGGTTCGGCGAAAGCCTTGCTCCAGACCTCACGGTCGACCTTGTGGTATTCCGTGTAACGCACATTGGCATGGGCTTTCTTGAGCTGCGCCATCATGGAGCGCACCTGGGTGACCGGAACGGACTGGTCGGCGTCGCCCTGGAAGACCCAGAGCGGCACCTCGGCGATTGCGGGAATGTTGGAAAAAGTGTCATAGGCAGACATGACGATGGCCGCTGCACATTTTCCTCGATAGTTCTGCAGAAAAGACCAGACGGCGAGGCCGCCCATCGACTGCCCAGCGAGATAGATGCGATCCGGATCGATAGAAAAATCCTTTTGCACTTTTGCCAGGGCTTCGGTCGCCAAGACCAACCACTCGCTGGGCTGATTAAATTCCGGCTCGGCCCAGTTTTTTCCGCTCGGGCATTGCGGCGCGACGACAAACATTGGAAATTTTGCCTGCACTTCGCCGCCGATCCAGAAGTGCGCGCCTAGCTGGTTTTCATTCGTGATCTGCCGGATGTTGTCGGAGCCACGGCCATCGGTGCCGTGCAGCCACAGCAGCAGCGGATATTTGCGGGTAGCTTCGTAGCCCAAGGGCACAAACAGCCGGTAAGGCAGGTGCGCGTTGTTCTTGCCGACATAGACTTCCTTGCGAAATGCGACGTCGCTGTTTGCGGGTTCAGTCGCGGCGGCAACTCCTTGAAGAAGCAAGAGCAGCGGGAACACCTTATAGATGTGATGGGCCTGTAGTAGCTTGCGCATGCTACTCCTTTGCGGTTGCAGGCGCTGCAGCGCCTCGCACGACGCGAAAGCCGATATACGCCGGGGCTGGGTCGCAGGCCGAACGAGTGTCGGCGGGACAATCGGCGCTGCCGCCGGCGGGCTTGCCCCTTCCATCCGCTGCGACGACCCATTCAGCGGCGTTGCCTGCGAGGTCAAAGAGCAACTCCTCGTCTTCCTGGCCTTCACCGGCAAAACTCCCCACAGGCTTTAGTAGAGGCGCGGTTCCCGGGAGTTCTTTCAGTTTTTCGCGCAGACGACGCGTATCGTCCGGATTAGGAGCGTACCCTGCCCAGTAGTCGAGCGTGTTCTGCGCTTCCCTCTGGTTGTACTTGCCGGACATTTCGCTTTCCTGCGGCACCCGCCAGGTTTGTCCCGTGAGTTTGCTGAGCCACTCGGCATAGGCTTTTGCTTGCTCGAAAGTGACTCCGTTTGCCGGATAATTTTCGGTAGCAGGTTCGACTTTGTAGGTTTTGTCGAACACCGAAAATTGCGCGCGCGTTACTTCGAACCGCCCAATTTCCAGATCGCCACGCTTCACCACTTCCGGGATCAGTATGGATTTGCTCTTGCTGGTGAACGCAGCGCCGTATGTTGCCCCGGTGCGGGCGGCGTTCTTGCTTCTGAGCGCGGTCTCCAGCGGAGACCCTTCCTTTATCGCTTCATTTTCCGGTTTGGTGGTTTTGAAGAAATAGGTGTCGAACCAAGCCAGTTCTTCTTCGACTTTGCGCATCTGGTGGGTTAGCTTGCGCGGGCCGTGCGGCTCACCGGGGAACACCACGAATTTTACGGGCACTTTGCCGTAATACTGCAGCGCCCGGAAATACGACCAGCTTTGTGCAGGCGGCACGTTGGTGTCCGTGGTGCCGTGAAAGATCAAAACTGGAGCCTGCACTTTGTCCAGCTTGAAAAAAGGCGATTTGCGAATGTAGAGCTGCGGATCTTCCATCGGCGATTTGCCGAAATAGTAGGAATCGAAGGAATCGCCGAAAACCACGTTGCCCCAATCGCTGATCCATTCCACATCGCCCGCACCGACGCTGGCCACCTTGTAGCGCGAGGGATACGTGGTGATGAGACTGGTGGAAAGAATGGAGCCGTTGGACCAACCCATGGTGGCGACTTTGTCCGGATCGACGAGACCCTTTTCGATCAGATAGTCGACGCCGCCGTTGATGTCCGGCGTTTCCAGGTCATAGTAGTTTCCGCAACAGATCGATTCCACCCACTTCAAGCCGTAATTGCTGCTGCCGTGGTAATTCGGGCTCAGGATGAATACTCCTCGTTGCGTATAGAGCTGGTACGGATATCCCCAACGATCGCTCCAGGCGTCCAGATCAGCGCCGGCCGGACCGCCGTGGATCGCGGTGATAAGCGGATATTTCTTGCCCGCTTCGTAGTTGGCCGGATAGCGGAGGATGCCTTCGACCTCCTCGCCGTTGGCGCCTTTCCAGCGAATGACTTCCGATTTAGAAAACGTTCGCGATTTTTCCAGCGTGCTGTTCAGGTGTGTTAGCTGGAAGGTTCCTTCAAGCTTGTTGTCCTGAATTTTCGCGCGGAACAATTGGGGCAACGTGCTTGCGGTCGAAGAGCGGAATACCATGGTTTTTCCGTCCGCGGAGACTTCGAAGTTTTGAATGTTTTTCGAATGGTCACCGTCCAGCGGAATTCGCTGCGAGCTCCAGGAATCTCCCGATCTTTGGCGAGTATATCGCGCCGTCTCGAATCGATGGCCGGCGGCCAGGCCGACGACGAAGCCGTCCTGCGTTGCCGCCAGGTCGGAGCCAATTCCGTTCTCCCAATCTAGCGGCACCGCAACGCTCTTTGCGCTGGTCACATCGTAAAAGTAAAGCAGTATGATCGAGGCAGTGAGGAACCGGGAGTCCGTGGAATACGGAGCCCAGGCGTAAAAACCGGAACTGTCCGGAAGCCACTCGAAGCCATAGGGACGAATCCGCCCGTCGGCAAAAATCTGTTTTTCACTTCCGTCGGTCAAGTTATGAAGAATAGAAACCGGCGGTACTTTCTGATCGAAGGTGTAGTGCAGGCTTTTTTGGTGGTTGGCGACGACATACTTTCCGTCCTTGGATACATACCAATTCTGGATCCAGTCCAGATTGTCCGTCAGTCTGATGATTTTTTTGTCTTTGATGCCGATCTTGAATAGACGCACCGGGGGTTCGTGCGCGGCATCGTCGACCACCTCGGAATCATCTTTCTTTTTCTTGAGCACCTGCTCGTACGCGCTGGGGTCCTCGGCGGCGGCGAACATCAAGCTGTCGGCGTTCAGCCATTGCACGCCCCTCGGCCCGCGCGGTAGGTCGGTCAATGGGTAAGCTTCGCCTCCCCGCATGCTGATCAGCCAGATTTGCGTAGCGTCGGTATCCGGCTTAAGTTGGGGGCGAGGCCGGTCGCTGATGAAGGCGATCCACTCGCTGTCTGGCGACCAGCTAAAGTCGAAGATGTCGTCGCTGCCGCGCGTAAGCTGAATCTCGCGATCCTCGGTTAAGCTCGAAACGAATAAATTGGAAAACATTTTGTCTTTCTCTTTGCTGCCTTCACCCTTGACCCAAGCGACCCAACGCGAGTCCGGCGAAATGCGAAAGCCGCCGGAGCGTTCGGCGTAGATGACGTCTTCGGGTTTCCAGGGAGAAGTCTTGGTGGCAGGGCTGCTTTGGCCTGTGGCAAGGATGGAGAGAGACGTGAAGACAAGTGCGAGAATGCAAACAGAAAGAGAAAGCCGTATACGCGTCACGCGGGTCACCGCCCTAAATATAATAGGGTGCGACAAAAGAATAGTGTAATTGTTCCGGAAAGGGAAACATTCAAGAAGACGGATTGAGGAGAAGATATGCCAGCCGCGAAAGCAGCATTTGGTAAGGAAACATTCCAGTTCTTTTGGGACTTGGAAAAGAACAACAGAACAGCCTGGATGGCGGTGAATCGCGAGCGCTACAAGGAATGCATTGTGCAGCCGTTCCGGCGATTTCTCGAGGATCTCGCGCCGGATATTCTGCGGCTCGATGGCGAATTCGATATGAGGGGCAAGACCGGGGCGAATTTTTCGCGAATCAATCGCGACATCCGGTTCGCAAAGGATAAAACGCCATACAAAACACAAATGTACTTGAAATTCCAGCGGCCCGCGACGGGCGAAACCGGGCAACTTTATGTCGGACTCTCCGCGGCAACGGTCACTACCGGATTCCGCATTTATTCCGGCAGCAAGCGCAGGGAATCCGTGCTGGCGTTGATTGCCTGCCCGCGAGTAGAGGCTAAACCCAAATGGGTGGCGCAGCAACAGAAGCGACTGAGCCGGAAATACCAGAGCTATTGGTACAGCACCGTGAAAGGCGAGTGGACGAAGCACGAGGGCTGGCCGAACGGAGTCGAGGATTGGAAGAAAATGCAGGCGTGGATCGTGCGGCGCCAGATGAAGCCGGCCGCCGCGACCCAAGCTTCGTTTCGTGGAGAGATCCTCAATACGTTCCGAGAGCTTTACCCTATCTTGAAGTTCACCTGTATTCCTCAGTGACGACCGGTCTAGAGTTCAGTCGCTACATAAGGCACGCCGTTGACGGGCGCTGTGTGCTTGCATACGATTTCGCAGTGTCTGGAGCCGAATCCTGCAGGCAGAGGGGCATCGAGTGAAACGTTTTCTTCAAATTGTGGTTTGGTCGGCGCTT
>Ga0210390_10004743_pt1 | contig 11438 bp, 9 predicted proteins | sample IncBWH11OmetaG_FD_161050 | JGI IMG/M metagenome (GOLD analysis project Ga0210390, IMG submission 161050) | Forest soil microbial communities from Barre Woods Harvard Forest LTER site, Petersham, Massachusetts, United States - Inc-BW-H-11-O ... | reverse complement strand
CTCGGTGCGTCCCTGCCCGGCGGCGGGCGCTTCCACGTCAGGCACTTGGCCCAGTCCTTCCCTCATGCCCGAAGGCACACGCGTTCACGGGAACGCTGCCGGCCACGCGGCAGCCCGTTCCCGTCCCTAGATGTCGAGGAACTTGACGTCCTTCGCGTTGCGCTGGATGAATGAGCGGCGGGCCTCGACGTCCTCGCCCATCAGCACGCTGAACAGCTCGTCCGCCTGCGCCGCGTCGTCGACCGTGACCTGCTTCAGCACGCGCTTGCTCGGGTCCATCGTGGTATCCCAGAGCTCGGTCGCGTTCATCTCGCCGAGACCCTTGAATCGCTGAACCCCATCGCGCGCGACCTTGCGGCCCTCGGCGACGGCGGCCTCGATCATCACGTCGCGCTCCTTGTCCGAGTAGGCATAGCCGGGCAGCACGCTCCGGCCTTCCCACTTGATCTTGTAGAGCGGCGGCTGGGCCAGGTAGACGTGACCGGCCTCGATCAGCGGCTTCATGAACCGGAACAGCAGCGTGAGCAGCAGCGTCGTGATGTGCTGCCCGTCCACGTCGGCGTCGGCCATGAGGATGATGTGGTGATAGCGCAGCCTGCTGACGTCGAACTCGTCGTGGATCCCGGTGCCGAGCGCCGTGATCATCGACTGGACCTCGTTGTTCTTGAGTACCCGGTCGATCCTGGCCTTTTCCACGTTGAGGATCTTGCCGCGGATCGGCAGGATCGCCTGGAACTTGGAGTCCCGGCCGCCCTTGGCTGAGCCGCCGGCGGAGTCGCCCTCGACGATGTAGATCTCGCACTCGCCCGGGTCACCGGACTGGCAGTCGGCCAGCTTGCCGGGCATGCCCGCGTTGGACATCGCGCTCTTGCGGGTGAGGTCCCTGGCCTGGCGGGCCGCGACTCGGGCCCGGGCGGCCTGCTGGGCCTTGATGACGATCCCCTTGGCGTCGCCGGGGTTGCGGTCGAACCAGTCCCGCAGGTGGTCGTTGCTGGCCTTCTGCACGAACGACCTCGCCGCGGTGTTGCCGAGCTTGGTCTTGGTCTGGCCCTCGAACTGCGGCTCGGCCAGCTTGATGTGGATGATCGCGGTCAGGCCCTCGCGAATGTCCTCGCCGAGGAGATTGTCGTCCTTCTCCTTCAGGAAGTTCTGGTCCCTGGCGTAGCGGTTGACGATGTTCGTGAGCGCGGACCGGAAGCCCTCCTCGTGCGTGCCGCCCTCGGCCGTGTTGATCGTGTTGGCGAAGGTGTGCACGGACTCGGAGTACGACTGCGTCCACTGCATCGCGACCTCGAGGGCCATGCCCTCGGTCTCGTCGGCGAACTCGATGACGGTCTCGTGGACCGGGTCCTTGGACGCGTTGAGGTAGCGCACGAAGTCGGCGATGCCGCCGTCGTAGCGGTAGGTGACGACGTGCGGCTCGCCGTTGATGTGCTCGGGTCGCTCGTCAGTGAGGGTGATCGAGAGGCCGCGGTTGAGGAACGCCATCTCCTGCAGCCGCCGCGACAGGGTCTCGAACGACCACTCCGTCGTCTCGAAGATCGAGCCGTCCGGCCAGAACGTGATGATCGTCCCGGTCTTGTCGGTCTGCTCACCCCGGGCCAGCGGGCCGGTCGGCTCGCTGACGGCATATGACTGCCGCCAGACATAGCCGTCCTTCTCGATCTCGACTTCCAGCCGGCTCGACAGGGCGTTGACCACCGAGACGCCGACGCCGTGCAGGCCGCCGGAGACCGCGTAGGACTGGCTGTCGAACTTCCCGCCTGCGTGCAGCGTGGTGAGGACGACCTCCACGGCCGGGCGGTTCTCGACCGGATGGTTATCCACCGGGATGCCGCGGCCATTGTCGACGGTTCGGACCCCGCCGTCGGCCAGCAGGGTAACCTCGATGCGGTCGGCGAACCCGGCCAGGGCCTCGTCGACAGCGTTGTCGACAACCTCCTGGACGAGATGGTGGAGTCCGCGCTCGCCGGTTGAGCCGATGTACATGCCGGGTCGCTTGCGGACGGCCTCGAGACCCTCCAAGACCGTGATCGAACGTGCATCATAGGACAAAGTAAAAGCTCCTCCTGGAACAGGGCACACGCGCAGGACTGCGGACCAGTCCCCCCGCTGTGCGCGCGCCCTGGTGCGCACCTTTATTTTACCTGCGTACCTGCTCAGACTCAGCCGTACGTGTCACGCGGGCCGCGACTGCCGCGTACCCTCCACTCCCCGGGACGGCGCGTGGCGCTGACCGGCCCGAGTACCTTGACCCTCCGGACGGTTCCTGTCCCCAGTTCGGCGTTCAGCCTGTGGACAAGCTGGGCGGCCAGCAGGCGCAGCTGCGTGGCCCAGGCCGTCGAGTCGGCAACTACCGTAAGCTCGCCGTCCCTGAGCGACTCGGGCTTGGTGTGGGCGGCCAGGTCGGCGCCGACGATCTGAGCCCACCGGCCGAAGACCGAGCCGGTGGCAGCGGCCAGTTTCCAGCCCTCCTCGTCCAGCAGCCCGTTGATGGCGGCGCCGAGCAGCTGCGGGTCGTCGCGGCGCAGGCGCCGCCCGGCCAGCCGCCGGATCGCGGGCCTGGCCGGCCTGGCGGAGCCCGTTCCGTCCGCCTGCTCCTGGTCCCGGCCGGGCTCAGGCTCCGGGACCGGAACGGGCTGTGCGGGGCGGATGCCCTTCGCCCGGGCATCGGCCCTGGCCGCAGCCAGGGCCTCGCGCGCGCGCTGGATCTTGTCCGCGCCTGCGCCGCCTGCCTCAGCCACCGGAGATCACGCCGTCGGCCACCGTGTAGCGGGCACCCGCGAGCCGGGCCGGGACGTCGTCGGCGACCGCCGCCGTCACCAGCACCTGCTCGGCATCGCCGACCAGATCAGCGAGCCGGTCCCGGCGGCCGGCGTCGAGCTCGGCGAACACGTCATCCAGAACCAGCACCGGGTCCTCGCCTCCGGCTCGCAGGAGCCCGTAGGACGCCAGCCGCAGCGAGAGCGCGAGCGACCACGACTCGCCGTGACTGGCGTATCCCCGCGCGGGCATGCCGCCGATCTGCAGCTCGAGCTCGTCCCGATGCGGCCCGACGAGGCTGATCCCGCGCTCGATCTCGGCCCCGCGGCGGGCGGCCAGCGCGTCGCGCAGCAGCCCGGCCAGCTTCGACGGCTCGGCTTCGGGCTCCTGACCAGCGGCCTCGCCGTCGTCGAACCCGGCCTGCCGGGTCGCCGACATCCGGTAGGTCATGGCGGTATCGCGCTCGGCGCCGGAGACGGCGCTGTAGCAGGTGGCGACGAGCGGCCTGAGCTCAGCGACCAGGCGGAGCCGGGCGGCGGTGAGCTCAGCCCCGGTCGCGACCAGATGGTCGTCCCAGACCTCGAGGGCGCCCGGCGGCACCCGGCCGTGCGTCTTGGCCGACTTCAGCAGCGCGTTCCGCTGCCGGATCACCCGCTCGTAGTCGGCCCTGACTCCGGCGTACCGCGGCGCGCTGGCGACCAGCAGGTCGTCAAGGAAGCGCCGACGCTGATCGGGATCGCCCTTCACCATCGTCAGGTCCTCGGGGGCGAACAGCACGCACCGCAGCACGCCGAGGACCTCCCGCGGCCGCGGCGCCGGGGCCCGGTTCAGCCTGACGCGGTTGGCCCGGCCGGCGTTGATCTCGATCTCCACCAGGCTGTCGCGCCCGGCCGACCGGATCCCGGCTCGCAGGATCGCGCGCTCGGCCCCCTGGCGGATCAGGGGCGCATCGGTCGCGACCCGGTGGCTAGCGAACGCGGCGACGTAGCAGGCGGCCTCGACCAGGTTGGTCTTCCCCTGGCCGTTCGCACCGGTGAAAGTCGTCACCCCGGGTCCCAGCGTCACCTCGGCGGCCGCGTAACTGCGGAAATCGGTGAGCGCAAGCCGGGTCAGGTACACCCCGCCGACATTAGCCGGGACCGCCGCGCGCACCTACCAGCCGGCTATCCGCCGAGCCGGATCGGCATGAGCAGGTACCTGAACTCCGGGGCGCCGTCGGGGCCGGGCTTGCCGGTGAACAGCGCGGGCTTGCCCGGCTCGGTGAACGAGATCCTGACGGTGTCGGAGTCAATGGCCGCCAGGCCGTCGAGCAGGTACTGCGGGTTGAACGCGATCGCCAGATCGTCGCCCTCGAAGTCGGCCTCCAGGACCTCTTCCGCCTGGGCCTCATCGCCGGTGCCAGCCTCGAGCATGAGCTGGCCGGTGCTGAAGGAGAGCCGGACGGCAGTGTTGCGCTCGGCGACGAGCGCCACGCGCTTGACCGCCTCCGTCAGCGTTGCGGTCGACATCATCGCCGCGGCGTTCGAGGTCGTCGGCAGCAGTGCGTTCACACGCGGGAACTCCCCGCCGAGAAGCCGCGTGGTCGTGCGCCGGCCGGCGCCCTCGAATCCGATCATGCCGTCGCCGCCCTGGTCCTCGCCCGGCAGCGCGAGGGCGATCGCGACCTCGGCGCCGTTGGTGAGGGAACGCGCCGTCTCGGTCAGCGCTCTGGCCGGCACCAGTACCGCGGCCGCCAGGTCGGGCCGCGCCGGGTTCCAGCGCAGTTCCCGCACGGCGAGCCGGTAACGGTCGGTCGAGACCAGCGTCAGCATGTCGCCGGCGATCTCGATGCGCACGCCGGTCAGCGCGGGCAGCGTGTCGTCCCGGCCGGCGGCGGTCGCGGACTGGCTGACGGCGGTCGCGAACGCGTCACTGCCGATCGACCCGGCTGCCGGCGGCATCTCCGGCAGCGCCGGGTAGTCCTCTTCCGGCATCGTGAGCAGCGTGAAGGTCGCGCTGCCGCAGGTCAGGACCGCGCGGCCATCCTCGCTCGTGATGTGCACGGGCTTGGCCGGCAGGCTCCGGCTGATCTCGGCGAGCAGTCGGCCGGAGACGAGGGCACTGCCCGGCTCCTCGGCGGTGACCGGCACCGTGGCCTGAGCGGAGACGTCGTAGTCAAAGCTGGACAGCACGAGGTTCTCGTCGGCCTGCAGGCGGATGCCAGCCAGGACAGGCACGGCGGGACGTGCGGGCAGGGCGCGGGCGGTCCAGGCGACCGCGTCCGCGAGGACGTCGCGCTCGAGGACGATCTTCACCGGTCCCCTCCTGTTCTGATCGGGGCGACACGCTTCTTGCAGTGTGGTCTGCGGGAAATAACAAAGTGGTAGTCGTCATAGGGTCGGTGGATCCCGGGGATATCAGGCGTCCGCGCAGGTGGGCGGGCCTGTGGCCGTGCACACCCCCTGTGCGGGGCTGGCCGGTCCCGTGCGGGTCGCTGTGGACGGCGGGCAGTCACCGCACTGGTTACCCCCGCGTTACCCCCTGGATGTCCGGAGTTTTCCCGAGCGCATCCCAAGGACGTCCACAGACTTATCCACAGCCTGTGTGCGTGCAATGCATCTGGAGCGGCCATTGTGTAACGACCTGCGCACGGAGCGTAATAAAAGTCCTTGTGACCTGCGAGTCGATCCATGGCTGCACTCACCCGGAAAGTGCTTGCTGCTTGATCCGGTTGGTGAGCTCAGTCACCTGGTTGTAGATCGCGCGGCGCTCGGCCATCAGCGAGCGGATCTTGCGCTCGGCGTGCATGACCGTGGTGTGATCGCGGCCGCCGAACTGCTGGCCGATCTTCGGCAGGGACATCTCGGTGAGCTCGCGGCAGAGGTACATGCCGATCTGCCGGGCCGTGACGAGCACGCGCGACCTGGAGGTCCCGCAGAGATCGTCGATCGAGAGCCCGAAGTACGCGGCCGTCTGTCCCATGATCGTGGCGGCCGTAATGTCCGGGCCGTGCGTCTCCGGGATGAGGTCCTTGAGCACGAACTCGGCGAGCTGCAGGTCGACCGACTGCCGGTTGAGACTGGCGAACGCCGTGACGCGGATCAGCGCTCCCTCCAGCTCGCGGATGTTGGTGGAGATGCGGCTGGCGATGTACTCCAGCGCCTCGGGCGGGGCGTTGAGCCGGTCCTGGACCGCTTTCTTGCGGAGGATCGCGATGCGGGTCTCCAGCTCGGGCGGCTGGACGTCGGTCTGCAGACCCCACTCGAACCGGCTGCGGAGCCGATCCTCGAGGGTCACCAGGCGCTTGGGGGCCCGGTCGGAGGAGATCACGATCTGCTTGCTGGCGTTGTGGAGGGTGTTGAAGGTGTGGAAGAACTCCTCCTGCGTCCCCTCCTTGTTTTCCAGGAACTGGATGTCGTCCACCAGCAGCACATCGACATCGCGGTACCGGCGACGGAAGCCGTCCTGCTTGCCGTCGCGGATCATGTTGATGAAGTCGTTGGTGAACTCCTCCGAACTCACGTACCTGACTTTGAGCGCCGGGTCGAGAACCTGCGCGTAGTGACCGATGGCGTGCAGCAGGTGGGTTTTGCCGAGCCCGGAGTCGCCGTATACGAACAGCGGGTTATAGGCCTTGGCGGGCGCCTCGGCGACCGCGACGGCGGCCGCGTGCGCGAACCGGTTGCTTGACCCGATGACGAAGGTCTCGAACGTGTACTTCGGATTGAGGCGGGCCTGGCCGGGCCTGGCCTCCTGCTGCCTGGGCACGTGATGGCCGGCGGGCGGGCTCAGTGACGGCAGGCTGGCCGGACCCCGGCCGGCGTGGCGCGTCCGGTGGTCGTCGTCGAGCCCGGCCGGGCCGCCATTGGCGTGCGGCGCCGGGTCGCGCAGCATCCCGGGTACACCCATGTGCATGGCCGGGAACGTGGATGGCTCGGCGGGACCGTTGTCCGCCAGCCGGCCCGCTGATGGCCCGGAATGACCGGGATAGCCGTTGCCTGGTCCCGCCGGCTGCGGGGCCCGAAGGCCATCGGAACCAAGCGACAGCGGCCCGGTGACCTGATCGTCGGGATTAACCGGGCGGCTCGCGGGGTGCCAGGTATCGGCAGTAGCTGCCGGATCGACCGTGACCGCCAGCTGAATGTTGCGGGCGAGCTCACGGGACAGCGCATTGGTGATCAGCGCCCGCAGGCGGGTCTCGAGCTGCTCCTTGACGAAGTCATTCGGGGCCGCGATGAGCGCTGTGTTCTCGACCAGGCCCAGCGGCCGGGTGAGCTGGAGCCAGGCGCGCTGATGCGGCTCGATCTGCATTTCTGCCAGATCGGCAAGTGAGCGGGCCCATACGTCCGCGAGGTCGTCTTCACTCATTGGCCGGTCACCCCGGGCCCCCCACATGTGATCAACAGGTTTTTCCACAGCATGTGCACGTTGCAGGTCAGCGCGCCCGCGAGCTCCCCGACCGCTCAACCGGAAGGGTGCGGCTGCTGGTGCCGGGCCAGCAGTCTGGGCTCCGCTTGTCCACAGCCTAGGGCTGGAGTTCATGATCCGTTCGGGAAACCCGACAGTCCTGTGGATAGTCACCCTCGCGCCAAGGTGCAGCGGCCGAACATGCTATCGGTACCGCCGGCAAAGCCGCAGGCCCGGGCTCTAGTGCCCGTTAGTGCTGCGGTCGGCTGCGGTCGGTTTGACCGGCCAGCGGGGCTGCGCGTACCGTGTATTGGTCCGGTTACCCCGGTGGGGGTTTAGCGCGGCCTGATGCCGATCGGGGGCCCCTGAATCTTCTGACTGCCCGCTATCTGGAGTCCCAGTGACCAAGCGTACATTCCAGCCGAACAACCGCCGTCGGGCGAAAACACATGGCTTCCGGCTGCGCATGCGCACGCGCGCGGGCCGGGCAATCCTCTCGGCCAGGCGCCGGAAGGGCCGCTCGCGCGTCAGTGTCTGACGGGCGGCGGCAGCACTAGGGCAATGCTCCCGGCGGCAGCGCGAATGCGGCGGCGAGCCGATTTCGCGTCCGCGACGAAGCGCGGCAGCCGGGCCGGGCGCCCACTGCTCTCCGGTCATCTGCTGGTAGTTCCCGATTCGGCGGAGCCGGCGCGCGTGGGCTTTGTGGTGAGCCGGGCAGTTGGCACCGCGGTGGTGCGGAATCGGGTCCGGCGGCGGTTGCGGCATCTGGCCCGCGGGTATCTGGGGGCGCTGCCTGGAGGTAGCCTGCTAGTAGTGCGCGCCAGCCCCCGCGCGGCGCTGGCCTGCCAGGCCGATCTGGCCGCCGACCTCGGCCTGGTAATCGGAGCTCTGCTTCGGCGGCAGGGTTGGGTGGCGAGCAGATGACCGTCCGGGATGGCCGCAGCGGCACGAAGGTGTCGGCCGTCGGCAGGCTGCTGATTCTGCTGGTAACCGGATACCGGCGGTTCATCAGTCCGCTGCTCGGACCGAGGTGCCGATTTTACCCCTCTTGCAGCGCTTATGCGATAGATGCACTGAGGCTGCATGGCGCGCTGAAGGGCTCGTGGATGACCCTGCGAAGGCTGAGCCGCTGTCACCCGTTCCACGCGGGCGGACTCGACCCGGTGCCGGGTTCGGATACGGAGGCTGCAATAGCTGCCCGCTCCGCCGGTGTTGAGGAGAGTGGACGAGACGTGACGGAAGAGATGCAAGGAGCTAACAGGTGAACCCACTGAACGCGCTGTATGAGGCCGTCGGCTGGGTGCTAACGCGCATCTACGATGTGCTGGCGCCAGCCTTCGGCCCGTCCAGTGGATGGACCTGGGCCCTCAGCATTGTGATCCTCGTCATGCTGATGCGGCTTCTGATGGTGCCGCTGTTCATCAAGCAGATGCACACGACGCGGGCGATGTCGGCACTTCAGCCGCAGATGTCGGCGCTGCGCAAGAAGTACAAGAACGATAAGCAGACGCTCAACCAAGAGACGATGAAGCTGTACCAGGAGGCGGGTGTCAACCCGCTCATGGGCTGTCTTCCGTTCGCCTTGCAGCTGCCGCTGTTCTTCTCGCTCTTCAGCGTCCTGCGAGCGATCGCCGACTGGAGTCCGCACACGACGCCGAAGTACGGCCTTCCGCTGTCGATGGTGGAGGCCGGGCACAGCGCGAAGATCCTGGGCGCGACCCTCTACGACAAGGTGCTGTTCACCGGCACCCTGAAGGTACCGACCGAAGCGAAGATCATCATCTTCTGCGCCGTGCTGATCAGCATGTCCACGACGTACCTGACGATCAAGCAGAGCATGAAGCGCGGGATGATGCCCGCCGCGACGCCGGATAACCCGATGGCGTCGTCGCAGAAGTACATGGCCTACATCATGCCGTTCTTCGCGCTGACCGGCCTGTACTGGCCGTTCGGTCTGGTCCTCTACTGGTGCACGACGAACATCTGGACCCTGGGCCAGCAGGGATTGCTGGCGCGGCGCTACCCGTACACGCCGCCGGCGGCGGCGGACGCCGACCAGGCCCCGGCCAGGGGCACCGGCCGCGCGGCCACGGCGAGCGCGCTGGTGGCCGGCTCGGGCCGCGCGCAGCGCGCTGGCGGGAGCAGTGCGCGGGTGCCGGTGGGCGGTAAGGCGTCGCCGAACGGATCCGGCAAGGCGGGCCCCGCGACGAGTTCCGGCACGAACGGAAACGGCATGCTGCGGCGGCTGGGAAAGGGACGTGCGGAGCCTGAGCCCCCGCCCGCGGAGCCCGACGTTAAGCTCGTGAGGCACCAGACGCAGCGCCAGACGCGCAGCAAACGGAGCGGCAAGCGCTGACGCGGCCCGGAGGGGCGGTGAGCGCGAGGGATCAGTGACGATCGAGGAGGGCCTGGCATGAGCCAGCAGGAGGACGTGGTGGCGCATGAGGCCGGGCTTCCCGATGACGGCGACGAGGTCGCCTGGGACGGCGTGAGCGCCGAGCTCGACGAGGCTGACGATGAGGGTGCGCTCGCTGACGAAGGGGAGCCCGAGGCCGAGGACAGCGGGCCGTCGGTAGCGGACCTCGAGTTCGAGGGCGAGATCGCGGCGGACTATATCGAGGGCCTGCTGGACGTTGCCGACCTCGATGGTGACATCGACATGGATGTCGAGGGCGATCGGGCGGTGGTTTCCGTCGTCGGGGCGACCCTGGACGAGCTGGTCGGCCGTCGCGGGGAAGTGCTGGAGGCGCTGCAGGAGCTGACCCGGCTCGCGGTGCATCAGCAGACCGGCAGCCGGACGCGGATGATGCTTGACGTGGGCGGGTACCGTCAGCGTCGGCGAGCCGAGCTGGCCGAGGCGGGCAAGGATGCGGCGGACGAGGTCCGGCGCACGGGCGAGGCCAAGCGGATGTGGCCGATGAACCCGTTCGAACGCAAGATCGTTCATGACGCGGTCGCCGCGGCGGGCCTGCGGAGCGAGTCCGAAGGCGAGGAGCCGGATCGGCGCGTCGTGGTCATGCCGGCCTGACGGCCGAGTAGACATTGGCGGGGGCGGCGGCTGAGACCGCTACGGGCTGAACGGAGAGGCCGACGATGACCGAGGAGATCGGTCCGGCGGATCCGCCTGCGGCAGCGGCGGATGTTTTCGGTGATGCGCTGCCGCTGGCGGAACAGTACGCGGCGCTGCTGGCCGGTCCTGGCGTCGAACGCGGGGTGGTCGGTCCCGATGAGGCCGCCAGGATCTGGGATCGGCATCTGCTGAACTGCGCCGCGATCGTGCGGCTGATCCCGGCGAAGAGCTTCGTGGCCGATGTGGGATCTGGCGCTGGATTGCCGGGAATTGTCGTGGCAATGCTGCTTCCGTCGGCTCGGGTCACGCTGATCGAGTCGCTGGCGCGCCGGGTGGCGTTCCTGGAGGAGTGCGTCGCGGAGCTCGGCCTGGCGAACGTCGAAGTAGTGCGGGCGCGGGCGGAGGATCTCGCGGGCGAGATTGTGGCGGATGTCGTGACGGCGCGGGCGGTGGCACCGCTGGAGAAGCTGGCCGGGCTCTGCGTTGGCCTGCTTCGCCCCGGCGGCAAGGTGCTGGCGATCAAGGGCGCGTCCGCCGAGTCGGAGCTGGTGCGGGCACGGCCGGTGCTGGGCCGTCTGGGCGTGACGGACGCCCGCGTGGTCGAGGTAGGTAGCGCGGACGGCGGCGCGGCTGCGACAGTGGTGGTGTTCAGCGCGGCGCACCCGCGGGGCGGCGCGGAGCGGCATGCGGGTGCCGGGACTCGAGCCGGGGGTCCGGCGGCGGTCCGGCCCGGCGGGCAGCGGCCGGCCGTTCCTGGCGGCCGGCGTGCTCGCCCGAATAGCAGACGCGGCGGAGGGTAACCCGCACGCTAGCTCGTGAAAGGCGGCGGCATGGACTTGGACTCTCGGCCGGGGCTTGGCTGGCCGGAGCCACCGGACGTCGCGGAGGCCGCGGTCCCTGTAGGCGGCCTGGGCTGGCCGGTTTCGGCTAGGGCCGCGAGTCAGGTGCCGACCAGGCTGCGGAGTGCGCTGGCGTCCGTTTCACGTGAAACTGCGGGCGGAACGGGCTCGGCCGCGGCTTCGGGCACCGGGGTGCAGGCAGCGGCGGCCGCGGATAACGTAGGCGCTGGCTACGGGTCGGGCGAGAGTGAGGTTGAGGTGGCAATTCCAGCCGTGCCGGACGTGGCGGCGGACACTCCTATCGCTAGGGCTGCGCAGGCCGCTGTGGTCGCGCGCGCCGGCGGCCTGTCCTGGCCCCGCCCTTCGTCGTGCCGGGTCAT
>Ga0210390_10004742_pt1 | contig 11439 bp, 9 predicted proteins | sample IncBWH11OmetaG_FD_161050 | JGI IMG/M metagenome (GOLD analysis project Ga0210390, IMG submission 161050) | Forest soil microbial communities from Barre Woods Harvard Forest LTER site, Petersham, Massachusetts, United States - Inc-BW-H-11-O ... | reverse complement strand
GATCACCCGATTCTTCGACGGCTTCACCCTCGTCGAACCCGGCCTCGTGTGGGCCTCCCAGTGGCGCCCCCGCTCCCCCGATGACATCCCAGAAGAACCCGCCCAGTACTGGATGAAGGCGGGCATCGGCCGGTACGACGGCACATCCTCTCCGCGGGAAGGAACCCTTGCCGCCGGCCCGTCGTGCTGGTGACGATGTCGGTATGCCCGTGCGGGCGCTCGCGCGGGTGGTCAGATGGCCACGTAGTGGTGGTAGGAGACGCGCCAGGGGCCGCTGAGGTCGCCGCGGCTTTGTTCCATGACGAGTCTGGTGCCGTTGGCGGTGCTGCTTGCGGGGTCGGTCAGCACGGTGTCCGATGCCATGTTGGTGATGGGGCCGAAGTCATTGCCGGATGTCTGGGCGATGGCCCATGTCTGGGTGGCTGCGCCGGTGCAGGCCGCTACCTTGACCGTGCCGCCGGCCTTCAAGCCGGTGACATCCAGGCACTTGCCGTTGATCCGCAGCGTGCCGTCGTTGTAGCCGGTCCACTGCTGAGAGGCGGCACCTGAGCTGCACTTCCACGCCACCACTGTGGTGCCGTCACCGGCCAGGGCCATGCACATGCCGTTGAACGGGTTCGCGATCGTACCGGACCCGGCCGGGAACGGCCCGGCTGGCGCCGCGCCCAGCGGCCAGGAGGCGATGTCGCCGCCCAAGACGGGGCCGCCTTGCCAGAGCGTAAGCAGATAGGTGTACTCATCGGGCGGCGTGATGTCCGCGACGCTGGGGTTGAACGGCGTGGCAGTGCCCATGGTCACCCGCCAGGTCAGCATGGCCTGCGCGTTACCGCCAGGATGCAGGATCACCTTCGCGTGGGGTGCTTTCATCCAGGTCAAGTGGGTGGCCATCGGAAAGCCGCGCCCGTTGAAGAAGGCCAGTCCGGGGTAGCCGTAGACGTAACAGGTACTGCCGGAATGGTTGGTCAAGATCAGGGTCATCGCCCAGTTCCCGCCCATCCCGGCAGTCAGCCCGGTGTAGGCAGCACCCAGCTGGCTGGTGTGACAGCGCGGCACCGGCACCTGGCTGCTTGGTACCGTCGCGACCGGTGCCGTCGTCGTGGCCGGCGTGCTGGCCGGCGTACTGGTAGGTGTTGACAGTGCTGCCGTGGCGGTGGCGGCGGGTGTGTGGCTGGTTCCGGTCCCGGTGCCCCGCTGTTAGCCCCGCAGCCAGCGGTGAGCACGGCCGCCGGAACCAGCGCCGCGGCGCAGGCGATGGCGGCTGCGCCGGTCAGCCGTATGGGGAAGGAAGTGGGAAGGTGCATGGTGTCCGCCCTTTACTCGATAGTCAGGATCTATGCACCTCTGTGACGGCTCAGCCGCCCCGCGGTTACGGGGAGGCCTCCCCATGGCGCGGCCGCGGGCGCCGGCGGGTTCAGCCGGGTCAGGCCCTGGCGGGCAGCAGCTGCAGGTCGGCGGCGGTCAGCTCGCCGGTGGAGACCAGCAGCAGCGCGAGCTGCTCCAGCGCCCGCGGCCCGCCCAGCCCGGGAACGCCCAGCCGCGCGTAGCGCGCCCGGATGTTCTCGCACCGCTTGGCCACCGTATGGGCCGCCCAGCCGATCCGCTGCCCGGTGTCCCTGGCGCTGGCCGGCGCCGGGACCCCCGCGTGCCGCCAGGTCAGGTATTCCTCGAACCGCGCGGCAAGGACCAGCCGGTCACTACCGGTCAGCGGAGCACGGTACCGGGTACTGGTTACCGCCCCTTCCCCGGTCCCGGCGGCGACCGGAACCTGATCCGCAGGATCGGGCGCATCATCGAGGCCGGGCAGCCGCAGCCGCAGCGTGTAGATGCCCAGCACCCCGCTGATGGCCACCTTGGCGTGCCACTGCTGCAGCGGCACCTGCAGCCCGGGCGGCACATCGGCCCGGAACCCCCGATCGCCCAGCACGCCCAGCATCGCCGAGCTGCTGTCGTTATGCAGCCACCAGCACCCGCCGTGGTAGCCGAAGCTCCCGGCGTGCCGTGACACGCCCCGGTCTGCGGCAGGCAGCACCGCCGAACAGGCCGGGGCCCGCCCGAACGTGAACGGCTCACCCGGACGGACGCGCCAGGTCTGCGCCTCATACATCACGATCAGCAGCACCGGCCCGGCCCATCTTCCCGTCGTCACGGTAAGTCCGCCGTGACCGCGCGTCAACAAACCTCTCCGGGCCGGGCAGATCCGGCTAGGCCGCGGCTGCGCGGCGACGACGGCGCATGAACCCTACGCCGGCGAAGCGGCGGATCGCCGGGAACGAGGAGCGCTCGTCACGCGCTGACCTATCAGCGCCTGCTGACCTGCGGCGCGGCTGACGCAGCGGCACAGGGAGCGAGCATCCACCAGGCGTCCCGGCCAGCATGCGGCGGACGCCTTGACCATGCGCGAGACGGTTTCCTGTCGCTGGCGGCGCGGTGTCACCACGGGACGCCATTGGCGGCGCGCAGCGCGCGGACATAACCCGCGCGTTCGTAGGCAGGCTGATCAGACCTCGCGGCCGATCACGTGCGGGTCACCTGCTATGTAGTAGATGTTCAGCTTGATCGCCGCGACGCCCGCGTCCTGCATCGCTCGCGCACAACTGGTCCAGCCGCTGCGGGTCACGTCGGCTGATCGACCGCCTCCTGTAGACCTGCAGGTATGAGCGAGCCCGCGGATGCGCGTATTGTCCAAGTCCGCGACGTCGATCCGGCGACACTCGCGTTCTACGCGACCGCGCCAGATCGCTCGGCCAGTCGCTGTCGTGTTATTTGCGCGACCTGATGGATGCCGATGCCGCTGCGGAGACCAACGCTGAGGTAATCGCCCGGATCGCTCGTGACTGGGAACCCGTGGATCTGACCATGGACGACATTCTTGCAGCGCATCGATTGGCGTCTGCAGGAGCAATTGTGCCCATCCGCCGGGATTCGTGGGATTAGCGGAAATCTCGACGGCGTCTGGTATGTACCGCCATGCATGCTCAAGCTTCATCTACGACGGCTCGTCGAAGGGACGTACTATCTCCTTTCCAAGCCGTTCGATCTGACGTAAAGCCTTCTTTCTGTCGTTGACTGATCTGGCTTCGAGACGCTCATATTCCAATTCACGCAGCTTGTTGCGAAGGCTCTTGTACTCCTCGCGCATGGCAAGCATCTTCGATGTGATCGCTGCAAGTGGCGATGCCCGGTCGAGGATAAGTGCATTGTTCAGGTGCATTAGCGCCAGTCATGCAACCGCCGTGTTGTCATGGAGGCACACGACGGATTCGCCGTGTGCCTTGAATGCGGAGACTGCGACGCGGCCGTGGTCGAGCCGCCTTTCATCGTCACGGGTGCCTCCGTCTGGGAAAGACTGGCCTGTTAGGCCCGCTCGGCCGGGGCTGGGGGTGTTATCGAGTGCGGAGAGAGGCACCGTTACGGTGGCACCATGAACGGTATGCGTGATTCCCGTGGCGAGGACCCTACCGAACCTGAAGCCGTGTCGGCTCAGTCCGCCGCAAGCTCATCGGCGGGTGGCTCGTCCAGGCGGCAAGGCGTACCCGCCGCCACACGCTCGATCTGGGTCCTCGAGCACGTGCAGGACTGGGTCACGGTCGCCGTCGGGGTCGTATTGATTGCACTGGCTGTCGCACTGCTGATCGCCGGGATCGTTGATTTCCTCGATGGGTCCTCTGGGCCTATCTCGGCGGGCGCCCCGATCCTGCTCGACCGCGTCCTGCTTGTCCTGATTCTGGTCGAGATCGTATACACGGTCGTGCTTTCCTTGCGCGCACACCGTCTGGTGGCCCAGCCGTTCATTGTCGTCGGGCTGATCGCGGTCGTCCGCCGCATCCTGTTCGTGCTGACTCCCGGCACCACCACCACTGTCAGTACGGCGGAACTGGCTTTGCTCATCGCGATGGTGGCCGTGTTTATCGCCGGGCTTGTTGTGATCAGCCGTTTCGAGAAGGGGGATGACTGAGCGAAATATCCGACCGCAAAGCGACCTCGATTCGCCGTGTCAAGCATAGTAAGAACCCAATCACTATGCGCAAATGGACCAGCTCTGCGCGTTCGTGTTCGGGGTGAGGCGCGGATGCGTGCGCTCACCGCTGGCCTGGCGGCGTTACTTACTCCAACGCGCTTCCGTTCCAGGCAGCGGCTTGCCGATGAGAGCGACGGGGATGAAGAAGCACATCTGGCCGATCGCCACGGTCAGCGTCCAGAGCGCCTTGTGGTCGTAGTGAGCCGATGCCCGTGCGCACAGCTCGTCGTTGACCCGCTCTCCGAACGGGTTCGGGGCGAGGACGGCTTCCACGAGCTCCAGCGCGACCCGCTCCGGGTCGGTGAAGTACGGGGCGTCACGCCAGGAGGCCACGGCGGTGATGCGCTCTTCTGGTTCCCCGCCCTTGCGCAGGTCGCCGGTTGCCCGGACGGTGTGGTACGTGTTGCCGATGATCTGCCCGGCGCGTAGCTGCACCAGGTTTATGGTGGTCTGCGGAATCGAGCCGTTCGCGGTGGCCTTGTATAGGGCTCCGGCGATTTCTCCAAACTCGGGGATGAACAAGTTGGGGTCGGGCAGACGTGAGGTGAGGTTACCGAGGTCGGTGGTCCCGGACGTCGACATGGCGAGGCCTTCCCTTCTGAATCTCAGCGGCGTTCATGGTGTCTCAGCAGTACGACAACCCAGCCACGCAGAATGTGAGGCGACGCACCAGCCTCACATCCCGGTGTGCTGTCTTGTCGAACTGGTGAGGGCAGACCCGACGGAGGGAGGCTGACGGCACTATGACCGCTGGATCCGGCCCAGGACACGGCGGGCCCGACCTGGGCCTGAGCGCGATCATGAGCGAGCGGCGCCAGCTGATCAGCCTGGCCTACCGGCTGTTGGGCTCCCTGGCCGAGGCCGAGGATGCCGTCCAGGAGACCTACGCCCGCTGGTATGCCATGACCTCGCAGCAGCGGGACGCCATCGAATTCCCCGGCGCCTGGCTGAGCAAGGTCGCAAGCCGCATCTGCCTTAACCTGCTCGGCTCGGCACGGGCCCGGCGGGAGTGCTACGTGGGCGCATGGCTGCCCGAGCCGCTGCCAGATCCGGCAGAGTGGGCCAGCGGGCGGCCGGGCAGCGCCACGGCCGACCCCGCCGATCGGGTCACTCTGGATGAGTCGGTCAGCATGGCGTTCATGGTCGTGCTCGAATCGATGACCCCGGCCGAGCGCGTGGCGTTCATCCTGCACGACGTCTTCGGCTACCCCTTCGCCGAAGTGGCCGAGGTCACCGGGCGAACTCCGGCGGCCTGCCGCCAGCTGGCCTCCTCAGCCCGCCGCCGCGTCCGCGCCGCGCAGCCTCCCGCACCCCCCACCGCCCGGCAGGCCGGGCTCGTCAGGGACTTTAAGCAGGCCTGGGAAGCCAGGGATATCGGCGCCCTCGTCGGCCTCCTCGACCCCGGTGCCACCGTGACCGCCGACGGTGGCGGCCTTGCCACCGCCGCGCTGCGCCCGATCGAAGGCGCCGAGCAGGTCGCCCGCTTCTACGTCGGCATCGCCGGCCGGGAACCAAGCCTGAGGCTCCTGGAGCGCACGGTCAACGGCAAGCCCGGCCTGGTCGCCCAGCACGATGGCGTCACCACGACGGTGTTCGCATTCCACGTCGCAGGCGACAAGATCAAGCACATCTGGGCCGTCCGCAACCCCGACAAGCTCCGGCCCTGGACGACATGCTGACACGCGCCCCGCACCGCCGGGTCCGCCGCCAGATGTCGGATGCCTGCAGGCAACAGCAGGTCCAGCACCGAGATCCGCGGCGAGCGCCAGGGCCCGGTAGGGCGCTATGCCGCTCCCCTCGCCTCGGTGACCGACTGGGCCTGCGCGACGAGCGACGCTGCATCGGTGAAGTCTCCGCCGAACAGGTGCACCGCCGCACGCGTGTTGTAGGCGGTGCGGAGCTGCGCCCGCTCGAAGGGGCCACTGATTCCCGGCGGGATAAGCGAGTGCCTTGTCGAAATGGGCTTCGGCCACGTCCGGGCCCGCGAGGATGCCCGCGCGCTCGGGTAATGAGCTGCTCCAGCCAGGCGGGAGGCCCTTCCGTCGAGACGGCCGAGTTCCTGTTCAACGACGTCGCATCCTTCTATCCGCCGGTCGGCGCGGGCCGCGGCGGAGGCGAGGTCTGCCACCCCCAGGTAGGAGGCGTAGTTGTGCAGCGGCTGGCCGTCCTCGCCGAACAGCCCGGAGAGCTAGGTGAACGCCTGAAGGTAGCTGCCGTCGGTGAGAGCCGCGACGCCGAGGGCAGCCCCAGGTCAAGGTAGGGCGCCTCACATCAGCGAAGCAGCTATCGGCGCGCTCGGCATGCGGCGCTCCTCAGATGACGGGCTGGTCCACGGGTTCACTCTCCCGGCGGGAATACGAAGCGGGGTATAGTCCGCTTATGGTCCTGTAGCCGGACGGCAGCACACTGCCGCAGCCGGGTTAACCGACGGATGGATAGAGGAGACATGCCTCTCACCGGGGAGTATGAGCCGAGCACGTTCGACTTCAGCCGCGATCAAGTGGACCGCTACGAGCGCTCCGGCGGTACCGAGGGCACACAGAATCAGGGCAAGCCCGTGATAGTGCTGACGTCGGTGGGCGCCAAGACAGGGAAGCTGCGCAAGACGCCGCTGATGCGTGTCGAGCACGACGGCGAGTACGCCGTGGTCGCGTCGCTCGGCGGCGCGCCCAGGCACCCCGTCTGGTACTACAACCTGGCTGCGAACCCGCACGTGGAACTTCAGGACGGCCCGGTCAAGAAGGACTACCGGGCCAGGGAGGTCCATGGCGAGGAGTACGCGGCCTGGTTCGAGCGGGCCGTCGCCACCTGGCCGGACTACTCCGAATACCAGAAGAAGACCACTAGGACGATGCCCATTTTCGTCCTCACGCCCCTCGGCGCGTAGCAGTCGGCGCCGTGAGCCCGGGCGGCGTGTCACCGTCGCCGGCCGCCCGGCCTCCGGCTTCCCGCTTGCCTGCATGGTCCGCCGATTCCGGTATGACCGGTGCCCAGAAGTGAGCAGCCCTGACTCGATTCATGCGCGGCGACTACCCCGGCAGACCAGCGTCGTGTTCATGCAGGGCCGTGGTCCGCGCGTCCATCCGTGGTGTGCCGTCGGGCTGTTCGCGCAGGACACCGTGGGTCTCAATGACCGTTTCCAGCAGATCGGCCATGCCTCCTCCTTCCGGCTCGTCGTTGCCAGCCGGCCCAGGTGACCGCACCAGGGTTGCCGGTCGGCGGCTGTTTCTCCCTCAAAGACGGAGGAGGGCGGCAAGCTCGACGCCCTCGCTTACGTGCATAGGTCGAAATCGTCACGTTCGACGCGGACCGGGAAATCGCCTGGACAGTCCACGGCCAGCTGGACCTGGGCCACGTCTACGGCTACCCCTACCTGCGTGAGCGGGAGATCACCCTCACCTACTTCGCGAAGATCCACCGCACCACGTGCTCGGTCTCCGGGTCCGGCTCCTGCCGGTGCGCCCGCCGGCCCCACGCCGCGTGCGCCTTATTCGGGTGCGGCCCCGCGTCCCCCAGCCGGTACCCCTACGGCGGCCGCCCCCCAGTTACCGGCCCTGCTCCCGGGTCTGGGCGGCCATCGCGGTCCGCACCCGGATACTGGTCCGGGTCACTTCCCGCTTCGACGACAGCCCAGCATCGTCATCGTCTGCTCATCATGCTCAGACGCGAAATCGACCCGGCCGCCGGCCTCCACAACTGCACCCCGTAATGCTCGAACAGCGCGCCATCGACGCGTACTGGCTGCCGTAGAACGCCCGCTCATACTCCCCGACCACGATCGCGTCCCACCCCCCGTCCGGATCCGCCAACAGCGCGACCAGCCGGGCGGCTTCCGGTCGCCGCCCCCACGCCAGGGTCCGGCTCTGGCCCTGCACGACCTGGGCGTGCTGGGCGCGCAGCGAGGCGGCACCCGGCTGCTCGAAGATGGTCCGGACCAAGGTCGATACCCACGGCTGGGCGGTCTTGGGCACCTTGGTGAGCAGGTTGCGGTGGTAGTGCGTTCTGCTGCGCTACCAGGCCGCGTGTCTGTCGGGTTGGTCAAAGACGGCCCGACCGAGTCTGACTGAGGGCCCGGGCGGATGTGGCGCAAGTTGCCGCTGAACTGTAAAGGTCCGATGTATACCCAATAAAATAAGAAACTTTCCTAAAAATTAGATCCAATCCTCTGGACATCTGGACCCAACGGCGTTACAACACATCCGACGTCTTCACATTAATTTGTGTTGACGCCGGACCCTCGAACCACGACGCGTCCCGGAGGGCTCATGTCTCATCGGTGCAAGTTGTCCCGCCTCCTGACCGTGGCCGCCGGGCTCGCGCTGGCCATACCGCTGGCCGCCGTGGCCGTCCCGATCCAGCCAGCAGTTGCGGCGACAGTCACTACTGCCTGGCAGAACGGTTCGTTCTCGCTGAACCCGTCCGGGGTGGTCGCCGAATCCGACGTCGTCCTTGGCGCGGCGAACACCGCGGACTCTCAGTCGCTGCCGCTCGGCAACGGCTCGCTCGGCGTCGCCGCCTGGGGGGCGAACGGATTCACCGCCCAGCTGAACCGCAGCGACACGATGCCGTACCGACTGTCTCCCGGTCAGGTGAACATCCCCGGCTTGTCCGCGATGACGTCGGCGTCGAACTTCAGCGGCATCCTCGACCTGTATGACGGGGTGCTGGACGAGTCCGGCGGCGGAATGACCATGCAGGCCTGGGTGCCAGCCGGCAAGGACGAGCTGATCGTGAACGTCACCGGGGCCAACCCGAGCACCCAGGAGACCGCGACGCTGAACCTGTGGAGCGGCCGCTCCCCCTCGACCGCCGCCTCCGGCGCGATCGGCAGCCTGGCGCAGACCTGGGTGGACAACTCGCAGACGGGCAACTCGGGGCAGACGTTCGGCGCGATGGCCGCGATCACCGCGGGCGGGCAGAACGTCAGCGCGTCGGTGGTCAACTCCACCCAGGTGGAGGTGACGTTCAACCCGAACTCAGATGGCACGTTCCGGGTAATCGTCGCGGCGCCCAAGTGGACCGGCGGTGACCCGACATCAACCGCGTCGAGCCTGATCGGCGGCGACACCACCGCGACGACATCCTCGCTGCTGACGACCCAGTCGTCGTGGTGGAACAGCTACTGGGCCAACAGCGGCCTCATCCAGGCGAGTTCTTCGGACGGCTCGGCGCAGTACTTGGAGAACCTGCGCACCCTGTACCTGTACGACGAGGCCGCCACGATGAAGAGCGGCGAGTACCCAGGCAGCCAGGCCGGGGTCGCGGACATGTTCGCCTACGACGAGGACCAGCAGGACTGGTACCCGGCTGGCTACTGGCTGTGGAACCTGCGCGGCCAGATCGCTGCGAACATGTCGTCCGGCAACTTCAACAACAACGTGCCGATCTTCAGCATGTATCTCAACGATCTGCCGGCGATCGAGTCGTGGACCAGCGCGCAGATGGGCGGCAAGGCGGGGGCGTGCGTGCCGGAGACGATGCGGTTCAACGGCAACGGCTACTACAACGGCGGCAACAACACCCAGAACGCTTCGTGCGCCACGGCATCCAGCCCGAGCTACAACGCGCTGAATATCACCAGCGGCGCGGAGATCGCGATGGACATCTGGCAGCAGTACCAGGACACCGGCAGCCTCAGCTTCCTGCAGCAGTACTACCCGGTGATGGAGCAGGCCGCCACGTTCCTGCTGGCGGATCAGAGCGTCGGCTCCGATGGTTTCTTGCACGCAGTGGCGAACGCGCATGAGACGCAGTGGGCGGTGCAGGATCCGACCGACGATATAGCGGCGGACCAGGCGCTGTTCCCGGCGGTGATCAGCGCAGCGACGCTGCTGAACACTGACTCATCGCTGGTGTCACAGCTCAAGACCGCGGAAAACGAGATCGAGCCTTACCCCCGGGTCAGCCAGTCCAACCTGAGCCAGCTGCTCAACTCACAGCCGACCTCCGCGTCCGCGGCCGCCAGTGACGATGCCGGGGGCAGCGATGTGATCGGGGACTCCTACCAGCCGTCGGCGGCGCTCCACAACAGCGAGAACATCGGGCTGGAGCCGGTCTTCCCGTACGGGGTGATCGGTGACAGCACGACGGTGAACGGGGATAACCTGACCGCACTGGCGGACCGGACGTACAACAGCCGGCCGAACGTGGATTCCAACGACTGGAGTTTCGACGCGGTCGACGCGGCTCGCCTCGACATGGGCTCTCAGGTGTCGTCGGATCTTGTCGCCAACACGGAGAAGTACCAGACCTTCATTTCCGGCCTGGCCGCGTACGACAGTACTCCCGACGAGCCGTACATCGAGCAGCAGTCCACCGTCGCCACCGCGATGGATGAGGCGCTGGCCACCGACTACGACGGGACGCTGCGGTTTGCCCCGGCGTGGCCGTCGGGCTGGAACGGCTCGGGCACCGTGTACATCCAGGGCGGATCCAAGGTGGACGTGCAGGTCGAGGGCGGCACGATCGCCACGGCCGCGATCCAGGCCGGAACCACCGAGACAATGACCGTGCGCAATCCCTGGTCCGGCCAGCAGGCCGAGGTGGTCAACGGTTCCAGCGGCGCCGTCGTTGTGGGCGCCACCACCGCGTCGACGTTCAGCGTCGCGGTAACGGCCGGGTCCACCTACCTGGTCGAAGAGGTGTCGTCACCGACTACCTCACTGCCGTTCGCACAGGTCACCGGGAGTGAGGCGACCTCGGCCAAGCACCTGGGCAGCGTGTCGATCGGCCTCAACGGCAACGCCCCACCACCGGTCGGGGGCGGCTCCTACCCGAACCTGGCCGCGTCGTACAACGACGTGGGGATCACCGCGGACAGCGACACCGCGCCGGGTAACTTCGACGGCGGCAACGCTAGCTTCTCGGAAACCGCGCTGACCAACGCCGGCGCCGGGCCCGGAGCGACCATCAGCTCCTCAGGCGTCACCTTCACCTTCCCGAACGTAGCGGCGGGCACCAACGACAACACTGTCGCTGAGGGCCAGACCATCGACATGTCCGGCAGCGGCACCCTGGGCTTCCTGGCCTCGGCCAGTTACGGGCCTGCCACCGGCACCGGGACCATTACCTACACCGACGGCAGCACCCAAAGCTACACGCTGACCGTCCCGGACTGGTGGTCCACTACAGCACCATCCGGCGGCGCTGTCGCCGTCAACTCCGCCTACCAGAACCGCCAAGGCAACACCACCTACGCGCAAACCGGCGACATTTTCTCGATACCCATCACGCTCACCGCCAGCAAGACCGTCGCGTCGGTAACCCTGCCTGCGGGCGGCCCGCTGGCCGCCGGAACCTCTGCGATCCATGTCTTCGCGATGGCCACCAGCAGCGGCCCAGGCGAGGCTCCTTACGGGGGGACCGCGGCGGCGGTTCCCGGCACGGTGCAGGCGGCCAACTATGACACCGGCGGGCAGGGG
>Ga0210390_10004741_pt1 | contig 11441 bp, 7 predicted proteins | sample IncBWH11OmetaG_FD_161050 | JGI IMG/M metagenome (GOLD analysis project Ga0210390, IMG submission 161050) | Forest soil microbial communities from Barre Woods Harvard Forest LTER site, Petersham, Massachusetts, United States - Inc-BW-H-11-O ... | reverse complement strand
AACCGCAGGCTGTCGGTGGTGCGCTGCTTCGCCCGGCACCTCAAGACCCTCGACCCGGCTTGCCAGGTCCCGCCCACCGACCTGCTGCCGGCCCCCTACCAGAGGGTCACCCCGCACCTGTATTCACCGACCGAGATCGCCGCACTGGTGCACGCGGCCGGAATCCTTGCGGTGCCGATGCAGGCCGCCACCTACCAGGCGCTGATCAGCCTGCTCGCCGTCACCTGCGGGTGGGTGAGGCCATCAGATTGGACCGGGGCGAGGTCGACCTGAACGCTGGACTGCTGACCATCACCCACAGCAAGTTCGGCAAGTCACGCCAGGTGCCACTGCACCCCACCACCGCGGGGATGCTGCGCCGCTACACCACCCGCCGTGATCGGCTCTGCCCGGCACCAACAACCCGTAGCTTCTTCCTCTCCACCACCGGCACTCGGCTGCTCATCAACAGCGTGGACGCGGTGTTCACCCAACTCCTGTCACTGGCCGGCATCCACCCACCGCCGGGCCGACACCGCCCCCGAATCCATGACCTGCGCCATTCCTTCGCGGTCGCCACACTGCTGGACTGGTACCGCGACGGCCTCGACGTCCACGCCCGCCTGCCGTTGCTGTCCACGTTCCTCGGACATGTCGCTCCCGCCTCGACGTTCTAGTATCTGCACGCCGCCCCGGAACTGCTGGCCCTCGCGGCCCAGCGCCTGGAAAACAGCCTGGGAGCGCGGCCATGACGATCCTTGCCCCGATCCTGGAGGCGTTCTTCACCGACCGGCTGATGACCCAACGCCAAGCCAGCCCACACACCGTGGCCGCTTACCGGGATACCTTCACACTGCTGCTGGGCTACACCTTCCAGCACACCGGAAAACACCCCGCCCAACTGGACCTCAGCGACCTGGACGCACCGCTGATCGGCGCCTTCCTCCAGCACCTGGAGACCGACCGAAAAAACAGCGTGACCACCCGCAACGCAAGGCTGGCGGCGATCCACTCCCTGTTCCGCTACGCCGCCCTGCGGGCACCCGAACACGCAGCGCTCATCGCCCGGGTGCTGGCCATCCCCAGCAAACGACATCACCGCCCCCTCGTGTGCTTCCTCACCCGCGACGAGATCGAGGCACTGCTGGCCGCACCCGACCAGACCCACTGGACAAACCGCCGCGACCACGCTCTGCTGCTGGTCCTCACCCAGACCGGACTGCGGGTGTCCGAACTGACCGGACTGACCATCCAGGACGTGCACCTCGGTACCGGCGCTCACGTGTACTGCCGCGGCAAGGGCCGCAAGGACCGCGCCACCCCGCTGACCAGCCAGACCGTGGCGGTCCTACGGTCCTGGCTGACCGAACGCGGCGGCCACGGCGCAGACCCGCTGTTCCCCACCCGCCGCGGCGGACCACTCAGCCGCGACGCAGTCGAACGCCTGCTGGCCAAGCACACGACCACCGCCGCGAAACACTGCCCCTCGCTGGGGGCCAAAAGAGTTTCCCCGCACGTCCTGCGGCACTCAGCAGCAATGGCCCTCCTTCAAACCGGCGTCGACATCACCGTCATCGCACTCTGGCTCGGACACGAGTCACCCACATCGACTCGCGCCTACCTACACGCCGATATGGCGATGAAGGAACGCGCCCTGGCCCGCACCACACCACCAGGCACCTCACCCGGTCGCTACAACGCCCCCGACACCCTGCTCGCCTTCCTCAACGACCTCTGACCCCGACCACCCGACCAGCCGCGTTATGCCGCGCTCCCCGAGTCATCCCCTCACCACACAGCACACCTACGGGCAGCGCGGCATAACCGGTCGTTCGGCATAAGGGGTGTTATGCCGACGTCGGCATAAGGGGCCGTAACTGCTCGGCGCCGCCGACACCCCGTCGGGCAGTGTGGCGACGTGCTCGCGGCCGCACGAGCAGCGGACCCGGTACACATCGTGCTGGCGCACCGTGATGCGGATCTCGGGGAGATCATGACTCTGGTGGGAGCGTTCGATGCCCACCTCGGTCGCCTCAGCCAGATCCGCCCCGCACCCGCAGTCGCCGTGCGGGCGGTGCGCCACATGCTCATCAGGCACCGCCACCCACGGCAGGGAACTGCCCGCCGCGCCTGGCTGCTTGCCCCGCTTGCGCCCCGAGGCCTTCACCGGCCTCGGCTGCGGCTTACTCCTCCCCGGAAGATCATCAGACGACGGTGGCATGGAAGAGTTCCCACTGTTACGGCCCACGAGCCGTTCCAACGCCGCGACCCGCTCAACCAGCCGCGCGTTCGCCGCCGTCAGCTCCTCGATCGCCTTGGCCTGCGCAGCGATCACCATGTCCCGAGACCCGCACGACTCGCACCCCAACGTAGGCGACGGCAGCTCGGTCACCCAGACATGATCACCACAGCCCGGACCTAGACCAACACGACACGCCGACCGAGGACCACCTCACACCGACCGTGACAAGCCTCGCCCACAGCTGCCCTCCCAGCCCTGGAGCCCGTCATCTGGCCAACCACGTGAATGTTTACTCTCCCTGCTGGCGAGCCGTGTTTGCCGGCACACCGGATCGGACCGGATGGAGCCTGCCGGCGACGTCGATGGCACGACGAAGGCGGGAATCGGCGAAACGGCGGTCGGTGTGCCGTCGTCTGTCGAATCCCGGCTTCCGGCAGGCAACTATAGATGAGTGACAACAATACACACAATGCCGTTTTCCAGTTCAGGCCCATTGTCAAGTAATCGGACTTCCATCACTGAACCAGGTGTGTGTGACGATTAGCTCGCGCGGGCTCGGACGGTGGAGTTGCCAGACTATGGGTAACCGATGGAGGACCGACACTGCACGGGAGATCCAACCGTTGCCTAGCGTGTTTGTATCGCTGACGAACCGTTCGGTGCCCGATGACCAGATAGCCGCACGGCTCACGATACCGGGAGCGGGTGTCGCCAAACAGTTGTGTTTGACTCAGACGCTGGGCGAGTTACGCAGTTCAACCAGCACCATCCATGTGACGTCCTATGCGCGAGTTCGAACAGGGGGGATCGACGTTGCCTGGCAATATCTTTTCGCTGTCAGCTGCCCAGCGTGAGATCTGGTTTGCCGAACAACGGTTGAACACGACGAATCGGGTCTACAAGGTTGGTGAGTGTGTAGAGATTTATGGGCCGGTCGATCCGGTGTTGTTCGAGGCGGCACTGCGGCGAGTCGTCGAGGAAGTCGACTCGCTGCATGTCCGGTTCACCGAGGACAGCGATGGGCCGCGGCAGGTTGTCGAGCCGTTGTCGAAGTGGCTGATGCCGGTGATCGATGCAAGCGAAGAACCCGATCCGCACATGGCCGCAGAAGACTGGATAGCCGCCGATCTGGCCCGTCCGATAGATCTGGCTCGTGGCCCGCTGTTCAGTTACGCCTTGATTAAGGTAGAGCCTGCCCGGTTCTTATGGTATCAGGGCTACCATCACATCGCGATGGATGGATTTAGTTTTTCTCTCGTGGCGCGACGAGTGGCTGAAATCTATACGGCACTCGTCCAGGGTCTGATGTGCGATCAGAATTTTTTTGGTTCGCTGCGGCAGTTACTGGACAGTGATTCGAACTACCGCGTCTCGGAGCAGTTTGCGAAAGATCGGAAATATTGGACAAGGCGTTTTGCTGATCGACCAGAACCGACCAGGCTCGTTGGTCGGTCCTCGGGGATACCTGAGAGTTTTGTGCATCGGACAGCATTTTTGCCACCGTCTGGGGTGGATGGGTTGCGGGTAGCGGCGCGCCGGGCGGGGGTGCGATGGTCCCGAATAGCGATCGCGGCGACGGCGGTGTACGTGCACCGTCTCACAGGCGCGCGAGATGTGGTTGTCGGTTTGCCGGTCACGGCTCGTCAGGACCCCGAGCTGAAACGCATACCGGGCATGGTGTCAAACGTGGTGCCGCTGCGGTTGTCGGTACGCCCGGACATGAGCCTGCGCCTCCTCATAAGGCACGTGGCAGAGGAAGTCCGCGAGGTGGTAATACATCAACGCTACCGAGGTGAAGATCTCCACCGGGACCTTGGTCTGCGCGGTAACGTCGGGACATTTTTTGCACCAGTAGTAAATATCATGCCTTTCGACTGCGATTTGCGCTTCGCCGGGTGTCGCGCTGCGGCGCGCAACATTTCTGCCGGATTCATCGATCTGTCATTTATCGTGCGCGGCAGAAAAGATGGCTCAGGATTGCGGATCGATTTTGACGCACACCCGGAAGTCTGCAGCACTGACGATCTGGCCGCCCACCAGCAACGTTTTCTGAGTTTGTTAGAAACCATTTCGGTCGCTGATCAGGACCAACCGATCAGCCGGATCGACCTGCTCACCACCGAAGAACGCCACTGGTTGCTGGTGGAGTGCAACGACACCGCAGTCCCGGTTCCCGCTGTCAGTCTGCCGGTGTTGGTCCAAACCCAGGTGCACGCCACACCTGAAGCGGTGGCGGTGGTGTGCGGTGATGTCACGCTGACCTACGCGCAGCTCAACGCCAGGGCAAACCGGCTCGCGCACGCGTTGATCGCTCAGGGGGTGGGCCCGGAGCAGATCGTGGCGTTAGCACTGCCCCGCTCGGCGAACATGATCGTCGCTGTGTTGGCGGTCCTCAAAGCGGGAGCTGCCTATCTGCCGTTGGACCCCGACTATCCAGCTGAGCGGATCACCTTCATGCTCACCGATGCGGTACCCGCTCTTCTGGTGACTACCACCACGATCAACCGTGTGCTCGACACCCCCGGGTTGTCGCGGCTGGTCGTTGATGAGCCCGACACTGTCACTATCTTGGATCACCAGCCCGACACCGACCCCACCGACACCCATCGCACTGGTCCGCTGATTCCCACTCACCCCGCTTACCTCATCTACACCTCCGGGTCCACCGGCACCCCCAAAGCCGTGGTCGTCTCTCATCACAGTGTGGTCAACCTCGTGGGTTGGGCAGTGTCTAGCTTTGGTCCCGCGCGACTGTCCCGGGTATTGGCCTCAACGCCGCTGAATTTTGACGTGTCGGTTTTTGAGATGTTGGGGCCGTTGGCGTGCGGTGGCAGCGTGGAGGTGGTGCGGAATCTGCTTGCGCTCACCGAGCGCGGGCAGGCGGGGTGGAGCGTTAGCCTGATCAGCGCGGTGCCCTCGGCCTTGTCGCAGGTGCTGGCGCACGGTGGGGTGGACGTCAAGGCCGATGTCGTGGTGCTGGCCGGGGAGGGTCTAGCTCAGCAGACCATGCATGGCATCCAGGCAGCGATCCCGGCTTGCCAGGTAGCCAACATTTATGGTCCGACCGAGGCGACGGTGTATGCCACTGCCTGGTATAGCGACACAACAGTGTCCATCGCGCCGCCGATTGGCCAGCCGATCAGTAATACCCGAGTGTATGTGCTCGACGCGGGCCTGCAGCCGGTGCCGGTGGGGGTGGCGGGCGAGTTGTACATCGGTGGAACGGGGCTGGCGCGGGGGTATCTAGGTCGGCCTGGGTTGACCGCGCAGCGGTTTGTGGCTGACCCTTATGGTCCGGTGGGGGCTCGGATGTATCGGACCGGGGATCTGGTCCGCTGGCGCCCCGAGGGGAACCTGGTGTTTGTGGGCCGGGTGGATGATCAGGTCAAGGTCCGGGGGTTCCGGATTGAGCCGGGTGAGATCGAGACGGTGCTGGCGGGGCATCCTGAGGTCGCGCGGGTGGCGGTGATCGCGCGGGAAGACCGGCCTGAGGACCGGCGGTTGGTCGCTTATGTAGTGGCGGATAGCGCTGGCCGGATCCGTAACGAGCAGGCGGAACGGGACCAGGTCGGCGAGTGGGCACAGACCTATGACTCGCTGTACGCGGCGTCGGACTCACCAGTGTTCGGGGAGGATTTCACCGGATGGAACAGCAGCTATGACGGTCGCCCGATCCCGGTGGCGCAGATGCGGGAGTGGCGGGAGCAGACCGTGGCGCGGATCCGATCATTGCACCCCCGGCGGGTGCTGGAGATCGGGGTGGGGACGGGGTTGTTGTTGTCGCAGCTCGCGCCAGGATGCGACGCTTACTGGGCCACCGATTTCTCGGGTGGGGTGATCGATGTCCTGGCCGGGCACATCGAGCGGGATCCTGAGTTGGCCGGGCGGGTGGTGCTGCGCACCCAACCCGCGCATGATGGTGAGGGGTTGCCGGTCGGGTTGTTCGACACCGTGATCCTCAACTCTGTGGTGCAGTATTTCCCTACCGCCGACTATCTGGTTGAGGTACTCGAGCGGGCACTGGGTCTGGTTGCCCCGGGCGGGGCGGTGTTTCTGGGTGACGTGCGCAACCTACGGCTACTACGCCCGCTGGTCACCGCCGTGCAGTTGTACCGGGCCGATTCCACGACTGACCTGGCGGCGCTGCGCCGGGCGGTCGAGCAAGCCATCCGGGTGGAAAAAGAACTGCTGGTGGATCCCGAGTTCTTCACCGCGTGGGGCCGCACCGTCAGCGACGTCGGTGGGGTGGACATTCGGATCAAACGCGGCCGGTACCACAACGAGTTGACCCGCTACCGCTACGACGTGGTGCTGCACAAACACCCCGTCACCCCGCTACCATTGAGCCACGCCCCACAGCTGAGCTGGGACCACCAGATCAGCGACCTGCGTACGTTAACCGACTATCTGACCATCGAGCACCCGGAGTTGGTCCGCGTCACCGGAGTGCCCAACACCCGCCTCAGCCACGACGTCGCCCTCACGCGAGCATTCCAGACCGGCAGCCCACTGACCGAGTTGTTGGAACACCGACACATCCCCGACACCGACCCGGTACTACTGGACGCTGAGGCATCGGAGGTGCCCGACCCGGAGACGCTGCAGACGCTGGGCCAGCGGTGTGGCTACTGGGTCGGCATCACCTGGTCAGCGACCACCCCGGAGGCCCTGGACGTCGTGTTCGCTGACGCCACCCAGACCACGACAGCTGTTCCCCTTGATGTGTACCGGCCCACCAGCACCGACAAGGCGCCACTGTCAGCGTGGACGAACAACCCCACCGCGGCACGGGACACCGGCACGCTGATCAGCGTCCTGCGGGAGTTCGCGCGGGCACGGTTGCCGGAGTACATGGTGCCCGCAGCCGTGGTCATGCTCGACGCGTTGCCCTTGACGCCGAATGGGAAACTGGACCGTAACGCGCTACCCGCCCCCGAATTCACGTCGGTCGGGGGCGGTCGGACACCCAGGACACCACAAGAACAACTGCTCGCTGAGTTATTCGCTGACGTACTAGGCCTGGCCAGTATAGGTATCGACGATGACTTTTTTGATCTGGGTGGGAATTCACTACTCGCGACCCGCCTGATCGCCCGGATCCACGTCACCTTCGGGGTCGAGCTGGGATTGCGGACCCTGTTCGAGACGCCGACGCCAGCCGGGGTGGCCGCGCGGCTCCACGTGGATGATCCGAGAGACGCCTTCGAGATGATCATGCCGTTGAGACCCCAAGGCCGCCGCTCACCACTGTTCTGCATCCACCCAGGCGGAGGAATCAGCTGGTCCTACTGCGCGCTGATCAAACACCTCGGCCCGGACCATCCGATCTATGGAGTGCAGGCGCGCAGCCTCGCTCGGCCAGAGCCACGTCCGACCTCCGTTGAGCAAATGGCAGCTGATTATGCCGACCAAATAAACATGGTCCAACCCACCGGGCCGTACTGTCTTCTCGGCTGGTCTTTCGGAGGCATCGTCGCTCATGCCGTCGCTACCGAGCTTCAACAGCGTGGCAAGCAGGTCGCTCTGCTGGCGGTACTCGATACCTACCCGGTTTGCGGGCAGCTGTCGCATGAGGATGTGCCTGAACTCGATGAACGGGACATGCTCATTGGCATGCTCGATGCGCTTGATTACGACGTGAAGAGCTTGGAAGGCGAATCGTTGACGTTCGCCCAGACAGTAGAGATTTTCCGCCGCAGCCAGGAAAGTGTATGGGCAAACTTCGAAGAATGCCACCTCTCCGCCGTCACGAAGATCTTATCCAACAACTCCCATATTATGGTTGATTTTACTCCGGGCCGATTCCATGGAGACTTACTACTGTTCTCCTCGACAATCCATGAACCGACAATCTATCAACCAAAAACACCTCAACCCGAGGACGCGCCCACACCTGAGGCATGGAAACCATATGTCGACGGTACAATCGAAACCCACGCCATCGTCAGCAGGCACGATCGCATGATGCAGTCAGGGGCACTCACCCAGATCGGGCCGATCCTGGCAGCCAAACTCGAAAAAATCACTGATAACGCATCACTGTCTCACCAGAAGCGATAAGCGGCGATGACACGGCGCAGACCATCTACGGGGGCACCACGGAGATCATGAAGGAAATCATCGGCCAGTCGCTTCCACTGTGACGCGCACCGACAGGGGCCCCGGTAGTAACGTGCCTGGGACCTGAACCAGAGTGTCGAACTACAGAGATCCGAGACAGTGCGGTCGTCGCCGCGTGGGCGTTGAGGGTGGCCCCGGATGGGTCTGTTCCACCTCCTGCTGACATCAACGACGATCACAGCCGCCGGAGAACGCGGCCCCTTGGGGGGCTGTGTGAACGTTGGGGTCGGGTTGCGCGGGTTCGGTTGGTGGCCCATCGGGGTTGGTGGGTGCGGAAGTACGGTTGTGGGTATGGACGCTGAGGAAGCGCGGATGATCGGCCAGCGGGTCCTGCGGATCCGCAAGGCTCGGGGTAAGACGCAGGAGGTGATCGCCGGGCTGGCCGGGATCAGCCCGCCGACCCTGTCCCGGATCGAGAACGGCAAACACCCACTGGACTCCCTGTCACAACTCGTGGGCCTGGCCAACGCGCTGGGAATACCCCCTCGGAATTGACCAGGCTGCCGGTACCCGCACCCGCCAACGGGCACACCGACTCCACCATCGAGGCGGTACGCCTGGCGCTGGATGCGATCGACATCGACAAACCAGGCGGGTTGGTCGTCCCCGTGGAGGTCCTGCGGGCCAGAGTCACCCAGATCCACCAGCAGCGACGGGCCTGCCAGTTCGCCGATGTCGCCACCGCGCTGCCGGGTTTGATCCGTGACCTGCACACCACCCTCAACACCGGCCGCGACCACGGCGAACTGCTCGAGCTGGCCGTCTACCTGCATGTGCACCTCACCCGCCTGTGGCTTCTCCACGCGGCCGGGCCTACCGACCTGATTCGCCGAACCGTCTTCCTCGCGAGACGCCTGGCCCAGCAGCGCGACGAGGTCGCCACACTGGCCATGGCCACATTCGGCACGGCGGACGTGCTGCTAACCGGCGGAGCGTTCGCTCTGGGGCAAGCCGCGTTGAACTCGCTCATCCTGCCGCCGACCACCGCCGATACCGCCGGTCTGGCGTGCTTGGTCTCCGCAGCCCACGCTGTCGCCGCAGCACTGGATGGCCGACCAGGTGACGCGACCGCGCCGATGGACGCCGCCACGGAACTGGCCGAGCGGTTCGGAGCGACCGGCGAGGTCGATTTCCGGGGGTTCGTGTACTGCCCGACCGACGCTGGCGTATACCGAATGTGGCTCGCGCTGGAGGCGGGTGAGCCCGACCGCGCGGTGAGCATCGCCCAGGACGTGCACCCTGAGCGTCAACCCATCCCGGTGATGCGATCCTACTACTGGATCGACTACGGGCTCGCACTCGCGCGAGTACGCGGACGCCATGACGACGCTGTGGTGGCGCTGCGCACGGCGGAGGACCTCTTCCCCACCAAGGTGCTCCGGGACCCGATAGTCCGCGACGTGATCGCCGGACTGCTCGCGCGGTCACGCCGCGACTCCCCGATGGACCGCCAGTTACGGGGCATGGCCTACCGCGCGGGCCTCCCCGTGTAACCCGTCCAGCTCCGAGGCTAAACCCACCACCAGCGCCGACAGCTCCTCATCCGAGGGCGATGGCCGCTCCAGCGCGGACACAATCCAGATGATCGACGATCAAACACCCAAGACCAAGCCCGACACGCCGACACGGATCACCTACCACCAACCAAGATCAATTCGCCGCGACGGCCACCCTGATCACATCCGGGGGGAAAGCGGAATCCAGCGAAGCCCGGCTTCGGTGGAGGTACACGACGAGAGCACCGACGCATCGACACAGACTGACCGATCTCGCCCTCCGCCGACGCAACAGTGTCGATGCTATTGCTCTACGGCTTGATGGCTCTCAAACCATAGAGCAACGGGATACGAGGATCGGCTTGCGGTAGATGCCACCAGCCATTCTGTGCTTGGACCATGCGCTCCCACCGTGGCCAAGGTAGTAGCTCGGTCTCGCGCAGCCCGATGATCCCCAGTCCCGCTCCGACCAGCGTGGTAATCACCTCGCCGAGGCTGTGTGCCCATTCATAGGCCCGTGTTGCGTCGCGCAGTGCTGGCCCGTCGGTGTAGGTGTAAGTGGCGTCTCGCTCGACCGCGCCGCGGCCCTCAAGGTAGTCGTGGCGCAGCAACAGTTCTGGGCTGTCACCGGGTGCTGGCGTAGGCCCCAACGCGTTGAGCAGGGGATGGAACTCAACGATGTATAGGAGGCCGCCGGGTCTGAGTAACTCGGCTACCACCGAGGCCCAGCGTGGGAGGTCGGGCAGATAGCACAGGGCACCTTTGCCGGTGTAGACCACGTCGAAGCGCCGCCCACCCAGCGCGTTGACCGCGTCGTATACATTAGACCGCACGTAGTCGACTTCGACACCCTCGCGCAGCGCAATCTGCCGTGCCTGCTCCACGGCCTCGCTGGAAAAATCGAGCCCCACCGTCCGGGAGCCCTTATGGGCGAAAGCGACTGTCTCCGTGCCGAGGTGACTCTGCAGGTGCACAAGGTCGCGGCCGTGGAGATCCCCAAGATCCTCCCACTCAAACGGAGCGAACCACTCGGCGGGCGTCCTGCTACCATCCAGGCCGTAGAAACGGCTAGCCACGTGTACGGGTGTCCGCGCATCCCAGTTCGCTTCGTTCACCCGCATCATCCACTGGGCCGCGCCGTCGACACCCACACGACACACTTACCACAGCACGCTTCATGAATCACGCCCACTCACCGCCTCTGCCAAAAGTGTCGCAGCATCCTGGGGGTGTGTTTGGTGGGCTGGTCACGCGGGGGCAGAGCGCTGACAGTCGGGGTGGACTGGGCGTGTTCGCTGGCTGTGGTGAGGTGGGCCAGCGCGGTGTGATGAGGCCTTCGGCGGCGAGGTGGGCGGCGTGTCCATAGGCGATGGCGGTGAGTTGATCGTCTGCTGCCTCGCGGGCGGTGTCGAGGGCGAGGCTGTAGTAGGCGCGGCCCGACATGGCGTTGCCCAGGTCCTCGCAGGCAAGCCAGCCAGCGAGGATCGCGACCTCGGCCAGGTTGCGCAGCAGCCGACGACGCGCATCCACCGCCGGGTCCCCGCGCAGGGCATCCTGAGCCATACGCACGTGCGCGGCGACCGAAGTGAGCAACGCTGCCGGGT
>Ga0210390_10004740_pt1 | contig 11442 bp, 11 predicted proteins | sample IncBWH11OmetaG_FD_161050 | JGI IMG/M metagenome (GOLD analysis project Ga0210390, IMG submission 161050) | Forest soil microbial communities from Barre Woods Harvard Forest LTER site, Petersham, Massachusetts, United States - Inc-BW-H-11-O ... | reverse complement strand
CGGTTCGAGATCGCCGGCGCTCGCGGCCTCGGCGCCGATGCGCAGGCGCCCGCGGGCGAAGGCCGGGTCGCGATTGCTCGGATCGGCGATAAAGGGCTGACCTTCGAGGTCGAGCGTCGCGGCGAGACGCGCCTTCGGAACCCCGAGCAACGGTCGCAGGATGCGGCAGCAATCGAGCTCGCGCACCGCCGACATTCCGGCCAGCCCATCGGCGCCGCTGCCCGCTTCCCGGCGAATGAGATGGGTCTCGGCCTGATCGTCGCGGTGATGCGCGGTCAACAGATGCAGGCAGCCATGCTCGCGGCACCAGCCGGCGAGCAGCCGGTAGCGGCCGGCGCGAGCCGCTTCCTGGATCCCGGTCGCCGGTTTTTCCTCGTCCCACACGAGGACCTCGTGCCGGATCGCGCGCGCCGACAACCAGCCGGCGAGCTGCCGGATCTCGGCGCCGCTTTCCGGCCGCAGGCGGTGATCGACGGTCAGCGCGCAGATCCCGCCGCCGCGCGCCCGCGCCCAGCGGTCGGCCAGGATCGCCAACGCCAGGCTGTCCGGACCGCCCGACACGCCGACCGCCACGAACGGCGCACTCTCGAAGGCGGCGAGCCGGCCGAGCGCGGCGGCGAACTCGGCCGAACCCAGAGGCAGCGCCGCCGCCGGCGGGTTCAGCACCCGAGCCGTTTTTTCTCCTGTGCCGAGCGATCCTTGATGGCGCTGCCCGGGTGCGGGAACTCGTGGTCGAGCTGCATCAGCGCGATGCACGCATTGTGCTTCTGGTCGGCGCGGGCGAGCGACATGCCGAGCTTCAAGAGACCGTCGGCTGCTTTTGGTCCTCGCGGGTAGCGCTTGTAGCCCTCGGCAAAGGCCGCGGCCGCATCGGCGTAGTTACCGCGCACGTAAAAGCTCTCGCCCAGCCAATACTGGGCATTGCCGGCTAGCGGATTGGTCGGATATTGCTGGATGAAGCTGCGCAGCGCGTCTTCTGCCGCCGGATAATCGGCCCGCCGCAACAGGCCGAAGGCGGCGTTGTACTGGGAAGACGGCGAGGCGGACGGCAAGGTCTCCTGGCCGGGCGGGCGCAAGCTGCCGGCGCTCGCCGTCTGCCCGATCGATCCAGCGGGCCCCGGATAAGGCCGCTCCTGCGCTGGTCCGGGCGATGCGCCGGGTTGGGTCCCAGGTGGGGTCAGCGTGCCGAAATTCGCCGACTGATCCGGGGGCGCCATGCCCTCGGGCGGCCGCGGCCGGCGATAGGCCGGCGGCGCGTCGCCGACCGCCGGCCCGCCCGCGGCTAGGGCCGGCCCCGGCGGTGGCGCCGGCGGCAATCCCGGTCCGCCACCCTGGCCCGGTCCGCCGCCTTGGCCCGGTCCGCCGCCTTGGCTGAGCCGCACATCGATGTCGCTGTTCACCTGCTCGAGCCGCTGGCGCAGCTGACCGACGTCATTGGTCATGTCCTCGACCCGCCCGGTCAGGTCGCGCATCTGCTGCTCGAGCCGATCCATCCGAACCTGAAGGTTGACGGCGACATTGCCGCCCTGACCCGCGGCCGGCGCCTCGTCGCCGCCGTCGCGGTAGACCTGCCGCTGGAGCATGCTGAGGTCGCGTTCGATGCGGTCGAGGCGCTCCTGCGTCGCCGCGTCCTGGGTGGCGGCATCCTGGCCGTAGGCCATCGGCACCGCCGCCATCGAAAGCATCATCAACAATAGGGTCGGACGCGCTTGCGGCAGGATCGAGCGCCGGGTCATCAGCGGGGCCTCATCGAATGCACGCTGCAGCCGGGGGTGGCGCAGCGGCGGTGCTCGGGCGACGCGAACCGTCAACGCTCATGGTCTAGAGCCGGTTTCGGGCAAAAAAAGGGCGTCCTCAACCCTTGTCCGACCGGACAAGCGCCGGATTCGGCGGATCGAACTGCTGGCGGCGGATCAATCGAGCACGGGGCTCGCGTTCCTCGCGGCCCGATCGGCCGCAGCCGTTCGACAGTGAACCCAGCCTGGATGGCCCGGCCCGGGGGCAAGCTCGGTCGGCAGGCTTAGCTGGCAGGTTCAGTTGGCAGGTTCAGTTAACTGTGGTGATGGCGACGCGGTTCTGCGCCCAGGCCTCTTCGTTCGAGCCCGGCACGATCGGCCGCTCCTTGCCATAGCTGATGGTGGCGATGCGAGCGGCTGGTATGCCGGCGGCGACCAGCACGTTTTTGACCGCATCGGCGCGGCGCTCGCCAAGGGCGAGGTTGTATTCGCGCGTGCCGCGCTCGTCGCAATGGCCTTCGATGGTCACGGTGACGTTCGGATAATGCTGCAGCCAGCTGGCCTGCCGCTCCAGGATCTGCTGCGCTTGGGAGCTGATATCCGATTGGTTGAACTCGAAAAAGACACGGTCGCCCGCGGTCTGCGCCAGGTCCTGCTGCGAGCCCGGCACCGCCGCCCCCGGGGCGATGCCGCCCGGGCCGCCGGGTCCGCCGGGGCCACCTGGAGGGCCGGGCGGCGGCGGCGTGGTGCTGCAAGCGGCGAGCAGCAACAGCAATCCGGCCAAGCCGATGAATTTGATCCGCATCTCGTAAAATCCCCTCGAAAAGGCGTGGACAATATCCGGCGGCCGCTCAACGCAGCAAGGGAGACCACGCCGGATCCGACGCGGCACCTGGAGTAGGCACGACACGGTGATTGTATCCGGTCAAGTCGATTGTTTGCAGGTGCGGCGAACCGCCGTAGCCGCGCGAATCGGACGGACCCTGGCTGAAATACATCAGCACCCGGCCGTTGGGCGCCCAAGTCGGCCCCTCGACCAGAAATCCCTGGGTCAACAGCCGCTCCCCCGAACCGTCAGGATGCATGACCCCGATATAGAACGAGCCGGCGCCGATTTTGGTAAAGGCGATCAGGTCGCCGCGCGGCGACCACACCGGCGTGCCGTACCGGCCCGACCCAAAGCTGATCCGCCTGATGCCACCGCCATCGGCGTTCATCACGTAGAGCTGCTGCGAGCCGCCCCGATCGGAGTTGAACACGATCTGGCTGCCGTCGGGCGAATAGCACGGCGAGGTGTCGATCGAATTGCTGTTGGTCAGCCGCGTCGCCTGGTGGGTGCGCAGATCGTAAACGAAGATGTTGCTGGCGCCGTTGATCGCGCGGCTCAAGATCACCCGATTGCCGTTGGGCGAAAACCGCGGCGCAAAGCTCATGCCGGGAAAATCGCCGACCACCTCCTGCTGCCCGGTATCGATGTTTAAGAGGTAGACCCGCGGGGTCTTGCCGGCATAGGACAGATAGGTGATCTCCTGCGCCGTCGGTGAAAAGCGCGGGGTCAGCACCAGCGCCCGCCCATCGGTCAGGTAGCGGTTGTTGGCGCCATCCTGATCCATGATGGCCAGGCGCTTGATCCGGTCCTGAGCCGGCCCCGACTCGGCGACATAGACGATGCGGGTGTCGAAATACCCCTCCTCGCCGGTGATCCGCTTGTAGATCTCGTCGGCGATGATGTGGGCGATGCGCCGCCAATTCTGCTGAGTCGTCGTATAGCTGAAGCCGGCCAGCTGCTGTTCGGCGTCGACGTCCCACAGCCGGAACTGAACCCCGAGCCGCCCGTCCCCCTGGGTCTGCACCGAGCCGGTGACCAGCGCCTGCGCGCTGATCTGGCGCCAGTCGGCAAATTGCGGCGCGGTGCTGTCGGTCGCCGACACGTTTTGAATAAAGCTGCGCGGGTCGAGCGGGCGAAACAGTCCCGAGCTCGCCAGATCGGCCGAGATCACCCCGGCGATGTTGCTCCCCGCCTGGGCTTCGCCGCCGCTCGCCCCGGCAAAGGCCGGGATCGCGATCGGCATCGGCTGGACCTGGCCGCTGGTGATGTCGATCCGCAACGCAGCCTGCGCCAGGCCGCCCGACCATAAGAAGGCCGTGGACCAGGCGATCAGCACGCTGAAAAAAACGAGGCGGCCTTTGTTCATAACAAGTCCTTTGGGCTGAAATCGACGACCATGTCCTTCCAGATCTCGTATTTGTCCGGGGGCAGGCGCAGCGGCCGGCACAGCGGATTGAAAAAGGCGCGCCGGGCGCTTTCCGCCGCCGCACGGAAGAACGGATCGGCGAGCCGGCCCTGATCGACGATCGTCGCCTGCTGGACCATGCCGTCGGGCCCGACCTGGACCCGCAGCTCGACCACCAGATCCTTGGCGTCGCGCGCGCCCGCCGGAATGTTCCAGCAGCGCGCGATCTGCTCGCGGATCATGTCGACCTCGCTCGCCGACAATTGGCTGCCGAGCGGCGCCTGCGGCTGCGAGGAAGCCGCACCCGAGGCGGTCTCGACATTCTGCGGCGGCTCGTCCGGCGCGGGCGCGGCGTCCGGCGCCGCCAGGTTTTTGAGCAGGGCGTCGAATTGGCCGGGATCGTACTTCCTGGCCTCGGCCCGCGCGGTGGGCCGCGCCGTCCGCTGCGACGGTGCGGGCGTGGGCGCGGGCGCCTCGACCTTTTCGACCGGCTTTGGCGGTGGCGGGGGGGCGGGTTTGGGGGCCGGCACTGGAGGCGGCGGCGGCTCAGGCGCCGGCTTCTGCTCCGGCGGCGGGGGAGCCGGCGGTGGCCGCGGGGCGGCGGCGGCCGAGGGCGGCGGCGTCGCCTTGGGCGGGGCCGGCAGCGGTTTGGGCTTCGGCGCCGGTGGTCCCGGCACCGGGATCACCGGCTGGGCCTCGCGCTCGGGCAGGTTGGGGTTGGGATGCGTCGCCCGGGTTTCCGGCCCCATCGTCACCAGCTGGACCGCGATCGGCATCTCTTGCGGGCTCGGCGGATGAAACAGGGTCGGTAAGCCAAAGATGAAGAGGCTGCCGAGGACGAGGTGCAGCACCGCCGAAAAGGCCAGCCCCCGGCGACCAACGCCGTCGGGCATCGGCTCGGGCAGCGGGAGTTCCGGCGGGGGAACCGATGCTACGGCAGCCAGGCTCATCCTTGCGACCGGCGAGCGGTGCTCAGTGCTTTGTCGTTGTCGCCGAGTGCTCGGCGGGCGCCGCCGCCGCGCCCTTCGGCGATTGGGCGATCAGCGACACCTTGCGAAAGCCGGCGGCGCTGATCAGGCTCATGACTTCGAGCACCCGGCCGTAATCGATCGACTTGTCGGCCCTGACGTAGACGAGCGCGTCGGGGTTGGCGCCGGTGATCGCCTGCAAGCGCGGCGCCAGCGCGTCGGTGCCGATTGCGGTGTCCTGGATGAAGATCTTGCCTTCGTTGTTGACGGTGATGACCAGCGGCTCCTTCGGCTCGGTGATCGGCGGCGCCTGGGTTTGCGGCAGATCGACCGGCACGCCGACGGTCAAGAGCGGGGCCGCGACCATGAACACGACCAGCAGCACCAGCATGACATCGACCAGCGGCGTCACGTTGATCTCGGCCATCGGCCGGTAGCGCCCGTTGCGGGCGCGGCCGTTGCCGACAAGGCTCGGTGCGGCCACGGCTCAAGGCCTCTCGTCGAGCTGGCGCGACAGGATCGCGCTGAATTCCGACGAAAAGGCTTCGAGCCGCCCGGCGTACCGGCCGAAATCGGTGGCGAGCTTGTTGTAGGCGACCACCGCCGGGATCGCCGCGACGAGGCCGAGCGCGGTGGCGAACAACGATTCGGCGATGCCCGGCGCGACCACCGCGAGGCTGGTGTTCTTCGAGGCGGCGATCGACTGAAAGCTGTCCATGATCCCCCAAACGGTGCCGAACAGCCCGACGAACGGCGCCGTGGCGCCGACCGTCGCCAGGAACGCCATAAAGCGCTCGACCCGCTCCATCTCGCGGCCGACGGTCACGTTCATGACCCGCTCGATGCGCTGCTGCAGGCTGGCGCGCATGATCGCGGTGCCGAGCAGGCCCTTGGCGGCGCTGCGCCGCCATTCGCGCATCGCTGCCGAAAACACCGCGGTCATCGGGTCGGGCGGGCGCTGGCCGACGCGCTCGTAAAGGTCGTCGAGCGAGCCGCCGGACCAGAAGCTTTCCTCGAAATTCGCCGCCGCATGGCGCAGCCGGCGCAGCCGGATCACCTTGTCGAAGATGACCGCCCACGACCAGAACGATGCCAGCAGCAAGATCAGCATGACGATTTTGACGATGGCGTCCGATTGCAGAAACAGCGCGATGATCGACAGGTCATGAGGAACCGAACCGGCGAGCGGCAGGGTGTCGACGGCAGCAGGGGGCATTCTTTGAACCTTTTATGGCGTCTTTTGGACGATCGTCGGCCTCGGCGTCGATCTCGGCCGCGGGTTGGGCGTCGGCGTACGCATCGCCGTCACGGCGCCTCTCCGGTTTCGCCGGCATGCGGCAGACGCGCCAAGAAATCGAGCTGCTCCGGCAGCGCCGCCGGCATCGGCAGATCGAGATGGCGAAAGGCCTGCCGGGTCAGCATGCGTCCGCGCGGCGTGCGCTGCACGAACCCTTCCTGGATCAGGTAGGGCTCGATGACCTCCTCGACCACGTCGCGCTCGTCGCCGAGCGCGGCGGCCATGGTCTCGACCCCGACCGGACCGCCGCCGTAATTGAGCGCGACGCAGCGCAAATAGCGCCGGTCCATGCCGTCGAGCCCGCGCCCGTCGACTTCGAGCCGCAACAACGCCGCGTCGGCGGCGGCGGCGTCGACGATCGCCAGGCCCTCGACCGCCGCGAAGTCGCGAATCCGGCGCAACAGCCGCATCGCCACCCGCGGGGTGCCGCGGGCGCGTCGCGCGATTTCGGCCGCACCGTCGGGATCGAGGTCGAAGGCCAGCACCCGCGCGCCGCGGCCGACGATCAGCGCGAGCTCGGCCGGCTCATAGAACAGCAGCCGCAGCGGGATGCCGAAGCGCTCGCGCAACGGCCGGGTGATCAGCCCCGAGCGGGTGGTGGCGCCGACCAGCGTGAAGGGCGGCAGGTCGAGCCGGATCGAGCGCGCGCCCGGCCCCTCGCCGATGATCAGGTCGAGCTGAAAATCCTCCATCGCCGGATAGAGGATCTCCTCGACCGGCGGCGCCAGTCGATGGATCTCGTCGATGAACAGCACGTCGCGCGGCTCCAGGTTGGTCAACAGGGCGGCGAGATCGCCGGCGCGCTGGATCACCGGACCCGAGGTGGCGCGAAACCCGACCCCCATTTCGCGCGCCACGATCTGTGCGAGCGTGGTCTTGCCGAGCCCGGGGGGCCCGAACAGCAGCACATGATCGAGGGCTTCGCTGCGCGCCTTGGCGGCGTCGATAAAAATCCGCAGATTGTCGCGCAACTGGCGCTGCCCGACAAACTCGGCCAGGATCAGCGGGCGCAGCGATCCCTCGGGCATATCGCGCTCGCTCTGGGCCGGATCGACGATGCGGCTGGCGCCGTCGCTCAACCCGCCGCTCCGTGCTGCGCGCCTTGGGCCAGCTCCTGGAGGCCGGCGCGGATCAGCGCGGCGGTCTGGGCGGCGGGACCGAGCCGTTGCGACACCGCAGCAACCGCGCCGAACGCCTCGACCCGTCGGTAGCCGAGATTAATGAGCGCCGAGATCGCCTCGGCGGCGGGGCCGTCGCCGGCCGATCCGGCCGCCGCCCCGGCGGCGGCGAGCGAGGCCGCGGCGCCGAGGCCGCTGACTTTGTCCTTGAGCTCGTTGACGATGCGCGCGGCGAGCCTGGGGCCGACCCCCTCGGCGCGCGCCGGCACGGTGCGGTCCTGGGCGAAGATGGCGAGGCTGAGCTCTTCGGGCGTCACCGCCGACAGGACCGCGAGTGCCAGGCGCGCGCCCACGCCCTGCACCGTCGTCAGCAGCCGGAACCAGTCGCGCTCGGCCGCGTCGATAAAGCCATAGAGGTGGATGTGATCCTCGCGCACATGGGTCTCGATCAACAGGCGCACCGGCGCACCGGCCCGCGGCAGCCGGCCGATTGTTCGGGTCGAGCAGAAGACGAGATAGCCGACCCCGCCGACGTCGACGACCGCGCCGTCCTCGCCGACCTGGTCGACGATCCCGGCGAGCTTGGCGATCACCGCGGGGCTTCCCAGGCGCGGCGGGTCTGGGCGTGGTGGGCGTGGCAGATCGCGACCGCGAGCGCATCGGCGGCGTCGGCCGCGCCGATCTCGCGGCCGGACAGCAGGATCCGCCGGACCATCAGCTGCACCTGCGTCTTATCGGCGTGCCCGGCGCCGACCACCGATTTCTTGATCAGATTGGCCGAATATTCGGCGACCGGCAGCCCGCGCTCGGCCGGCGCCAGCAGCACGACGCCGCGGGCGACGCCGAGCTTCAGGGTCGAGGCCGGGTTCTTGTTGACAAAGGTTTCCTCGACCGCGGCCTCGTCCGGGCAAAAGCGCTCGAGCACAGCGCCGATCTGACGGAAGAGGGCGACGAGCCGCATCGCCAGCGGCTGATCGGCGGCGGCATGGGCGATCCCGTCGGCGACATGGGCAAGGCGATTGCCGTCGACATCGATGATCCCCCAGCCGGTGTGCCGCAGCCCGGGATCGAGCCCCAAAACGCGCATCGCCTAAGATCCCTCTCCGCCCATTGGGGGGAGAGGGAGGCGCCAGGAGGTCGGTCGGGTTCGATCGGTCATCCTCAGGCGCCGAGCCGCGCCATGACGTCCTCGGCCACATCGAAATTGGCGTAGACGTTCTGGACATCGTCGCTGTCTTCGAGCGCCTCGAGCAGCTTGAACAGCGCCGCCGCGGTCTCCTCGTCGATCGGCGCCGCGGTTTTCGGCCGCCACGCCAGCCGGGCCGAGCTGGCCGGGCCGAAGTGTTGCTCGAGCGCGTCGCGCACCGCGTTCAGATCGTCGGTGGCGCTCGTCACCACATGCTGCTCGTCATCGCTCTCGACATTCTCGGCGCCGGCCTCGCTGACCGCTTCGAACATCGCATCGGCGGTTGCCGTCGCCGCCGGATAGACGATCTCGCCGACCCGGTCGAACAGGAAGCCCACGCTGTTGGTCTCGCCGAGGGCGCCCCCGGCCTTGGTGAAGGCGGCGCGGATTTCGCTGGCGGTGCGGTTGCGGTTGTCGGTCAGCGCCTCGACGATGACCGCGGTCCCGCCCGGCCCGTAGCCCTCGTAGCGCACCTCGTCAAAGGCCGCGTCGGCCTCGCCGCCGGAGCCGCGCCGAATCGCCCGGTCGACCGTGTCCTTGGGCATGTTGGCCTGGCGTGCGGCCAAGATCGCGGCGCGCAGCCGCGGGTTGGCGGCGGGGTCGGGCAGCCCGGTGCGGGCCGCGGTGGTCAACTCCCGGATGATCTTGGTAAAGACCTTAGCGCGCTTTTTATCCTGCGCGCCCTTCCGGTACATGATGTTTTTGAATTGGGAATGGCCAGCCATCAGTCTCCGCGCGGGTCCCCGTCGGCCTCGGGTGCGAGGTTCTTCATCGGACTGCCAAGGGGGCTAACAACCCAATATGGCAGGATTGGGGCATTTGGGCGCAGGCGCACGCTGCCGGCCGGTGGCGCCGGGCGTTGAGCCATCGGGCGCCCGCCCGCACCAGTCGACCAGGCCGGCTGATTCGCCCAATCCATTCGGCTGGCGCCCGGGACGGCACCGGCGCAAGCGCGCGAGCATCACGAGCATAGACCCGCCAACCTCGCCCTCGCGCCCGAGCGCGGAACATGCGAGAGAAGCGCCATGGCGGCGGTTCGGCTAAAACGGGATGAGCCCGCGCCGGCGGGAATTTCGGCGCTGCTGACCTCGCGGCGGTTCGGGCCATTGTTCTGGGCGCAGTTCCTGTCGGCGTTCAACGACAACGCGGTCAAGAACGCGCTGGTGCTGATGATCGCCTACCGCGCCGACGCGGCCTCGCAGATGTCGGCGCAGATCCTGATCCCGCTGGCCGGCGGCCTCTTCATCCTGCCCTTCTTTCTGTGCTCGGCGACCGCCGGCCAGCTCGCCGACCAGCACGACAAGGCGTCTTTGATCCAGCTGATCAAATTGAGCGAGATCGCGCTGATGCTGGCCGCTGCGGGGGGCGTGGTCGCCGCCAGCACCGGCGTATTGTTGGCGATCCTCACCGCGATGGGGGTCGAGGCGGCGCTGTTCGGCCCGCTCAAATACGCGATCCTGCCGGATGTGCTGGCGCCGCACGAATTGCTGCTCGGCAATGCGCTGGTCGAGGCCGGCACCTTTATCGCGATCCTCTTCGGCACCATCGCCGGCGTGCTGATCGCCGGGCGGCACGGCGCGCTCGTGGTGGCGGCGCTGATCCTCGTCGTGGCATTGGCCGCCTGGGGGGCGAGCCTGATGATCCCGCCGACCGGCGCGGCAGCGGCCCGAAGCCGGGTGCGCTGGAACCTGTTTGCCGCGACCGCGCGGGTGATCCGCGAGGCCGCCGGCGAAGCCGTGCCGTTTCGTTCTATGCTCGGGATCTCGTGGTTCTGGCTCGCCGGGGCGATCTATCTGTCGCAATTCCCGAGCTATGTCCGCTTTTATCTGGGCGGCGCGGAGGCGGTGGTCACCCTGTTCCTGACCGTCTTTTCGATCGGGATCGCGCTCGGCTCCCTGGCATGCAGCCGGATTCTGGGCGGCCGGATCAGCGCCCGCACGGTGCCGTGGGGGGCGCTCGGCATCGGCCTCTTTTCGATCGATCTGTGGCTGGCGAGCCCGGTCTCGGCGGCCGGCGGCGCGCTCGCCGGTCTCGGCACGTTTCTCGCCGCTCCGCCGCACTGGCGCATCCTCGGCGACCTGTTGGGAATTTCGGCCTCGGGCGGGATCTTTATCGTGCCGCTCTACGCGCTGCTCCAGGCGGCGAGCCGGCGCGAGCACCGCGCCCGCGCGATCGCCGCCAACAACGTGATCAACGCCGCGGCGATGGTCGTGGCCGCAGTGGCGACAGTGGCGCTGATCGCCGCCGGGGCCGGCGTGGCCGAGCTGTTCCTGCTGACCGGCGCCGCCACCCTCGTCGTGGCGCTGTGGTTTTGGTGGAGATTGCCCGGCCTCGAGCTCCCGCTGGCGGCGGCCGAAGGCGACTAGGGCCGGCCCCGGCGGCCTGGCCGGCGCAGGATGGCCTGCGCCAGGCTCCACGGCAGCGCCGCCGCCTCGCGCAGCGCCGCGCCGACCTCCAGCAGCAGCGATGGCGAGCGCACCCCGCGCCGGCCGGCGATCTCGATCCCGGCCAGGCGGAACAACAGCGCCGCGCGCCGCAGATGGGTGTGGTCGCTGACCAGCACGACCGAATTCAGCCGGTGCGCGCGCAGCAAGCGCGCGGTTTCGCGCGCGTTGCCGAGCGTGTCGCGCGAACCGGGCTCGATCAGCAGCGCCGCTTGCGGGACGCCGGCGGCCAGCGCCAGGCGGCGCATGATCTCGGCCTCGGGCACCGGCCCGCGGCCGCCGCCCGACAGCAGCAGCACCGACGCCCTCCCCTCGCGCCATAGGCGCACTCCGCGTTCGACCCGCCGCCGCAGCCGCGCCGCGGACGGGCAGCCGAGCACCACAATCGCGTCCGCCTGTGAAGCCGATGCTTGCAAAAGATGTTTTGCTTTGCCGAAAATGCCGGGCAAGGCAACCCCC
>Ga0210390_10004738_pt1 | contig 11446 bp, 7 predicted proteins | sample IncBWH11OmetaG_FD_161050 | JGI IMG/M metagenome (GOLD analysis project Ga0210390, IMG submission 161050) | Forest soil microbial communities from Barre Woods Harvard Forest LTER site, Petersham, Massachusetts, United States - Inc-BW-H-11-O ... | reverse complement strand
TTCACACCGCAGTCGATGGCCAACACGACGCGATGATCAACGAGAACGTGCGCATCTACCACTTCACCGGCTTGCAACATTTTCCCGGGCCGTTTCCACCGGAAAGAGGAAAAGGCGATCTGTTTGGCCAGCAACCGCAGTCGCCGCTCCCTATCAAGTATTTCTGGCGCTCCATGATCGCCAACATGGACGCGTGGGTGCGCAGCAATACGCTTCCACCGCATAGCAGTTATCCCAGGATTGACGACGGAACGCTGGTCCCGCTCGGCAAATATGCCTTCCCCGAAATCCCGGGAGTCCATCGGCCGCATGAAGCGAATGAGGCCTGGCACATCGATTTCGGCTCGTACTGGCGGGTAGGAATTCTCAACGTCAGCCCGCCAGCGCCGTCGCTCAAGGGAATACTCAGCCTCCAGCCTCCCAAGGTCGGCGCGCCCTACCTGGTGCTCGTGCCCCAGGTCGACGCAGACGGCAACGAACTGGATGGCGTCCGCTTGCCCGAGATCACCGTCCCCCTGGCGACCTACACAGGTTGGAATCTGCGCGACCCATCGATTGGAGCGCCTGATCAGCGAGTCGCCTTCGAAGCGTCCTACCTTGCGTTTCCCAGGACTGCCGCGGATCGTAAGAAGACCGGCGATCCACGCAAGTCCATTGCAGAGCGCTACGCGGGTCACGAAGACTACATGACCCATTACAAATCCGACGTGGACGATCTTGTAAAGCAGCGCTGGATCCTGCCCGAAGACCGCGAAGCCCTGATCCATAACGGCGAACTTGAGTGGGCCGAAGCCACAAAGGGGAATTGAAAGTTAGACAGAGGTAATTTACTCGAGCCTTGCAACACAAGGCTTTCGCGGGTGTACACTGTCAACGCGAAAGTCAGAGCGTAGTCTCCAACTGCTGGAGCGTTTCGACACGCGGGCCCTGCCTTCCCCCTGATCTGGGCTGGAGTTTTCATGAGGAGTTCCCCCGAAGCCAGGCGGCTTGTAAGATGCAGCAGGGCAGCGAATATCTTTTCCCTGCGCAATCCGTTCGCCTCGTTCTTGCCGTGCGTGATCTCGTCTTTCGTTTGCTTGACCTTAGTTTGCCCGACCTTTGCGCGTGCGCAGGATTCTCCGCAAACTCCCGCCGCTCCAGTCCCCGCTCAATCCGAAAGCAAGCCGCCTTCGGAGGAAATCGCCACTCATGACGAGCCGACCACATTTAAGGTGAACTCAAAACTAGTGGTCGTGCGCGCCGTTGTCCGCGACTCTCAGGGGCGCGCCGTCGGCACTCTTCACCAGGAGGACTTTCAGGTTTTCGACAAAGGCAAGCCGCAAGTGGTTACCCAGTTCGACGTTGAGCAGCCGGGATCTCTAACCGCGAAGGCCCGCCGGGAATCGGAGAAGAATTCGGATGCTCCTTCTAGCGACGCTTCTTCCAGTCCTGCGAATCCGCCCGCAGCGCCCGAGCGTTTCGTGGCGTACCTGTTCGACGATGTGCACATCGAATTCGGCGACCTCGCCCGCGTGCGGGAAGCCGCAGAACGACACTTTGCGACTTTGAGGCCCACAGATCGTGCGGCAGTCTTCAGCACCTCAGGTCAAACGATTCTCGACTTTACCGACGATCGCACCAAGCTGCATGACACGCTCCTGCACTTGCGTCCCACTCCAATTAACTCTGGCATCTTCGCGCATCAATGCCCGGAGATCAGTTACTATCAGGCCGACTTGATCGTCAACAAGAACGATCCTGAGGCCACGCAGGCTGCTGTCCTCGAGGCCGCCGAGTGTGGTCCCAAACTGGCGTCACCTGGTGGGGGTTTGACAGCGCAAGGAGATCCCACAGGGCTGGTAAACGCCCTCAGCGTGGGCGTCTTGAGTGCTGGCGAGCACGAAAGCCGCATTTCACTGCTCTCGTTGAAGGACGTCATCAACGGCGTCTCGCATATGCCCGGTCAGCGGAGCGTCGTCCTCGTCTCTCCAGGATTTATCACTCCCGGTCTCGAATATGAATACTCCGAGATTGTCGACCGTGCCGTGCGCTCGCAGATCGTCATCAACTCGCTGGACGCTCGCGGGCTCTATGTCGTCATCCCTTTTGGAGACGCCAGTCACAAGCCGATCGTAAACAATATTCGCTCGGCAGAGGTCAAGACAAGGATCGAGGTAGCGGCCGCGTCCGCCCAATCCGACCTGCTCGCCATTCTGGCCGACAGCACGGGCGGCACTTTCTTTCACAATAACAACGATTTCGACGAAGGCTTTCGCCGCGTCGCCGAAACTCCCGAGTACACTTACGTGCTGGCCTTCGTCCCGCAAAATCTCAAGCTCGATGGCAGCTACCACAGCCTTAAGGTTACGGTGAAGAGCCAGCCGAAATTGACTCTGCAAGCCCGCCGTGGTTACTACGCGCCCAAAAACTTCACCAATCCGGACGAGCAAGCCAAGCAGGAGATCGAAGATGCGATGTACTCCCAGGAAGAACTGCACAATCTTCCCGTCAAATTGCACACCCAGTTTTTCAAAGCGAGCGACGATGATGCCAAACTTACCGTCCTCGCTCACGTGGACGTGCAGCACTTGCACTTTCGCAAAGTCGAAGGCCGAAATAACAACGTGCTGACCTGCGTCTCCGCGCTCTTCAATCGCAACGGAAATCTGGTCCAGGGAGTGCAAAAGGTAGTCACCATGAATTTGAAAGATGACACTCTGGATCACAAGCTGAACTCCGGCATCACGCTCAAGACCAGCTTCGACGTGAAGCCGGGCAGCTATCTGGTCCGGCTGGTGGTCAGGGACGCGGAAGGGCAATTGATGTCCGCAGAAAATGGAACGGTCGAGATTCGTTAGAAACGTGCCACGGAGGTAACTATGCGCGATCGCCGACGGCTTCTTTGGATTGGTTTTCTTTCTCTAGCCAGCTGCTGCATGTTCCTCGTACTTTCTCCCGTCCGCCCGATCGCCCATGCTCAGGAACCAGCCGCTGCGTCTGCCTCCGATCCGCAAGTCATCCACGTGGAGACTCGCCTGGTTCTGGTCGACACGGTCGTGACCGACCGCAAAGGCAATTACATTCGCGATCTGAAGCAGAACGACTTCAAAGTTTGGGAAGATGGCAAGGAGCAGGCCATCACCAGCTTCTCGTTCGAAGAAAGCACGAGTTCCGCCAACGCTCAGCCGCGCTACATGGTTCTGTTCTTCGACAACTCCACCATGGACTTTGGCGATCAAGCCAAAGCGCGGGATGCGGCCGCGAAGTTTATCGACGCGAATGCTGGCCCCGGCCGCTTGATCGCCCTCGCCGATTTCGGCGGCACCGTACGCATCTCGCAAAACTTCACTGCCGATGCCCAGCGATTGAAGCAGGTAGTGATGGGCATAAAAGGATCCGTGGTTTCGCCCAACGCGCAACCGGACGTCGTGGCGTCCATGGGCCCAATCGCTGCCTCGCCCACTCTCGGGAATGCCGAGGCCGACTACGGCGTACGCAGCGTGCTGACGGCGGTGCGCAGCATGGCCAAAGCTCTGTCGACCGTGCCGGGCCGCAAGACGCTGGTCATGTTGACCTCCGGGTTTCCACTGAGCTTCGAATATGAGTCGGAGTTGACCGCTGTTATCGATACATGCAACAAGGCGAATGTCGCCATCTATCCCATCGACGTTCGTGGATTGACGGTTCCAGAAATGCCGGGCCTTCACAGCCGGCGGTCGACGCCTGAAATCCATTCCGCATCCAGATCGTTCGTTCAGGCCGCATTTCACGACTCGGCGCAGCACTCTCATCAACCCATGTTGCGACTCGCTGCCTTTGCCGAACCGGTAGAGGCGCTTGATCCGCAGCATGGCGGGGGGGGTGGCGGAGGAGGCGGTCATGGCGGCGGAGGTGGAACCGGCGGAGGAGGGACCGGTGGTGGTGGCACCGGCGGCACCGGTGGAGGCGGAACCGGTGGAACTGGCGGTGGCGGCCATGGCGGCACCGGCGGCGGAGGCACGACTGGCGGCGGGCACGGTGGGACTACGGGCGGCGGCGTCCCGGTGTCGCCAAACAACAACTTATACAATCCGTACAATCAGCCTCGACAGATTGTTCCGCCATCTCCTCCGAGCGCGTCGACGAACCAGCAGGTTCTGTATCAGCTGGCTGATGGCACTGGCGGATTTGTCATCGTGAACACCAACGACTTGCTGGGTGGTCTCGATCGCATCGCCAGGGATCAGAATCAGTACTACTTCCTGGGCTACAAGCCGACCTCTTCACCCGAGGGCAGTTGCCACACCCTCAAAGTTAAAGTGGAGCGCGGCGGGACCACAGTCCGCGCGCGCAGCGGTTATTGCAACTCGAGACCGGCTGATCTCCTCGCGGGCAATCCCATCGAGAAGGATCTTGAAACCCGCGCTGGGGGCGAGATGCAGGGCAACGTCCACGCGGTGATGCAGGCTCCTTTCTTCTACACGGCGCCCAACACTGCGCAAGTTCATCTTGCTGTGGAGATTCCTGCCGCGGCGCTCAAGTTCGAAAAAGTGAAAGGGAAGCAGCATGCATCGGTCAACATACTGGGCATCGCTTACAAGGCTGATGCATCGATTGCCGCGCGGTTCAGCGATACCGTCAACGTTGAGTTCGACGACAAGAAACAGATCGACGAGTTTCAGAAGAAGCCGTTTCGCTACGAGAACCAGTTCGGCATCGCCTCTGGCGAATACAAACTGAAAGTCGTCTTCAGTTCCGGCAATGAGAGCTTTGGCAAAGTCGAAACGCCGCTTTTGGTCGACGCTTACCGCGGCCAGGACATCAGCCTGAGCGGAGTCGCGTTGAGCAATGACATTCACCGGGCCGCCGACTCGACCGGCCTCGACAGCCAGTTGCTCGAAGACAGGACGCCTCTGGTGATTAAGGGATTGGAAGTCTCGCCCTCCGCCTCGAACCATTTCAAGAAGACTGACAGTGCCGCCATCTATGCGGAGATTTATGAACCGCTGCTGAAGAATCCGAATCCTCCGGACGTTGCTTACGAGCTGATCATCGTCGACCGCAGGAGCGGACAGGAGAAGATTCATGTTGGTGAGCGGACTCCCAAGGGCAATGGAGGCGACCCAGTCATTCTGTTGGGGCTGAAGCTGCCGGTGGCAACGCTTGATCCGGGGTCTTATGAAGTGAGGTTGCGGGCGGTCGATTCTCTGAACAAGGCGAGCACGACCCGCACCGCCGATTTTGAGGTGGAATAGACGGGACGTCTTTACAGGCACTTCCATCACACGGCCCAAGGTTCGACTTCTCGCGCAAATCTCTACTTCTCGCAAAGGACGCGAGAAATGGGGCACCCGCACACTATGAGGCCTCCAAAGATGGGGCCTCTTGGTGTCGATCCACATATCAATCCACCCCCATCCCACTATTTCTTTCTTCGGATCGGCTAAAGTACTCATTCTTAATGGTTTGCGGGTCGGGGATAGGGCTGAATCTGGATAAAATATTGATTCGGAAGGACTTGCAGGTAAAATATTCTGGAGTAAGGGCTTAGGTCAGACTGCGAGGACCATGATCCCCGATTGGGATCGGCGGTCGGAAGGCTGTTGGGAAAGCCATCGCGCATGTAACGAGCTTGCGCGTTCTGAAATCCTCAGTAAAGGTTGTCCGTCACAACGGGTGGAATTCTTTCTGTGGAAGGCTGTGGAAAAGGGCGCGGAGTGGGGGAAGCGTCCCGTCTACCCCCTTTACCGTCCAAAAATCGCCAAACCTGCCCAAGAAGCATGGAATGATCGGCGAAATTCTTCACCTACCGGTAAAGATGTCAGCATGTGGTAAATAATCACAGAGCCGTAAATTTATATACACCAATGTCCGTTTTGGTATATAGTGTCCCCATGCCGGACACATTTAAGCCTTGGGAACGACACCCTGCTCTAACTGCGGAACGCCTATCGAAGATAGTTACCGCTCTGCGCGAAGCTCGCGACGATGCACTGAACACCTATGAGCCACTCAAGGGTGAAACTGGCTGGACCCTGGGGTGCTCCCAGTACGATCGGTCAAGGTTTTGTTTTCGGGAAATGGTTAGGTCGAATCCGACATGGCTAAGCATTGTGCCTGAGAAGTCGGGGCTGCGATGCACCTTTGCCATTGAGGGCGTCCCAGTGAGGTTCTATCACCAGACTGCAGATGACCCACCCGAAAAATACACTTCTTCGACAGATGGCGAAGAGCGGCAATTCCAAATGTTACTTGAAGTGGATGGCGTTCCTTTCGTGCAGACATTGTTTCGTCTGGCAATTAAGAACTATGCGACCGGGAAGGTTGAATCAATCACGCTCGTTGAATTCGATGATTCGGGTGCGATCATCAACGAATACCCGATTCCGTTCGACGTGGCATCTAGCGGTGTAATACCGCTGCGAGCGAAGGGTGTTAATCTCGGACCTGTCACGCTAGAACCGTTGGAGTCCGACCGTCCCGACCAAAAAGTTGGAAATGACGAAAACGACAATTCCAGTACCGGCACAAAATGATTTTCTCTGGGAGCCTAGGCCAGTGTTCTGGGGCGCCCGCCTTCAGATCGCCAGAGAATTCAAAGAATATACGCAAAAGACGCTGGCGGATAAGGTTTCGGCCTCTCCCGCTTTAATTTCGCTCTGCGAGGCGGGGAGAAAAAATCCGTCCGCTGACCTTGTACAGGCGTTCGGGGAGGTTCTCGGGTTTGAGCCTGACTTCTTCTACCACGAGGTAGAGGACATGTTCCATGAGGAACAATGCAGCTTTCGTCATAGGCGATCTGCACAAGAACGAGTAAAGGCGAGGATTCGCGCACATGCGACCCTCATTGGAATGGTCATAGGGCGCCTTAGGTCTCTACTAAAATTTCCATCGCAGAACGTTCCCCACTTTCCTCTGTCCAAAGGGACTGCATCCGAGGTTGAGGAAGCTGCTGAGGCGTGCCGAAAGCACTGGAACCTAGGAATAGACGGGCCAATTATGCAGGTAGGGCGGGTTTTCGAGCACGCTGGCGTGGTCATCGTGCCCCACCTCGTTAAGACCACAAAGATCGATGCTTTCTCCCGGTGCGGCCCCACGGCGGTGATCTTCCTAAATAAGACGATTCCTAGTGCGTCACGTTGGAATTTCGACATTGCACACGAAGGTGGGCATCTCGTAATGCATCCTGGTATAGAAACGGGCAGCATCGAAACAGAACGCGAAGCGGATCGCTTTGCCAGCGCGTTCTTGATGCCGAGAAAGGCATTCTCGCGCGATTTTTCTAGAGGCGACGTCGCCGACTGGAAGCATATTTTCGCGATCAAACGAAGCTGGCAGGCGAGCGCGGGTGCAGTCGTGCGGCGAGCCTATGATCTCGGTCTAATTGATGCTGTCCGCTACAGAAAAGCGTTCAAGTACATGTCGTTTCACAAGTGGACTGTCAAAGGGGAACCGGAGGAGCCAGTTTTCCAAGAGCCAGAGATTCTATCTGGCGCTCTGGCGTCCCTCGGTACTCGTGTCAAAACGACCATTGACGAGCTTCGGCAGCAGTTGCGCTTTACGCACGAGACGTTCAGAGAGGTAACGGGCGTCGTGGTTCCTGCTACCGATCTGAAATTGTCGCCGATTATTCCTTTCAGCAGATGATGTTTGCTTGGCACCTTGCGCAAGGATCAGTTTGCCCTTGACGCCGTTCCTGGCATTTTGTAACATCGTGGGGACAAGTTCGTTCTTCATTTCAATGAGGGGCGGACCTGAATTTCATGCAGAGTGGCTGAGGGACGAGCCCTGTGACGCCACGGCAACCGATCCGGGATCATATATCCCGGGTGCTTGGTGCCAACTCTCTCCTGGAAACAGGGAACATGGGATTCGGCAAGCGCGATGTATTGGTATTCGCTTTCCGATAGCCTCTTTTCCTTTTCCTGGAAAAAGAGGCCTTTGCTTTTTTGGGCCGCTTTTTCGAGGCTCGTCGTCAGCTATTCGCTAGCAAGGAAGCGCGCCGAACGCGCGATTTATGCGTCGCAAAGTATGCGACGTTTCGCGCGGCGCGCCGAGGTCCTTCGCGAGACACAAAGCGTCTCGCTCAGGATGACAACTGGTTCCGAGTTTACGGAACAAGAAAGCGAGTAGCTCCATGTCGAATTACGAACTGCGGTGCCGGGAATGCGGACGGAGCTGGGGAAACCAGCCCCGGTCGATCTGCGACGATTGTTTCTCTCCTCTGGAAGTGGCCTACGACTATGACGCGCTGCGCGCGCAGATTGGCGGGGGAAGCTTCAGCCGGGAGCAGATCGCTTCGCGGCCGCCGAACATGTGGCGCTACTCCGAACTGTTGCCCCTCCCCCAGGGGTTTGAATCGCGGCTGCCGGTCGGGTTTACTCCGCTGCTGCAGGCTCCGCGTCTGGCTGCGAAGTTAACGGGAACGGCCGGCGCCGCGAAAAACCTTTACCTGAAGAATGACGCTGTCTGTCTGCCCACGCTGAGCTTTAAGGACCGCGTTGTCGCCGTCGCGATTTCGCAGGCGAAGGCGTTTGGGTTCGATACCGTGTCGTGCTCCTCGACCGGAAACCTGGCTAATGCCGTGGCTGCGCATGCCGCGCGCGAAGGATTGAAAGCGTGGATCTTCATTCCTTCCGATCTCGAGCCTGCGAAAATTCTGGGCACGAATGTGTTCGGCGCGAAAGTTGTGCGCATTGCCGGGAACTACGATCAGGTGAACCGGCTGTGCTCGCAGATCGCCGACGAACATCGCTGGGGCTTCGTCAATGTCAACCTGCGTCCTTATTACGCTGAGGGGTCGAAGACTGTGGGGTTTGAAATCGCTGAGCAACTGGGATGGCGGCTGCCGGATAACGTCGTGTGCCCCATGGCCGGCGGGTCGCTGATTGTGAAGATCAAGAAGGCGTTCGATGAACTCGTCAAACTTGGTTTCGTCGAGGCGAAGGAAGTGAAATTCTTTGGCGCTCAGGCTACCGGATGCTCTCCGATTTCGACTGCGGTCAAGACTGGGAGCTCTGAGATTGAGCCGCAGAAGCCGTCGACCATCGCGCGCTCGCTGGCCATCGGGAATCCGGCTGACGGGCATTATGCGATCAAGTGCATCAAGGGCAGCGGCGGATGGAGCGAGGACGTCAGCGATCCGGAAGTGATCGACTCGATCAAGCTGCTGGCTGAGACCGAAGGCGTGTTCACCGAGACGGCTGGCGGAGTGACCGTCGGCTGCGCTGGCAAACTGTATCGGCAGGACCGCATTCTGCCGGAAGAAACCACTGTGTTGTGCATCACCGGCAATGGGCTGAAGACTACTGACGTGCTGGCGGGCGTTTATGAAACTGAGCGTGCGATCGCTCCGAAGCTGACGGAGTTCGAAAACTATCTGCAGCAAGTGCTGAGCGGGGCCGATGCCCCGGCGGAAATTCCGGGAGTCGTCGCTACGGGTGTGGGAGGATAATGCGGGCGCATAAAGCGGGAGTGTAAACATGGCAATCACTGTGCAAATTCCGACGGCGCTGCGGCGCCATACTGAAGGCGTGGGTTCGATCACCTGCGCGCCGGCGAACCTTGAAGAGTTGTTCTCCGTGCTCGACGAAAAATTCCCCGGCCTGAAGCCGCACTTGCGCGATGACCAAGGCCAAGTCCGCCGCTTCCTCAATATTTATGTGAACGAAGAAGACATCCGCTTCCTCGGCGGACAGACTTACGCCTTCCAGGAAGGCGACGAAGTTCTGCTCGTGCCCTCGATCGCGGGCGGGGCAAAGTAGTTAGTCCCGGGTTTTGAGTGTAAACGCCTGTTCTCAACAGTTGAAGCAATTCGCAATCTCATAAATCCCGCGAGCGGTTTCCCTCTCCCTCGTCAGTCGGCGCAGCCTATGTCACAACGAGAACCTTGACCTTCCTCCGTGCCTTCACAGCTTCGAGGCCAACTTTCTTCAGCGCATTGGTGGTCACTTCTGGCTGTCCGGGCTGGTAAGGGATCTCGAAGTCATAATGTCCATTCAGTCCGGTTTCATCCACAACAATGGCACTGAACGAGTTCGCGAGCAGGTCGCACAGCTTTGCGATCGGCTGATGCTTCAGCGTGATCCTCCCGCGCAACATCTGGGCCAACTCTTTTTCCGTGCGCGCTTCGGGCAGGCCCGCCTCACCCTCGATCCGCTGGAGCACGTAAACGTCACGCTCCTGTTCGCTCCAGTGCGCTCGAACGCCGAACATTTGGGCCAGAGTCTCCCGCACGTAAGGGAACAGCTGTTCGTCACGCCCTTCTGGCACACGGAACGCCGCGCGATATGTGTGCTCGTCCTTGGGCGCTTGCCAATCGATGTGAAAGAAATCCGTCTGATAGGCGTTCTGCACCCGTACCTCCAACGTCACGCCGTCGGCCGTGAAGTGCCCCGGTCTCGGCCACGCTGCGCCCGTCGCTGTTTTGATCGGTTTGATGATGGCGTAGGCTGTGGGCCGCACGCCGTCTTCCCACGGGATGTGATCGTCCCATTCAAGGTCGCTCGGAATGCTCTGCTTGGCGGGCAGCGTGACACTTTTCTCAGCCAGAGCGTCTCGCAAAACCTCAGCTGTAAGGTTCTCTGGAATCGTCGCGCCGATGATGTGACCATCTTTGCCGATCAGCAGAGTATCCGGTATCGATGGCACTGAAAATGTATTCCAGTTCTTGCGTTCAGTGTCGACCCCGATGATGGCGTTGATCGGCTGCTTGGCGAGGAAAGGCTTCAACCGGTCTTCGTCATCGTCGGTGACTGCCAGAAACGCGACTCCCTTGTCGCGGAACTCGTCCGCGAGCTGGTTCAGGTGGGGGACGGCCTTTACGCAAGGGCCGCACCAAGTCGCCCAAAATTCCAACACCACGACCTTGCCACGGAGATCTTTCGACTGCCCGGTGAATCCATCTGGCGCCTGGAGCCACTGCGAAACCTGTAAATCGGGCGCTTGTTGAGCACTCATGACAACGGAGGTGGCCGCTAAAAGGGGAAGCAGAAATACCTGGGGAAGAAACCGCATGCGTACCTCGCACCTTGCAGTGAAGATTAGGCCGACCCAATGAGCCTGGTCAAGTGTCGTAACATCGCTATTACACTCGTTGACCGACCGGGTTCTCTGAGAATGGGTGAAGGCAAGCGAGGTCTTCGGACGCCCTGGCCACTAGTGGCTGAGTGAACTGCACTAAGGTTCCGTCGGCGCCGGCACGGTCCCCGTCGACATATGCAGTTCCTTCGTCCGATCAATCACCCATTTTGAAATCTCTGGCGCGCCCTGCGGAATCTTGCCTTGGGTGATGGCCCAGTGTTCGATCCAGCCGCTGCCTTCTTCTCCAACGTAAGTGTCGGGCAGACTGTAGGCCGGATCGCCGAGCGCGTCTTCGAGGGTGATGAAGCGATAGCCGCGCTTGCGTAGAACGTCGAGCAACTCGCCGATGTGGTCGGCTTCCAGGTTGCTGGCGTGCAGCAGCAGAATCTGTTTCGGCTCGTAGCCG
>Ga0210390_10004734_pt1 | contig 11451 bp, 8 predicted proteins | sample IncBWH11OmetaG_FD_161050 | JGI IMG/M metagenome (GOLD analysis project Ga0210390, IMG submission 161050) | Forest soil microbial communities from Barre Woods Harvard Forest LTER site, Petersham, Massachusetts, United States - Inc-BW-H-11-O ... | reverse complement strand
GCGATAGATATCGGCCTGACGACGGAAGTCGGCTTCGGCTTCATCTAGTTTGCCCTGCTGCATCGCGACCTTGCCGAGTTCGCCCAGGGCCGAAGCCACGCGCGGATGTACTGGGCCGTAGACGCGTTCCTGAATGCCGAGCGACTCACGCAGCATGTCCGCTGCCTCGTCATATTTTCCCTGAGCGACGAGTGATCGCCCGAGCACAGTCATAACCGAAGCGGTTTCTGGGTGATCTTTACCGTAAAAATTCTGGATGATGTCCAGAGCCTGACGATAGTCGCGTTCGGTTTCGGTGTAATGTCCCCATTCCGTTTGAATGGCGCCAAGGTTGATCAAGTCTTCGGCGACATTGGGATGACGATCTCCGTAAAGCTGACGATCCATGATTAGCACGCGTTGATTGAGCGAGTTGGAAATATCCAGGTGACCGGCATAGAAGTTGGCGTTGGCCAGGTCGGTCAAGGTCTCGGCCAGATCTGCCGGGAGACCACTGGGCGCAGATTGCTGTCGCGCGGCCTGGTCGAGAACCTGGATGGCCTGCTCGTACGAGCCGCGATTTGACAGCGCCCGGCCCAGCGCTGCGGTTGCCTTGCCCACCGCAGGATTGCTGGACGGCAGATGCCGCTTGGTCATGTCCAGTGCCTGGCGAGCAAGTTGCTCGGCTTCTTCAAACCTTGCCTGGTCCACTCGCAGCTGAACCAGCGCGACCATGGTATCCGCGACTTCAGCGTTGTCAGCGCCAAAGATTTTCTTGCGTTCGTCGAGGGAGGAATTCAGTAGTGTGTCCGCCTGTTCGAATTTCCCGAGTTGGTCGTAGATGGTTCCCAGGGTGTGGTAAAGCTCAGCTTGCACCTTAGGCTCGGAGCTAAGCGTGCGGGCTTCCTGCACACCACGTTCAAGCAGTGTGATCACTCTCAGTTCACCGGATGGACCTACGGATTCGTCTCCACCCTGAAACAGGTTCATCATGAAGCGCTGGATACGCTGGGTACGAGCCGCCTCCTCCAGCGCGGTGTTGCGGGCCTTCGCTAACCGCACCGTGAAAAACACCGCCATGCCGATGACAACTGCGAAAACCGCAGCGCCGACCGATACCGCCCGCCGATTCCGCCTGATGAACTTATCGAGTTGGTAGCCCGCCGAGTCTGGGCGGGCCTCGAGCGGCTCAGCCTTCAAGTAGTGGTCAACGTCTCGTATCAAGGCTTCGACCGAACGATATCTCCGCTCCGGATCTTTGTGCATGGCGGTCAGGCAGAGCACATCCAGGTCAGCCCAGGCAGTTTTGCTGGCGGAAATCCCCGGTGAGGCCACGCTCGCTCGCTTGGACACCAGCGACGGTTTCTCGGCTTCCTGCTGCACAATCATGGTCTCGGCTTCTCCCGGAGTTTTGTTCGACAGGTCAAAGGGAAGCTGGCCCGCGAGCAACTCATATAGAACCACGCCCAACGAGTACACGTCGATTTGAATTCCCACGCGCTCACCGCGAATTTGCTCGGGCGCGGCGTAAGCCGGCGTCATCAGGCGCAATCCGGTTCGCGTCTGGTCCACGGGCGCGTCCAGTCCTTCAATTTGCTTGGCGATTCCGAAATCGAGCAGCCTGACCGTGCCGTCAGGTTTTACCAGAATGTTGGAGGGTTTCAGGTCGCGATGAATGACCGCATTCTGATGGGCGTACTGCACTGCTTCACACACCAATCGAAATAATTGCAAGCGCTCTTCGGCCGAGCATTTCTTCCCGGCGCAATAGTCGGTCAGGGGGACGCCTTCAACGTACTCCATGACGAACCAGGGAGTGCCATCGGCGAGGGTGTCTGCATCGTACAGCCGCGCGATTGAAGGATGGTTGAGTTGAGCGAGGGTGCGCTGCTCGCTGGCAAAGCGCTCACGCCGGGCCGGCGACAGCCAAGCATCACGCAGGATTTTGATTGCAACCAGGCTCCCAAGGTCGCCGCGTTCGGCGAGATAGACCACGCCCATTCCGCCTTCGCCGAGCGCGTGTTTGATGTGATAGGGTCCGAAATCCGGCAAGGCCGGCTCAGGGCCGCGAGTTTCATCGAGCAGGTTGCGTGCGACGTGGGCGAGGTCTTGATCCAACAGGCTTGCGTTGCGGGCGTCTTCGGCCAGCATGGCCGTCACGTCGGCGAGGAGTTCGTCATCAGGGCCGCAAGCGTTTTCGAGGAAAGCGCGTTGTTCGGATTGCGGAAGATCGACGGCCTCGTGAAAGAGCGCCTGAACCCGTTCCCAGCGTGCGCTGTCCATTTCACATCCCCGAAACTGACTGCTTGCCCTCACTGCACTAGCGACCGGTTCTGCACACACGAGGACGCCCGCGCCTACTTAATGCTTAGCGTGCCTGGCGCAGTTCATGGGCCAGCCAGGCTTTTGCCGCCCGCCAATCGCGGAGAACGGTAGCTTCCGATACGTTGAGTAGAGACGCGGTTTCGCTGACGTCGAGGCCGCCAAAAAAACGGCTTTCAACCATCATGGCCTGGCGCGGCTGGATTTTCCCCAGCTGTTCCAGGGCAGAATCGAGAGCGAGCAAGTCCTTACAACAAGACCCTAGGTCTTCGATCGCGTCACCCAACCTGATGGTAATGGCGACTCCCCCGCCTCGCTTGTCGGCATTTCGCCGGCGCGCAGCCTCAACCAGCACCTGGCGCATGGCGCGAGCGGCAATGCGCTTAAAGTGCGGACGCGACGTGGTGGCGAACTGGGGTGAGGCCGCCAGTTTAATCCAAGCCTCGTTGACCAATGTCGTGGGGCTAAGACTGGCCCCAGGGTCGCTTCGCCGCACGCTCGAAGCAAGGCGGCGCAGTTCCTCGTAGGTCAGGCTGAACAGATCGTCTAGTAGACGTCTGTCCTCAGCCGTTTCCGGTTGTTCTTGAGGCTCAAAGCTTTCCGTCCATCGGCGATTTCTCACAGGCATGACGGTTTTTCCTGTGCCTTTGCGCACTGCGTAGTGAAGGTCGGCTTTGGAAGCCACCCTAGGGGGAGGGACAGGAGAGCTCAACGCTCACCTAGGACAGGAATGCTATCAGTCTCTGCCGGCTTTGATCAATAAAGAACTCAGAAAGGAGTAGATATGAAGCACAGGATTTTTGTGTCGGTTGTAGCGCTCGGCGCTGCTGTACTGTTAACCCCTTTTGCATCGGCCACTTGGAGCGGTTTTCGCAGCTTAGGCACGACCAAAGTTGTCGGCAAGCCTTCCTGCGTCCAACTCGGCTCTGACGAGGTAATGTGTGTGGCCCAAAGCCAGCAACACACCTTAATGACGAATCAATTCAGCAAGAACGCTTGGTCAGGCTGGACAAATCTGTCCGGAACCGTTACTTCTGACCCCAGTTGTATTGACGACGGGACAGGCAACGTTTTTTGTGGTGCAGTCAGTGCCACCAACACACTGACCGGCACCCTGTTTAACGGCAAGAAATGGAGCGCTCTGATCGACTCCGGCGGCCTCATTGACTCGCGTCCCAGTTGCGCGCTCCTCCACGCAGGACGAGTGCTTTGCGGAGCTCGCAGCCAGACCGGAACTCTGACCACTTCCGTTTTCAATGGCACGACTTGGGGGAAGTTCTCTAGTCAGGCGTCGGGACTGCTCAACGCTCCTGCTTGCACGGGTGACGAGAACGGCAATGTCATTTGTGAGGCGAATGCCATTGTCAACAATGCGACCACGACGATCGCGGACTTGTTCGATGGTTCGCGGTGGCAAGGCGTCCTCACCCTGGGAGGCTACTTCATTGATCCATCTTTCTGTATGGCGGTGGGGAAAAAGGGCACGGTGGAGGGTGGTGTAGCATGCTTTGTCCTGGGCGGTAACGATGCCGTTTGGGTCAATCAATTCAACGGTAACGGCTGGAACACTGGAGATTGGACCAGCTGGGGACAAATCACGGGCAACGTTTATCCGGGCGCATACAGCTGCGCGCTGGAATCGTCCGATAACATCGTGTGCGGATTTATCAACGTGCAAGATTCATTGCTTTACGCCCAGATCTTCACGAATGGGGGCTGGACCGGATACAACAAGGTGGGAGGATCTCCATTTATCGCGGGGCCTTCCTGCACCGCTTTCGCCACCAACAAGGTTATGTGCGTCTTGGTTGGACTCAACAACCAGGCACTCAGCGTGACTGGTCCATAGCTTGCGCTTTTCACTCGCCAGACTCGGGCCGGTCTGCTGTTCCGGCCCGACTGAGAAACCCAGTTGGATTCCTCAACGGAGGGATGCTGAAATGTTGATGACCACTGGCCGAGCACTTCGGTATAATTCGGCGCCAGAGTACGAAAAGGAGCCTTTTATGGCGTACTTAAATCAACTCTCGTGGGTGGTCGCGCTGTTGCTTGTCGCCTGCTCCAGCGAACTGGCAAGGGGAGCCGAAACCCCGTCCGACTTGTGCTCACTCTTGCCCGCTGCGACGGTAAGCAAGACATTGGCAGACTCTTACGATCCTCCAAAAAAAAGTGTTGCTCCACGGCCATTCCGAAATACCAATGAAGGAACCGATTGTAAGTATGGATCTGGGTTGCGCCTCCTATTGTTCCGTGTGTACGTGGATCCGTCGCCATCGGAATCGGCTGACCTCTTTGCGAAGCTGAAGAGTTACCTGGGAGAGGGATCAACTACGGTGAGCGGAGTAGGAGACGAAGCTTATTTAGACAAGGATCACGGACTGCACGTCCGCAAAGGCAAAGTCCGTTATTTTTTGGATGGTGCGGGAACCCCCAAACAGAAAACCGACCTCGCCGCTGGGATCGCAGGGCAACTCTGAGTCAAACGTGGCGGTCTTAGCGGTCGTGTAGGTTTTTTCCCGTTCGGATGATCAATCAACAGCCTTCGTGTATATTTTTGCAGGCGATCGCACAAGTGCGTCACTTTTGTTCGCCTTGGCAGTGTTAATAAGTGTAATAGTGAGATGTTACGTCAACCAGGACGAGAACGATCGGTGACCGGGCCGTGATATAGTAGCCTTCCTCCCGCGCCCTGCGGGCGTTGCGCATCGCTTTTAGTCACCTCGGAAGGAGGCATCCACAATGAAACTCAGACGGCAATCTGGCAGAGGAATCTTCACCCTGGCGCTCGTTGCCGTCGTTTTACTGGGCGGCGCAATCAGGGCGCGGGGCCAAGCCTACCGAGTGATCCACGACTTTCGCGGTTGGCCGGACGACGGTTGTGAGATTGTAGGTGTCCCGGCCGTTGCGAACAACGGCGATCTCTATGGCGTGACGAATTCCTGCGGTACCTATGAATACTACGGAACGGTATTCAAGCTGGCTGCGCCGCGAACTCGTGGCGGGGCGTGGACGAAAACCATTCTCCACGACTTTCCTGGAGGCCAGGGAGGCGGATACCCCACTTCGTTGGTCCTCGGTAAGGACGGCAATTTGTATGGGGTTGACTACAGCCAAACCATTTTTGAGTTGACGGCACCGAACGCTGGCGACGGCGTCTGGACCTACACCGCGGTCTATACGCTCGATCAAAGCCAGGGCGCTTCAATTCAGGGTAACTTGGTTTTCGACGCCGAGGGAAACCTCTACGGCGCGACTGGGATTGGCGGCGATCTGGGTTGTGAGCAGGAGGGCTGTGGCACGGTCTTCGAGTTAAAGCGACCGACGATAGACGGCGGGAAGTGGCGTTTGAGCGTGCTTCACACATTCACGGGAAGCCCCGACGGAGGAGAGCCTTTCGCGGGGGTGGTATTTGATCAAAAAGGAAATCTGTACGGCACAACCAATGCCGGGGGGAGCGCCGGGGACGGCGCCGTGTACCGTGTGAGCCCGCCCACAAGGAAGGGCCGACCCTGGGCCGAAATCGTACTTTACTCCTTCGACCGGAGCAATAACGGCGCTTATAGCCCTGGAAGCCCATTGATTTTCGATACCTTAGGCAATATGTATGGGACCACGGCGGGGGGTGGGGATCCAAACTGTCAGGCCGGCTACGGATGCGGGGTGGTATTCGAACTCTCCCCTGAGGAAGGAGCAGTCTGGAGCTACGCTATGCTACATGCCTTCCAAGGCGGCGACGACGGCATTTATCCCACAGGCTACATGGTATTTGACCTGGAAGGAAATCTTTACGGCACGACCCAGACCGGCGGCGGGGAGACGAAGGGTGGTACTGTCTATCGATTAAAACCTTCCGCACAGAACGGTGGGGAGTGGACCGAGACCGTGCTGCACGCGTTCACCGGCAGCAACGGCGACGGAGCCGTGCCCGAAAGCGGCCTGACTTGGGGAAAGTGGAGCGACCTTTATGGTGTGACGGGGGAAGGCGGGACCGAATGCCAAGCCTGCGGTACGGCGTTTGAGCTTCAGCCGTGAGAACGGGGTCGGAACTCTGACTTTCTAAGCCATCCCCGTAGGCGGGAAGAGATTTAAGATACTTCCTGAGACGTGAGCCTTAGCCGGTTGGCGTTGCGGAATTTTGTTGGTGTTACCAAGTACCGCTTCTCAAAGCTACGGGTCAAGTCAAAAGCGTTTCGGTATCCCAGCTCGGCAGCGATGGCCTTTATGGGAAGATCCGTGGCGATTAATTACTCAACAACCTTCGACTGTTCCAGCTTCGCTTACCACGGATAACTGTCGAGAGCGGGCGATAGCACTCAAAACCTCCAATGAGCGTAATGGCGAGTGGCTGTTGAAAAATCCACTCCTTTGAAAAACCGTCGCAGCCGAGGGGGTAGAAAGTGTCCAACCAAATGCCCCGGTGCCAGCAATTTCTTGCGAATGGTCGATGCTACTTTGTCGCGGCCGCACTTTCTTTTTGGTAGACCGCGCTCAACGTACCCTTGGTCTTCGCGATCGGCAGCAGGGTTGGATAGAACTGGACAAAAGTTGTATCAACCGCTGCATGAGAGGCGTGGCACGAGTAACAACTCGCTTCCACCGGAACCATAGTCGCGAGCTTTTTGTCATCGAATCCGAAAAACGCCCATCCTCCGGAAAAGCGTGCCGTGTCCTTTACATGGACTTCGAGGCCCATGCGCTCGACGCCCTGGTAATTGCCTTTTTGGTTGATGGAGCCCTTACCCTCGGCCATGCGCCCCTCCAGCACCAGCAAGGTCTTGTCTGGCCACGTTCCGGTCTCGATAAAAGCCTTGTAAGACGCGGGATCGACAAAGACATTGTCGAACATGTGATGGTCTGGCATCTGCAATCCAGGGTTGTAACTCATATCGAATCCGGAAGTGAGGTAGATCCACTCGCGATAATTCTCGGGCAGTTTCAACTGGCCGTCAGCCGTATAGTCCGGACCTTTTGCGGCTTGACCCGCGGCCGTCCATGCGCAGAGAAGCAATCCGGTGAATAGCAAAGTTTTCATTCGTGTCAGCATATGAGGAGTATCCATCTTGCCTGTTTCGAGCGCTAGTCCTGCCACTGCACTGAAAAGGCTACTGGCTGCATTTATTGTGGCGAAGGAAGCGGAGGCTCGGCAAATTACTGCTTGCGTGCGAGATGGTACACCATATCAGTGTCCTTGCCATTCTTCTGCCAGGTCCAGCGTTCCGTGATGTGGTCTTTGTCTTCAAAGTCCAACACCATCTTGTGTTCGTGCCCAACCGCGATGCTGGGGAGATTGCCTGCGCTCAGGAAAGTGAACGTCAACTGCTTTACATCACTAGAGGATGGCACCGCGCGCATATGCGGTTGATTGTTGGTGGGGCAATAGTGCAGCAAAGAAATCCCGTCACCGTCGATGCTGTAAAGCGTAAGCATCTCCTCCATGCCAGAAGCATTGAGCGTCTCCATCACGACTGTGTTCGAGATGGCTAGTTTGAAGTTGCTCTTCACTTCCTCGCCCTGCTCGTCTTTTCCCACCCAATCGCCCGCAAGATTTCCTAGCTTCTTATAGGCATCTGGAGCAAAGTTTGACTGCTTCTGTGCGGACATAGAGATCGTAAGCACGATGAAAACGCAGAGAACGCGAATCGTATGCTGAATCATTGTCGGAGTCTCCCTATCTTGAGTCTCGATCCCGGTTGCCGTCCCGCATAACATCACAAATCGTAAGCGTTTTGGGCAGCCGACATCTCTGGGAAGAGACGCTAGCTTCACAACTTTAGTTAGCGACGGTAATTTCCCTTCAACCGGGCCAGTTGGCGTTCTTGAGTCAGAAATCAACATTGCTGCTTGGCAGCACGTGAAGTATCTATGCAGTAGAGTCCCGGCACCAGACCACCAACTGCAGGGGACCGGCTAGTCGCTGCATTTCTACGTCCGCTGACCCGCGCCGGGAGTTACTATTCATCTGTGAGCCAGGAACGTGTTCCTTCCAAGTCGCAATGGTTCTGGATCGCTTCGATCTGGCTGGGTTTCGCGCTCTTTGATGCCACCCAGACGGTATTCGTCATGCGCTCGGAAGGCATGCACCACGCCTGGGTTCGCCTGTTCATTACTCTGCTCGTGGGTTGGTTACCGTGGGCATGGGCAACGCCGCTCGTCCTACGCCTCGGTCGACAACGCCCGTTGTCGCAATGGACGCATATCTCTACCTGGGCCATTCACGTCGGGGCCTGTCTCACCATAGGTCTGGTCTATGCCGCGTGGAGAGGTTTGTTCGAAGCGCTGCTCAACCCCTGGGCCAATCCGACTCCATCTCCCTTCAAAGCGGCTTGGCTTAACGATTTCGAGAATGGCCTGCTGGCGTATTTCATTCTTTACGGCACGATCCTCGCCGTTGGTTCGATGCTGGACTCGCGCGAGCGCCTGGCTCAACAGCAAACGGAGGCCGCGCGTCTTAGTGAACAACTCTCTAAAGCCCAACTCAGCGTACTTCGCCACCAGATCGAGCCACACTTTCTGTTCAACTCCCTCAACGCCATCGCCGGACTGGTCCGGGAAAATCGTAATGACGACGCGGTCAGCATGATCGCAGGCCTTAGCGATTTCCTGCGCCGTATCCTCAAGGACTCCCACCGGCAGGAAGTGCCCCTGGCCGAGGAAATGGATTTTCTACAAAGGTACTTGGACGTGCAGAAAGTCCGCTTCGCCGACCGCCTTCACCTTTCTGTGGATGTTCCGCAGGAACTGCTCGTGGCGCGGGTACCGAATCTAATCCTGCAACCGATGGTCGAGAACGCCGTCAAACATGGCATAGCGAAGCGCGCACAAGGTGGAACCATTCGTATCCGCGCCTCGCGCCTGAATGCCATGCTCACACTTAGCATTTTCAATGATGGCCCCAGCCTGACGGCGGATTGGGAGACAACCGGTTCCGGCATTGGCATCTCGAATGTGCGCACGCGGCTACGCGGCCTATACGGAGACTCGTTCGATCTGCGCCTTCAGAATCAAGACAACGGCGTTGAAGTCTCCGTCTCCGTGCCCTTCCGGGAGGCCTGATCGGTGCCATCCGAATCCACAACCCCAAGGTTGCGCGCACTCGTAGTGGACGACGAACCGCTTGCCCGCACAAACCTCACAGTACTTTTGCGGAAGGATCCAGAAATCGCTGAGGTCCGCGAATGCGGCTCGGGCGCAGAGGCGGTGGCCGAGATTCGATCCAGCCAACCCCATCTGGTATTCCTCGACGTACAAATGCCCGAGTGCGATGGCTTCGATGTGCTCGAACTACTGGGAGCGGATATGCCTCCGGCCGTGGTCTTCGTTACCGCTTACGATCAATATGCCCTGCGAGCCTTTGAAGCCGGCGCGCTCGACTACCTGCTGAAGCCTTTCGATAACGCCCGCTTCGAGCGATCCCTCAACCGCGCCAAGGAAAGAATCGCGACCGACCTCAAGCAGCCCCGCAAAATGGATCGCCTCGTTATCAAGAGCGCCGGGCGAATTTCTTTCGTCAAGCCTTCCGATATCGATTGGATCGAAGCCGCCGATTACTACGCCTGCCTGCATGTGGGTGGAAAATCCCATCTTTTGCGTCGCAGCCTCTCGAATCTCGATCAGGAGTTGGACCCGACTATCTTTTGCCGGATCCATCGCTCTACGATCGTCAACCTCGATCGCGTGCGCGGGCTCAAGCTGAATGCCGATGGCGACTACGACGTGCTCCTCGATCATGGAATGAGACTGTGCCTGAGCCGCCGGTACCGCAAGCAACTGCAGTGGCGTATGGGCCTTCGCCGCTCGCCTGACTCAGCTTAGGTTCCCGAATTCTCGAGCTCGACTTTCGGGCTGAGCGGTTCGCTGGCGACGAAAGCGGAAGTAGCCAAGACCAAGACTGTTTCGAGGGCTTTGACGTCCTTCGGAAGAGGATGAGGTACTACTAAGCATCCGTGCGGACCTAGAATCTCATGCCGACTTTTTGTCCGGCACGGGGAACTCAATGACTTTCCCGCGTTGATCGGGTGGAACCCATCTTGCCGTCTTTCGGAATCGCTCCGGTATGTAATACTCAATCACTTTTGCCATTAGTTACCATTCCCAACCGCGATTGCAACGGACTTGATCGCATAACCTGGTTTCCAGAAAATGCCTGCAAACGGCACAGCAGCGCGTCAACAATAGCCTTCTTATTAGCGGAAGTCTCTTAAGTGTTTTCCTTCAGCTAAACATTCGATTTATAAACAGCCCGAGGAGATGCGCTGGGGTTGTTAAGTGACTGTCAAAGAATTGTCACGCGAGAGGGGACGTCACCTTCTGGACGACCTGCTCGCCGAACCTGCAACTTCCATCCTGGTCAGGAATCAAACTTGCGAGGAAGTGAACTAAAGAACGCCGATCTCTCACTCGGGTAGGCCAATGCGGTGCACAAGGTTTTGGAAGCGCGAGTCGGAGCGCAGGGGATCGAAGCCCGGCCGCAGCAGCACGCCTGGGTTAAATCGCTCTTCGTAGCCTTTTTCGAGCCAATTCATGGCTTGATCCTTATCTCCGAGAGACGCATAGACTATGGCAATCTCCGCAGCATTCGAATAACCAGGGTTTGAGCGCTTCTTCAATTCGCTCAGTAGTTCTAGCGCTTGGCTCCGCTTGCCGGATACGACATAGGCACGCGCCAGATTAGCTATGCATGTCGGGCTGCCCCCAGAGAGCTGGACCGCCTTTTGCAGTTCCGCGACCGCTTCGCTGTACATGTGTTCTTGAAGGTACGCCTGACCGAGTTGATTGTGTGCCAGAGCAAAATTAGGATCCATTTCGATCGTCTTGCGGCTCTGTTGGATGGATTCGTCATAGGAGTGCGCAATGACAAGGAGCTCTGCCAGATCGGCGTTGATAATAAGAGAGAGCGGATCCAGGTTTAACGCTTTTCTCATTTCCGCGATAGCTTCGTCAAAACGACCCAATAAACTCAGGTGCCAAGCATACCAATGGTGAGCCGTTGCGTAGCCTGGGTTGAGTTCAATGGCCCGGCGGAATTCCTTGCCTGCAGAGTCAAAATCCCAGTCGAAACCATCCAAAACGAATGCCAGTGAGTTGTGGGCTTCGCCGAGAGCGTTGTCCAAGTCCAGGGCCTTGATTGCCGCCGCCTTGGCTTTGGGGAAT
>Ga0210390_10004732_pt1 | contig 11452 bp, 9 predicted proteins | sample IncBWH11OmetaG_FD_161050 | JGI IMG/M metagenome (GOLD analysis project Ga0210390, IMG submission 161050) | Forest soil microbial communities from Barre Woods Harvard Forest LTER site, Petersham, Massachusetts, United States - Inc-BW-H-11-O ... | reverse complement strand
CACGATCGGCCCAATTCCGAGCCCGATCACCAAGATGATCACCACCTCGGGCAGGCCGCGGAAGATGTCGGTGTAGACCCGCGCGGGCCAGCGCAGCCAGCGGGGCCGCGAGACGCCCGCCACCGCGAGGCCCAGACCGACCACCAGCCCGATCACACTGGAGCTGACGGTCAAGATCAGCGTGTTGGGTAGGCCCGTCGTCACCATCGCCGGGATGGCCTGCTTGTACAGATCCCAGTCGAAGAATTGGTCCCGCAGCTGGGCCAGCGTGGATTTCGGCTGCGCGGCCCCAGCCGCCTCCTCGCGGTGATTGTGTTTGGCGATCGCCGCGAAGTCCGGCAGGTGCGGCGTCGGTGCCGATTTCGATCCCGGCTTCCAGCCCGGCGGCAAGGGCCGGGGAACCCAGTCGGTATACAGCTGCGACCAGGTGCCGTCGGCGATGACGGCGTCCAAGCCGGCGTTCAGCGCATCGATCAGCGGCTGGTTGTCTTTGGCCACCGGGAACGCTATGAAACTGCCCGGACTAAACGTGTAGGCGGCGACGGTGGCGTTATCGCCGTGCCGCATCACTTTGGCCGCCTCCATTGCCGGCGCCACCCACGCGTCGATCTGATGGTTCTTCAGGAAGGTGTACAGGGTGGTGAAGTCGGGGAATTTCACCGGCTGCACGTGCACGGTGTCGACGACATAGGCCTCTTCGACGGTGCCCTGAATGACGCCTATCCGCTGCCCCGCACCCAGTTTGTCGAAGCTGTCGAGCGACGAGCGGGACGGCACGATCAACGACAGGTAACCGAAGTCGTAGCCGTTGGTAAATCCGACTGTGCGGCGGCGTGCTTCGGTGGCGACGATCGACGACGAGGCGACGTCGAAGCGTCCCGTCGCCACTTGGGCGAGCAGGCCGGCGAATTCGGTGCCGGCGAAGACGACGTTCAGCCCCAGCTTCGCGGCGATCGCGCGCAGCAGCTCGTTGTCATAACCGGTGTAACGCCCCGTGGTGTTCAGGCAGCTGGTCGGGGGAGCTCCCGGCTGGGTCCCGATGGTCAGGGTCCGCGGCGTGCGCAAGCCCAGCGCGTCGATGTTCACCGAACTCAACGGCTCGACGTTGGCAGTCGTGTAGTCGCGTTCCTCCGGCGGGCTGGCGGTGACCAGCTTCTCCGGCAGGGCCATCGCGCCCTCTTTGCCCGACGGCTTGCACATGTTGTCGGCCGCCGCCGGCGCCATCGGAGCTAGACAATAGGTCAGCAGGACCCGTGAACATCGCGAACAGCTTTGAGGCGACACGGCCAACGTTGACGTCCATGAGCGCAAGATATCGGCCGACCGGGTTAGAACGCGAACGCGGGCTTCGTGGGCTTTCCTGCGGGGGCCAACACTCGGCGCCGCACGAGTTCGGCCACCATGACCTCGGCCATCAAAGCAGCGCAACCGCTGCACGCCGCCCGGACGCCGTCGGGGTCGCGGTGCTGGATCGCTGCAGTCTCGTCTTCGTAGAACGGCAGCATCTCGGCCACGAGGGTTGGGTAACTCGACAAGAATGCACGTGGAATCAGACCCTGCGAGGCACGGATCGCCGCGTGCAGTCGCGGCCCGGCGTACTCGTCGTTAACGGCATGCCGATACTCGCGCACGGCTCGTTGGAAAGCGCGCGGTTCTTTGCAGCTGCGCAGCGTGCGCAAGATGCCGTCGAGCTGTCCCAGGATGCGTGGGGTCGGGTTGGCCGCGGCGCGCGCCGCGGCGATGCCGTTCAGAACGCCGTGCAACTCGTAGTGCTCGCGGATGGTGTCTTCGTCGAACCGCTCGATGAATGCCCCGCGGTGATAACTCGTGGACAGCAAGCCGTCGTGCTCGAGTTGGACGATGGCCTCTTGCACCGGAACGCGACTCATCCCAAGGCGGGTAGCGATCTCGTTGCGGTCGACGCGGTCACCTGTGCGCAGCTTGCCGGTCAGCACCAGGTTAAAGATGTGCGCAACGACTTGGTCTTTCTCTTTGACGCCGTACTTCTTCGGCATGTGCTTCTTTCGCCCCGATTCGCAAATTCGCGCTGGCAGTTTCTCACGCCGAGCCGGTGTGCGCTTGGCGTTTAACGTGCATCACGCCAGCGGCACAACGTCTCGGCGCCGGTCAGGTCGTAGTCCGGGCCGGTGGAGCCGATGGTCAGCAAGCCGACACCGAGGACGGTCAGTTCTTCGGCCTCGGCGATCAACCGGTCGGCATCCGCGACTCCGGTCTCGCCGCCCACCGCGGCCGACCGTTCGATGGCGGCCGGATCACGCGCGACGGCGGCGCAGTGGTCGGCCAGCACAGCCGACTTAGCGGGATAGGCGGCGGCGTCGGTGAAGCTGTGCCAGATGTCGGCATGCTCGGCAACCAGACGCAAGGTCTTCTTCTCGCCGCCGCCGCCGATCAGTATCGGAATGTCGCGGGTGGGCGCCGGATTCAGCTTGCCCAGCCGCGACTTGATCCGTGGCAGGGCGGCGCCGAGGTCATCCAGGCGGCTGCCGGCGGTGCCGAACTCGTAGCCGTACTCGCGGTAGTCCTTGCGTTTCCAACCCGAGCCGATACCCAACACGAGCCGCCCGCCGGAGATCTGGTCGACGGTGCGGGCCATGTCGGCCAGCAGCTCGGGATTGCGGTAGGAATTACAGCTGACCAGGGCGCCGATCTCGATGCGCGATGTCTGCTCGGCCCAGGCGGCGAGCATTGTCCAGCATTCGAAGTGGGCGCCGTCCGGATCGCCGTACAGCGGAAAGAAGTGGTCCCAGTTGAATGCGACGTCGACGCCGATGTCCTCGCAGCGGCGAACCGCGTCACGGATGTTCCGGTAATGCGGAGCATGTTGCGGCTGAAGCTGTACGCCGATACGCGGGCTCATGTCCCCAACGTAGGCGCTGAGCCTTAGCCGCGGTCGAGCACTCCGCGCAGGATGTCGATCAGTACGCGGGGTTGGTCGCTTTGCACCGAATGCCCGGAATTCTCGACGAGGTGCACACCGCGGAACGTCTGCGCGCGTTGTGCGAGCTCAGCGGCGTCCTCGTCGGTGACGAAGCCCGAGGTGCCACCGCGCACCAGCGTGATGGGCGCCGACAACCCCGCGACATCATTCCACAGGCTGTCGAAGTCCGGGAATTCCCGGATGGTGTCGTAGCGCCACGTCCAGTTGCCGTTGTCGAGCCGTCGGGAGTTGTGAAACACGCCGCGGCGCAACGATTTAGGGTCGCGGTGCGGCGCCGCGGCGGTAGTCAGCTCCAGGATGGCCGCAAAGCTGGGGAATTCCCGCTCGCCCTGCACTAGCGCCACCGTGCCGAGCTGCTCCTTGGTCATCTCGGAATGTCGCTGCAAGGCCGACGGGGTGACGTCGACGAGGACGAGTTCACGCACCAGGTGCGGCGCGATCGCGCCCAGCCCGATCGCGGTCAGCCCGCCCAGCGACATGCCGACCACGAGATCGGCATGCGGCGCAAGCTCGTTCAGCACCGGGGCCACGGCGGCGGCGTTGTTCTGCGGCGAGTAATTGCCGTCCTCCCGCCACGCCGAATGCCCGTGGCCGGGCAGGTCCACCGCCAACGCCGGTTGCCCCAAACCGACGATCACGGTGTCCCAGGTGTGCGCGTTCTGCCCGCCGCCGTGCAGGAACACGACCCGCGGCGAGGAGTCGCCCCACCGCAGCGCGCTGACGGAACCCGCATCGATCCGCTGCACCTGCGGCACGGGACCTTCGACGCCGGCCTGCTCGGCGTTCTCGGGCAGCAACGCGAACTCGGACAGGCCAACCAGTTCGTCGTCGGAAATGTCGGTCACAGTCCCTGACTCTACGATTCAGGGACCGAGTAGCTAAGGGCCTAGCCCTCGCTGATGAACTCTTCGAGCTGCGCGCGGGCGACGTCGTCGGGCAGCTGCTTCGGCGGGCTCTTCATCAGGTACGCCGACGCCGGGACGACCGGTCCGCCGATGCCGCGGTCCTTCGCGATCTTGGCGGCCCGCACCGCGTCGATGATGACGCCTGCCGAGTTGGGGGAGTCCCATACCTCGAGCTTGTACTCCAGGTTCAGCGGCACGTCGCCGAACGCGCGGCCCTCCAGCCGGACGTAGGCCCACTTGCGGTCGTCGAGCCAGCCGACGTGGTCGGACGGGCCGATGTGCACGTCTTTGGTCTTGAACTCCCGCTGCAGGTTGCTGGTGACGGCCTGGGTCTTGGAGATCTTCTTGGACTCCAGCCGCTCACGTTCGAGCATGTTCAGGAAGTCCATGTTGCCGCCGACGTTGAGCTGCATGGTGCGGTCGAGCTGCACACCGCGGTCCTCGAACAGCTTGGCCATCACGCGGTGGGTGATCGTCGCACCGACCTGGCTCTTGATGTCGTCACCGACGATCGGCACGCCGGCGTCGGTGAACTTCTTGGCCCACACCGGGTCGGACGCGATGAACACCGGCAGCGCGTTGACGAAGGCCACCCCGGCGTCGATCGCGCACTGGGCATAGAACTTGTCGGCCTCTTCGGAGCCCACCGGCAGATAGGAGACCAGCACGTCGACCTCGGCGTCGCGCAGCACCTTGACCACGTCGACGGCCTCGGTGTCGGAGATCTCGATGGTCTCGGCGTAGTACTTGCCGATGCCGTCGAGAGTCGGGCCGCGTTGCACCGTCACATTGGTGGGCGGCACGTCGGCGATCTTGATGGTGTTGTTCTCCGACGCGAAAATCGCCTCGGACAGGTCGAAGCCGACCTTCTTGGCGTCCACGTCGAACGCGGCGACGAACTTCACGTCGCGAACGTGGTACTGGCCGAACGTCACGTGCATCAAGCCGGGCACAGGGCTGTTCTCGTCGGCGTCGTAGTAATACTGCACGCCCTGGACCAGCGAGGACGCGCAGTTGCCGACGCCGACAATAGCGACCCGGACCTCGGGCCGCGCCCCGGGCGCCCCTAGCGGCTTGTGCTCACTCATACCGCGTTCTCCTTAACTCATATCTGTGTCGTGGATGGTGTGGTTTACCGGCTCTAGGCCTGCTCAGCGCCCCGTTGCGCTATCCGTTCGGCCGCGATCAACTCGTTGAGCCAATTGACTTCGCGCTCGCTGGACTCCAGCCCGAGTTGATGTAACTGGCGGGTGTAGCGGTCTAGCGAGTTACTCGCCCGCGCTATTGCTTCACGCAGACCTTCCCGACGTTCTTCGACCTGGCGACGACGGCCTTCCAAGATGCGCATCCGCGCCGCGGCTGGAGTGCGGTTGAAGAATGCCAGGTGCACGCCGAAGCCGTCGTCGGTGTAGTTGTGCGGACCGGTGTCGGCCACCAGCTCGCTGAAGCGCTGCCGACCGTCATCGGTCAACTCGTAAACCCGCCGGGCACGCCGCACCGGCGTTCCGGCCGGGGCCGCATTTTCGGCGATCAGCCCGTCCGCCTGCATCCGTCGCAGCGCGGGGTAAAGCGAACCGTAGGAAAACGCCCGGAACGCCCCGAGTAGACCGGTCAGCCGTTTGCGCAGTTCGTAGCCATGCATCGGCGACTCGAGCAAGAGTCCCAGGATGGCGAGCTCCAGCACCGAGTCACCTCCTTTGCTCTCGTTTGCTCAGTCCGTTACAACGACATATATGTCGACGAACAGCCTCGCGTCATAGTATCGCTCCGATATATTCGCCACCACTCCAGCTGTGTCAAGCTCAAGTTCGCACGTTGTTCAGGCGCTTTTGACCAGGCTGTCAGGGACCACCGCATAGTTCAGGCTGAGCAGGCAGGCCGGTTGTAATCACCGTGGTTGCAAGCCTGTTGGTGACGGCCGCTAGCAGGCATAAACATCTAGCGTGTCAATACGTCCTCTTCATCTTCATTGGTTCCTGCCCACCTACGGGGACTCGCGCAACCTGATCGCCGGTGGCCACGGAAGCACCATGCACGGCGATCGGCCGGCCGATCTGAAGTACCTCATCCAGCTCGCTCAGGCCGCAGAGATCAACGGCTTCGAGGCGGTGCTCACGCCGACCGGCCAATGGTGTGAAGACGCCTGGCTGACCACCGCCATGCTGATCGGCAGCACCGAGTCGCTGAAGTACCTGGTGGCGCTGCGTCCAGGGCTGATCAGCCCGACACTGGCCGCGCAGATGGCGGCCACCTTCCAGTGGCAATCGCAGGGGCGGGTGCTGCTGAACGTGGTCACCGGCGGCGAGAGCATCGAGCAGCGGGCATTCGGCGACTTTCTGCCGAAGCAGGACCGGTACGCGCGGTGTGGTGAGTTCCTCGACATCGTCCGCCAGTTGTGGACGTCCGACGACCCGGTCACCGTGGCCGGTGAACACCTGCGCGTCGAGCAGGCTTCGCTGGCGCGCCGTCCCGATCCGCTGCCGGCGGTGTTCTTCGGCGGGTCATCGCCGGACGCCGGCCGGGTCGCGGCCCGCTTCGCCGACACCTACCTGACCTGGGGCGAGCCGCCCGCGCAGGTCGGGGAGAAGCTGGACTGGATCCGCGGCCTGGCGACCGAGCAGGGCCGGGAATTGAGCTATGGCATCCGGTTGCACGTCATCTCGCGGGACACCAGCGAGCAGGCGTGGGCGGAGGCGCAGCGGCTGCTCAGCGCCCTGGATCCACAGACCGTGGCCGCGGCCCAGCAGTCGCTGGCGCAGTCGGAGTCCGAGGGCCAGCGTCGGATGCGCGAATTGCACGGCGGCGGCGGCGATTTCGGTGTCGGCGCGGATGCCCGACGGCTGGAGATCTACCCGAACCTGTGGTCGGGTGTCGGCCTGGTTCGCGGTGGGGCAGGAACCGCCCTGGTCGGTTCGCACCAGGACGTCGCCGACCGGATCACCGAGTACGCCGAGCTGGGCCTGGAGCACTTCATCCTGTCCGGCTACCCGCACCTGGAGGAGGCCTACATCTTCGGCGAGGGGGTGCGGCCCATCCTTGCCCAGCGGGGTCTGCTGGGTGACGCTGCCGATTTGGGCAGAGCGAAGGAACCGGTCCGGTCCGCGTTCCTGTCGCACGTCGGGGACGTCAGTGCTTCTTGACGCGACAACCAGCGCGATAACCGACCCGGCGCCGCCCGGGCTTGACGGGGCCGCAGCACAGGACCGTGCTGCGCGGCGCACGGTGCTGGTGGCCAGCCTGGTCGGCACGACCGTCGAGTGGTACGACTTTTTCCTCTACGCGACGGCCGCCACGATCGTGTTCAACCACGCGTTCTTTCCGTCGCAAAGCTCGACGCTGGGCACGGTGCTGGCGTTCGCCACGTTCGCCGTCGGCTTCGTCATGCGCCCGATCGGCGGCTTCGTGTTCGGCCATATCGGCGACCGCATCGGACGCAAACGCAGCCTGGCCCTGACCATGCTGTTGATGGGGGGCGCGACCAGCCTGATGGGAGCGCTGCCGACCGCCGCTCAAGTGGGCGCCCTGGCACCGGTGCTCCTGCTGACGCTGAGGATCATTCAGGGCTTCGCCCTGGGCGGGGAGTGGGCCGGCGCGATGCTGCTGGCCGTCGAGCACAGCCCGGATGATCGCCGCGGACTCTATGCCAGCGCTCCGCAGGTCGGCCTGGCGCTGGGCCTGGCGCTGGGCACCGGCGTGTTCGCGATGCTGCAGGTGCTGCTGTCCGCGGAGGCGTTCGCCAGTTACGGATGGCGCATCGCCTTTCTGGTCAGCTTCGTGTTGGTGTTCATCGGGCTGTTGGTTCGGCTGAGGGTCGCCGAGACCCCGGCCTTCCGGGCGATGGAGGCGCGGGCCGAGCGTTCGGCTGTTCCGCTGCGTGAGGTGTTCGCGCCGCCGGTGCTCCGCTCGACGCTGCTGGGCCTGGTATCCCGCTGGGCCGAAGGAGCCGCGTTCAACACCTGGGGTGTGTTCGCCATCGCGTATGCCACCGGCACCCTCGGTCTGGGAAAGGTTCGGGTGCTGTGGGCGGTCACGCTGTCCGCCTTGGTGATGGCGGTGCTGCTGCCGGTGGCGGGGCGCCTGACCGACCGGTTCGGTGGGCGGGTGATGTACGCCACGGGTGTCGCGGCGTTCGGGTTGACGACGTTCCCGGTATTCGCACTGTTCGACACCCACGACATCGTGTGGTTCGCGGTGGGCATGGTGGTGGAGTTCGGTGTGATCCACGCCTGGTTCTATGCGCCGCAAGGCACTCTGTACGCGTCGCTGTTCCCCACCCGCATCCGCTACACCGGTCTGTCCACCGTCTATCAGGTGTCCGGAATCTATGCGTCCGGTCTCACACCGCTGATCCTGACCGGCCTTGTCGCGGCCGGCCACGGCGCACCGTGGTACGCCTGCGGCTATCTGGTCGCGACTGCTGTGCTCAGTGTGGGTGCGACGCTCCTGCTCAACCCGATTCCGGCCAAAACGTAACCGACCTAGATCTCGGCATCGGTCCCGCGGACGTACTCTGGTCATCGTGCGATTGCAGCGACAGGTGGTCGACTACGCGCTTCGGCGGCGCTCACTGCTGGCCGAGGTGTATTCGGGTCGGACCGGCGTCTCCGAAGTGTGTGACGCGCACCCGTACTTGCTGCGCGCTGCGAAGTTCCACGGGAAGCTCAGCTCGGTGATGTGCCCGATCTGCCGGAAGGAGCAGCTCACCCTGGTGTCGTGGGTGTTCGGCGACCACCTGGGCGCGGCGTCCGGCTCGGCGCGCACCGCCGAAGAGTTGGTCATCCTGGCATCCCGCTTCCAGGAGTTCTCCGTGCACGTGGTGGAGGTATGCCGGACCTGCAGCTGGAATCATCTGGTCAAGTCGTATGTGCTCGGCGCGGCGCGCCCTCCCAAGGGCAAACGGACGGCGCGCAACGGCGCGCGCACGGCCAGTGAATAACGAAGGGCAGCAAGACCACTCGGCCGCTGACACCCCGAACGGGGCAGGGGCCGACGGCGGCCCCAAGCAGGCGTCCGGCTCGCCACGGCCACGCTCCGCGGTTCCGCCCGACGACCGGCTGACCACAATCCTGCCCCCCGTCAGGGACGACGCGCCGAATCATCTGCGCGATCCGATCGAGGCGGTCAAGGCGGCCATGGACGGTCGGCCGTCGTCGAGAACCTCGGAGCTACGCGACCCGCTCGAGATGGCCACGGCTGCACTGGAAGCCCGCGCGCCAACGCCGCAGCGGCAGCCGGCCGGCGGCGGCGGCGGCGGACGCCCGCCCGGTCCGCCCGGTCCGCCGCGGCGGACGCCGCCGTTGCCCGACTGGGGCTGGGTCCAGCGACTCGACTGGACGTGGCTGCACCACATCAACTGGCGCTGGGTCCGGCGCGGCCTCTACGTCGCGGCCGTGGTGGTGTTGCTATTGCCGATCGTCACCTTCGCGATGGCCTACTTCATCGTCGACATCCCCAAGCCGGGTGACATCCGCACCAACCAGGTCTCGACGATCCTGGCCAGCGACGGCTCAGAGCTGGCGAAACTTGTTCCCCCAGAGGGCAATCGCGAGGACGTCAGCATCAGCGAGGTGCCGGTGCACGTGCGCCAGGCGGTGATCGCGGCCGAGGACCGTAACTTCTACTCCAATCCCGGCTTCTCATTCACCGGGTTCGCACGGGCGTTCAAGAACAACATCTTCGGCGGCGACACGCAGGGCGGTTCGACGATCACCCAGCAGTACGTCAAGAACGCATTGGTGGGATCGCAGCGCGCCGGCATCGGCGGCCTGATCCGCAAGGCCAAGGAACTCGTCATCGCCACCAAGATGTCGGGTGAGTGGTCCAAAGACGATGTGCTGCAGGCCTACCTCAACATCATTTACTTCGGTCGCGGCGCCTATGGCATATCGGCGGCGTCCAAGGCCTACTTCGGCAAACCCGTCGATCAGCTCACTGTGGCCGACGGGGCACTACTGGCGGCGCTGATCCAGCGCCCGTCCACGCTCGACCCCGCGGTGGACCTCCCGGGCGCCAAGCACCGATGGAACTGGGTGCTCGACGGGATGGTGGACGACCACGCACTGTCGCCGACAGACCGGGCGGCTCAACAGTTTCCGCCGACGGTGCCGCCCGATCAGGCCCGCGCGCAAAACCAGATCAGCGGACCCAACGGGCTGATCGAGCGGCAGGTGACCCGGGAGTTGATGGATCTGTTCAACATCGACGAGCAGACGCTCAACACCCAGGGGCTGCAGGTCACCACCACCATCGATCCGCAAGCGCAGAAGGCCGCAGAGGACGCCGTGTCGAAGTACATGGACGGCCAGGCGCCCGACATGCGCACCGCGGTCGTCTCCATCGACCCGCACAACGGCGCGGTGAAGGCCTACTACGGCGGCAACGATGCGCATGGCTTCGACTTCGCCCAGGCCGGGCTGCAGACCGGGTCGTCGTTCAAGGTGTTCGCGTTGATCGCCGCGCTGGAGCAGGGTATCGGTCTGGGCTATCAGGTGGACAGCTCACCGCTGACGGTCAACGGGATCAAGATCACAAATGTCGATGGTGAGAGCTGCGGAACCTGCAACATTGCCCAGGCGCTCAAGCAGTCCCTGAACACTTCCTATTACCGGCTGATGCTCAAGTTGAAGCATGGTGCGGACGACGTTGCGGACGCCGCGCACCAAGCCGGCATTGCGACCAGCTTCCCCGGTGTAGACCACACGCTGTCCGAGGACGGCAAGGGTGGCCCGCCCAACAACGGAATCGTGTTGGGCCAGTACCAGACTCGGGTGTTCGACATGGCTTCGGCGTATGCCACGCTGGCCGCATCGGGTGTCTACCACCGACCGCACTTCGTTCAGAAAGTGGTCAACGCCGAGGGTCGGGTGCTGTTCGACGCGACCAACTCCGAGAACGCCGGCGAACAGCGGATCCCCAAAGACGTCGCCGACAACGTCACGTCGGCCATGCAGCCGATCGCCGCGTACTCGCGCGGTCACACGCTGGCCGGCGGGCGGCCGTCCGCGGCCAAGACCGGCACCACTCAGTTGGGTGACACCGACGCCGACAAGGATGCCTGGATGGTCGGCTACACCCCGTCGCTGTCGACAGCGGTATGGGTGGGCACCGTGACCGGCGACAAGCCACTGGTCACCAAGTGGGGCGGCGCGATCTACGGGTCCGGCCTGCCGTCGGACATCTGGAAGGCGACGATGGACGGTGCGCTGAAGGGCACCACGACCGAGTCCTTCCCGAAGCCTGCCGAGATCGGTGGGTTCGCCGGGGCGCCGGCAGGGCCTCCGCCACCCCCGCCACAGCCGCAGATGACAGTCATCCAGCCCACGATTGAGGTGGCACCGGGCATCACGATCCCGATCGGGCCGCCCACCACGGTTCCCGTCGCGCCGGCTCCTGCACCACTGCCGCCGGGCGCGCCCGGGCCTGCTCCACTACCGCCGCCGTGATCGGCGCCGAGACGGGCCGTCCCACTATTTCGCCGCGGCCATTGGCCGCCGACTTGCGCTCCGCCGATGACCGCGACTGCCCCAGTCGCACTGACTTTGTGGGCGCGGCGCTGTCGAATGTCGTCGGCGGCCCGGTGGGCCGGCAC
>Ga0210390_10004731_pt1 | contig 11454 bp, 6 predicted proteins | sample IncBWH11OmetaG_FD_161050 | JGI IMG/M metagenome (GOLD analysis project Ga0210390, IMG submission 161050) | Forest soil microbial communities from Barre Woods Harvard Forest LTER site, Petersham, Massachusetts, United States - Inc-BW-H-11-O ... | reverse complement strand
CAGGAAACAATCGGCGAACCGGCCCCATGCCGCACTCCATCTCATTCCGGTCCCCCTCGCCGATGAAATCAAAACCGGCGATTCTCTGCCTGACAAACTGCTCCAAGCTCTGCGGCAAAACCGGCTCGCATTCGCCCCCGGCGACATTCTCGTCGTAAAACACAAAATTGTCTCCAAATCAGAGGGCCGCATCGTCGACCTTGCAACCGTCAAACCCTCTGCTGATTCGATCGCCTGGGCGAAAAAATACAACCTGGATGCCCGCGTCATCGAGCTTGCAGTGCGCGAGAGCCGCGCCGTCATCCGGCGGAAGAACGGCGTGCTCATCACTGAGACTAGCCACGGCTTCATCTGCACCAACAGTGGCGTGGACGTCTCCAACGTCGATGGCGGACGCCACGCCCTGCTTCTACCCGACGATCCCGACCGCTCCGCTCGCAAACTCCATCGCGAACTCAAGCAGCGCACCGGGGTCTCCATCCCTGTCTTGATCACCGACACATTCGGCCGTCCCTGGCGCGAGGGCCTCGTCGACTTCTGCATCGGCATCGCCGGGATGAAAGCTCTGCGCGACGATCGCGGCCGCAGCGATCCGCACGGCTACACTTTGCAAGCCAGCCTTGAGGCCGTCGCCGACGAACTGGCTTGCGCCGCCGGGTTGGTTTGCGGCAAACTCAACCGCACGCCGGCCTGTATCATTCGCGGATTCCCCTACGCGCCTGCCGACGGCCGCGTCCGCGACTTGCTGCGCCCCGCAGCCAACGACTTGTTCCGCTAGGCTCTCGCCAAAGGGCAGTCTATAGGAGTAATTTGGAATACCAACAGGTTTGGAGATCTCCGTGACCCGCCCACTCTCGATTTCGGAACTGGAAAGTTTCCCCTCCCTCGACTGGTTCGAGGTCGCGCCTCGAATTTCGCCCGAAGTGCGCTCATCGCTGGAAAGAATTCTGGAAACGCAAGACGGCGCCTCCATCTCACAGGAAGCCGCGTTCACGCTGGCCCATTCCGAAGGCGACGACCTGCTCGGACTACTCGCTGCCGCCAACCTGCTGCGTGCCGAACTCTCCGGCAACCTGGTCACTTACGTGGTGAATCGCAACATCAACTTCACCAACATCTGCTTTGTGGGCTGCAAGTTCTGCGCCTTCAGCCGCGGTCCGCGCGAGGCTGATACATATTTCCTCGATCCGGATCAGGTCGCGCAAAAAGCCATCGAAGCCTGGCAACTCGGCGCCACCGAAGTCTGCATCCAGGGAGGGCTGCCGCACGGCCTGCCTCCGTTCTACTATCGCGACATTCTGCGCGCGGTCAAGATCGCCGTACCGGCGATGCACATCCATGCCTTCTCGCCCATGGAAATCGTCTACGGTGTCGACCTCACCGGCATGCCGCTCGCCGATTATCTCTCGATGCTGCGCGACAACGGTCTCGGCACACTGCCCGGCACGGCCGCCGAAATTCTCGACGACGAGATCCGCCACATTCTTTCGGCCAACAAACTCTCGACCGCGCAGTGGATCGAAGTCATCCGCACCGCCCACCGCAACGGCATCCGCTCCACTTCGACGATGATGTATGGCCACACCGAAACGCCGGAACATTGGGTTCGCCAGATACTCTTGCTGCGCGAAATCCAATCTGAGACCGGAGGCTTTACCGAGTTCGTTCCACTAGGCTTCGTGCATCAGAACACGCTGCTGTTTCATCAAGGACTCGCGCGCTCCGGTCCCACACTGGCCGAGCACTTGAAGGTGCACGCCCTTTCTCGCCTCCTGCTAGCCGGTTCCATCAACAACATTCAGGTCTCGTGGGTGAAGCTGAGCCGTCGCCTGTCGCAACTCTGCCTGCACGCCGGCGCCAACGATTACGGCGGCACGCTGATGGAAGAAAACATTTCGCGCGAAGCCGGAGCCACCGCCGGCCAGTACACCAGCCCGGAAGATTTTCAATCGCTGATTCTGGAAATGGGCCGCGTCCCCGCTGAGCGCAACACCACCTACACGCGCATCAAGCTCAAAGTGCCCCTGGAAGAGTTCACTATGGAAGAAACGCTGGAGCCCGAATTTGCATGAGCGACGCCTCGCGTCCCATCGCCATCCTGGGTGGAACCGGTCCGGCAGGCATGGGTGTCGCCCTGCGCTGGGCGCGCGTCGGCGAAAGCATAATCATCGGCTCGCGCGATGCGCGTCGCGCACAGGAATCCGCTAACGACATTAACGAAAAAATCGGCGGTCAAGGTCGCGTCTCTGGCATGGAAAATTCCGCCGCCTGCGCCGCCGCCGATCTCCTCGTTCTCACCGTGCCCTTCGAGGGCCAAGCTACTCTGCTCAAGCAACTGAAGCCCGCGATCCGCCCCGGCAGCATTCTGATCGATGCCACAGTCGCACTCGCTGCGAGCGTTGGCGGACGCGCCTCCCGCACCCTGGGCGTCTGGCAAGGTTCGTCGGCGCAGCAGGCCGCAGAACTCGTGCCCAAGGGGGTGAGTGTCGCTGCAGCATTTCACAATTTGTCAGCTGAATTATTGAACGGAGACGATCCTCTGGATTGCGATGTCATCGTCTGCAGCGACGACACCAACGCAGCTCAACTCACGCGCGCGCTCGCCGCGAAGATTCCCGGTGTCCGCGCCATCGACGGCGGCAAACTCGAAAACGCCCGCATCCTCGAGCAGATCACCGCCCTGCTCGTCGGCCTGAACATTCGCCACAAAGGCCACGGCGGCATCCGCATCACCGGATTGCCGCCGGAAGCCTATCGCTAGAATCTTCTGCGCTCAAACCCTAGAACCCATACTTCAATGAGAACTGAATCAGCCGCGGTGTGCCCACAACCGTAGTGATGGGTGCACCGCCGTTCCCAACGACTCCGCCATCGCCGTTGAAGGTTTCCGGATTGGCGAATGATGGATGGTTGAACAGGTTGAAGAAATCCGTCCGGAACCGCAGACTTTGCCGTTCGCCAAGCTTGAAGCTCTTGTCCAGCGTGAAGTCCACGTTCTTCTGAGGCGGCCCAATGATGCAGTTGCGCGGCGTGTTGCCGTAGAGCGTAGCATCGCTGGGCAGGCCATTGGAGAGCGTCGCTAACGGATCTGACGTGTAGGCGGCGGGATTCACCCAATTCGCCAGCCGCGACGTGACGCTTCCTGAGCTAGGCGCATTGCCGCAACCGAAGCCCGGACTGAAAGTGGCTGTCGCGGACGGGCTCGCCAGCGCATAGGCACTCCCCCCGGCTGGATCAAAGATCGAGAAGGGCGCGCCCGATTGCAGGATTATCACTCCACTGGCTTCCCATCCACCGAGCGCTGCCTTGGTGAATCCGTTGGCATTGGCGAAGAAGGGCAACTGGTAAACGCCGCTGGTTACGAAGCGCTGCCTCCGGTCGAAATCGGAGAGGCCGCGGGACGCCGCTGCATCGGTCTGGTTGTTGACTCGCGTCACGAATGCCACTGAGGCGGTAGAAACGTCGTCAATTGACTTGGACCAGGTATAGGCGCTTTGGAAATACAGCCCCTTGCTGAAGCGATGCGCCAGCGTAGCTTGCAGTGCGTTGTAATGCGAGTCAGAGTTTGGCGCGAAGTCTTCGAAATCGGCGGGTGCGATGCCCAGAAAAGGCGCACGCGCGCTTACATTTTCACCGGTCGAATCCACGATCGTGCACGACTGACCCGCGGCCTGCAGATTGGCACAACCCTGGCCGGTAACGACCACTGGATTCTGCGGCGTGGCCAGCGTGGCCTGGTCGGAATCGTAGGTCGAACGCAAACGGCTGCCCTTCGTGCCTACGTATCCCAGCTCCAAGAACCAGTCCCGCCCGAGTTCTTGCTCAATCGTGAAGTTCCACTGCTGGGTAGTGCCTGCAATCCAATGCAACGGGACGGCGAGTTCGATCAAACTATTCACCGTGCCGTTGAAGTTAGCGCCGCATTGATCCGCCGCAGTAGAAGCGACTTGGTTGCCAAGCGTGCACGGGGAAGCGAAACTCTGCAGGATCGATGCCACCGGCACATAAGCTTGCGTGGGCGCAGCGCCAAGAGGTGGAATGCCAGGAAGCGGAAAAGCCGGGTTGCCGTTGTTGGCCGCAAACAGGTCGGCCAGACAAGTTGAGGTCGCAGCACAAGTGCCCAGAATTGCTGGCTCGAAATTCACTCCGAAGGGGTAGGTCGGAGGAGAAATTGCTAAATTGTCTACCGCTCCCAGGTCTTCACGGACGCTGTAAATGCCATACCCGCCGCGAATCGATGTCGTATGGCGTCCGCGACGTCATACGCAAACCCGATGCGCGGCTCCTTCACCGAGGCGTATTCGTTGTCGAGTCCGGCCTGATTGAGAGTCCCAGTGATGCCGGAGAGCGCAAACTTGTTGACGCACTTCGGCCACACGTAGGGTTGCCCCGTCACGTTCGCCAACTCAGGGTCGACATTACCGGTATGGCAAAGCGTGTCGTAGGGCGCACCCAGATACTCGTTGCGGAAGCCAATATTCACAGTCAGCGTCTTGCTGACCCGATAATCATCCTGTGCAAACCAGGAGTAGCCGGGAACGCGATAGTCGTGGTTGCCCAGGCCTCCTCCGCCTTCGCCGAAGAACGGCGACCCCGCAAGAAAGCTTTGAAAATCAGTCGCCAACGTAGGGGGCGCAAAGTAGACCAACCCGTTGTCTGCGATCGGTAAGTCCCGCCGCATCGCAACTCGGTCGATTTCGCCGCCAAAGCGCAGCTGATGCGCGCCATGCGTCCAGCTCACGGTGTCAAGAAACGTGTAGTTGTCGGACAGCGCGGTTTGCTCTTGAGTGGGATACGCTCCAAAGCCAAAAGTACCGAACTGCAGGCGGTACATATTAGGGTCGGCGTTTGCGGTCGGGAGGTTGATCCCGACCTCAGCACCGGTGACCGGCGCTTCGTTATTCAGCTTGTCGCTGATGATGTTGACCCCGGCGCGGAACTCGTTAATCAAAGTATTGCTGAAGACGTGAGTTTCGGTAATGCTGCCAAAACGGCTGTGCAGGGGAACTTCGAGCGGAAAGTTCAGATTAGTCGTACCTGGCAGTCCTCCAGTCTGAATTCCAAACGAATCCGCGCCGAAAGGCTCGTACGTATCCGAGTTCGACCAGAAGAAGCGCTCCGACAAACGGTCCTTGCCGCCGCGAAAGTCCCGATCCCAGGTTTCCGTGAACTGATTGTCGCTGAACTTGCCGGGATCCGTGACCACAAAAGGAACCGTCGTCAGGCATGGTGTAGAGGTTGGCACATTCGTGGGAAGCGGATAAAGATACCCACCCGCTCCAGCGCCGAACTGATTGCTTCTAAAGTTAAGAATATTGAACGCCACGGGATCTACGCTCGGCACGTCGCAGTCCGTCGCCATCAGGGTCGCCGACTCGCGGTCTTGTACAGGAACGTAGTAAATGCTGGGACTGTTGATGAAAGTTCCCGCCGAGTCTCCGCTGCGCTGGCGCGTTCCCTGAAGGTTGAAATAGAAGTAACCGAACTTGGCGCCGGATCCGATCGGTCCGCCTATGTCACCACCGAAAATATTCTGCTTGACGACGACCTTTCCCAAAAAGTAGTCATTCGCATCCAGCGCCGTGTTTCGGAAGTACTCCCACAGGTCGCCGTGAAAACTTGAGGTCCCGCTCTTGAGGGTGGCGTTGATGTTGCCGCCACCGTTGCGCCCCTGCGTGGCGTCGTAGAGGCTGGTGCTGACCTTGAATTCCTCGATCGAATCTGGACTGGGCAGAGGGGTATAAGTCAACTCGCCAAAGGCATAGTCAGCGACCGTGATGCCATCAATCAGATAGTTGTTGTTGTCCTCTCTCCCGCCATTGACGTGAATAAAGACGTTTCCGCGGCCCAACTGCGCGGCATTGTTTAAGTCAGCAGAGGCGCCGGTGGAAAGCGTCAATAGTTGCTGAAAGTTTCGCGTAGCCAGGGGAAGATCGGTAATCGTCTGAGCTCCCAGCGATTGACCGGTAGTGGCATCCGTGGTATTCACCTGCTCCACCTGGGATTGCACTTCCACCACTTCTTTCACCGTACTCACTTTCATAGCCGCGGTCATGCGCGTGGTTTCTGTTATGCGCACCACCACGCCGGGAAACCGGGTGTCGGGAAACCCCGCCGCATTCACTTCCACGGTGTAGCTTCCTACGGGCAGCAGCGTAGCCGTGAACATACCAGACGCGTCGGTCGTCGCCTGCCGCAGAACTTCGCCCGTAGCCTCGCTCTTGATGCTGACTTTGGCGTTGGCGATTACGGCCCCCGATGCGTCTTGAACCACGCCAGTGATGGCGCCGGTGGCGCCTCCTTGCGCGAACATCATTCCAGTGAAGACCGCCAGGAAAACAGTCGATGCCACCATCTTCCAAAGTGATTTCATCTTGTCCTCCTATCGGACGATTATCCGCTCCTCGCTCACTCAAACGATGCAGATTGACGAGCGCGACTGCACGATGGCATAACACGCCGATATATCACGATCCTTCACCGGTGTTCAAGAAATATGCTTGCGCTTCGCATGCACACCTTGAATCTAGAAGAAACGAATTATTGATCGGGGTGGACTACTTCTAGGGTCTCAGTCTAAAGAGTTTTGCAAATCTCACGAGCAACGCGCAGCGCCGGCGGGAGCCATGCTCTCGTGCGCAACTTCAGAATCTAATCTTCCACTGCTTGTGCCGTCATCTCCGAGGGTTCGCCGCCGGCCACGGCCTGAGCAACAATCAACCGCCGCGCTTCCACTCTGATCTTCGGCAAATGCAGCCCGAACCAGCATGCGCCCAACACCGATGCCAACCCGCCGATCGCTACCGTGCGGGGCGCACCTAAACGCTCGGCCAGCGCGCCGCCAAAAAGCGCTCCAATCGGAGCCATGCCCATGAACATCATCGAATACACGGCCATCACACGCCCCCGCAGAGCGTCCGGAACCATCACCTGGATCAGCGTGTTTGAGCACGCCATCTGCAGCATCATGCAATAGCCCACCGGCAGCAACAGAATCACCGAAACCCAGAACGTGCGCGACAGAGCAAAAATAACAAGACTCGCTCCAAACCCGGCGCAGCACCATGCCACCCAGCGTCCCAAACCTTTTACGCCCTCGCGGAAAGCCAGGGTCAGCGCGCCCAGCAGCGCTCCTACTCCAGTCGCGCCCATCAGGATTCCCAATCCGCGCGCCCCGCCGTGCAAGATCTGGTCGGCGAAGATCGGCATCAGCACCACGTAGGGCATACCCACCAGGCTCACCAATCCCAGCAGCAGCAGCAGCGCGCGAATCGGCGCTGTCTGGTTCACGAAACGGAACCCCTCCATCATGTGCTCCAGCGGCGATGCCATGGCCGCGCGGACCGGGCTGATCACCCTCATCAGAAGCAATCCGATAATCACGGCGATGTAGCTCACCGCGTTGGCAAAGAAGCACCAGCCTTCGCCGATCCTGGCCACAAGAATCCCCGCAATTGCCGGACCAATCACGCGCGCGCCATTGAACATCGAGGAATTCAGCGCGATCGCGTTCATCAGATCTTCCTTACCCACCATGTCCACCAGAAACGATTGCCGCCCCGGAATATCGAATGCATTCACGATGCCGAGCAAACTCGCCAGCACAAACACGTGCCAGACCTGGACTTTGTGGAAGAGCGTGAGCGCCGCCAGAATGGCGGCCAGGAGCATCGCCGCCGTTTGCGTGGCGATCACGATCTGGCGCCGGTTGAAGCGATCCGCGGCGATCCCGCCCAAAGGCGCAAACACAAACACCGGAACCTGGCTCGCAAAACCCACTGACCCCAGCAGCAGGGCTGAACCGGTCAGCCGATAAACCAGCCACGATTGTGCAACGCTTTGCATCCACGTGCCGATAAGGGAGATCAGTTGTCCGCTGAAGAAGAGCTGGAAGTTGCGATGCCGCAGCGCCCGCCCAGCCACCTGCCAGCGCGATCCGCGCTCGGGGGGCGATTCCACGCCGGTTACTGCCCCATTTTCCTGAATTGGGACCCTCGACTCAGACATTTATCTTCTTTCGATGACGCTGGCGGCTCTCTGGGATCACTATAACGTGTACGCCGGCGCCGAATGTTCCACAGATATATTCTCCACATCCAAGTCTCCCACGGATCAGTTCCATCTTCCAGGCCGGCCCAATTTTTGACTTCCCAGACCGCCCGGACTGCGCTACAGTTGCATTTGCTTTCTCCCCGGCGATCCCATCAAGGAAGGGACACGACCATGACGACTCCTCCGGTTGGTGTTGAACGCCGCATTGGACAACGCTTTCCCTTTAACCTCCCAGTCTCCTTGCGCGAAGTTGCGACCGCCTCTGAGGGACTCGGTTTCACCCAGGATCTCAGTTCTCGCGGAGCTTTTCTGTTCACCGACATGGCGTTGAGTGAGGGCGCGGAAATTGAGCTCACGCTAGAAATGCCCTCCGAGATCACGCTCGGCGAAAATATGCGTGTCCGCTGCCGGGGCTCCGTGCTGCGCATCGTCAAGCCCACGGATCACGCCAAAGATAGTGGCTGGAAACGCGCCGCCTCGGCCGAGACCGACCCCAATTTGCCCGGAATCAAAGCCGCCGAAAGCAAGTTTAGCGAGACCAAGATCGGCGAGACCAGGGCCACCGAAACCAAGATCGGCGAGACAAAGATCGGCGTGGCGGTCTGCTTGAAGGGTTACGAGTACCTGCCTGAGGCTGAAAACGGTTCCCCCGACTTTCGCCGCATTTCGGCCTTGCACAGCCCTGGCGAGGCGCAACGTCCAGCCGCGCCCGCACCCTTGCCAGGCACTCCACGCGTTGCGGCCAGCTAGTCCCGCGATTCTGCTGCAAATCGCAGGAAAATCCCGGTCTGGTCTGTCGCCCGTGAACTTAAGTTCGTTCACCGCATCACAGACCTTTTCAATCTTCGAACCTTGGCTTAGAATGTTACCCACTTGCGGCGGCTCGTAGAGGAGTATTCCAGCTGTGCACCTCTGGTTCACGTTTTCTATTCTGCAGATCGCTACTCTCCCGTCTCCGCAGGAATTGTGTAAACCCATTTGGTCGGACTGTTACTTAGGTCACTTGGCGAACAGTACTTTCTCTTTCTAACATGCAAACACCGAGAGAAATCAGCGAGAATCGCGCCATGCATGGGATCGCCGTTGCCCTCTTGACCGAGGACGGGGAACATTTATCCGAATTGCAGAGACGGGTGGAGTCCACCCGCCTGGGTCGGGTCGTGTTCAGCAACGTCGGCTTTCCCGCCGGACCCACCGACCCCATCCTGCGCCAGATTCAGGATTTGCGCGCCGAAGTCGTCGTCGTTGATATCTCTGCCGAGAATCCTCAACGCGCCATCAAAGCCATCGAGCTGATTCAAACCAACACTCTGCAACTCGCCATCTTTGCTAACGGAAGCATGCAGCAGCCCGCGACGATTGTGGCCAGCATGCGCGCCGGAGCCGGCGAGTACCTGGATCACAATGCCGGCTCGGAGGCTCTGCTCGAAGCTCTCACGCGTTTCAGTTCCAACCGCACCCGCACTCGCGGGGGCGCGGGCAAGGCTCGCATCTTTACGTTTCTTAGCGCCAAAGGAGGCGCCGGCGCCACCACCGCCGCAGTCAACACCGCGGTTGCCCTGCAGCAGTCGCACGGCAGCGTGGTTCTCGTGGACTTTGCTCCCGTCGGCCACGCCCAACTGCATCTCAACCTGCGCCCCAGTTTCGGAGTGCCCGATGCCCTCGAGAACCTGCACCGCCTCGACGCTTCCCTGCTCGAAGGCCTGATGACCACTGCTCAGGACGGCTTGCATCTTCTTGCTGGCCCGCAGCAGCCTTATCATGCCATCCCCACGCCTGCCGAATTGGCCCGCCTCTTTGACCTGCTGGTAAATCATTACCGTTACGTCGTGGTCGACGCGTCGAGCCGCCTCGATTCCACCACACGACTGCTCTCCGATCTCTCAAATGCTGTGCTCATGGTCGCTCAAACCGACGTGGTCACGCTGTGGAGCGCGAGCCGCATTCATACCTTCCTCGAAGAAGGCGCCGGCCGCAACCGGCTGCGCATGGTTTTGAATCGCTACAAGAAGATCCCCGGCTTCACCGACGAAGACATCGAGAGCGCCACACGCTGCAAAGTCTTGTGGAAGATTCCCAACGCGTTTCACTCCGTCTCGCCGGCCATCGATCACGGTACGCCTGTAGTTTTGCAGGAAGGTCTGGAAGTGAGCCGTTCGTTCCGCGCACTGGCCGCGGCCTTGGCCGAGGCTTCCACCACCGCCGAAGGCGGACTCGATCTCGTCTATGGTCAGGAAAAGCCCGACGTGAAAAAGAAAGTTGCCAACCGGCTCCTCATCACCCCGGCCCGCGCCGGACAATAGGCGTTGCGCAAATTCCAGATTCTCAGCGCCCCCTCTGTGCCGTCACCCCGAAGTCCCGCGTTTTCTCCAGCGGGAAGAGAGCCTGCCCTGAGCGAAGCCGAAGGGGATCTCCCGCGCAAACACAGACTCCTTTTTTTACTGACGCCCGTCGCATGTCCTCGTGGCTACCCCGAAAGCTCTTTTTCCATCTAACATACAGAGATGCGCGAAACCTCGGGCTCGCTACAGGAAGCAGAGACTGAACCATCGGCACCGGAGTTGCGGGTCGAGGCCGCACCCGCCGCTTTCTGGCCCGATGTCTTCGTCGACCGCGGACTGCCCTGGCGCCGCTTCGCGCAGTCCGGCGCGTATCACGTTCTCGCGCTCGTTTTGATCTGGGCAGGATCGCGCTTCCTTGCTTTACAGCCTCGTCCCGTCGCCCAACCCGCGTTCACTCACGCCGACGTCGTCTACTACGCGCCTTCGGAGTACCTGCCTCCGCTCGATACACGCCACTCGACCCCTACGCGCGTGCGCAATGCCGATCCCGAATACTCCGCGCAGCCAATCATTTCCGTGCCTCCCGAGGCCGACAACCGTTCGCAAACCATCGTCACGGCCCCCAACATCAAGCTGCAGCGTGACGTTGCGATGCCCAATGTCGTCTCCCTGTTCGAAAAAATGCCCGGCAGCCCGCAGATGCCAATCGGCCCGGCTCCGGCAGTTCCCGCGTCGGAGATTTCGCGTCTAGCGCCGCAAATGGAACGCGCAGTGATTGCACCGCCTCCAGCCATGGAAACCAATTCTGCCCGCCGCGTTGGCGATCTCAACATCGGACACAGTTCGGTGATTGCGCCAGCCCCGCAACTTGCCCTGGACGAACAGCGCACCGCAGCCGGCGCCCGCAGCACCGCCATGAGCAAACACTCGCTCCAGGTAATTGCTCCGCCGCCCTCCCTGGCCGCATCAGGACGCGCCCACTCTGGCCAGAGCGCGACCGGCCAGAGAATGCTCGCACTCAACCTCCATCCCGCAGTGGCCGCGCCCGCCGATTCGCCAGCCGGCAATCGCCGCGGCAACTTCGCTGCTACTCCGGAAGGACACCGCGGAGCGTCCGGTG
>Ga0210390_10004726_pt1 | contig 11465 bp, 11 predicted proteins | sample IncBWH11OmetaG_FD_161050 | JGI IMG/M metagenome (GOLD analysis project Ga0210390, IMG submission 161050) | Forest soil microbial communities from Barre Woods Harvard Forest LTER site, Petersham, Massachusetts, United States - Inc-BW-H-11-O ... | reverse complement strand
GCTGCGTGGGCCACTGTTTTTTTGCGCCAGGGCATGCAGATTCCTCGCTTCGCGGACTTCGCCCGGAATGACAAGCAACTTTGTTGTTGGTGTTGAGGAGTTTGGTGTTGAGAGCGATTCTTGCGCACATTCGACATAGACAGGGTCACCGGATTTGTAAATTAAGCGAAATAAGTCCCGACACAGGGCCACCGAGTACAACGGACGCTTCGCGGGCCAAAGATTCGCGCAGAACCTGCACGCTGCCGGGCGCAGGGCGGCCATCGACAATGCTGATTGTGGAAAGTGGCACGTTGGGCAATTCCTTATCGTCCCAAACCATGGTGGGTGCGGGAACGAACACGCCGACGTACAGGCGATCGTTGTGGCGTTCGCGATTGATGACCCCGATCAACTGGTCCAGGCCTTCAGGGCTGGAGGTGCCGCCGGGCATGCCGGCGAAATTGAAACCGCGAGAGGCGCGGTTCATCCAGTCTGCATCACTGACCTGCACGTGCAAAGTGGTTCCGGGGGCAATCTGATCGGGGACGTGCACGGTGGTTTCTTCGATCTGAGACGCGCCGCGATACGGACGAAGGAGAACGCGTACTTTAAGATTCTCGCCGGGCGAAGCTTCACCCTTTTCGAGCCAGGCGCTCTCGATGGTGTACGAATTTCTTCCCGGCAGGCTTTCGACGCGCAGGGAAACGTGCTCGACTTCGGGGATTTCGTAATTGTTGGTAAACAGGCGGCCGAAAACACCTTGCACGATCAGAGCAATGGGCATCGCGTCTGGCAATAAAGAATCCGAGGGAGCGAAGGTATTTTCCAGTTTTACCGGCACGTGGCCTTTGAGCTGGATTTCGCCGGTGAGGTGCAGCGTGGTGCCTTCGCCATAGAAAGAATTTTGGGTTACGCCGTTGAACGTTGTCATGGCTACGAGCAGCGGCGTGAGCTTGGGGTGATTCACCATTTCGAAATGGAGTTTCTTTTCGCTGGAACCGGTGATGAAGGTAAGGTCCAGCGGAATCATTTCCGGAGGCGCGCCAAGTTTCCCGGTGACGGCGGTCAGATGATCGCTGGTAATGGTGCCGATGGTACCGCCCATGTTGACGATTTTGGTGGAGGCCAGGGAAGAGGAGAGCGTGGTGACCACTTCGCTGCGCGCCATAGGCATCTGAATGTCGCCGAGGTTCAGGAAAGGATGGCCGCACAAAAATACGCGGTCGCCCTGCACGGCGGTGACGGTGCACGCGGAGTTGATGGACATATCGCCGCGAACGAGAACCATTCCTGCCATGTCACCTGGTGACAGGTGCGCGTGTGCGTCGTCTTTTTGGTCTGCCGAGGTGCCGCCTTGCGTGGCTATTAGACCGTAACCTTGTAACTGTCCGGCGAATTGTTGCAGGGTTGCCGATTGGAAACCGGAAAAGACCAGCGGCGTCTCAATCGGTTGCAGCGTCGAGCCGTTGGGTAGCGTGTTTTGTGCTACGGCATCTTTGGGCAACTCGAATTGTTGCGACACGGCTTGGGTTCCGGCGTTTGGCACCGGGGGGCGCAGGACATCTTCGATGGGCGTTACGCCGGCGATGGCTTCTTTGGTGAAGATTCCCAGTTTCAGCGAGAGCGCGCCTGCAAGTTTTCCTTCGAGATACACCGGGCTGCCGCTCATTCCTGCGACTACACCGGTGTATTCGACTTTCGGGCCTTTGAGTTCAACGAGAATGATCGATTGCTTTGGCCCGAGGAAATTGGGCATTACGCCCAGCACTTGCAGATCGAATTTTTCTATCTGATCGCCGGCAAAGATGGTGTACGCGTAACCCTGCATGCCTGCGCGGATCTGGTCGAGGGGGATGATTTCAGTGGATTGTTGAGCCTTGGCTGGCGGAGAAAACGCGCCCAAGAGAATGGCGGCGAGTGAAAGGATGGTGAAGCGCTGAAAGTATTGGCCCATAGCCAGATAGACGTAACCCCCACGAGAAGGAGCATGATACCGGGCGGAGCGCAGGAGGGCAATTGAACCTCCCGTCAGACCGTCCTAGCCCCTTGGTCTTAGAGGTCCTGGAACCGGGTAGGGTTGTGAGTGGGGTCTTTGGTGGCCAGACCTAGGCTGCGAAACCCAAGACCCACACGCAACTGCGGCGGGTGGGGCATGCGGCGCGGGACGGCGGACCGTCGGGAGGTAAGACGCGGCGGTTGAGATCCTTCGTCGCGGACTCCTCAGTAACGTTGCGGTGGAACTACAGGAGGAACCCAAGGGAGACGGGTCTAAAGACCCGCCACTACAGGACCCACTTTGTGAAAGGCGCTCAGAGTGGGGTACCCGAACGTAGCGCATAGCAAGCGGTCTGTGCGAGGATGTTGGGCACAGGAGATTCACCATGTCCGAACCAACCAAAGAAGAATTGTTGGCCAGAATTGCCGAGTTGGAGAAGAAAGCCGAGCGGCCGAAGAAAGGCACGCTGGAGTTTCGCGTGGGGGAAAAAGGCGGCGTCAGCGTGTATGGACTGGGGCGCTTCCCGGTCACGCTGTATTACGAGCAGTGGATCCGGTTGCTGGATGTGTCAAACGACTTGCGCGAATTCCTGGAAGAGAATAAACACCGGCTGAAGCTGAAAGAAAGCTAAGCGGCTTTCCAAAGTACAGACAAATAACTGCCGACTCTCTTATTCGTGGTGATGCATCGCGAAGATTTTGGCGGTGCTGTCTTCGTACGGGTAGACGTGGACCATCCAGCCAAAGATGACCGGGTAGAAGGTGCCGCCGGCGGCGTGGCAAGCTGATTCGGTGGCGATGGAGCCGCGCAGACCGAATTTCATCCAATCGGCGTGGCGGCGATCGCCCTTCGGGGGCATACACAAATTTGTGTGTAGATGCCAGGTAGCCACGCTAAGCGGCACGCGGTCGTTCAACTGTTCTTCGGTGGCGCGCTTGGGCATGGTGTACATGGCGCCGACGAGATCGTAGCCGCTGGAAGTTTTTCTGTAGAGTAGGGAAGTGGGCCGCGCGGGATTAAAGACGAACGCTTCCAGAAAGCCATTTTCGTAATTGGTGAAGTGATATTCCGCCTGCGGAATATTGGGCATGAAAATTTTGTAGCCGTCGTTTAGCGCCACGCGGTAATCCTTGTATTTCTCAATTCCGGAGCGAAGTTCTTCGACAATTTCATTGGCGCGCTTTTGATCATCGGCAGTGGCGGGGCGCGGCTTGGTCATGTGCATGTGCGGCGTGTCGCCGGAGTGCATGTGCTGCATGTCGACCATGGCGTTGTGTTCACCGACGGAGGCATCGTCGGGGTCCATGGTCATTCCGGGCATGCTGGCGTGGTCGGCGCCGCTTTGCGAATCTTGCGCAGATTGCGGATTTGTCAGAGCTGCATTTGTCAGCGCCACGTCGGGCGCGCGATGGTTAGGAATTGCGGCGAGCAAGACTCCCACCAGGAACAGGGCCGCAATGCCGATCGCGGCATTGGCGAAGAGTTGGCGTAACGTCTTACGGGCGAACATTCATCCTCGTTTCGTTGCTTTGTTGCGTTCGTCAAGAAGGCCGCCTCTCGATGCTCGGGGCCGGCAAGGCTCACAGAATCGCCTCGCGCTTACTTCGGGCCTTCCATTTCATGATACGGACTGCGCTCTAGGTAACTCACGCAGGAATTGCCGATAAGTTCCCCGTGGAAAACTGTCCAGCAGTACAGGGAAGTTTTCTGAACTCGAACTTGGCCGGCGATCGCTGGGTCAGAAGCGCCGCCGGCCGAATGGCGCATGCTAAACTGGAAACCACCGTGAAATCCGAAACCATTCAGCCCATCAAAGCACTTTCCGGGGCGCTGGAATTGCCCGGCGATAAATCCATTTCGCACCGTTACGCCATGTTGTCGGCCTTGGCAAATGGCACGAGCGAGTTGCGCAATTTTGCGGCGGCGCGGGATTGCCACAGCACGCTTGGTTGCATGAAGTCGCTCGGTGCCGGCGTGAAAGTGGACGGTGCGACTGTGCAGATCACCGGGCACGGGCTGCGCGGGTTGAAAAGTTCATGGCGCACGCTGGACGCGGAAAATTCCGGCACGACGATTCGGTTGCTCTCTGGAATACTCAGCGGGCAATCGTTCACCACGAAGATTACCGGCGATTCGTCGTTGCAGAAGCGGCCGATGAAGCGCGTGATCACCCCGCTACGCGAAATGGGCGCGAACATTCGCGGGCGCGAAGAAAATTTTCCGCCACTGGAAATTCGCGGCGGCAAACTGCGCGCTATTCAATATCAAATGCCCATGGCCAGCGCGCAGGTGAAATCCGCGGTGCTGCTCGCAGGGTTGTATGCCGAGGGCGAAACTTCGGTTACCGAGCCCGCGGCCACCCGCGATCACACGGAATTAGCGCTCCTTGAGTTTGATGCACCCATACGCAAACAAGGTCGTACGGTCTCCATTCAGGGGTTGGCGTTCGGCGCGAATGGGAATCCGGCGCTGCGTCCCATTTCGGCAGATATTCCGGGCGACCTTTCTTCGGCTGTGTTTTTTATCGCCGCGGCGTCGCTGCTGCCAGAATCGAATTTGTACATTGCCAATGTTGGGCTGAATCCCACGCGTTCCGCCATCCTTGATTTGTTCACGCAGATGGGCGCGGCGGTGACAGTGGTGAATTTGCAGACGAAGCAGGGCGAGCTGATCGGCGATCTTTCGATCAAAGGCGCGCAACTGAAGGGCGGACTTATTTCCGGCGACCTGGTGCCGCTGCTGATTGACGAACTGCCGATGCTGGCGGCGCTGGGGCCGTATACGGAGCAGGGAATTGAGATACGCGACGCCGGGGAATTGCGCGTGAAGGAAAGTGATCGCATCGCCGCGCTGGCGGAAAATCTGAAGCGCATGGGCGCGACGATGGAAGAACGTCCCGACGGTTTGCGCGTTGAAGGGCGCGCCGCGGGGCAGTTACACGGCGCGGAGATTGATCCGCGCGGCGATCACCGCATCGCGATGGCGTTCGCGGTGGCTGGACTGGCAGCATCGGGCGAAACGCAGATTCTTGATTCGGATTGCGCGGGTGTTTCGTACCCTACTTTTTTTACGGAATTGCGCAGGCTCTCCGCTTAGCGTTACTGCGCTTATTGTTCCGTCGGTGACGGGACGGGCGGGTTTGGTGGCGCAGGGACGGAGAAGGGCTTTGGCATCGGCATGGGCTTCGGTGTGGGCATAGGCCTTGGTTCGATGGAGGTGCGGCGCAGTTCGATGTTGCCGTAACTTGTTTTTAGCGTGATTTTGGGACCTTTGCCGGAGCCATATTTGCCGGCGAGGTGCGAATCGCCCGATTCGGATTTAGTTTGATCCAGGCCGGAAAATTCGGATTCAATATCGCAATTGCGGCAATCGGCAATCACTTCAAAGCTGGAACTACCCGGAATCGATAGAGAAATTCCCGAAGACGAATTGGTGATGGTGACATCGTCTTTTGGCGCGGACGTGAAGCGCACCGTGGTTTGCGCGTTGCGATTATCGATGTTCACTTTGCCGCCCGGATTCTCCACGTTCACTTCGGTATCGCGGGTGCGCAGACTGACGATTCCCGGGACATCGATCAGATCCAGGTTACCGCTGCCGGCTTCCATATGGCCTGCCAGGCTGGAGGCGGTGAGATCGGTGCGCGGCGATACCATGCGAACGCCCTTGGTGACTTTGTCGGCGCGCACGGGGCCGTAGAAATCACCTTCGACCGTCAGGCTGCCGGAAGTGTCGTTCACTTCGATTTCGCCGCCCTTGCCGGAAATTTTCACGTCGCCGGTGGTGTCATTGATTTTCACGTCGCCTTTGCGCATCTCCGCCAGGACCGCGCCGGTGGTTCCGCGGATGTCCACATCGCCGTTTTGGTTCGTGACGTTGACGTCGGAGGCAAAGTCCGAGATAGACACATCACCCTTATCGGTTTTCACGGTTAACGGCGATTTTTTCGGTACGGCAACATCGAGGTCCATGCTGATTCTTGCATCGGACGTGTCGTAGCCGGTGGGATGCACCTCGAAGCTGTCGCCATTCTGGCTGATCTCGACGGCAACGGGCTTGGCAACGCGTTCGGCGTCGTTGTCGCTCCACGCGCGGACATTTTTCTTGGCGGAAACCTCAATTTGGTTGTCGTCCGAGGCTCGAACGGTAATATCGCCGCGGACGTTGCGCACGCTCACGGAAGCGTGCGCGGGAATCGTTTTTGGCGTGACATCCACATCGTATGTGAAATTGTCACCGGGAACTTCCACCAAGCCGCCGAGTTTTTCCTTGCCGACATCCACGGCGACGACGATGCCCATCAGAACCAGCATGCCCAGCACGAGCAGGATTTCGTTGCCGGTGATTCCGCCGCTCCCGCCGCCGAAGCGCTGTCCCGCGGTGCGCTCATATAGTTTCACGACGCCCCAGAACACGATCAGCAGCGGCCACCAGCGAGTGAAAAAGACGCTCAAATTCAAATGTCCGTAATTGTGCAGCAGGAGGAGAATTCCTACCGAGATCAACACTAAACCGGAGAAGAGACCGCTGCTGCGCGACCGGGTGCCCACCATATTTTTCTTATTGCCCCTGACCGCTGTACGGAGTCTGTGGAGGAACGGCGGGCGGCATCGCCGGAGGCGGTGGTTGCGGCGCGATGGGCGGCGGAGGTTCGATGTGGCCGTCGCGCGGGGCCAAGGAAGACGCCAGCAGCAACACGCCGATCACCATGAGGATCACCGGCCAGGTATTGCCGAAATCAAAGCGCCCGCCGTGGACCTGGTGTAGCAGGAAAAGAATGCCAAGGGTGATGAGAATCGCGGGACCCATCATTCCGCGGATCGTGCAGCTTTGGCACCGGCATCGGGTTTGCCCGCTCATACAATTCCTTTCCTCAACTCTGCCCGCCGACGCGATTTCTGAGGAGCAACACGCCAAGCCCGATCAGGATCAAGGGGAAAATCAGCTCACGCATGCGGAAAAAATCGAACACGCCAAAATTTTTCAAGAGAAAAAGCGCGCCGAGGCCAATCAGCAAAATCGGGCCGAAGGAGCGTTGCTTGGTCCAGTTCTCGACGGGATCCTGGTAAGTCACGCCAGTTTGCTTGGATTTTAGCGTACGCACCGCATCGATCGCCATGTAGAAGGGAAACACCACCAGCGCGCAGATCAAAACGGCTTCCGCGCCGTCTCCCAAATCCAAGCTGATACCGAGAATGATGCCCGCGAAAATCACGATGTGCAGAAGCGCTTTGTTGTATTCCCCGTTGTAGATGGCGCCCAAGCCGGGAATCAATCCGAGGAGGAAAGCCAGGACCGGCTGGCCAGCGGGAGTAACACCGGGAGCAGGCACGCCGGCGGGCGGCACTTGTGGAGTTATTACGCCATCCGCGGAGACAATCGGGACCGCCGTGTTCGCGGGCGGCATCGACGGCAACCCAACGACCTTCGCCAAGCAATCTTCGCAATAGAAAACGTCACGCACTTGCCTTACGCATGCCGGACAAAGCGGCTTCCCGCAGTTCCGGCAAAAACCCGATGCCTCCACATCTGGATGCACCGCACATTTCATCGAAAGCTCCTCTCGAACACCATGGGACCTTCCGCTGCCAGCATTTCGACTTGATGGGCAAGCTCATTGGCGCGATTCTGCTGCTTTGGTTGCACGCGGGTGTGATCGTCGTTCTGCTTTTCCGGCGGAGTCTTCGGCGCATTCTCTTCCGGCGCAACCTGCAATTCGTTCTGATCCTGGCGCAGGCGAGACTGAATCTCGTACACGACGCGCAAGTCGCTGAAGTACTTCACGGTGCCGGCTTTGGCGAGATGGAAGCGGCGATCTATGTTGCGGTACACATTGACAGGATGAAGATCCGCGACCTTCGGCTTGCGCAGGGAAATTCCTGAAGCGCTCAGCACGATGATCAAGGTGGCCATCACGCTGGCGACGCCATAGGTGAATTTCGGGGTTGCAAAGCCCGCCAGGAATTTCCGGAAAGCTTGCCAGCCGCTTACTGTTTCGCGCGGGCCCAGGGTCTTGTTCAGGATCGAGTACACCAACTGCGGCGGCACTTCCACTTGTTCCATGGAATGCAATTCGGTCATCAGGCTACGAACTTCAGCCAGCAGCGGGGCACACTCCGAGCAGGTATTTGCGTGGGCTTCAAAAGCCGCGCGCTCGGGAGCCTGCAACAGTCCCTCGAGGTAATCACTCAGTTGTGCTTCAATTTGGTCGCATGTCCAGGTCATAGTTCGACCCCCACGGACAGAGTTTCCTCAGTCCCTAGAATTACAAAACCCTTTGTGTTTACGCGCGCCGTCATGAAGGCCTCACGCCCATTTGCTGCAAAATCTTTGCCAACTCGATGCGCCCGCGATTGATGCGAGACTTTACCGTGCCTTCGGGCACCTCCAGCACTTGCTGGATCTCCGCATAGTCGAGTTGTTGCAGGTCCCGCAAAACAACCGCCTCGCGCAATTCCGGTGAAAGCCGTGTCAACGCCGATTGTACTTGGCCACTCAATTCGTTCAACAGCGCTTGCTGATCCGGCCGCCGCGCCGCCGACTCCTTGTTCTCCACAACGGGCATGGCATCGTCGAGAGAGTCGGTTTGCCGGTCGCGCTTCGTTCGGCGGTAATGATCGATCAGCAAATTTCTTGTGACGCTGGTCATCCACGTGGCAAATCCTCCGTGTGCCGAGCGGTAACTGCCGAGAGTCCGGTATACTCGCAGGAAAACTTCCTGGGAAATATCCTCGGCTTCGGTGCGGTTGCCGACGAAGCGGTAGCACACATTGAAAATGCGGCGCGAGTGGCGGCGCACAAGTTCCTCCCAGGCCGAGCCATCGCCCTGGAGACAACGCTGGACCAGTTGGGCATCCTGCTCCAAGCTTTCTTAGCCCCATTCTCCAGTAACCTGCTCAGGCATAACTCTTTATTAGAGCTACTCGGCCTGTCATCTAATGGAACGTAAATTGCCCCGCAAAAGTTCCCCTGCACAGGCGACCCCAACCGACCAACCTGAGCGGCATCTTACCTTTGTCTGCGTGCAGGTACAAGGCGTTGCGATTGAATTGCTTACCTAAGGACGTCGGAGCGGACGAAGGCGACGAAGGTTCTCGTAGTTGTGTTGCACGCTTGTTGGGTTCGCGATCACGCGTGATTGATCGATAGTGTTTGACGCTCAGAGAACGGCCCGCCTCAGAAGGCGGTCCCTAAAAAGGCGGGACGAGGAGCACCCTAGTAAGCCGATGACGCAACGGGAGTGCAACCAGGAGTTTGCATCTTCGGGGGAATCTGGCTAGGCTGACTTTATATGTCCTTTAAGTCGAGGAAGTGGTGGCTGGCGGGTATAGCTGCGCTCGTAGTGGGGTTTTTGGTGTATCGATCGCGCGGCTTGTTGCACCTGAGCCAATTCAGTGGCGCCAAGTTGTGGTACGCGATTCGCAGCGCGAATTACGTTTACCTTTTCCTTGCGTTGATCGTTATCTACGCGTGCTATGCAGTGCGCTCTTTGCGCTGGCAACGCTTTCAGGCGCACGTGGGACCCGCGAAATTCTGGAATATTTATGCGATGAACCTGGCGGGTTTCAGCGCGATTTTTCTGCTGGGGCGTCCCGCCGAACCCGTCAGGCCGCTGCTGATCGCGCGCAAAGACAAAATTCCGATTGCCGATACATTTGGTATTTATGCGCTGGAGCGCATTCTGGATGCGGCTTCGACCGCGGTGTTGGCCGCTGTGGGATTGCTGGTATTTGAGTCTTCGGGGCATCTTACGGCGGAAGGGACCGGTTCGGCGTTTGAAAAAGCCGCGCGCACCGCTGGCACGGCATTTTCCGTTGGCGCGATCGTGGCGATTGCCGGGCTTGTTTATTTGCGGCTGCATGGTTCGGCGGTGCTGGAGCGCCGGATGGAGGGCTGGCTGACGGCGCACGGCTGGCGTGCGAAAGTGGCGCGCATCCTTATTGGCTTTTCTCGCGGAGTACAGACAATACGGACCTGGAGCGATGTGTTTGCGGCGGTGTTTTTGTCGCTGCTCCACTGGTTCCTTGTAGTGTTCTGCTATTTCCTGATCATAAAAAGCTTTGGTGGGCGGCTTGGAACGCTGACATTTTCCGACGCGATGCTGGTTCTGGTATTTACGTTGGTGGGGTCGGCGGTGCAACTGCCGGGAGTGGGCGGAGGCTCGCAGGCGCTGTCGATTGTGGCGTTCACGCGTTTGTACGGAGTGGGACAGGAAGCGGCGGTGGCGGCAGCCATGGTGCTGTGGGTGATTACGTTTGCGTCGTGCTCGTTCGCCGGCGTGCCACTGTTGCTGCGCGAAGGATTGTCGCTGGGCGAACTGCGGCGGATGCAGGAACGCGAAAACGAAGAAATCAATGCCGAAATTCTGGATCATACGAAGGATTTCGAGTAGCACTGTGGAGCGCGGTGAATCGTCAGCGCTTTTGTCGGTTCAACTGTAGCGCGTAAACATGCGCCGCCGGGAATCTGCTATTCTCTTCCGTAAGTAACAGGAGAATCCCCAGCGTGAAGTGTCCTTTCTGTGCGCATCTGGATGACAAGGTAATTGACTCTCGCGAAGGCCGCACGGGCGATACGATTCGCCGGCGCCGCGAATGCCTGAAATGTTCCCGGCGTTTTACTACCTACGAACGCATCGACGAAATTCCGTACATGGTGATCAAGAAAGATGGACGGCGCGAACGCTTTGAACGGCAGAAGATTCTTCAGGGTTTGTTGAAAGCGTGCGAAAAGCGGCCGGTGCCGACGCCGAAGCTGGAATCCATCGTCGACGAAATCGAAGGGGTGGTGCACGAAGCGACGGAAAGGGAACTGACGACCACGGAGATCGGCGAGATGATCATGCACCAGCTGAAGAAGCTGGATAAGGTAGCGTATGTACGATTCGCGAGCGTGTATATGGACTTTAAGGATGTGCAGGAATTTATGTCGGAGCTGAAGAATTTGCTGAAGGATCGCGCTGTGAAGAAGTAATTTGGAGTGCGGCGGCCCAGCCGCCGCACTCGAAAAAAATTACCAGATGCGGACGCGATCTGGCGGAGCCAGGTATAGGGTTTCTCCCGGTTTGACGTCGAAGGCAGCGTACCAGCCGTCGATGTTGCGCACGGTGTCTGCGCGATATTGCGCCGGGGCGTGTGGATCGGTGGCCACTTGCTGGCGCAACGCGGCTTCTCGCGATTTCGATCCCCAGTTTTGCGCGAAGGCGATAAAGAATTGTTGATCGCCGTTGAATCCATCCTGCTCCGGGGCTGGTTTGCCGGCGAGCGCGGCGTGGTAACCGTCGTACGCGGCGGAGATACCGGCCACGTCGGCGATATTTTCGGCGAGCGTTTGTTTGCCGTTCACAGAAAGATCGGGGAAGGGCTTGTACGTGTCGTACTGAGCCGCTAGCTGCGCCGTTGCCTGTTCGAAATGTTTCAGGTCCGCATCGGTCCACCAATTGCGCACGCGGCCTTTCGAATCGAACGCGCTGCCTTCAGTGTCAAAG
>Ga0210390_10004724_pt1 | contig 11467 bp, 12 predicted proteins | sample IncBWH11OmetaG_FD_161050 | JGI IMG/M metagenome (GOLD analysis project Ga0210390, IMG submission 161050) | Forest soil microbial communities from Barre Woods Harvard Forest LTER site, Petersham, Massachusetts, United States - Inc-BW-H-11-O ... | reverse complement strand
AATCGCCTCCGCAGAACTTCTGCCGCCCAGCCGTCGACGCACTCTTCGCTTCGAGCGGCGAGGTATACGGCGGGGCCGTGCTGGCAGTCATTCTGACAGGCATGGGCCAAGACGGTTTGCGAGGTATTGGAATCCTGCGAGCGCAAGGCGCAAACGTTCTTGCGCAGGACGAAGCATCAAGTGTCGTTTGGGGTATGCCAGGTGCTGTAGTGAATGCCGGGCTCGCCGATCGCGTGCTGCCGCTCGGCGATGTTGTGCCTGAAATTCTGCGACTTGCGGGAAGGACTTAGAGGAATTGATGGCTAGCCAGACAGTTGTCGCGGAGATTCTCCCGGAGAACTACCGATTCTTGCAGGAACATGTGTATTCGACGGTGGGGATCGTCCTTGAATCAAATAAGCACTATCTCTTCGAAAGCCGTCTAGCCCCGATGGTAAGGCAACTCGGCCTGTCCTCGATTAATGATCTGTGCACTTTCGTGAAGGCCGGCTCCCACCACGACGTTGCCCAGCAGATCGCGGAGTCCATGACAACCAATGAAACCTACTTCTTTCGCGAACCTGCACAATATGACGCCATACGAAATCAGTTGTTGCCGAGGCTGAAGAAGGAGAGGCCAGATTCGAAGAAGCTGCGTTTCTGGTCTGCTGCGTCGTCGACCGGGCAAGAGGCCTACAGTCTGGCCATGTTGCTCCTTGAAGATGGATTCATGGACTGGGACATTCACATTCTCGGCACAGATTACTCTTCAAAGGTCGTCGAACGTGCGCGCGCGGCGACCTACCAGCAGATCGAAGTTAACCGGGGTCTCCCGATGGAGTTGCTCGTGAAGTACTTCAAACGCTCAGGGATGAACTGGCAGCTGAGTGAGTCGCCGCGGCGGCTGGCAACTTTCGAAGCAATAGACCTGCGCAAGAGCATGCGCTCGATCGGGCCGTTCGACTTGGTGTTCTGTAGAAATGTGATGATCTATTTCGATTCCGAGACGAAGCGCAACATTATGAAGGAAATTCACGGCACATTGTTCCGCGGGGGGTGGCTATTGTTAGGTGGCGCCGAGACAGGCCTCGATATAGACGAGTGGTTCGAGAGACAGACGATGGGAAACGTGACAGTTTACGTTGCCAGGTGAAAGGAACCTTATGCAGAATGAAGTGACCGTGGAAGGCGTCAACGAGATTGTCGCATCCATCTTTGCAACCATGATGGACATTCCTATCTGGCAAAGCGAGATTCCGTGGCACCCAGGGGGCGATCGTGTGACAGCTTCGGTATTTCTTGAGGGCGAGTGGAATGGAGCCGTATCTCTCGAGTGCAGCCGCGATCAGGCCTGCGAATTCGCCGGGCATTTCCTTTCAATGGAGGCACCCAAGGCAATGGACGACGATGTTCGGGACGTTCTCGGCGAGCTAGCCAACATTATTGGTGGGAACATCAAGTCCGCCATGGCGACAAACGATCGTCTTTCCATGCCCTCAGTCATCGATGGCAGCAACTACGAGTTCCGAATTTGCGGATCTGAAGTGCAGAACAAGATTGCATTTTCGTTCTCCGGCGGTCATTTTTGGGTATCACTCACTGAGAAGTGTTAGACGGACGCCGAGGAATCGCGAACGCGCGACTGATTCAATTCGCAACGAGAATCATTCTTCACGTATGATGGGCGGCCGCTCTGAAGGCATGAAACAAATAGCATCCCGAGCGATTTCGCCGGGTGCGAGATAAAGGACCTGAGAGGAACAATGGATATTCTCGTGGTAGACGACAGTAGAACAATGCGAATGATACTTCAGCGGGCGATCCGCCAAGCCGGATATCGCGGCCTGAACGTCGGCGAAGCTGAGAACGCGATGCAGGCTTTGGAAAAGCTTCGCGGAGAAAAACCAAAACTCATCCTGTCCGACTGGAATATGCCGGAAATGTCAGGCCTTGATTTCCTGAAGCAGGTTCGGGCCGAAGAGAACAACGTGCCGTTCGGCTTTATTACATCTTTGGCATCGATCGAAATGCGCACCCTTGCCATGAGTTCGGGTGCGACATTCATGCTTTCAAAGCCATTCACGCCTGATGATATTCAGGAAGCTCTATCTCCCATTTTAGATTGAGGTTCAAGCATGTCTTTTCCGATGCAATATGCTCTCACCCACCTGCTTACGGACCTAATCGGTCGAAAAGTTACGTTCACACTTGTTACATCCGGTCAAGAAACACAGGCCAGACAAGTGTATGGAATCTACCGGAGACTTTCGAATGAAGCTCCCCTTGTTGTCAAGGCTGATCTGCCTCTTTTAGGCTCTTTCGCGGGAACGCTCGTGGGACTGTCAGATACAGACGTTCAGAGCCGCCTCGCAGGGCCGTCAATTGAAGAGCTTTTTACCGACGCGATATACGAAGTATTGAACGTGGCTTCTTCCGCGATTACCTCGGAAGGGCGGCCGGTCCTGTCCAAGATGGTGACGGACTGCGCCGACATCAAGGGGACGGCAGCCGAAACAATTGTAATGAAGCCCAATCACAAGATTGATTTCAACGTCGTGGTCGAAGGATACCGTGGCGGCAGGTTCACTGTGTTGTCCTAACCTATTCCGCGAGAGCAAACTTGCGCCAATGATGGTGAGCACTTTCTCGATTTGTTCCTGCAGGAGCGGCCCTTGGATCGCGCCCCCGATCGATCTATGGGCGCTCGCTGCGGCGATGTCCTTGCGGCATCAATTGAGGAGAAACGAAAGCGGCTCTGCTCTACCTTGTCACTATCAGTTCTCGGTCTGGGCTGCATCGCGCCAATTTGTTCCAGAAACTAGTGGAGATCGAACCTGATCGCCATTTGGGAAGGACAATTCCGGTCTCGGCAGAGGTTTACAGGACCAGGTCGAAGGTCCGAGAACGCGCGTTGAAGCCCCTGCGCCGCACGCGAATCCAAGGCTGGATGCGAAGTTGCCAATACACTGTGTTGACAGAATATCTGTCACTTGGCCGAGTCGCTATCTCAAGCGCACCCTGAGCGAATCTCGGCAGGGCAAATTTTCAAGGGGCAGGGAAGCGTGCGAGAACTGAATCTTCAGAAGTGAGACGTAAGGACCATTTCAACCGACAAAGAACGCAGAGTGAAACCCCTTCGCACTGGCCGACTTGAACGAGCGCATTGGCGATGACGCATCAATTGAGAATTGCTGCTAACGAGCAGCGTCTCGCGGCGGCAAGGATGAGTCAGGTCGGGCTGCCATATTAGCACGGCCCGACCTGACTGCGGAGTTCCGCTATCGATGAAGGTATAGAAGATAGCAACGAGGCCGTCGCGCTCCTCCACTACATCCGTGCCCGTATAGCGGAACGGCTGGCCGAGAAGTCCGCTTCCCCAACGGCAGATTCCCACGGTGTGCATCGTCTGAATATCTCCCACTACCGTATATCGGTACTCCGGAATGCGTTTCCGTATCTCCGATGCCGCTTCGTTGATCGCCGCTATGCCTACCAGGCGCCCGCACCTTGAGTAGATAAGCCTGATAGGTGCGAAGATGGTCGAGGCCGAGCTTGTCTGGTGACTTGCCGAAGTGTTGTGCGAACCGCTCGACGTGACGCAGATAGCGCCGTGTCGTGCCCTCTGAGTAGTTGCGACGCTCGAGCTCCTCGAGCATCATCTTGCGAAGACGAGTCACAGTGGCTTACCTCCTGTGACTTAACCTATCCCGGCCACAAAACTACTCGCCAGCCACAGCCTTAGCGGCCGCGGCGCCTGCGGCTTCGTTCTCGTGGCCCATCCGGACGTTACCAAAAATGGTGCATTGAGCGCGCGGTCAATCTCTTTACATCATTCAAACTGGTTGAGGTCGGTGTCGGACGCGGGATAACCCAAGATCCGGCACATCGAGGCAATCTGGCCTTTGTGATGAAAGGCATGGGTCAGAACATGATGGAGGATGAGCGCAGGAGTGCGAATAGCCTTATCTCCATCGGAAAAATGAAGCTCCGTGTCAGTGTTGAGCTGTTGACTTGTCAAGCTCGATAGATACGCCAAGGTCCTCTGGCTTACTTCATGCTGGAAGAGCCTGGCATCTGCAAGAACTGGAAATTCGGCAGAGTCTCGATCGACATATTGAAGTCCTTGGAGCGTCGAAATCCAAAACCCTTCGCAGTTGAAGATATGAATCACCTGTTTCCGCAACGTGTTGAAGCCGAAGCCGGGCAGCTCGCTCACATAGACGCTTGTTGGGAGAGTGGACAGGTGGCCGAGTAAAAGGTTAAGGCTGGCGTGAGTCCAGCTATGAAATTTGTTTACGCCATCGAGAGTGAACACCGGTTCTCCTTATGTATTCGCAGAGTCCACTTGTACAGTTGTCGCTACATCGGGTGATACAACAAGCACTCTTCGGGCCCCAATCGATCTACTAATTATGTCTGATAACAGATATTCTGTTAACTAAACGTGAAGGAAGGTGAGCCTGGCTCTCTGGGCTCATTTTGTTGCAATTGGCCCTTCCCCGCAAGGCGCGCTTACATTTTGTAGCGCCCCATATCTTCGTCGTTGAGTCCCTCAAGCCATCCGCGCAATTGTTCGGCGGTCGGACCCTCAGGCGGCCCCGACGTATTCAGCTTGGCTGACTGCAGGACTTGCTCGGACACATAGATTGGGCAATCCGCGCGCAGGGCGAGCGCGATGGCATCGGACGGACGCGCATCAATGGTGATCGGCTCGTTGTCCTGGCGAACCCAAAGCACGGCGAAGAATGTATCGTCTCGAAGCTCTGTGATTACAACGCGTTCCAGTGATCCATTCAAGTGACGGATGAGATTTCTGGTCAAATCATGGGTCATCGGCCTGGGTGCAGCCATTTTCTCTATTTCAATGGCGATAGCATTGGCTTCAAAGATTCCTACCCAGATGGGCATCACGGTATCCGAAGCGACATCTTTGAGGACTACGATGGGCATATTTGTTGCCGGGTCCATCATGAGTCCGCGAATCCGAACTTCGACATCCATGGAGTCTCTCCCCAGCCATCTTCTTAGACGGCTTCCCCTACGAGACTGTTGGGAAATGCGGCGGTGATTCTCACTTGCGCATAACTGCCTGGCGCAGGAGCGATGGGCTGCGAACTGGTGAAGTTGACTGGTTTGTTCTGGCTGCTCCGTCCGCCGACCTGCCCGCGCGCGGAGTTTGGATTCTCAACCATCACTTCTATGATTTGCCCTATGTGCTTGGAATAATTTGCTCTTTGAATCTCGCGCTGTCGATCCAGGAGCACCTGCAAACGATTTGCCTTCTCGGTTTCCGGAATTGAATCGATCATGGTGAGCGCCGGTGTGTTGGGGCGCGCCGAGTACTTAAAACCGAAGACGCAATCGTATTCGATCTGCGCCAGCAGATCCATAGTCTGAATGAAATCGTCGGCCGTCTCCCCTGGGAAGCCGACGATGATGTCGGTGGAAAGTGAAATCGGGCGGCGGGCCGCCTTGATCCAGTCGATGCGTTCGAGGTACCACTCCCGCGTATATTCCCTTGCCATCATTTTGAGCACGCGGGAAGAACCCGATTGAACGGGCAGATGCACGTGATCGCAGAGTGTTGGGAACGCGTCGATGGCTTCAACGATGTCGCGCGTGAAATCGCGTGGGTGGCTCGTGGTGAAGCGGACCCGTCGGATTCCTGGCACCTGGCCGACTGCCGCCAGCAATTCGGCGAAGCTCGACTTCCCTTCCGGATCGCGGTAGCTGTTGACGTTCTGTCCCAGCAACTGGATCTCGGTATAGCCCTGGTCGGCAATGCGACGCGCCTCGGCCAGCACCGAAGACGAACCTCGGCTGCGCTCTTTGCCCCGCGTGTAGGGGACGACGCAATAGGAGCAGAACTTGTCGCAGCCCTCGATGATGGTGATATAGCCGCGATAGGGATTCTGCCTCGCCGTAAATTCCGTTTCGAAGGTCTCTTCGGTTTGGCGATCATCAAGCCCAGTGATCCGGTTCTCGCCGGCCTCGAGACGCGTCAACATTTCGGGGAGCTTGCGATACGAGGCCGAACCTGAGACCAGCGAGACGTAGGGCGCACGTTCGAAAATCTTCTCGCCTTCCTGCTGCGCGACGCACCCGAGCACACCAAACCGCTTGCCCTGCTTATGAAGCTTCTTGTAGTCGTTCAGGCGGTTGAAGACTTTCTGCTCGGCTTTGTCGCGGATGGAACAGGTGTTGTAGAGGATCAGCCCCGCTTCTTGTTCGGTTTCAACCTGCCGGTAGCCCTGCTGCCGGAGCGTGCCGATTACCTTCTCCGAGTCATGGGCGTTCATCTGGCAACCGAAGGTCTCTAGATAGAAGGTTTTCTCGGAAGCCATGGCAATCCTGAGTATAACGTGACGGAAGGGATGAACCAACGGCGGCTTGGTGTTCGCTTCTGAACATCGCGGAGGCGAAATCGGACATTTCAATCGCATGTCGCGCGTATCTGGTCAGTAGAATCTTCGGTTTGCAGCGCTCCCCGGTGGCCACTCGCGTGCAGAATGAATCAAAGAGAACGTCTGCACGAAGGGATTCCGCACATGCAGCTCGACGTCCGGGGACTCGCCCCGTTGCTGAGCGTCTTCGACATGCGGGTCGCACTCCGTTTCTATCGCGACTTACTTGGCTTTCGGGTCACCGGAAGCTCCCCGCCGCTTTCAGGCAATCCAGATCATGTGAATTGGGCCATGCTCGAACTCAACGATTCGACGATCATGCTCAACACGGCGTATGACCCCGACGACCAGCCAGACTCGCCCAATCAGGGGCGGTGGTCCGGTCACTCTGACACTTGTATCTACTTCGGATGCCCGGACGTCGACGGCGCCTACGAATTCCTGCTTTCCAAAGGCATCGATGTAAAACCGCCGGCTGTTGCGCCGTACGGGATGAAGCAGCTTTATCTCACCGACCCGGACGGCTACGGTCTGTGTTTCCAGTGGAAGGCCTGAACCCATCTTCCCCCTTGAAGGAGCGAAAGATGAGAACCATCCTGCAGGATCTGCGTTACGCGTTTCGACAACTAACCAAGCTGCCGGGATTCTCGCTCACGGCCATCGTTTCCCTGGCTCTCGGTATTGGCGCGACGACGGCGGTTTTCAGCGTGGTCTATGCGATCCTGATGGATCCTTACCCATACGCCGCTCCGGATCGCATGGTCCACATGCGCCTGCTTGCGCCTAGCGGCGGCCTGCGCGGTTTCGGAGTGACGGGGACCCAATGGCAGGAGTTGCGCAAGTCTCCCGTTGTCGAAGACTCCTTTCTAGAAGATGACTGGAGCCTCACAGTCACGGGCAGTGACGTGCCGGAGGATGTGCAAGGCGTTTATCTCACTTCGAACGGCTTCAACTACCTGGGCGTTCCAGCCTTTCTTGGCCGCGGGTTACAGCCGTCCGATGCCATGGACGGCCAGGACCCTCAGCCGGTTGTCGTTCTCAGCTACAAATTCTGGCAACGTCATTTCAACTCCGATCCGAGCGTGATCGGCAAGACCATGCAAATGGTTCGAAAGAACTACACCATTGTCGGCGTGGCTGCCCCCCGCTTCACATGGGGCGACGGAGACGTCTATCTTCCGCTGAAGGTGACACAGGACCAGGTTCGGAGCTACTACGCTGGCGTACGCCTGAAGCCCGGGGTTTCGCATGAGCAGGCGAACGCGGCCCTGGGGCCGCTCATCGATCAGTTCCGGAAAGAAACACCCACGCACTTCCCGACTGACAAACTCAAGTTGCACGTCGTCGGTCTCAACGAAGATTTCATCAAGCAGCTGGGTGGGACGTTGTACCTGCTCTTTGGCGCAGTCGCTTTGCTGCTCCTCATTGGCTGCGGCAACGTGTCGATTCTCCAGCTTGCCCGGGCAACCAGCCGCCAGCACGAATTCGCCGTCCGCTCGGCAATCGGCGCCAGCCGGGGACGCATCATCCGGCAGCTTCTGACCGAGGCTCTTTTGCTTTCTCTCACCGGAGCCGCAATCGGTCTCGCTCTCGCCTATAAAACGCTTGCCGTGATTGTGGCCAACCTGCCTGAGTATTCCTTTCCCCATGAAGCCGCCATCCGGATCAATCTGCCGGTTCTTCTTTTCTGCATCGCCGCGGCGGTGGGGACCGGAGTGCTGTTTGGTTTGTGGCCGGCTCTGCAACTTTCTCGGCCGGCTGTCAGCCAGATCATGCAATCGAACACCCGCAAGACGACCAGCGATGTAAGCGGGCGCAGGATCCACAACACGTTGATCGGGACACAGATTGCACTCACGCTGTTGATGCTGGCCGGCGCTGGAGCGGCGATTGAAGGGTTCCTTCGCGTTGCGCACACTCCCCTCGGGTACGATCCACATAACGTCATTTCAGTTGGAATCCCAATCCACGACGGAACTTATAAGACATGGCCCGAACGCGCAGCCTATTTCGAGAAGCTTCATGCCGCAGTTGGCGAAGTACCGGGCGTGAACATGACGGCGATCTCCAGCAACGCAACCCCTCCCGATAACGGGTTCAATATCAAGTTCGAAATCACAGGAAAGCCCTCGGGACAGGATCAAACGCTGCACTTCAACATGGTGAGCCCGGCATATTTTCCGATCCTGAAGATCCCTGTTTTGCAAGGGCGAGTCTGGGACGAGGCTGAGAATCATCGCGGCGCACCAGTCATTGTGATCAACCAGACGCTGGCGCGCCGCTATTTTCCAGGCGGCGATGCGATCGGTCACACAATCAAGATTCCCGAGCTCAAAGCGCAACCACCTTTTTTCCTCACGTCGCCGGACGCCGAAAATGGGTTCCTGATTGTTGGAGTCATGGGAGACAAACTCGACGACGGACTCTCGAAGCCGGTCTTTCCCGAGGCATTCGCTCCCTACACCGTAGCCATGGGCATGTTTACGCAAATTCTGGTTCGCTCCGAAGTTCCGCCGCTGACACTCCTGCATGCCATTCGCGCCAAAGTCAATTCTGTCGACCAGGATCAGCAAACGAACGGAGATGTGCGCGATCTGGAGCATTGGATTACGCGCATGCCCGAGTGGGCGCGCGGACAGCTTGTGGCGTGGCTGTTTGGAGCTTTTGCTGCATTGGCGCTGGCACTGGCCGCGGTTGGGCTCTACAGTGTCGTGTCGTACACGGTCGTGCAGAGGACCAACGAGTTCGGCATTCGCGTCGCGCTCGGCGCACAACGCGGACATCTGCTCGGTATCGTGTTCCGGTCGATGTTGGTCAGCGTCGGAGGAGGCATCCTGGTGGGGATTCTGCTTACTTTGGCGCTGAATAAGGTCCTGGCCACTTGGGCAGCTGAAAGTTCACGAGACCCCTTGATGCTGCTTGCTTCGGCGTGCGTGCTTGCGATGGTTGCGGCGATTGCGTGCATGGTTCCAGCGCGGCGTGCCGCTGGAGTGGACCCCATGACGGCGATCCGCTACGAGTAAGGCCTCCGCGCGTGAAAGCTTAGGAGACTTAGCGCAATCCGGTATGCAGATACGCGAGGAGCGCGGACATTTGTTGATTGTCGAAACGTCCCAAAAACGAAGGCATCATTCCCTTCCCGGCAAGGACGACCAGTTTCACTGCATCGTCGGTCGCAGGTGCTCCACTGGGAAGAGTCGTCCGCGAAAAGACGCCATGCAGATCGGGCGGAACCTTTTTCAGGGCGAGATCGTTGTCCTCGTGGCAATGCGCACACCGCACCGCGTAAAGATGCTTCCCTGCCGCCTGCTGGGGTGTGAGCGCAGGTTTCTGATGACAACCAGTGGCCGCGAAGATTGTGTAAGACAAGATTCCAAGAAAAATAAGCTGAAATGGATACGAGTGCCGGGCGGTCATGCTTTCAATGTACGGCCAAGGGCGGCATTGGATCGAGAGATAGGTTGAAGCCGAAGGCGACCTCTTCGAGAAAAGCTCCGCCAATCTCGACGGTTTTCTGCCCGATTTCGACTCCGCCCATGTGCTGATAGAAGCCCACTGCAGGATTTCGCCTTAGGACCCACAAGGCCATGGCTGTGCGGCCCCCGGAGCGAGGTGCAGCGGCGAGCTTGTCAAAAAGGCGCCGTCCCACTCCCCTGCTCTGATTCTTGCGCAGAAGATAGATCGCGAAGAGCTCTACATCATATCCATCCCGCGATTCCCGAAGCTTCCTGCCACTCACAAAACCGAATACGCCGGTCTCGTCTTCGGCGACAAAAATGTGCATATTCCGGTCGGCGATCAGTTCCCTCCACCTCTCGGCCCGGGATTCGACATCCATTGCGGCCAGAAAACCATCGGGATTATGCCGGCATAGGTACTTTCCAGCTATCGCCCCGGACCTTTCCGATTGCGCGTGCGTCTTGTTCTTCCCCGCGACGGATGCGGAAGTCCATAGGCGGAATCTATCATGCACATTGCAGATCCAAGCCTCTCCTTCGATATGCTGGAACCATGACGCTGCCAACCCTGTCCCAGATCGAGGAGGCGCAAGCGATTGTGTATCGCCACATGCCGCCGACTCCCCAATACACATGGCCTCTAATCAATACGAGGCTCGGGTTCGAAGTTTGGATCAAGCATGAGAACCATACACCCGTCGGCGCCTTCAAGCTGCGTGGCGCTCTGGTGTATATGGAATGGCTCAAACAGACGCAGCCGGAACTCGGTGGCGTGGTGGCGGCGACGCGTGGCAATCACGGTCAAGGTGTCGGCATGGCCTCGCGGCTGTTGGGCCTGAAGGCAGTGATCGTGGTGCCCGAAGGCAACAGTCCTGACAAGAACCGTGCGATGCAGGCGCAAGGAGTCGAACTGGTCGAGCATGGGCGGGACTTCCAGGAATCCCTCGAGTTTGCGCGCACCCTGGCGGCGGATCGCGGCTTCGCCATGGTCGATTCGTTTCATGAACGACTGGTGATGGGTACGTCCACCTATGCGCTGGAATTCTTCCGCGGTGCGCCGGAGCTGGACGCGGTGTATGTGCCCATCGGGCTGGGTTCGTCAATTTGCGGAGTCTCGGCGGTGCGCAATGCGCTGGGGCTGAAGACTGAGATCGTCGGTGTGGTGGCGGAAAAGTCTCCTTCGTACGCGCTAAGTTTCGAACAGCACAAGATTGTGGAAGCGCCATCCGTGACATTGGTTGCGGACGGGCTTGCGTGCCGTACGCCGAATGCGGATGCCATGGAAGTCATCTGGCAGAACGTTGCCCGCATTGTAGAGGTTTCCGACGACGAGATCATTTATGCGATGCGCACGCTTTATCAGGACACACACAATCTCGCCGAGGGCGCTGCGGCTGCGGCGTTGGCTGGAATTGTACGGAAGGCCTCGCTGCATCGCGGGCGGCGGATCGGCATGGTTCTCACCGGTGCCAACGTGGATGCGTCGGTCTTTGCTCAGGTCCTTCTTGGAGAGACGGGCCGATGATCCCGCACTTCGACAATCTCACACCATTTGCCCACTCAGCCCAGAATCGTTGCTTTGGTTGTGGCAAAGCCAATGCCCGTGGACTTCAGCTTGAGTTCTTT
>Ga0210390_10004723_pt1 | contig 11467 bp, 9 predicted proteins | sample IncBWH11OmetaG_FD_161050 | JGI IMG/M metagenome (GOLD analysis project Ga0210390, IMG submission 161050) | Forest soil microbial communities from Barre Woods Harvard Forest LTER site, Petersham, Massachusetts, United States - Inc-BW-H-11-O ... | reverse complement strand
CGAGACGTCGAGCAATTTACGGGGCGTGCCATCGGGCTTCGCCGTATCGAAAATCAACCGGCCGCGGTAGCCGGTCACTTCGCCTACTAATTCGGCTAACTCTCGAATCGAAATGTCTTTTCCCACTCCAACGTTCACGATTGGCTCGTCGTCATAGTTGAGCATCAGGAATAGCGCAGCGTCAGCGAGATCATCCACGTGCAGGAATTCTCTGCGCGGCGTGCCCGTGCCCCAGATCGTCACTTCTGGCGCTCCGCGCTTCACCGCATCATGAAATTTGTTGATCAATGCCGGAACCACATGCGAGGACGCTGGATCGAAGTTATCACCTGGGCCGTAGAGGTTCGTCGGCATCAGGCAGATCGCGTGAAAACCATATTGCCGCCGGTATGCCTGGGCCATTTTCAATCCCGCGATTTTTGCTACGGCGTAGGCTTCATTTGTTGGTTCAAGGCTGCCAGTAAGCAGCGCGTCTTCGTGAATTGGTTGAGGTGCAAGCTTGGGATAGATGCACGAGGAGCCAAGAAACTGCAATTTCTGCGCGCCGTGACGATACGCCGAATCAATCACGTTGGTTTGGATCAAAAGGTTTTCGCGGAGAAATTCGGCGGGATGATTTGCGTTGGCAAGAATTCCGCCCACCTTGGCGGCCGCGAGAAAAACGTATTCGGGCCGCTCAGACGCAAAAAAACGTTCCACAGCTGCCTGATTGGATAGATCCAACTCCGAGCGATTTCGCACGATCTGATTCTTGTAACCCGCGGAATCGAGTTTGCGATGTATCGCCGAACCGACGAGGCCCTTATGGCCAGCTAAGAAAATTCGGCTACTTTTCTTCATGACGTTTATCGTTGCGACGAGCCACGCTGCACAACCTGGTGTCCCGCCCTTGCGAGAGTTCTTTCTTGTTCTGCCAGCTCAAGATCGTGTTCTACCATCATCTTGACGAGCTGAGGAAAAGTTACCTTCGGGGTCCACCCAAGTTTCTTACGGGCCTTGCTGGCGTCCCCGCATAAACAATTGACTTCCGTCGGGCGAAGGTAGCGGTGATCTTTCTCCACAAACTTTTTCCAATCGACGTCGCAGTAGGATGCGGCCAGATCCAGGAATTCCTGCACGGAATGTGACTCCCCGGTGGCGACGATGTAATCATCTGGAGCGGGCTGTTGCAGCATCAACCACATTGCCTCGACGTAGTCTCCGGCATAGCCCCAATCGCGCTCGGCCTCTAAGTTGCCAAGATACAACTTATTTTGCAGGCCCAGCTTGATACGGGTCAGTGCCCGCGTAATTTTGCGGGTAACGAAAGTCTCTCCCCTGCTTGGGGATTCATGGTTGAACAAAATGCCGTTTGTTACGTGCAGGCCATACGCTTCGCGGTAGTTCGTCGCATACCAGTGAGCCGCGACCTTGCTGACCGCGTACGGACTGCGCGGATAAAACGGGGTATGTTCACTCTGCGGAGGTGGAGCGGCCCCGAACATTTCCGAGGACCCGGCCTGGTAGAGGCGCACATTCTTTTTTATGAGAGCAAACTCTCGCATCGCCTCTAGCAGTCGCAATGTGCCGGTGGCGACGGCATCAGCGGTGTATTCCGCCTGGTCAAAGCTCACACGAACGTGGGATTGGGCAGCAAGATTATAAATTTCATCGGGCGCAACTTCCGCGAGGATGCGGTGCAGTCCAGCGCCGTCCGTAATATCCCCGTAATGCAAAAACAGCCGCACGCCTTGTCCGTGAGGGTCAACGTAAATGTGGTCCAGCCGCTCCGTGGTGAACGTGGAAGCGCGGCGAACAATCCCATGAACTTCATAACCGCGATTCAACAGGAATTCAGCGAGAAAAGATCCATCCTGCCCGGTGATGCCTGTGATAAGCGCCTTCGGAGGGCTCGGTTGGTCTGGACGATTCGTCGTTTCGGTCATAGGAATTGAATGTTAAGAGCCATTAGCAAAACTCAAGTAAAACTATAACAAAGCAGCTTCCCTTCCGGAATTCTTGTTTCGTGCAAAATACTCCAACGCGTCGACTCCGTCCGGTGGGCTCGGATCGCGGTCGATCCGGAGACTATCCGGCGGTTGAACTTCCTATGGCTCGGGGAACTGATGGGCAGCCGCGTTGGAAACTTTAGTGTCTACCGGTGGAGGGGGTTCCGCTACGTCGGGCGACCTTCTTCTTAGTCGCGTGGAGTCCGGGAATCAGTTGATGCCTGATGAGGCTCTCTAGAGTTATACCCATCTGCTCCGACATCTGCGACCGCATATCCTTAGTCTCGCCACCATCAAATTGTGCGAACTCCTTCTCGAAATAACCCGCTCGTCGGACAGTATTGCACTCCATGGTGGATTTCCCGGATTTGGTCTGTCGTCTTGAGGATCGCTTTTCGGCTGGTTTAGCTTTATTTCCTTTCATGATTATTGGTCCTTTCGACGAGCGCCAAGAATTAGCGCTCCTTCACTAATAACCGGATACCTTCCCGGGAGCGGGATGTTGGCGTGAACGGAATCATCTGGCCCAGAGATTGAGATTCAGTGTCCGAGGGATAGGCTCGCCTTTACGCTTCTGCTGCATTCGTTCTAGCTGATTTAGCGTGCGATCTATAGCTCCCGTCAGGGTTGTCTCGTGCCGGAGTACATGATCTAGCTGTGGACCATCGGGTACCAATGCGCTTAGTGTTTCGACATCCAGCTTACTGCGCGCGATTAGCGCTCGTTCAGTCGATCTGACGACACGACGGACAATCTAATTACGTTGTGTGCGAACTGTCACGAATCATCTCACCGTCGTCGCCAGCTCGGTTGCGGCGATTGACCGAGAAAAACCTTTGCCGATTTTATTCTCTGTCACTTGACCCTGGTTTTTGGGACGCTCCCAGTGCTGACCTTCGACTGAACTGGAGAGTTTCGCCAATATTTAGACGAGTGCAGCTAGTCACAAATATCCGAACATTTCTCCCAACCAGCAAAGGGTCTATGGTGTCTCAGGGAACGCATAGGTGAACCCCCTGTCACTCTGTTCCTTATCCTTGTTTGCTGATGGAACCCACAACACCCGTAGAGTATTCTGAAATCAGAGAATCTAACGCCCTTCTGAGCGTCGACTGACTATAGCGTTCCACCACCGCGGCTCTCCCTGATTTCGCCAGCGCTGCGCACTTTGCAGGCTCATGGAGCAGGCTAACAACCGATCGAGCGAAATCCGCGGGGTCGTCCGCCACGATTATTTCCGTTCGCGGTTCAAGGTCCAAGCCTTCGGCTCCAATGCTGGTCGAGACGACTGGCTTCCCTGCTGCACATGCTTCCAGAATTTTGATTCGCGTGCCTCCTCCGAGTCGCAAAGGCACAACGATTACAGTTGCGGATGCAAGATACGGACGCATATCCGGCACCGTTCCGGTGAATTCGATATTGGGTGCAGAACGGAATCCGGCGACAAAGTCATTCGGTGGATTACGGCCCGCGACAATGAATCGAACGGCGGGATACTCGGCACGGATCGCTGGGAATATGCGTTGGGTAAAGAATTTCACCGCATCTCGATTGGGATACCAATCCATCACGCCCTGAAACAATAGGACGGGACTATTTTCCGCGATACGCTCAGGGTTCTCAGGCCGGATGGAATCGGTGTCAACAACGTTCGGAACCACGGAGACGGGAAGGTCTGGCCGGAGTTGCTGGAAAATTTCCCGATCAAGGCCTGAACAAACCATTGCACCCGCGATTTGGCGACAAGCTTTTCGTTCGGCCAAGTGCATTAGTTTGGATTCGGCGAGTGCGTAGTATTTCTTTACGGGATTTTTCTCCATTCGGGCATATCGCCTGAGAATTACATATTCAACGTTGTGCGTATTTAAGAGGATGGGGACTGGGGTCTCCGGAATGTTCACCAGACCGTAGACCGCATCGCAGATGATCAAATCATATTTCGCTTGACGCAATTGTGCTTGAATTCGCTCTCGCATCAGCGCGGAGCGAAAACGCTCAATTGAATAACATCGGAGTTTCAGAAGAGACTTCAAACGCTCGCCGTAGTTCGGCTGCAGAGTGAGATTCCTCATCTCACGATCGAGGAGTTCGATGCAATCGCAAAATGAGGGAAGGGGATTCAAATTCGAAGGACGATTCTTGCTTGCAAAGGAGATAAACGTTAATTTATGGCCAATGGAAGCGAGCGCCCGAATGATGGACAGGCCGCGGATGGATTGGCCACTGTCGGGAGGAATCGGTAGATTCGTTGCGACGAACAATATTTGCATTAGTCGCTCTCCGCAGAATTCAAATCATACCGGAAAAACTAACCGAGCAAGGTGCCTCACTTGCCATTCCAAGTCTCGGATTTGGCGGTCAGACAATTCTCGTACAGAGAAAGAATCGAATCACGATAGGCTTCCGGCGAGTAAGCGGAAATACTCAATTGAGCTGCAGTAGAAAGTCGATGGCACAGATCAGTATCGTCAAGTAATCGTTCAATCGAACGAGCCAGTTCAAATGGATTCTGTTTCTCGACCAACAACGCCTGCTTTTCATGCTCCACTATTTCTGGAACGCCACCAACTGCGGTTGCGATGATCGGAACTCCCGCTGCCATTGCTTCAAGTAAGACATTTGGCGAGCCTTCCGTATGTGAAGGGAGAACGGCAAGATCGGCCATCGTGTAGTAAGGTCCGAGATCGGCAACTTGCCCGGCAAAAATGACCAAATCCGCAACGTCCCGGGCCTTGGCTAGATCTTTCAGCATGTGGCGGTCTGGACCATCGCCGGCAACCACGAAGCGAATATCTCGCGGTGGATTGTTCCGGCGTATGAGAGACGCCGCCTCAATAAAGTCACTTTGCGCCTTTTCGCGCGATAACCGCCCCACACATAGTATGACCCGGACACCTTGTTGAATTTCCAAGTTCTGGCGCAGTTGAGCAACTGTTTCCGCCGAAGCGGGTGAAAAGGACTTCACAGAGTTGTGTCGAACGACGATGCGCGCGGGATTTACCCCAATTCCCTGCAGCGTCAAAGCAAACGGACGGCAGACGGTAACCACCTTGTTGGCCGCTACCAGGGACCAGCGATCGAGTTCGTTATAGACACGGGTTCTCAGGCTGGTCCAAGTGTATCCATGATGAAACGCGATCCAAGGTCGCTTTCGATTTATACCGCTCAAACGAACCAAGAAGTGTGACTTTACTGCGTGTGTTTGAATTATGTCGGGCTGAAATCGTTCTATTAAATTGCGGATTGTGGAAATTACCGCGAGGTCAAACAGAAATCGCTCGTGGATAATGTGAATCTCCAATCCGGCTTTCTTGCACGCCACCACGAATTCATTGTCTACGGGTTCATTTCCCCGATGATAAGTGGCGATGGATATTGTGGCGCGGCACAATGGACCTGGCGCAACTGCCGCACGTCCGGCGAACTCTAGGAGGTTCTTGGCAGGCCCGGTGGTGGGCCACAAGGCTTCCATGAAAGCCAGCACACGAACTGGTTTTTCCGACGAACGGTCAATTCCAGACACAAAAGAACCGGTGTTCGACCTTTGGGTAAAATCTTGGCTGCTTGACAAACTAGGTTCCTCTAATAATCCGGAGACTCGTCCTGCAACCAAAGTCATTGCCAGTGTTGCTTAGTACCGTCCGGCAAGGAGTTTATCCAAATTGTATCAAGATAAAAATGATTTTGGGGCGCCTACCATGTGAGGGGCGTCAAACTCGTCTGCAACCGTCGTACTTCCTTGTAACTCACTGATGCGCGGAGAGCTCTTCTTTCGGGCGCAGATAGCCGGAAAAATCAGCCGAAGACTGCCATAGAATCGGGCACAAGTACCTCAACGCCCAAACAACCCATTATTGCTTACGCGCAGAAACTAGATACACCGATGCCAAGCAACGAAGTAGTGGGACTGAACATAACGGCTCCAGTGCCGAAGCCACACGGACGTCTAGAGGAGGAAAACGATTTAAAGGAAAAATAAAAAAGTTGGAATACCGATCCTCGAGCGTCTCGAAGCCGTGGTGTCGCAGGAGTTTCCGGAATCTCCACGGCACGCATAGGTTTCGATGAAAACCAGTCGCGCCTTGTGTCGTCGTGGCAGCACGACGCGCGAGCCGCTTAACGGTCCGCCATAGTGGCACTACCGTAAGGCTTGCCAATCGCTCGCCCAGTTCGCATTGGCTAATGCGGCTCGGAACAGCAAAAATTGCTAAACCACCTGGTCGCAGTACGCGTTGAATCTCCAGCATCGCTGCATTGTAATCTGGCAGGAACTCGAACACACCAAGGCAGACGACATGGTCCATGGACTGATTCGAAAATGGGAGTTGATCTACGTCCGCTCGGCAGAAGTGTACCCTTTGGTCATTCGCGAAACGGCGACGCGCAAATCTCAGCATATGTGACGAAATATCAATTCCCACAACTGAGAAATCGCGGGCCCGAAACTCGGGAATCTCCCCGCCTGCCGCGCACCCAAGGTCCAGGATTTGTCCGCTCTTCCCGGCAAGCATTGAAATTACGATCGCGAGTTGCGACTTAAAATAGGGTGTGCGCTCACGCTCAGTGGCATAGTGGTCTGCCCATTGTTCGAATATCTCGCATGCTTGGCGCTTCTCGTCCACTAATTGTGTAGGTTGCTGCATTGAGGTACCGCCAAGTTCCCGACCCGTGAGTTGTCAACGCGGTTGATGTCGGTTGGCCTAAAAACCGCGTAGTGCTTATATTGTGCCAGCTTTGCGCGTCCAAGTGTGTACCGAGTATGTCGTGTGCGCAGAGCCGTGCTCCCCTCCTGCTTGACTCCTGGTCCAGAGCGATAGGCAATACCACGTGTCGTGGCACAACGCCCAAAAGCTACGTCAACCTGCATAAAAAACTACGGTTTCATCCTGGCTCAACCTCATCCTTCATGGAGTCCTCGGCCGACAGTCCCACTGACGCCAGATGAATCGATCTTGGGGCGTACGAGAGACCATCGATGACCTCGATGCCAGAACAGTGATCGTATGTATGTGTGCCTTGAAACGATTTGGACCATGGCTCCACGGTCTGCAGTAAAATCTCTCGGTACTCTGTCTTTGTCAGCGTCACGATTTCGCGAAAGCTCAAGCTACTTCCATTTCGGCACGACGAATCCAGGCTTATCCGAATAACCTTGCCATCATGCCGAAAAACACGACCTCCACATCGGGCATCTCGTACATCCATCGAAATGGGATTGGACGGATGCCATTGCCATTCACCATCGACTCGGTCGGAATAAAAGAGACACAGACACATGCCGTCTCCCGCTGGAGCCAGGAGTGTTGTCAAAAACCAGAAGGTCTCCCCATCCATAAATACGGTTGTATTCACGGCCTTCCCTCGAAAGAGCACCTTCTCTAAAGACCATTGATCGGGAAAGCTTGTTGCTCGATAGAGCTCTACTGTACGATTGGCCGCCGAGTCCGGAACGAGGTAATAACCGCCGTCGTGTCTAAACACAAGCGGGTATGACAGATTATACGGCCGCGTGAGCACGGTCTGGATCTCTCCCAACTCTCCATTTGGAAAGACCTCCCGGCATGCGATTACCGCTTTCGATTCGGAGTAAGTATAGTCCTCGAAGAACATCCATATGCGGTCACTCGCTCTCACAAGGAAAGGATCTGCGTGGAAGTGTCCTTTGGGTGGCGCCTGCCACTTGAATGCGGACCGATCGCCCGGGTCGGCCTGATGAAGTAGTTGTCGGCTGCCCGTCCGCGTCGCGGTGCGCGAGAACAAAATTCTATCTCCGCTTGCGAGGCGCTCCAACCGGCGCAAAGACTTAGTCACCAGACTCGGCAAGAGCCACCTTAAGAGGTCCCAGTTCGTGGGTGTTCGATACATCTTGCGCTTTCCTTGATAAGGTTTGTTTGGTATGGAGTGCCGTTTGAGATGCTCCCAGCCATAGTTATGCAATTCATATAGCTTCTGAATCATAAGGTGTACGGCGCCCCAATAAGGCGTAAACCGGTTTTGAAGTGTAGAGATTCCACCTGGCACGGTGGGGAAAAGTGCTTTGGCCAAAACAAGGCCTGCATCTATCTCTTCCGTCAGAACCTGCAGAATCACCCCGGATAACTTGTACTCTTCGTACAGCTCCCAAAAATGAGACGGGCCGCCCCTGATGAACTCGTTATCCCCATGGTGATAAGACCACACTCCATAGCGGGCAGCCGTTAGTATGTCACCCCGCAAAATATTGAACCCGAACCGCAGGATGACATCTAGATCCCGCTTGCGAATTTCCTCGATATCTGGCGCCGCAAACCGGTGAACAAAGCCCTTCACGATGGGAGTGATCTTTAGCGATTCTATCCCTGACAGCTTTTCGGCGCAGTCGATTTCCTCTTGAGGATGGTTCTCCTCAAGGAAGTACTTCTGATCGAATTTGCAATAGAGCGTGAATCCTAGTTGCTTCCGACGCTTTGAGTCAGAAAGAATGTCCCATAGAACCCGCCATTTCGGGCGGTGCGGTGTAAACATGTTCGAGCTTGGGGAAGCCTGAATCATGAGTAACTCAATCGTCGCAAAGTTGCTCTTTTGAATATGATCGATAACTTGCTCAAAGCATCGCGGCAACGACAGACCGTCAAGGAGAATGCCGATTCGAAGGCGTGGGCGCTTTGCATGGGAAACCTGAAAATGCTCCGCAATCATGACAGTCTCCTAAAGGAACTGTGATGGCTATCAGAATGACAGCCATTATATATGGTAGACGCGGGCTGAGGTCAGTTTCGGTCGTTGTAATATCTGACTGAACTTGCGACGAATCGAAAACGCTATTCGTGCACACGGAAAGCAGCGACACGTTGGTGAAATTGCCATTCCGGCATGACTGAATCACATGGAATCCGTTTCAACAAGCAAGGGTCGTCACCGCGGCAGACTTGGCCAGCGGACGTGGTCACGGCAGTTTCGTACTTGGCGTCCCGCACCATGCTTACAATCTGCGATGTAATATCCTGGGATCGACCATTAGGATAAGCAAAGTGCAGTACAGGTCGATCTAACTCAGCTTCAATCCTTTGTTTTGATTCTGCGACTTCCTTTTGTGCCTGGGCAGCAGACTCCAATCGCGATAATATTGGGTGGCTGACAGTGTGACCACCAAACTCCACCACATTGGGAGCGTCGCGAGTCATCGATTTAACTTCTTCCCAGGTTAGCATCGCGTATTCGTTTGGAGGTTCCTGGGGGAGCCGCACCTTCAACGAGAGCTCTAGATCGTCGATAAACTTGTGCAGCACCGTAGTAGGCAGCATTTTCATCCTCTCATTATATTGCTCAGCTAATTGGGCCCGTTGCTCTCGACTGCCAAGAGAAACATTTTCTCCAGGACCCGCGTTTTGGTTTTGCCCGGATTGCTCACTCGAGGACAAGCTGGGCAAGGCCGCAGCCCGCAGGGGCGAATGTAGGAATGCATAAGCAACTCGATCGAACCACAACCAGCAGCGTTCATCCATCGGCTTTGTCACAAGATATATGGTCACTGGAATTCCATACTTGGCAAAGACAGGGAATGCATATTCGTAAAAATTTCTGTGCCCATCATCGACTGTAATCGCAACCGACCACTCCGGCAAAACGCCCCCCGAACTCAGGACTTTTGACAGGTAAGCCATCGAGATTACATGGTAGGACTGACGTAGATAACGGCATTGCGACTCAAGAATAGAAGCGTCCCTGGAAAAATTGTGATACATCAAGATGGTCGCGTCTCTTCGCCGTAGCCAGCGAACTGCTTGCATCCCGCCGAAATGATGGAACGCAGTCCGAAGTATGGGACTGATCGGCATTTCTTCCTCCTTGCTGTCCAATCTGCAGGGGGGTTCTGGCTTCTCCGGTTGACGCTTCGGTCCGCGCCGCTGATCCCCGTGCATCTCAAGGATCCGGGTCAGTCCACCCTCAATGACCTTATTTCGGTCCACCGATTGCAATTTTATTATGTAAGTTTCATACAACACGACGAACCTGAACAGCTCCTCAGAGAGTCAGGTCCAGAGCTTTGAACTTATTGAAACTTTAGAACAGTGCCGCGGTGTGAGGCTAAAGCAAGTACCATCATTACGCAACAATTTCCCGAAACAATGCTTCATAGCGATTAACGATGTGGTTTGTCGAGTAATTATCAATGATGTGTTCACGAGCTGCATCTCCCATGCGCCGTCGCAAGGGAGTGTCTTGGAGAAGGCGGACAATCGATTCGGAAATTTTTTCCGTATCACCGACGGATACAAGAATGCCATGTAAGCCATGCTTCACCAACTGACGATTTGCCGGAATATCACTCACCACGCTAGGGAGCCCAGTAGACATGGCCTCTTCGAGTGCACAGGGAAAGCCCTCAGAGGGAGAAACCAATGTGAAAACCGTCGCGATCTTCAACCAGTAGCACACTTCCTCGGGATTCACACGCCCAGTGAACCGGATGTGGTTCTCATAAAGGCCCAGTCGCTTGGCTTGCTCAACCAGGGCAAGCCGGAGGACACCGTCCCCGACCAGAACCAAGAGAGCATCAGGGACGTCGTTCACAACTAACGCGAACGCGTCCATTAAGGTGGGCAACGCTTTCTCGGGAGCAAGTCGCCCAGAATACAATACCACCAGCGCACTTTGTGAGATTCCGAACTTGGCGCGCAGTTCGCGCTGTCTGTCTTCAGTGGCGGGCGAAAATTCCGCGGTATCCACCGGATTCGGCATCCAGACTATTTGATCAGGGGAAATGCCGTAATCGATGGCTTCCTTGCGCATACCTTCATTCAGGATCAATATCCTCTTCGCCCAACGACTCATCCAACGGAGTTCCTGTCGTCCTGTTCTTGAGCTATGCATTATCGGCACGACGCCACTGCCTGCTATTTTCATCAGGATGGGCTTCTTAAGGAGCCGCGCTACTGGAAGTCCCGCCGCCACATGAAGTCCCTGCATCAAGAAGTAAACGAACTGATAATTGCGCCGTTCCCAGATAAGCATCGTAGCTACGCGCAAGGCAAACACGATGTTCTTTAACGTTCCTTCCCAGCGCCTCGCATACATCCGTACAGGCACCCCTTTAGGATCGATCCAATCGTGCAGAGGGGGCATGGGATCTCCGCCTGCGCAAACAACGGTCACATGATGCCCTTGCCGGATGAGCGCACTGCAAACTCGCTGTGCCTCTACTTCAGAACCGCCGATCACAGGAGGATAGGTCTGACAAATCAGAAGAAATGAGAACGAACTTATTTCCACTCGTTTATTCATTGTTCCCCAGCGCTGAAACATCTCGCATTACAAGTTCCTCGATTTCTGATCCGTTGCCAATCCTATCGAGAACCTCCCACTTCTCCGCGGTTCGTCTAAAGACGGTCACGTGGTTTGTCAGATTTTCCTCAAGAGTGCGGCCAACAATCCATAGCCCACCTGGTTTGACGCTTTCGAATGCCGCATGAATACCATCGAGAAGGCAGGTTCTGGGG
>Ga0210390_10004720_pt1 | contig 11473 bp, 11 predicted proteins | sample IncBWH11OmetaG_FD_161050 | JGI IMG/M metagenome (GOLD analysis project Ga0210390, IMG submission 161050) | Forest soil microbial communities from Barre Woods Harvard Forest LTER site, Petersham, Massachusetts, United States - Inc-BW-H-11-O ... | reverse complement strand
CTGAAAGTGGTATTGCAGAATCTTAGCGGCAAGAGCTGGGTTCATCGAAGGAGTTTCCGCTTCCATAGTGCGGACGACTTCACCGCGGCACACCACCTCCGCCGCCGACAGGCCTGCGATTTCCGCCGGCAGCACCAGGTTAATCTCGAGCTGGACGTTGGCTGGAAGCATTTCTTCCGCGCGAAACAGCAGGCCCGAGCGGCTGATGTTTTCGGTGGTTCCGGCTCGCCAATCGTTTTCTCCAATCGGCCGATACTTCAACGGCAACTGCAGTTTGAACCGTTGCGCACGGAACGGCGACAATTTCCCATTGGCAACACCAGATTCAGCTTGCATAGCTAAACGAGCAGACATCGAGACCTCCTTGGGGAGTGGAGCATCCAGCACCTCGCGCACTTTTTCTTTGAGCGTGAGCAGGGTAAAGGGCTTCTGGAGCAGGGTGATGCCCGCATCCAGCGTGCCGTTTCGGCCAATCGCGTTTTCGGTGTAGCCCGACATATAAAGCACACGCATCTCGGGACGCCGCGGAGCAAGATGATTGGCCAGTTCGCGCCCAGTCATGCCTGGCATCACAACATCAGTTAACAGCAAGTGAATGGGGCCGGCATGAGCGTTCGAAATCAGGATTGCGGTTGCGGGATCTCCAGCATCGATCACGGTGTATCCTTGAAGTTCCAAATACTCGCGCGCGAGCCGCAGCACAGTGATTTCATCTTCCACCAGCAGAACGGTCTCGCGCCCTTGCTGAACATTCTTGGGTGCGACCACGGGTCGCGCCACAGCCGCTTCTCCGGTCTCTGTGACTCGAGGCAAATAGACCTTGAAAGACGTTCCTTTGCCGGGTTCGCTATAAGCCCAGATGTAGCCTCCGCTTTGTTTGATGATGCCGTAGACCATGGATAGGCCAAGCCCGGTACCCTTCGGCCCCTTGGTGCTGAAAAACGGTTCGAAGATGCGGCTCTGGGTTTCCGCATCCATTCCCACTCCCGTGTCGCTGATAGCGAGCATCACGTACTCGCCAGGCTCTGCGGGGGGATGCAGGCGAGCGTAGGTTTCGTCGAGGGTCACATTCGCGGTTTCAATGGTGAGCTTGCCGCCGCGGGGCATGGCGTCGCGAGCGTTGACCGCGAGGTTCATGATGACTTGCTCGATCTGGCCGGGATCGGCCTTGGCAGCGCCGAGGTCGCTGCCTGGCACCATGACCAGTTCAATATCTTCCCCAATCAAGCGCGTCAACATTTTGAAATTCTCGGTGACCACGGCGTTCAGATCGAGGACCTTGGGGGTTAACATCTGCTTGCGGCTGAAGGCCAGAAGCTGGCGAGTGAGTGCCGTGGCCCGGTTGGCGGCATTGGCGATTTCCTGCGCCGGCCCACGCACCGCCGGATCGGAGCCGATCCGCTCCAGCAGAAACTCGCAGTATCCCGAAATCACCATCAGCAGATTATTGAAATCATGCGCAATTCCACCCGCCAACCTCCCGACCGCTTCCATCTTCTGGGCTTGCCGCAGCTGTTGCTCGAGCGCACGATGCTCGGTGACATCTTCGGCGAACAGTTCGAAAAACGTCGAATTGTGTTCGTCGCGAATGGTTCGCCCGGAGAGGCGCACGGTGATGGGAATGCCGTCCTTGCGAACCCAATCCGCAATCAACCCGTTGAATCGCTGCGAGGCCCGAAAATGGTCGGCGACCACGAACCACTGTTGCGTGTCCGCGTACAGGTTGGCTAAATTGCGATCCACCAGTTCGGTGGGCGACGCAAAACCCAGCATGCCGACCAGCGCCGGATTGGCACTGAGGAGGATGCCGTCCGAATCGCACCGGCAAATGCCATAGGGTGCATTGGTGACCAGCGAGCGGAAGTTGATTTCCGAACGCCGCAAACCCTCCTGTGCCGAACGCAGCGCGGCGTTGAAAGAACAGATCAACAGCGCCACAAACACAAACAGGGTCAGATGTATGATGGCCTTGCGATATTCGGCAGGGGAGTGTTCTCCGGCCAGAGAAAAATAGGCGCTGACGGTGAGTGCAAACGACGTCGCAACCAGCCCTGGCTTCCAGCCGCCATACCAGGCGCTAACCATAATGGCGACGGCGAAGACCACGAGCCGGCTTTCGACGACGTCAGCCAGCATGAGTGCCGGGATCAGGGCGAGGGTGATGCTAAGGACGGCGACGCCGTATCGGAGAATAGGCGCCCGAGCCGGGGGGATGTAGCGTGCGCGAAGAAGGGGGAGCTTCAATCGCATGCAATCCAACTTTAGTTCCAAAATAGGAACTCCGCGAGTTACGGGAGTTCATGTGGTTGCTGATGGGTGGGCGCTGGCCATGAGGACAACCACTGCCTCAACTGTTAGCGTGAATTTACAACGAGTTTAGCCTGTGAATTTCGTCGAGCAGCAAAATTCCGGATTTTGTGAATCAAGAGATACACGGGGCGCAACCGCGCCGGATCGTCTTGTTATGGAACGCACATGAACATCGGACTTCTCGGCGGCACCTTTGATCCCATTCACCATGGGCACATCGCCCTGGCGCGAGCAGCGCAGGAGCGCTTCCAACTGGGCTGCATCCATTTCGCCCCGGCCAATATTCCACCTCACAAGCAGCGCCACCCGGTTACTTCCTTTTTCCATCGCTATGCCATGGTGGCGCTGGCGACCTTAAACGAAAAAGCATTTCTGCCATCGCTGCTCGAGGCTCCAGCGGAGGCTGTCGCGACCGAAACCACTGGCAAAAAGGGGCAGGCTCAACGCATTCAACCCGGCCCCAATTACACCATCGACACGGTGCGACGGCTGAAACAAACTCTGCGAAAGAGTGACCGCCTTTTCTTCCTCATCGGAATCGATGCTTTCCACGATATCGCGGTCTGGCACGAAGCTGAGGCGCTGTTTCGCGAATGTGAATTCATCGTTGCCAGCCGCCCCGGATATTCTCTGGCCGACGTGGCCAATGCCCTGCCGGAAAAGCTGCGCCCGAAATCGGCGGTGACCAAGCCCTTTGCCAAACAACCCGCGAAAGGAGATCTTGTCCTGGCAGGAGCGACCGTACATCTGCTCGAAAACGTCCACCAAAACGTTTCGGCCACCGCGATTCGGGATGCGGTTGTAGCTAAGAAGTCGCTAACGAAGTTTGTGGATTCAGCGGTGGCTGACTACATCAAGAAGATGGGATTGTATCGGAACAAGTAGTCATCGGCCGTTCGTCGTTGGTCGTTAGCCCCTCCTCGACCTCGCCGCAAATGCGAAACGGCGTTCGACCATTTAAGGTGCGGTTGTCAGTTAGAATGAGTAGACCGACGACCAACGACGACCGGCCAACGACCAACGACTGCATGAAAAAAAATGATGTGAAGCGACAGGTATCGGAAGCCATTACCGCTTGCCAGGAAAAACAGGCGGAAGAGATTACGATTTTGGAACTGGAGCAGGGATCGGGAGCATTTACCGATTACTTTGTGGTCTGCAGCGGGACCAATCCGCGACAGATCCAGGCGATCTCGGACGAGGTTGAAGAACGGCTGGAGAAGGCCGGACAACACGCTACCCACATCGAAGGCTACAAGCAGGCGGAATGGGTTCTGCTCGACTATGTCGATTTCGTAGTTCACGTGTTCTCCGAGAAGGCCCGCAAGTTCTACGATCTGGAGCGGCTGTGGAAGTCCGCCAAACGCCTGGAGCCATCCGAACTAAAAAAGGCAAAGCGAACGGCAACTCGAAGCGTCGCGAAGAAGCGCGCCTAAGAAAAACAATCTAATCCGGGGGACAATATCGTCCTGCAAGCAGAATCCGCGACATCCACCCAGCATGCGGTAATCCCGAATTCAGGAGTTCCTTTGCTTCAGCCTCGACATCGTACTCGACGCGGCGAATGCTGATGTTCTCTCCCTCGATCACCAAATAAGACGCGCGTCGATCTCCGTCGTACGATTGGCTGACGCTGCCCGAGTTCGCTACGGTCATGCCCTGAAGCTGTCGTATGTACGGACAATGAATGTGGCCGTAGACCACAATGCGAGCGCCCAGAGACGAATACGTTTTCTGTAATTCGTCATCGCTGGCGTTCGCCGCGGGAGCCCGCCAGCAGTCGCCCGGGCTGGCATGAACCAGAGCGAAACCTTCCTGAGAGTTCAGGTAAGGAAGTCCTTTCAGCCATCGCAATCGTTCTTCACCCATGCTTGCGACGGTCGGAGGAATTGTTTCTTGCACCATGGCAAGAATTGGCGCGAGCCTGGGCTGCGCGGCCGCATATTCAGCCAGCCGCTCCGGCGCCCAGAGCATCTCATCTGTATTCCCGCACACTCCGGGCCATCCGAGAGCGCGGATCTGATCGACGATCTCCGCCGGGTGTGCTCCACCCGCAGCCAAATCGCCCCCATGGAGAATCAGATCAGGCGCAACCTGCCGCAGGTCGGCGAGAACAGCCTCGAAGGCGCGCCGATTGCCATGAATGTCAGATACGATTGCGACTCTCATCACTTGTCCCCGGCAGCGTCTGCGATAATGGCTCAGATGCGGCCGTTAAATTCTAGTATGAACTCCCCTTCGAATTCGAATCCGCAATGGGGCAACTCGTACCGCCTGATCGCCTCCGAACAATGGAAGGCGAAATCTGCCGTCATGGGGCGCGACGTCACCGAGGCGCTGGTCGAATATGCAAATCCAAAACCTGGCATGAAGGTGTTGGATCTGGCCAGTGGCACGGGTGAACCCGCCATCAGCGTGGCGGCGCGCGTCGGCTCCCACGGTCACGTCACCGCACTGGATCTGAGCAGGGAGCTTCTCGATATCGCCACGGAACGGGCTCGGCAACGGGGATTGACCAACTTCTCGACCGAGGAAGCCGACGCGCAGCAATTACCGTTTGGCGATCAAAGTTTCGATTTGGTTACAAGCCGCTTCGGCGTGATGTTTTTTCAGGATTGCGAGAAGGCGCTTCGCGAAGTACATCGCGTGCTCAAACCGGGTGCTCGTGCGTGTTTTCTGGCATGGGGACCGTTTGAGCAACCGTATTGGTTGAGCACCATGGGCGTCGTCGTGAAGCGTATAGGAGGACCTGCCCTTGTTCCGGGCGGACTGGATCCGTTCCGATTTTCTCAGCCGGGAAGCTTATCCTCGGTGCTGCGGAAGGCAGGCTTCGGCAAGGTCGAGGAAGAAACCAAGTCCCTGCCATGGACCTGGCCCGGGACAGCAGAAGAAGTTTGGGAGCAGGGGCAGGCCGTTGCCACGCCTTTTCTCCCTCTGTTGCAAAGAGTCCCCAAAGCGTGATGAAATCAACGGCGAGGTGATAACCGCGATCCAGCACTACGCGGATGGCGACAGCATAAAGTTTGGGGCAGTCATAGTTCTGGCTGCGGGAACAAAGGCTGAAGCCGTTCGCAGCTAAGGGCTCTAACCAAGCCCTTGATCTGACAGTCGGATGCGAATTGTCAGGAGAATTGTAAGCACACCCTCGGAAGTAACGCGCTGCTCGGACTCAACTTTGCTGCCGTACATCGCATACTGGAATTCCGCTTCCTCCGCGTCGGTCAAGGCGCGGAGTGTCCCATTCTCAACCGCGACGACATATCCCCCAGCGCATGAAATGCAGGCTGCGGCTGAAGTTACTGTTTGATGTTCGTGTTCGCATCTGAGGAGGCAGCCGCTGTCCGTCCAAGCAGAAAAGTAGAAGGTCGAACTCATCAAGATTTCTCCGTCTCGACATGAGACGACTCCTAAGCTACATGTCTCACCTTTGATACAGTGTCGATTCTAGAAAGTACAAATGACGGAAGTGAAACCACGGCATGCCCTTTGGTAACCGAGAGACCTGATTAGCCGCATTTCCTTTGTGTAACCTTGTGTCCTGTGTGGTTGACTGAATTTCCTGCGTTCCGCGCCGCCTCTGTGATTAAATCCCCGGTGTGAAGTTGAGAATTGCGTGGATTGGCAAAACCAAAGAACCAGCCATCCAGACATTGACCGATGAATACCTGAAACGGCTGACTCGTTACGTCGATGTTCAGGGGACGGCGCTGAAAGATGAGTCAGCCTTGATCAAGCTGTGCGGCCGCGATGCCCGTCCCGTAAGACACACTCTGTTGCTGCTCGACAGTCGGGGAAAGCAGCTTTCGTCGGAAGAACTGGCGGCATTTCTCGGCAACTATCCCGACCGCAATCCGCTGCCGTTACTGTTCGCTGTAGGCCCGGCGAATGGATTCACGACGGAGACGCGGCAGGAAGCGAACTTGTTACTCTCCCTGGGAAAAATGACACTTGCCCACGAGTTGGCCCGAGTGGTATTGCTGGACCAACTCTACCGCGCGTTCACTATTTTGAAGGGGCACCCGTACCACCTGGGACACTGAGACCACTCACGAAAATCTGGCTTGCACCTTCGTGATGTTTCTCGCTTTCAGGTTTACAGTTTAAAGTTAGTCCGTGCCAGATTGATTGTGACATTAGTTGACCAAGGAGCCCTCCCCCATGAAGAACCCCCTCGAAGTGCTTCGAATCAAAGAGCAGGAAATCACAAGAGTCAAACAAGAAATAGAAGCCTTGCGGCTAACAGCTAAATTGCTCGGAGAAGAACCTCCTTCTACCGAGGAAGGAAAAAATGGGTTCCGGCAAGTCGTCAACATGCCTTAGCTGGTCGCTGGAAAACACCTGACGCAAAAATAAAATGGTGATCAGGACGGGCGAGGACGCCCGTCCTCCACATTTTGCGCTTATGGGGTTAGCTTGAAGATGGTTCCGTCGTTGACGCTGCGCGGACCTCCGTAGTAGGTGCTGCCATAGAGATTGCCGGTTTTGTCGAGGAGTAGGCCGGCTTCGGGTAGCATGCCTTGCCGGGGAGCGGTGAAGCTGTGCACGACGGTTTCTTTGTTCGCGGTATCGACTTTAAAAACGGTTCCCATGTTTGAGGAAGAGCCGCCTTGCGCCGTGGTGCCGTACAAATTGCCTGCGGCGTCGCGGACTAAGCCTGCAGGGGGATAGGCTCCGTCAGTGTTGCCGGTGAAGTTGTGGAGTACGGTGACTTTGCCGGAAGTGCTCAACTTGAAAACAGTTCCGACCTTGCTGCTTCCGCCCTGGTAGGCGGCGCCATAGAGGTTGCCTTTGGCGTCGCGGATCACTGGTCCATAAGGATAGGCCCCGTCGGCTCCGGCGAAGCTGTGCAGGAGCGTCAGGCTGCCCGCCGTGTCCAGCTTAAAAATGGTTCCCAGTCCGGCGGTGCCGCCCTCAACTGTCGTGCCGTAAAAGTTTCCATCGGAATCACGGATCAAGCCTCCCCATGGGATGGCGCCATCGCCCTCTCCGTTAAAAGTGTGGAGGATGGTCTCGTGGCCCGCAGTGTCGATTTCGAAGAGGATGCCGCAGCCGTAGATATAGCCACCGCATCCAGCGCCATCGCCGCCACCTTCAGTTGTGCCAAATAGATTGCCGTCTGAGTCGCGGATTACTCCGCCCTCAGGATTGCTACCGTCGGCAGTATACCCGGCAAAACTGTAGAGTACGGATTCATCGCCGGTGGAAGTCAGTTTGAAGACTGCGCCCTGGTTCGAGGCCCCGCCCCAGACGGTGGTTCCGTACAGGTTCCCGGATTTATCCCGGAGGAGAGGGCCGGCGGGATTGGCAGCGTCGGGTGGTCCGGCAAAGCTGTAGAGCACGGTGACTTTGCGGTCAGGGGATATCTTGAAGACGGTTCCATAGCCGGATTTTCCGTCGTAGAAAGTTGTGCCGTAGAAATTGCCGGCGGTGTCTTGGATCAAAGTCGATTGCGGATTCGCTCCGTCGCTGCCAGTGAAAGTGTGGAGCATGGTGAAAGTCTGGGCTTGGGCCAGAGACAGCGTGGCAAGAATGACGCTTGCCCACAAAATGGTTTTTGTTTTGGTGGTCACGTTTATTCTCCTAATTGTTGCTTGCGGGCTTGAGTCGCAGTTCAGCGGCTGAAGCCGAGCCTTTCGAGTGCACCTTCGATATGGCTGGAGCCATATCCTGATACGAATCTGCGGTGGCGGAATACTGGGTTGCCGGAGTGGAATCTCATGGTGTGAGTTTGTACAGCGCCGCGCCGTCGCCGCCGTAAAGATTGCCCTGACCATCTAGAATCAGGTCTGCCGGAGCTCCAAGATCCCCGGAGGCGAAAGAATACACAACCGAAAATTGTCCCGAAGAATCTACCTTAAAGATGTATCCCAAGGAATCTTCGGGGCCGTAGGCGCTGCCGTAAACGTTACCCTCGGGATCAACAACTAAGCCTCCGGGCGATCCGGGAACGTTCTGACCTTTGAAGGTATGGAGGATGGTCTCTTTTCCCGCGGGGTCCAACTTAAAGACAATGCCGCAGTTGCAGCTGGCGTCGCCTCCATACTGAGTCGTGCCGTAGAGATTGCCGGCAGCATCACGAACTACATTGGCCTCAGGCACCTGTCCATCGGGTGGGCCTTGGAAGTTGTAAAGAACAGTTTCTTTCTTGCCTTCGAGCTTGAACACGACGCCGCATCCGACGGCCGGTGCAACAAATGTGCACGGGCCTGTGCCACCCGCGGCAGTGGTGCCGTAGAGAGCACCGTCGTCCAGGAGCAAGTCGCCATAGGGATAAGCGCCGTCTTTACCGTCGGTGAAGTGGTGCAGCACGGTTTCCTTACCCGTGGGATCGATCTTGTAAACCGTCCCACAGCCAAACGTGTCGCAGTTTGGGTTTCCGCCTTGAAAGGTGGTGCCATAAAGATTTCCCTGGGCATCCCGGATCAGACCCGCAGGCCATGAACCGTCCGCGACTCCCTTGAAGCTGTGCAGCACTTTTTCCTCCCCGGCTGCAGTCAGCCTGAAGACAGTTCCGCAACCAGCGAAGGGGCCGTTATTGCAGGTTCCGGTTCCACCGTATTGCGTCGTGCCATAGAGGTTTCCTTCGGGGTCACGAACCACCTGCACGGGCCACCACCCGTTGGGAGCTCCTTTGAGGTTGTACAGAGTAGTCACTTTGCCGGTGGGATCAATCTTGAGAACCGCCGTGTAGCCTCCCACTGCATAAAAATTGCCTACAGCGTCGCGAGCGAGTGGATTCGTGTTGGGGCCTCCGCCGCCTGTGAATGTAGCCACAATGGTGTAGACCTGGGCTTGCGCCAAGGGCAGCATGGCGAGGATCACGATTGTCCACAAAATGGTTTTAATCTTGGTTGTCACGTTCACTCTCCTAATCTTCATGTTCTTCAAGGGTCGACCCCTCGCCGAATCCTGCCCCGCTTTGCTCAGCCCTCGGACGAGGCGTCCGGGGCTGCGTTGATGTGGCCAAAGCACTCAGGGTGTGATTCTGAATATCATCCAACTGCCGCTGCCGTAGAGATTGTCCTGATCGTCGAGGATCAGGTCTCCTGGTTCCGCTGCACCCTGACCTTCGAAGGCGTGCAAGATGGTGAACTGGCCCTTGGCGTCAATTTCGAAAACAGTGCCGGCGACGGCTCCCAGGCCCCCCGCGCTGCCGTAAAGGTTGCCTTCTGAATCGATGACCACGCCGGCGGGAGATTCGCCGTCGCTCTGATCTTCGAAGGTATGCAGAATAGTTTCTGGCCCGTTGGGTTCCAGCTTAACGACGGTGCCGCAGCCGAAATAGCAATTGGTGGTAAAGAGGCCTCCTTGAACGGCCGTGGCGTAGAGGTTGCCCGCGGAATCGCGAACTACGTTCGACTGGGGACTGGATCCGTCGGGACCCAGGAAGCTGTGAAGAACGGTTTCCTTGCGGCCTACGAGCTTGAAGATGGTGCCACATCCAACGATAGGATTACCGGACTGTGTACAGGGGCCTGTGCCGCCGGCGGCGGTTGTGCCGTAGAGAGCGCCGTCAACCAATAACAAGTTACCCAAGGGAAGTCCGCCGTCGGCTCCGTCGTCGAAACGGAAAAGCACGGTTTCCTTGCCTGTGGGATCGATCTTGTAAACGGTTCCGCAGCCCGTGTTGAAGCAGGTTCCGCTTCCGCCAAGGTAAGTCGTGCCGTAGAGGTTTCCCTTACCGTCGCGGATTAGACCTGCGTTGGGCCAGGAGCCATCCGGGGATCCGGTGAAGCTGTGCAGGATAGTTTCCTCGCCGGTTGTAGCCAGCTTGAAGACGGTGCCGCAACCAGCGTAAGGGCCGTTCGAGCAGGTTCCGGTGCCACCGTATTCGGTGGTGCCGTAGAGGTTTCCATCGGGGTCCAAAACCACCTGCACCCCGCCGTAGCCGTCGGGAGCGCCTTTGAAAGTGTACAGAACGGTCACCTTGCCGGTTGGGTCAGCCTTGAAAACCCCACCGAAGCCTGCCCCGTAAAGATTGCCTTCGGCGTCGCGAGCGAGCGGAGCCAATCCGGGGCCGCCGCCGCCAAAGAAAGTAGCCACAATGGTGAAAGTCTGGGCATGCGCGAAGGGCGCTAGAGCCAGGATGGCTGTTGCACAGAGGAGGCGAATTAGTCGGCTGGTCACGTTGTTTCTCCTAGTCGTTCAGAGATTGAATCGTGCGATACGAGGGGCTGCCAGGAATGAGTTCGACACCGCACCGGATTGGCTTTCCGGGTACGCCGCTGGGGCGTCTCTCGCGGTCAAGTTGTCGAAATCGGGGTGAAGTCTTCACTTCCGGGAGTCTTTCCTGTATCCCAGAATTCGGCCATGGAGCGCAGCTTGGATTGTCGAAGCGGTTTGCAGGGTTGCTTGGCCGTGAGGAGAGAGCCGGGCGAAACGCCCCCTTTCTCGGGGGTAACTCGGGAGGTTTATGGCGAACGGGCACAGATGGAGTTGTCCTTCGGGTATCTGAGCGGGTGGATGGAGGGCTGTTAGACTCGCGAATTATGGCGGTAATTGTTGAGGAAACACCGGTAGTCGGAGCGGATAAGGTTCATGCGCTGGTGCAGTTGCTGCGCAGCCGGTCTTACGAAGAGATTCGGCAGCGGATGTATGACAATCCGCCAGGCAGTCCGTGGTGGTCGGCATGCAAGATCGAACTCGACATTCGCAATGGGGAGCAGATCGCCGCAGCGCTTTCGGCGACTTCGCATGTGCTGGAAAAATTGCGCGGCTCGACACAACACTTCGAGCAACTCGCCGAGACTCTGCATGAGAGCACCAAGGAAGTGATGGACATGCTGGCGGGAACAAAAGAGGCGGGCCGGCGGTTGGAAATTGCGGTTTACGTGACCATCGGGATCACGCTGGTGCAATTGTTTAACTTGATTTTTGAAGTCTTTCGCAAGCGGTGATTACATGAACGTGCGGGACCGGAGTCTTCGACCCGGTCAGGCCCGCAGGGCCGCAGCTTCTACTCTCTGCAACTACTTGGTGAGTGCGGCCAGAGCGTTGCGGAACAGGGCTTCGAAGGATCCATCCTTACCATTCTTTGCAACTGACGCCAGCGCGCGTTCCGCGGCTGTGCGCTGATAACCCAGATTCACTAGAGCGGAGAGCACATCTTCCTCGGTCGCACTCATCACTGGGGCTGCGGGGGCTTCTCCTACTTGTGCCGGCG
>Ga0210390_10004719_pt1 | contig 11474 bp, 9 predicted proteins | sample IncBWH11OmetaG_FD_161050 | JGI IMG/M metagenome (GOLD analysis project Ga0210390, IMG submission 161050) | Forest soil microbial communities from Barre Woods Harvard Forest LTER site, Petersham, Massachusetts, United States - Inc-BW-H-11-O ... | reverse complement strand
GATGTTCAACATGCTTGCCATGATGCTTCAGACTCCGGCCGCTGAACCGAAGCCGCCGCTCTACGCCGATAACGCGACGATCTGGCATCACATGTCAGACGCACTGCATCAGTCGCTCTATCGCGTGCTTTCGCTTCTGATCGCTGTCCTTCCCGGCCTGCTCGCCTTCTTCGTGGCCCTTGCTGTCTTTACGGTGGTCGGGATGGTGATCTCCGCGGTGCTCCGGCGCGGCTTGACGCTGGTGAAATTTGACAACCGGCTCACGCGCTATCGTGGAAGCGGCGATTGGACCCCGACCAATTCTCCGACAGAGATTGTGGCCCGCGGTTCGTTTTGGGGTTGCGTGCTGCTCGGACTCCTCATCGGCGTTTCTGCATTCGACGCATCCTATGCAACGGCCGCCACCCTGCCGCTTTCGCTCTTGCCCTACCTCACGCACGCAGTCGGCGCCATCTTCCTGCTGATCGCAGGCACATTGATCGCTCGCTTTCTGGCGCGGTCCGTACTCATCGGGGCCGTCAACGCGCAGCTGCAATATGCCCGCTTCCTGTCCCTCGGCGTCAAATGGCTCGTCCTCGTCCTCACCGCAGCCATGGTCCTCGACCACCTTGAAATCGGCGGGGTCGTCGTTTCGCTCGCCTTCGGCATCCTCTTCGGCGGAATCGTTCTTACCCTTTCGCTCGCCATCGGCCTCGGTTCCCGTGACCTCGTCAGCCGCTCCCTCGAAAGCCACGTCGAGCGCACCTCCGATCGAAATCCGGAAGCCCCCCCGCCCCCCGTCGGTATTCCGGGAGAGACCCTCCGCCACTTCTGATTGCTCCCGTCGATTGCAGCCACAGCGCATTCAGCCGCATTGGGTTACAGCACAGATCCGATGCGGCGCCTCATGGCCGGAAAATAACCCATTCCCGATTACCAATATCCCCTGGCAACACCCCATAAATCACTTGGCAACGCCTTCATCCGCATGCAAACATTTGAGTCTGCGCATTGCATTCTCGCTCGAATGCGCTCAATCTGACCTCCCCTCTTTGAAAAACACCTCGAACGCCTGCATGCGGCGTTCCATGAGATATCTCTGGCGTAAAAAAGGCCGGCTCGTTTGAACGTTGAAAAATTAAAACGCGATCATTGCAACCAGAGTTCGACCAGGGAGGTCGGATGCAATCCATTCTTAAAGCCCTCGTTATAACGCACTTGAGTTTTGCACTCTCCTTGCCCGGAACGGGCGGTCCAGGTTTTGGAACGTATAAGGACAAGGTCACACTGCAGCGCAAGCTTCCTGCCATGGCGCATCTTCCGGGCGTGACTTTCAAAGTGAGAGTGACGAGCCGCGAAAGTCTGAGCGAGGTCTCGCACGATCTGGGCGCCTTGCTTGAGACCGAGCTGTTGAAGGACGATTCCCACCTGCGCGCGGAAGAAACCAGCCCATCGACGATCATTGCCTGCCAGGTGATCGAGTTTTCGCACCCTCAGCCCACGGTCACGCAGAAGCCGCAACTGGCCATGGGAAAGAATGCGCCCAGGACGCAAGCCTACAAGCGCATTACCGGAGCCCTGACCGTTGCCTTCCAGGCCAAAACTGCGAGTGGCCAGACTTTGATTTCGAACAATGTGATCGCCAAGTACGACGAGGAGTTTGACAGCGCCGGCAACGACTCTTCGCACGGCGTCACTGGAACCTTGCAAAGCACTTGGCAGCACATTACGGGGAAAGCAGGCAATGAGGATCTGAATCCTCCCACCGACGACGAACTGCGGGCACGCCTGATGCAACAGGTCGTGCGCAAAATTGCTGAACACCTCGTCAACACCAACGAAGTGCTGGAAGTCTACCTGGCAAAAAACAAGGGCGCCCTCGACGAAGGGGACAAGCAAGCCCAGGCCGGGCTCTGGCAGAGAGCCTTGGAGACCTACGAAACCGCGCCGCCTCTTCCCAAACCTGTCGACGACGCCTATCGCCTCTACGACATCGGTGTCGCGTACGAAGCACTTGCCTACGCTGCCCAGGACGACAAGACGGCGATGAAGTTTCTCGACGAGGCGGCAATCAACTACGGAAAAGCCGTCGATGCCAAGCCTGCGGAAAAATATTTCCTTGAGCCGCAGAAGCGTATTGAAACCGCGATCGCGCACTATAAGGAACTGGAAGAGACGAAGCGGCCGAAAGCTGCCGAGACCGTGCCGCCCACTAGCTCTTCGGCGGGTTCCGCTTCCGCAGCCAAGGCCGCGGCCAAGGCTCTCAACAATGCGCAGGTCATCGCCATGGTCAAATCCGGCATGGCAGAGGACACCGTCGTCCAGGCGATTCGGGGAGCCAAAAATGCGAGCTTCGACCTGAGCGAAGGCGGTCAGCAGGAGTTGGCCAGCAACGGCGTCAGCAACCAGGTCCTGTCCGCCATGAAAGCGCGCGCTGCCCATCGGACCGTGGCGGCCAAATGAAGCTCTGTTTTCGAGCCGGATGCGTTCTGCTCGTTGCCTTTGCCTGCATCCCGGCTCCGCTCGCCTGGGGCCAGGATATGCGTTGCGGCGCCGGCAAAGATCTGGTTGTACAAGCCCTGGAGCGCATCTCGCCACAAGCAAACACAAGCGCCTTCGAAGATGCGCTGCAGTTGCTGAAGCACGCGGTTTCAGAGTGCAGCGAGCTGGGCGACGCTTGGTATTACCGCGGCCTGGTCGAACAACGGCTCGGTCACGACGCGCTGGCGCACTATGCCATGGAAAAGGCGCGCATGATGGGTTCGGATGCGCAGCAGCAACAGCTGAACCCATTGGTTCTCGCGACTCCAGGCCATCGCGGCATCACCGCCGAAACGGACGCGTCGCCTGCACCCTCGACGTCTCTGGTCACTGCGCCAGGCCCCGTACAGCAGAAATGGGCGCTGGTGATCGGCATCAGCCGCTTTACCGATAGCAACATTCCGCGCCTCAAATACACCACCGCGGATGCCGATGCATTTGCGGCGGAACTGAAGGATCCGGCGATCGGACGATTTCCCGCAGCCCATGTCCACCTCCTCACCGACGAACAGGCCACCACAAAAAACATCAAGGAAGGCCTGAATTGGATCGCGCGCCACGCGAAGGCCAACGATCTCGTGGTGATTTACGTAGCCACGCACGGCACTCCCCGCGCTTTGGACTCCGCAGGCGGGGCAAACTACCTGGTCACCTACGATACCGAGATCTACGGCTCCGGCAGCTTCGACGAAGACGCCCTGTATGCGACCGCCTATCCGATGGTGGAACTTGCCGACTCCGTGGCGACCCGCATGCGCGCATTGCGCACGGCAGTCATCCTCGATACCTGCTATAGCGGCGGCTCCGTCAAAACGCAATCGAGCACGCCGCTCCCCGACAAACCTCCCTCGGACGAGATGCTGGCGCGCATGAGTCAAGGCTCGGGCCGCATCGTGCTGACAGCGAGCCAAGCGAATGAAGAGTCGTTAGAGAGCGGCGAATTGCAACATGGCTACTTCACCTACTACTTGCTTGAGGCGATGAAGACCGGCCGCGGCAACACGCCGCTGAGCCAGATGTATGCAGCGGTCGCACAGCGCGTCGCACAGCGGGTAGCCGCCAGCGGCATGCACCAGCATCCCGGCCTGAGCCGCAGTTCGCAGGACGCCGATTTCGCGTTGGGCGTCGCGGGCTCCGAGGCGGCAGACGCGCAACCGTAGACAGGGCTCGTGAAAACCCCGTTTCCGCCGCTCCACGGCGCTCCCAGGACTGACAAACCTCAGTAAGCCCCGCCGTCCCCTCTCATTGACCTTGCCTCCCAAAGCAGGTAAACTACTATGGTTTGGCGATTCCTGCCTGTTGCCGCGGAGCCAATCGCTCGCCCAAGTGGTTTTTCGGATGGGTTGGAGCGTACCGTGGGATGGAAGTTTCCGCCCGAGCTATTTTGATAGGACGTGAGCGCACCAGCATCCTCGTGTGCTGCTCTGGAGGGTTTATGTACGCGGTCATTCGAACCGGTGGCAAGCAGTATCGCGTTGCGCCCGGCGATGTAGTGAAAATTGAGAGCGTTGCCGCCGACAAGCAAACGGTCGAATTCAGCGACGTCCTGGCGTTTTCCGGTGAAGCAGGAAGCGTCGTAAAGCCCGCATCTGCCAAGGTGACCGCAGAGGTCGTCAGCGAAGGCCGCGGCGACAAGATCCTGGTCTTCCACCTGAAGCGGAAGAAACAGTACAAGAAGATGCAGGGGCATCGGCAGAACTTTACCGAGGTGCGCATCAAGGCCATTGAGGCCGACGGCGTCACCTATACCGCTCAGAAATAAGCGCGGAAGATTGAAGAGATTCAGAAGGGAATTTTGCAATGGCACATAAAAAAGGCGGCGGTAGTTCGACAAACGGACGCGATTCAAATGCACAGCGGCTGGGCGTGAAGGCCTTCGGCGGCGAGCTGGTGACAGGCGGATCGATCATCATGCGGCAGCGCGGCACGCGCATCAAGCCCGGCGCCAACGTCGGCCGCGGCTCAGACGACACGCTCTTCGCCAAGGTGACAGGGCGCGTCAAGTTCTCCGATCACGGCAATCGCGGACGCTTCGCCTCCGTCGAGCCGATCGCAACCGAATAGTTTTCGTTTCAGCTTGAAGCAAAAGCCACGGCCCTGCCGTGGCTTTTTTTGCGTGCATAACCTGCCCCGACGCACAGAGGCCGGACGATTCGTAACGTCCGGCCTCTGTGCCCACCTGAAACTCAAGCTTCGATTACGACTTCGATTCGCTCCCCTGCAGGTTGGTTCGCGTCAGAACCTTGTCGACCACCTTCTCCACATCGCTCAGGAAAAAGCTGTTGGCAGGCTGCTGCACGGCCACCTTGGTTCCATGGCCCAACGCCGCCGCAATCTCGTTCCAACGATAGATTGTGGAGTTTGCCGCCAGCACAACCGGCTTGCGGGCCGGCTCAGGCAGCGCGCTGTAGACCACCCAGACTCCCAGCGTAAGCAGAATCAGCGATTCGTTGAGGAACTGAAGCGGCGACGTCAGAGACGTGTTGCGTGACCAGAACGAAGCCACGATAAAGTCGTTGGCGGACATCAGCCCGAACCCCAGCGCGATCCCGAAGGCCTTGTCGCGCGCCGACAGGTGCAGCGCATTCATGCTCAGGCAAAGGAACGCCAGCAGCGACAACTCGAGAATGCTCACCGAGCGCATCAGCGCATAGGCGATGTCGGGAATAATCAAAACTCCGCGATGAGAAAAAGGAATTGTCGTGATGCTTACGATTAAGGAAGCAAGGGTCGCCCAGCGAAAGACTACCGTTCCCAGGCGCATCAGGCCCGAGAACGAGGAGAGTGCCGAACGGAAAACCTCGAGACAAATAAAGAACAGCGCGACTGCGCTTGCAATATAGACGGCCCAGTAGCCATAGAAATACATCGGAAAGAAAACATCTTGGCGTACCCAAGGCTGCGCTTGGAGGAAGAGAAGACCCAGCAGCACCGGCATCGAACCGACCCGCAAAATCAAATAGGAGTGCATCGCGGGAAATCGACGGTGCAGGCCCTTCGTCCAGAACATGAAGCCGAGGATCGCCCACAGTAAGAATTCGGCCGCGCTCATCAGCGCCATCGCGGTATTCAAAGGCATACAAGCACCTTCCATCCTGAGGGTCTTCTCAGAATAGCGCCTCTGCCCCGCTGAATTCAAATGGAAATCTGCACCAGGTTCATAGCACTTTAGTGCTACGAATCTCGCTACTTACCCGTGGTCGGGCAGCCCATGCCCGGTCCACAGCCGGGGGATGGCAGAGCAGAAGTCGCAGAAAGATGACTCGCAATCATGTGCGATTTCGACGATGAAAACGATGCCGCAGCGGCACCCGCAACAACCATGGCAAATACGAAAACGCGGAAGGCCAGTTTCATACTTGATTACTCCTTGAAGGATTCTGTTGACAGGAAACGATCCCCACTAACACAAAAGATAGTAGTGCACAACCGCCATTAAGTCCATCTTTTTCAGTTAGTTCCATAAGTAGTCACTCAATTGGGTACTAGCGTAACATAACACCGAGGTAATATGCAATCTAGTACTCAACTTTCTGATGACCTTGCCGCCCCGGACGCGTCGCTTTTGCATGGTAAAATGAACCTAGGCGAATTGGCTCAAAGCTCACGGTTTTCAAGCGGTTAATCCCCTCGCTCAATCCCGCCCCAAGCGACTGGTAGCTGCGTTCGACGTGTGCTGCGGAGCGAAAATCTCGCGAACGGATCCTATGGCGACATTACCAGCTGAGAAACTCGTGGAAGAAAACGGAAATAACGGCACCTATACCGGCGAGAACATCAAAATTCTCGAAGGGCTCGAGGCAGTGCGGCTCCGCCCGGCCATGTATATCGGGTCAACCGGCGAGATGGGCCTGCATCACCTCGTCTATGAAGTGGTCGACAACTCCGTCGACGAAGCGCTCGCCGGCTACGCGAAAAAGATTGACATCATCATCCATGTCGACAACTCCATCACGGTGGTCGATGACGGCCGTGGCATTCCCACCGACATAAAGATCCTGCCCAACGGCGAAAAGATGTCGGCCGTGGAGGTGGTGCTCACCAAACTTCATGCCGGCGGTAAGTTCGATTCGTCCACCTACAAGGTCTCAGGCGGTCTGCACGGCGTCGGTGTGAGCTGCGTCAACGCGCTCAGCCAGGAATTCAGCGTCGAGATCTGGCGCGACGGCCATACCTGGGAGATGGATTTCGCTTGCGGCGCCCCCACCAGCGAGCTGCGCCAGGCAGGCACCAGCAAGCGGCGTGGAACGAAGGTCCACTTCCTTCCCGACAAGAGCATCTTCACTTCCACTGAATACAACTACGACACCCTGGCCCAGCGCCTGCGCGAGCTCGCCTTCCTCAACAAGGGTCTTGAAATCACCCTCACTGACGAGCGCACCGCCGATCCCAAGACCGGCGAATCCAAGCACACTGAGTTCAAATACGCCGGCGGCATCGCCGAGTTCGTCAAGCACCTCAATCGCGGCAAGTCGGTCCTGCACGACAAGCCGATCATGATGGAAGCCACGCGCGACAGCGTCGAAATCGAGATTGCGCTGCAATACAACGACAGCTACTCCGAGTCGGTCTTCAGCTTCGCCAACAACATCAACACCGTTGACGGTGGTTCGCATCTTTCCGGCTTCCGCACCGCTCTGACGCGTACCGTCAACGCCATCGGCCAGCAGCTGGGTCTCTTCAAAGATCTGAAGGAAAACCTGAGCGGCGACGACGTGCGCGAGGGATTAGTGGCCGTGGTCAGCGTCAAGCTCTCGCAGCCCCAATTTGAAGGGCAGACCAAGGGCAAACTCAACTCCGACATCGCCGGCACGGTGCAGGCCTTTGTCAACGAACGCCTCGGCGGCTACCTCGAGCAGAATCCGCCCGTCGCCAAGCGCATCATCAACAAGGCCATTGAGGCTGCGCGCGCGCGCGAAGCCGCCCGCAAAGCCCGCGACTTGACGCGGCGCAAAGGCGCACTCGACGGTGGCGGTCTCCCCGGCAAACTCGCCGACTGCAGCGAACGCGATCCGCAGCGCTGCGAACTGTATCTGGTCGAGGGAGAAAGCGCCGGCGGCACCGCCAAGCAGGGCCGCGATCGCCGCTTTCAGGCCATTCTGCCCTTGAAGGGCAAGATTCTCAACGTAGAAAAAGCGCGCTACGACAAGATGCTCGGCCACGAAGAAATTCGCGCCATGATTACCGCCCTCGGCACGGGCATCGGCAAGGACGATTTCGATCCCGCCAAGCTGCGCTACGGCAAGATCATTCTCATGACCGACGCCGACGTCGACGGCTCGCATATCCGCACCCTGCTGCTCACGTTCTTCTTCCGCCATATGACGGAGTTGATCAAGCGCGACAACGTCTTCATTGCCCAGCCCCCGCTCTACAAGATCAAGAAGGGCCGCTTCGAACAGTACATCAAGGACGACCGTGAGTTCGTAAAGGTCATGGTCAATCGTGCTTCCGAAGGCATGATCGTGCGCCACGGCGAAACCGCCAGCCGCATCGAAGGCGCGGACCTCACGCGCTTCATGAGCTTTCTCAATGAGTACCTCGGCTTCGTGGAAAAGGTCGACAAGCGCATCCGCAACGAGAAGCTCACCGAATTGCTGGCACGCGCCGAGCTGACCCATCGCTCCGACTTCACCTCGAAGTCCGGCAGCACGGTTCCTGAGAAACTGGTCGAGCTGCACAAACAGCTCAAAGGAGTCTCCGACGACTTCGGCTTCAAATCTCTGACCAAGCCGGTCGAAGACGAGGAGCACCACACCTGGTCGGTCAGCTTTGTGGATTCGCAGGGCGCCGAACGCCGCATCGACTGGAACCTGGCTTCCAGCCCGGAGTTCCGCCAGATGATGTCCAAGTACGGGCAGATCAAAAACTACCTCGAGCCCCCCTTCCTGATCGAATACGCGGCAAAATCCGCCCAGGAGACCGCCAAAGAAGAGCTCGAAGCGACAGAGCTTGAAGGGGGCGAAGCGCCCGCCGAAGTCAAGGCGGAGGCCAAGGGCGCACGCCGCGCCGCGCGCATCGCGCGTGAGCCGGTTGAAAAGCAGACGGCCCGCGATCTCTTCTCCTACATCGTGGAGCAGGGCAAAAAGGACTACCAGGTGCAGCGCTATAAAGGCCTTGGCGAAATGACCGCGTCCCAGCTTTGGGAAACCACCATGGACCCCGAGCACCGCACTCTGCTTTCGGTCAAGCTCGAAGACATCGTCGAGACCAACGAGATCTTCACCACGCTGATGGGCGAGGACGTTGAAAAGCGTCGCAAGTTCATCGAAGACAATGCGCTCGACGTAAAGAACCTCGACATCTAAAATCGGGTTCATCATCATCATCCTCAAATCGGGGCGCCGCCCGGGCGCCCCACCATTCTTCTCACTGATTCCGCTCGTTCCCATCGCAAAATCTCGGAGGTGACCGTATGAAGACCTTCGTCTGGCATCCCGCCCTCCTTGCCGTTCTGCTGTCGGCGGGACTCAGCGCGCATGCGCAAATCGGCGGCAGGACCGTCAACCTTACCCGGGGAAGCCTGTGCGTAACCGAAGGCGAAATCGGGGCGGACGCCGGCAATCGCCTGACAGTCGAAACCACCAAGATGCGCGCCTACGTGAACACCTGGACTTCCGACGCCGTCGAGGCCCGTTTCACCTACCTGGGCGGCACCGCGCAGGAATCGGCGCTCGGCTCCGGCGAAGTCCGTCGCCAATTCGGGTTGAAGCTCCGCGCGCAAAACGCCTGCAACCTCGTCTACGCCATGTGGCGCTTCGAACCCGAATCGAAGGTCGTCGTCTCCATCAAGAAAAATCCCGGGCAGACCATGAGTTCCGAGTGCGGGAATCGCGGCTACCAGAACATCAAGCCGCATCGGACGGGACCGGTTCCGCATTTGAAGCCTGGAGATGCGCATACCCTCAGCGCCGCCTTGCACGGAAACGCGATGCAAGTCTCCATCGATGGCACGCCCGTTTGGGAAGGGGATCTCGGGCCGGAAGCAGGCGACCTGGCGGGCCCCGTGGGCATACGCTCCGACAATACCCGCCTCGCCTTCGACCTGAAAGCCGGGGCAGCCGCCGGGATGCACCCCGACTTCCGCATCGCCTGCAAATCCGGCCCGGGCGTCTCCGACTGAACCCCACCTTGAAAGGCCTTTCCCCCAGCCGATGCCTGGAACAATCTTTCCATCGCCTGCGTAGGAACTAGCGGGAGAGCCGTACGGCGATTCACGCCGCACTCCGCCGCCCAGGAGAACCCCATGCGCAAGAACGTCCTTGTTGCCGGATTGTCGGCACTCCTCTGCCTTTCAACGTTGAATGGATTTGCGAAAACCCCCGCGGCCTCCAAGTCGGCCGACGGCACAATCGTCCTCGTGTTCAAGGACGGCCATCGCCAAAGCTTCAACCTGGCCGAGATCGATCGAGTTGAATTCCCCAACTCTGCCGTGGCGATGGGCGGTTCTACCGCATCCCTGTTGCCGCCCCGCTTCATTGGAAAATGGGAGGTTGGCGATGGAAATGGCTCCAACTTCTACATCACCCTGGAGACAACCGGGGACGCAAAGCGCTCCATTGGCAATGTGCGCGGGCATTGGGTATATGAAGGCGGCGAAGCACGCATCACCTGGGACGACGGCGCGCAGGACGCCATCCGCCGCTCCGGCACCGGCTATCAAAAGCGCGCTTTCAGCGAGGGAAAATCCTTCACCGATGAACCCGACAACGTCACCAACGCGCAGAACCGCACGCCGCATCCGATCTAGGCGATAGGCTTTCGTTCCACAGCATTCCGCATCCGCCCGGGTGAAGGCATGACCGCCGGCGCAACGCGCGAACCCTCTTTGCGGAGCAGTCAGGCGCGGCTCGCACGCGTTGCATCCAGCAATGCGTGCCAACCGGCTTTGCTCATCTTGAGCCTGCGCCCATTGGAGAGCAGAACCCAGCCCTCGCTGCGCCCCTCGCGCAAAATCTCACTCACGTGGTCGATGTTCACGATCGCAGAACGGTGAACCCGCACGAACTTTCGCGGATCGAGCGTCTCCGCCAGTTGCTTGATGGGCTCGCGCAGCATCAGGTTCTTCGTCCCTGCGTGCAGGCAGGAATAGTAGTCCGCCGCTTCAATCCACTCGATGTCATCGACATTCACGAAGGAATCTTTGGCGGCATTGGGAACCACCAGCCGTTTGGGATACTCCTTGCGCTCCGCGGCGCTCGACTCCAGTGCCGCCAAAACGGTCTTCAACTGTTCCTGCGTCATCAGCGCTGCCTGGGCAGCAACGCGTTCTTTCACGCGCACCAGCGTGGCCTTCAGGCGTGCAGGCTCAATGGGCTTGGTCAGATAATCAAGCGCGTGCGCTTCAAACGCTCGCAACGCATAGTGATTGTGGGCGGTGACAAAGACAGTCACGGGCATACGGGACGCACCGATCTGCTCCACCACATCAAACCCGTTGTGACCCGGCATCTCGATATCGAGAAAAAGCACGTCGTGCCGTACCTGCTTGAGCGCCGCGATCACTTCCCTGCCGTTGCGGCATTCCCCGGCGATCTCGATTTCCTTATCGTCGGCCAGCAGCAGGCGCAACCGTTCTCGCGCCAGCGGTTCGTCGTCGGCGATCAGGGCGGTCAGCTTCATTCAGCCCCGCTCATACGGTATGGCGATCGCAACCTCATAGCCCCGCTCCAGCGGTTGCGTCTTCATCGTGTATTCGTTCTGATAAAAGTGGGCGAGCCTTTCGCGCGTATTCTTCAAGCCAATGCCGTTGCCCGGCTTCGCCTGCCCGTTGCGACCCGATCCGCTGTCGCGTACTTCAAGCCGCAGAAGGCCACCGTCGCGCCGTGCCGATGCTTCCACAAGCCCGTCGCTCTCGCAGTGCGCAATGCCGTGGCGAATCGCGTTCTCCACAATCGGCTGCAGCAGAAAACACGGCACCAGGCTGTCCAGCGCACCGGGCTCGACCTTGATCT
>Ga0210390_10004718_pt1 | contig 11476 bp, 8 predicted proteins | sample IncBWH11OmetaG_FD_161050 | JGI IMG/M metagenome (GOLD analysis project Ga0210390, IMG submission 161050) | Forest soil microbial communities from Barre Woods Harvard Forest LTER site, Petersham, Massachusetts, United States - Inc-BW-H-11-O ... | reverse complement strand
TGGTGGGTCATTACGCTATCTTTTGGAAAAAATAGGACCAGAGCTACGTCAATATATTGTTGCAAACAACAGAGAAGAATTACCGTTCAAAAGAAGTGAACGCTCTTGGATATATGCTTCTGCAAAGAAGCAAAATAATTATTCAGGCTTTGGTACCGATCAGGACATTTTCAGTGCTGGTCATATCTTCATCAATCCCAGGATGTTTAATTATGTCCCTCCTAAAGACCATCCAAATGCAAAGGATATGACCTTTGTACCTTGTGCTAAAGTGATGGGCCTTTACAATAAAAGAAGAAGACCTTACCGGCCCTATTCGGCTGTAAATATTTCAGCCATGAGTTTTGGATCGCTCTCTGCAAGGGCCGTAGATTCGCTAAACCAAGGTGCGGCAAAAGCAGGTTGTTACCACAATACAGGAGAAGGGGGATTATCTCCTTATCATCAAAACGGAGCGGATGTTATTTTTCATTTCGGGACTGGTTATTTTGGTGTCAGAGACGAAAAAGGATTTTCAATGGATAAGCTTGCGAAATTAGTGAACGACAATCCTTTTGTAAGAGCTATTGAAGTAAAGCTGTCACAAGGTGCAAAGCCCGGAAAGGGCGGGGTATTGCCTGCTGCTAAAATAACAAAGGAAATAGCAGAAATCAGGCATATTCCAATGGGGAAAGATGCCTTGTCTCCTACCTTTCATTCTGAGTTTAGCAATGTATCGGAGATGATCGAGTTTCTTGAAAAAATAGCCGAACGTACCGGATTGCCCGTTGGTTTTAAGTCGGCCGTGGGCAAATTAGAAATGTGGGAAGAGTTGGCTGATTTGATGGTAAAAACAGGGAAAGGTCCGGACTTTATTACGATAGATGGTGGTGAAGGCGGAACAGGTGCTGCACCGCCTGCCTTTGCAGATCATGTATCTGTACCTTTCGTATATGCTTTTAGCAACGTGTATAAAGTATTTGCCAGTCGTGGACTTACCGATAGAATTGTATTTATAGCGTCGGGAAAATTAGGTTTCCCAGCCAAATCCGTTATGGCTTTTGCTATGGGAGCAGATCTGATTAACGTAGCCCGAGAAGCAATGATGTCCATTGGCTGTATACAGGCTCAGGTATGTCACACAAACCGCTGTCCTGCAGGAATAGCCACACAAAACAAATGGCTTCAGGCGGGCGTAGACGTTCCTTTGAAATCAGACCGATTTTACAATTACATGAAAAATCTTCGCAAAGAAATATTGGAGATTACCCACGCCTGCGGATATGAACATCCCTGCCAAATGACAATGAACGATGTGGATGTGAGCATGGGTGATAATAACCTAACACAATCGATTAAAAACACGTATGGCTACGATAAAATTCCGGTAAAATTTGAGGGTGTGCAAACAATTAAAAATTGTCTGTATACGGGAGGTCTTGCAAATAAGGAAACAGCAACCCACTGAAAATAAAACCTGCCAAAACAAAAAAAGTCTGAGAAATACCCTCAGACTTTTTTTGTTTTATATAAGATCAGATGTCACAATTATTTTGTCTTCACAAATTCTTTTCTCTTTAAAATCGTTTCTATAAATTTCACTTCATAATCCGAATTGAAAATTTTAAACGGAAGGTAAATGATCTGAGCCTTATTGACCATAAAAAGAAAATGATCTTTGTTGACATAGGCTTCTTTAATCATATCCCAAGCAATAGGACTGCCTCTGCGTGGATCAACTTTAATCATCACCTGGCGAGAATCAATTTCATAGGAAAGCTTATCAAACATAATCTGGTTTTGTGGAAGTTGTGTAACCCCTACAAATTGTATAGCCCAAAATAGTATATACAAAACGATCACCAAAATAGCCGTGATAATAAAATACCATTTATACGCTGGCAGCGCGAAGGCAATCGCTCCGAATAAAATGGGGCCTGCTGCATACCACCATTGTTTTTTGAGAATAGCCATGAGTGCTATTTGTATATAGGTCTTTTTAGGTAATTGATATTTTTTTGTTTTGACGATCATTTTTGTATTCGTTTAATTATTTTTTAAAAAGTTAAAATGCTTTCATACTAATGTCCATGCTCTTTACAGAGTGAGTCAGCGCACCCACCGAAATATAATCTACTCCAGTCTCTGCAATTTCAAGAATGGTCAAGGCCGTGATTCCACCAGAAGCTTCGGTTTCGTATTGCCCATTAATCATTTCTACTGCTTCTTTCATAGCAGATAATTTCATATTATCCAGCATAATACGATGCATACCGCCCGTTTCAAGTGCTTCTTTTACTTCACTCAGGTTTCGTGTTTCAATTTCTATCCGTAAATTCTTCCCCGTCCTTAGCAGATATTCTTTTGATGCTTCTATCGCTTTACGAACACCTCCTGCATAGTCAACATGATTGTCCTTAAGTAGAATCATGTCATACAAGCCAAAACGATGATTTTCGCCACCTCCAATTTTCACTGCCCATTTTTCCGGAAGACGAAAGTTGGGGGTAGTTTTACGTGTATCCAACAGCTTCGCTTTTGTATGAGCGATTCGTTTTGTCAACTCCTGAGTAAGGGTGGCTATACCACTCATGCGTTGCATACAATTAAGTACCAGCCTTTCAGCTTTTAGAATTGCGTGCACATTGCCATAAAGATGGAATCCTATATCACCCGTCTTTACCGCACTTCCATCTTTTAAAAATACTTCTATTTTCAAGGTGGGATCAACACGTTCGACAATCTTCTCTGCCAACATCATTCCGGCCAAAATTCCTTCTCCCTTAATGATTAAGCGAGCCTTACTTTCTGCGCCCTTAGGAATAGAAGAAAGAGAAGAATGATCTCCGTCTCCAACATCTTCCACAAGAGCTGAGTCAATAAACTGATTGATCGACTTTTCAGATAAGTAATCCAAGGAGTATGTTAAATTAAATCAACCGCAAAATTAACCCACTTCGTTGCAAAAAAAAACATTTGTTTTAAAATGACAGGTTTATTTTTACAATCAAGAAAGGATTTAATTTTACACCGAAAAAGAACCTAAAAATTTACAAGATCAAAAAAATTAACCGTGAGGAGGATATTCTTATTCAATACTAAAATCAATGTTGTCAATAAGGTAATTGCCTTTAAATTGCTTTACTACGATATAAACCCGATAAGTACCTTTTCCACAAGTATATTTTCCTATCATATAATTTAACCCTTCCTTAGAAGAACCCTGATGAATTTTTTGAAAATCTATCGGGGGGTTTTCTTTAAAAAAATCTCTTAGGACAAATTCTGCAGGCGATTTGCTGTAATTCCCTTTTTCTCCATCTACACTTATTTCTACAATATCGTTGAAATAGCGCGCAATTTCTTTGGCATTCCCCAGCTTAAACTGTGCTTTTACTGTGGTCATAACATCTTCCTGAGCCAATAGCAAATGACTAATCAGTAATAACTTAAAAACTAAAAGTGTTACTTTTTTCATCTAAATCCTTAACGCTGTTCAAATTTATACAATATTGCGCTAAAATTATGCCAAGATAGGAACAAAATAGGCCGAATCAAGAAAAGCAGAAGCGGAGGAGTTGACCTAACTATAACGTTATCAGGAATCTCAAGGAATACAAATAGTTTTTATATCTATTTTTTTACTTTACAAAAAATAGATAGCTTTGCAAACCAAAATGTTATGGGACATAACACGCTACTAAATAATATTGCTAAAGGAGTCTTTCTGCCACTGTTGGTAGCAGCTATCCTTATGTCTTCGACCGGAATTTATCAAACTTCAAAAACGAAGGGAAAATCCGTTTCTGCAAGCAGCACAAATGAAGAAAAGAGCAAAAAGAAAGAAGAAAAAATAACCGTCGCCCCTGAAATAGTAGCAGTCGTGGTTTCTATTTTGAGCTTAGGCTTCGTAAAAGACTTTCTTCTACTCGCTTTCGATTTTTCATGGACAAGCCATACTCCTTTTTTCTTTTCTGATAAAAGGATTGTTATTGCTGAAAAATATTTTGACACGCTTTTTACACATATTATTTCCCGAAACGCCCCATAATACTTATTTAACATCGATGCTTTCTCATTATACGACCTAAGCATAGATGGTGTGTTGACTTTAATTCTTATAAATACAAAATCAATTTTACATTTACTTTAATATTATTTAATTATGAAAAACAGAGGTGTCATCATTGTGCTGACCGTAGTAGTTTCCTTGCTATGTTTGTACTTGATCAATTTTACATTTGTAGCTAGAAATATAGAAAAAACAGCCGAAGAACGATCCAAGGACATCAACGGGAAAGTGGATTTCAGTAAAAAACAAAAATACCTTGATTCCATTATTGACGAACCGTCCTACAATTTTCTGGGAGCAGAATATACCTATAAACAAGTAAAAGAAACCGAACTTGCACTCGGCTTGGACTTACAGGGGGGGATGCACGTAACGTTAGAGGTTTCTCCGGTAGAGATTCTAAAAGCTTTGGCAGGGAATAACCAAAAAGACCCCGCTTTTGTAGCTGCTCTAAACGATGCACGCAGTCAGCAAGTAAACAGTCAAGACGCATTTACAGCACTTTTTTTCAAGGCTTTTAAAAAGAGAGAAGGGAACGGTAAACTGGCAAGAATATATGCCAACTCGCTTAATAAATCAAAAGGAATTCTTTTCAACTCTACCGATGAGCAAGTGCAAAAAATGGTGAATCAAGAAGTAGAAGATGCTATTGATCGCTCGTTTGAAATCATTCGTACTCGTATTGACAAATTTGGTGCAGTACAACCGAACATCCAAAAAATTCCTGGTACAGGGAGAATTTTAGTAGAATTACCTGGGGTAGAAAATCCTCAAAGGGTGAGAAATCTCCTTCAAGGAACCGCATTGTTAGAATTTATTGAAGTATATACCATTCAGGATATATACTCCAATTTGATGGCGGCGAATAATTACCTTATTAGTTTGAAGAAAGCAGGGAAAGATTCCACAACAACGGGAAATAAATCTGATGATTTAAGCATGAATGGTCTTTTGGCGGACACCACCGTTGTAGACACTACAGCTCTTGCTTCTGACACAAAAACAGTAAAAAAAGATTCTACGGCTGCGGATACTACAAAAAAAGAAGAAGTATCCGAATTGTTTAGTTTGAACAAAAACGGTTACGGACTTAGCTATTCTGCCAAAGACACAGGAAAAATAAACAGAATACTGGCCATGCCTAAAATTCAGGCATTGTTCCCCTCTACACTTACTTTTTACTGGGAGAAAAAAGGGCAAAAAACAAAAGATGGGAAAGATGTATTGTTAGAATTGCTGCCATGTAAAAAAAGCAAACTTAGCAAAGCCCCTCTTACTGGAGAAGTAATTACTGATGCAAGATGGAGTGTGGCACAAGACGGCAAAGGTTTTGAGATTTCAATGAATATGAATTCTTATGGGGCAAAACAATGGAAAAAAATGACTGCCGAAGCATCCAAAGAGGCTACCAATAAAAAAAGAATTGCCATTATTTTGGATGACTTCTGTTATTCGGCTCCCACTGTTCAGGGAGAAATCCCCAATGGTAGTTCTTCCATTTCGGGAAACTTCACAATGGAAGAGGCAAAAGATCTTGCCAATATCCTTAAGGCAGGAAAACTACCTGCTCCTGTAAGAATCGTAGAAGAGGTAATTGTAGGACCAACCTTGGGTAAAGAATCCATTTCGGCAGGTCTTTATTCGATGCTTGCTGGTATTGGCCTTGTTATCATCTTTATGATTTTGTACTACCATAAAGGAGGCTTTGTAGCCGATGTTGCTTTGTTATTCAATATTCTTTTTACCATGGGTGTACTTGCCTCTTTTGGATCGGTGCTCACCTTGCCGGGTATAGCGGGTATTGTGCTTACCATTGGTATGGCTGTGGACGCAAATGTGTTAATTTTTGAACGTATCAAGGAAGAATTACAAGCAGGGAAAAGCATACGTACTGCTATTGACCTAGGGTACGACAAAGCGTTTAGCTCAATTTTCGACTCCAACGTTACCACCTTGCTTACAGGTGTTATCCTTTTCTTCCTTGGATCTGGCCCTATTAAAGGATTTGCACTTACGTTAATGATTGGTATTGCTTGCTCTTTCTTTACGGCTGTATTCATTAGTAAGGTATTGGTGCTTTGGATGGTGAAGGACAAAGACGATCAGTCGGTTAAATTTACGACGATCATTTCCAGGAATCTCTTTCAGAATTTAAATTTCAACATCATAAGCAAAAGAAAAACAGCCTATATTTTCTCCATTACTTTGATTGTTATTGGAATTATTACCATCATCATGCAAGGTGGTTTAAATTTCGGTGTTGACTTCAAAGGTGGACGTTCTTATGTGATTGAATTCAGCGAACCTGTTACTGCTGCTGATATCAAAAAACAATTGACAGATGATTTTAAAGGAGTAGGAACGGAAGTTAAAACGTTTGGCAGCGACACCAAGATCAAAGTAACCACCAGTTATCTTATCGATGATGAATCTGCAGAAGGAGACAAAAAAGTGGAAGATGCTTTGATAAAAGGATTGACAGACTACAAAGGAAATAAATTCACTATTTTATATTCCAATAAAGTAGGCGCTACTATTGCGGATGATATCAAAACATCTTCCGTTTGGTCGCTTGGTCTTTCCCTGGTAGGTATCTTTATTTATGTATTAATACGTTTCAGAAAATGGCAGTTTTCACTGGGAGGTATTACTGCCCTTTTCCATGATGTTACCATGGCCATTGTCATGTTTGCTCTTATGCGACTGTTTGGTGTTTCGTATGAAGTGGATCAAGTGTTTGTAGCAGCAATTCTTACCATCGTTGGTTTCTCAATTAACGATACCGTAATTGTATTTGATCGTGTTAGAGAGGTTTTCAATTTAGAAAAGAAAGACCTGAAAGACTTCAGTAAAGAGGAGTTGGGTAATTTAATCAACAAAGCAATCAATTATACGTTAAGCCGTACCATCATGACCACCTTTACAGTATTGATGGTGGTCATTATATTATTTGTATTTGGAGGTGAAACATTGCGAGGATTCTCCTTTGCCTTGTTAACAGGTGTTATCTTTGGTTCATACTCCACTATATTCATAGCCGTTCCAATGGTATTGGATTTATGGACAAATAAAAAAGGGACATCGTCAAAGTCTTCCGATCACAAGTCGGTAAAATCTGCCGCTGCCTTAGCAAAAAAATAATTGTTTATTAACGGTCATTGATTTTCTTTCGTAAAGAAATCAATGACCGTTGTTTTATAATTCCAGCTTTTAGTTTTCAATAAAATATCCTACATTCAGAGATGTTATTTTAAAAAATCGAAAATGAAGATTTTGTTTGTTGTTTGGTTTTCTCTGTTTTCTTTCGCTGGTTATTCTCAAAGAAAAATACATTCTGTAAGTCAAATGGATTTGATTTTTTCATTTGCTCACTTAAATTCCACCTCTACTTCAACAAGCCCTGTACTTCGGTTTTCGGGGTTTTTTAACCAGGAATTGCAGTTTCATTACGACTTTACTAAAGTTTTCGGATTATACTCCGGCCTTGGCTTGAAAAACATTGGAATGATCAACCATTTTGAAGACAAAGGAATCAATCTAAAACAACGAGCCTATGCCTTAAGTGCCCCTTTAGCACTTAAAATTGGAAGTATGAAAGCAGAAAACTACATCGCATTTGGAGCAGAACTTAATGTGATGACTCAATACAAACAAAAATTTCTTTACAATAACACCAAAGTAAAGTCCAGCGAATGGTTTTCTGATAAGGTGAACCTGATTAATCCAGCTATTTTCTTTCAGCTAAAATTCCTCAGGTCGCAGGTAATTACTGTTAAGTATTTTTTAAAAGATTTTTTAAGATATCAGCAAGGAGGATTGATACTTCCCGATGGAACTCCATTAACCAATTATGGACAATCCAGCAACTTATTTTATATTTCCTGGGGATCCAGTATATCCTTTAGAGACCCTTCTTCCAAGCCTAAAAAACAATCCCCGACTATTAAAACTGCCCTATTGGAAGAATAAATTCTTTTGTATTAACAGCAAGCATAATTTTGCCCTTTTTATTATTTAGTAATTAGATTTTAAACGCTTATCTTCATAAGATTAAATCACAAATTTGGTATTGTTGAAAATTTAGAATTTCTTATTACTATGGCCATCGATATACGAAGAGAAGATGCATTAAATTATCACAGTCAGGGACAACCGGGCAAAATAGAAGTGGTGCCTACCAAAATGCTAAGCTCTCAACTTGATCTTGCACTTGCCTATTCACCAGGTGTTGCCGAACCTTGCAAAGAGATAGAGAAAAACAAAGAAGAAGTATACAAATATACAGCAAAGGGAAACTTAGTTGCTGTTATCACAAATGGCACAGCTGTACTTGGTCTTGGCAACATTGGACCAGAAGCCTCGAAACCTGTTATGGAAGGAAAAGGTGTGTTGTTTAAAAAATTTGCCGGAATTGATGTGTTTGACATTGAGATTGATTGTCAGGATCCGGATCAGTTTATAAAAATCGTAAAATCCTTGGAACCTACCTTTGGTGGTGTAAATCTTGAAGATATTAAAGCCCCTGAATGTTTCAAAATAGAACAGGAATTGCGTAAGCAAATGAATATTCCGGTCATGCACGATGACCAACACGGCACCGCAATCATTTCCGGAGCTGCCTTGCTCAATGCATTGGAACTTGCCGGGAAAAAAATTAGTGAGGTACGTTTTGTGATCAGCGGTGCCGGTGCTGCAGCCATTTCATGTACCCGAATGTATTCACTTTTAGGAGCTAAGAAAGAGAACATCGTAATGCTCGATAAAGATGGTCCACTAAATAGAAACCGAACGGATTTGGATCCAGTGCAAATGGAGTTTGCAACTGATCGTACTATCAAAAATCTCGCGGAAGCATTTGTCGGAGCAGATGTATTTATAGGGTTGTCTGCTGGAAATATTGTATCGCAGGATATGATAAAAAGCATGAATCCCAATCCAATCGTTTTTGCATTAGCCAATCCCAATCCTGAGATTGCGTATGAACTTGCAGTGGAAGCACGGCCCGATATATTTATGGCAACAGGACGTTCCGATCATCCCAATCAGGTAAACAATGTATTAGGATTCCCTTATATATTCCGAGGAGCGCTTGACGTAAGAGCGACGGAAATAAATGAAACCATGAAACTTGCCGCCGTCAAAGCACTGGCAGAACTTACGAAAGAACCCGTTCCCGATATCGTCAACAAGGCTTACGGAGACGATACTATTTCTTTTGGAAGAGACTATCTCATTCCAAAACCACTTGATCCAAGATTAATTACAACCCTTTCTCCAGCTATAGCGAAAGCAGCAATGGATTCCGGAGTTGCAAAAATTCAAATTACAGACTGGGATGCTTATACATTACAACTTCAACAAAGATTAGGCATTGATCAACGATTGATGTCAAGAATAATCGCCCGTGCCAAACAAAACCCTAAACGAGTAGTTTTTGCAGAAGCAGAACATTATAAAATCCTGAAAGCTGCACAGATATTGGTAGACGAGGGTATTGCCATGCCGATACTTTTAGGGAATAAAGAAAACATACAAGCCATTATCAAAGAAAATGGCTTACACGATTTGGATCAGGTGGAAATTATTGAACCTTATCTTGCCAGAGAAAAAAGGATTGAATATGGAGAGCTTCTCTATAAAAAACGCCATCGTAAAGGTCTTGAAAAAGAAGAAGGACGTAAATTAATGCGCGACCGGAATTATTTTGGAGCTATGATGGTAGAAACCGGCGAAGCCGACGCTTTGATTTCAGGATTGACTACTGATTATGCCACTACGATTCGACCTGCATTGCAAGTGATAGGAGTAGAAGAAGGTGTTAACAGAGTAGCCGGTATGTATATTTTGATTAGTAAAAAAGGAACTTACTTTTTCTCCGATACTACGGTAAATGTAAACCCCAATGCAGAAGAGTTAGTAGAAATTATTGGTCTTACTTCCAAGATGGTTCGTTTCTTTGACACAGAGCCCCGGGTAGCATTAATGTCGTATTCTAATTTTGGTTCGAGCAAAGGAGAGGTTCCAGACAAAATGGCTTTGGTCCGAAAACTTGCCAAAAAGAAATATCCCGATCTAAAAATAGAAGGAGAAATGCAAGCCAATATTGCCGTTAACAAAGAATTGCAAAAAGAAAATTATCCTTTCAGTGAATTAGGAGATGAAGGTGCTAATACGTTAATCTTCCCAGGCCTGGCTTCAGGAAATATTTCATACAAGCTGTTGCAGGAAGTTGGAAACAATGAAGCAATCGGACCTATTCTGATGGGCATGCGGAAACCTGTACACGTGCTCCAGATGGGAAGCTCTGTCCGGGAAATTGTTAACATGGTAGCAATTGCAGTGGTGGAAGCTCAATTGATGGGACCTAAGAATTAATTACGTAAACCAATACAATAAGACTATGAACTCAATTCTAAATCAAAACATCTTTTTTGTAAAAGAGAATATTGGAATGTTTAAAGCCTCTAATAGTTATGATATTTTAAATCCTGAAACGAAAGAATTATTGATGACTTGCCGTGAGGAAAATCTCGGCATTTTTACCAAAATATTCAGGTTTACCGATTATAAAAGAATGACACCCTTTGATATTGAAGTAAAGACAGCTTCAGGAGCAAGTGTCGTTAGAGTAAAAAGAGGTATTTCTATCTTTGTTTCTACGGTAGAGGTTTTTGATGAAAACAATTTCCTGATAGGAAAATTTAAACAAAAATTCTTTTCTATCGGAGGGAAATTTGACGTACTGGACGCCAATGAAAATGTACTTTGTACGCTAAAAGGCAAATGGACTAGCTGGGATTTTAAATTTTCAAACGACACTACAGAATACGCAACCGTTACTAAGAAATGGGCAGGGCTTGGAAAGGAGCTGTTTACAACGGCCGACAATTACATTTTGACCATCAACGAAAATACTCCTAAGGACAATTCCATTCGTCTGCTTATTCTGGCAGCAGTCATGTGTATTGATATGGTTTTAAAAGAATAACATTTTGGTTAAAGCAAGAAGAGTTCTCTGTTTTTCAGAGAACTCTTCTTGTCATTTTATCTTGTATTTTTTAGAATGCTTTATTTTACTAATTCTGTCTGGAATAAACCTTCGTTCAATACATTAAGGGCTGCATTTTTGTGTTCTCCGTTTATTAAAACAGAAATATTATGATTGCTTCCACCATACGAAATCATTCGTAAGGGAACAGTTGCCAATGATTCAAATATTTTGGCTGAAATTCCTGTTTTATCTTGTCCGAAACTACCCACTATACAAACGATCGTTTGATTTTTATCTATTTCCACCAAAGAGAATTCTCTTAATTCTGATAGAATTTTATCGAGATTTCGGTTGTCGTCTATGGTAAGCGACAAGGCTACTTCGGACGTAGTAATCATGTCGACAGGTGTTTTGTATTTCTCAAAAACATCAAA
>Ga0210390_10004712_pt1 | contig 11487 bp, 12 predicted proteins | sample IncBWH11OmetaG_FD_161050 | JGI IMG/M metagenome (GOLD analysis project Ga0210390, IMG submission 161050) | Forest soil microbial communities from Barre Woods Harvard Forest LTER site, Petersham, Massachusetts, United States - Inc-BW-H-11-O ... | reverse complement strand
GCAGCATCGCTGGAAAGGCTGATCGAGGAGCAGAAACAAAAACAACGGCTGGAAAACGAGTTGGCGATCGCCCAGGAAGTCCAGGAGCAATTGTTTCCGCAGGAGAATGTTCAACTCGCGTCGCTCGAAGTGCACGGGTTTTTTCGTCCGGCGCGAACCGTCAGCGGCGACTACTATGATTTTCTCACCCTGGATTCCGATCGTTTAGTTCTCGCCGTGGGCGACATCAGCGGCAAAGGAATCTCGGCTGCGCTGCTGATGGCCACGATTCACTCGGCCGTGCGCGCATATAGCCTGCAGGATATCCCTGTCTTACGGGAGCCCGCAGCCGTCGGCGCGGCGCTCGGTTCCGAGGTTATGCGCGCTTCGGCATTGCACGGCCTCGACGTCTCTCCCGGCGCTTTGCTGGCGCTGCTCAATCACCAGCTCTACGAGAGCACGCCGCCAGAGAAGTATGCGACCTTGTTTCTCGGAATCTACAACGGCACCGAACGCAAGCTCACCTACAGCAATGGAGGGCATCTGCCGCCCATTATCATGAGCGAAGACGGTTCCATCCGGCGGTTAGAGTGCGGTGGAACGGTGGTGGGCCTCTTTGATCAAAGAAGCTATGAAGAAGACTCGGTCGAACTCTGCCGTGGCGAGATTTTTCTGGCGTACACTGACGGCGTCACCGAACCAGAGAATGATTTCGGTGAATTCGGCGAGCAGCGGCTGATCGACTTGTTGCGCGAGAATCGTAACTTGCCATTGCCCCGCATCAGCGAACTTGTGACTGCGGCGGTCGATGACTGGATCGGGGCCAACGAACAGCCTGACGACGTAACCCTGGTCCTGGCGCGGGCAAGATGATTGTTACCCCGCACGAGCGCTTACACGGTCTTTTTTTTAGCGATGGGCAAAACTGTAAGCCACCCCATATGCGGAATCGCCGCTGGCGTAGATCGGAAAAGCGCGCTCCAGCTTGTGGTGGCCGGTTCGATGCAGAAGATAGCTGACCGCAATCACCCCGGCCATTCTTCCCCCGAAGAAGACCAGTTGGCCAGGCGTACCGCTCTCGCAGAGCGCTTTTGCCATAGGATCCAATTCTCTTCCGCCATCACTCAAGTTGTGGTGAGTGATACCAAAATCCAAACCTTCCAGAACGGCATGGCTGGCAAAAAGCGTTTTGTTGGCGGCATCCCAGAAACTGTGCTTCGTGGCGACTTCAGATAAATCTTGCGCGCGGCCTGTCCCGCAGAGAAAAAGCATTACGAATACAAGATGAAATCTCCCGCGCCATCCCATGGACCCAACCTAAGGCTCGACAGACGGGCCGGCCAGATCACGTAGGTATGCGCGAACATTTTCTCGGCCGGAATCGGGAAGGCATGCAAATGGTTCTCGTTCTGAAGTGGGTAGACTGGCGACATTCATAACGATATTGACGTTCATCCTGCGTTCCACGATAATCGAGGCCATTCGCTGCACCCCTTCCCTCGCAGCGATGGCTAGATCCCTGTCGCAACTTGTTTGAGTCGTTGGAGGACGTGATGCTCCTTGCAGTCGCGAATCGCAATGCAGCTCTTTGCCGCTCCGTTTTCTGTCTCTCAACTGTCTGTGCGGTTGTATTGCTCCTGTGCGCAACGCTGCTGGCGCAGGTCCAGTCCGCCGATCTCGTGCGTTTACCCGTTGATCCCGGGAGTCGCGTTTTGCTGAAAGGCCATCACCCGCTATGGGCGAATTCAAAGAATGACGCCGGCGCGGTTCCTGCCGATCTGCCGATTGAACATGTAACCATTATCTTGAATCGCGTGCCGCAGCGGCAGCAAGCCTTCGAGCAATTCCTTCGCGACCAACAGAACCCCGCGTCTTCTGACTACCACCACTGGCTCACGCCCGCGCAAATAGGCCAACGCTTCGGCGTATCCTCGCACGACATTGCGGCGGTTACCGGCTGGCTGAAGTCACAAGGACTGCAGGTCGAGTCCGTATCTAATAGCCGGCAAAGAATCACGTTCAGCGGTCCGGCGTCGGCGATCGCCACCGCCTTCGCAACAGAAATGCATTACTTCACGGTCACTGGGGAAAAGCGCATTTCCGTCAACTCCGAGCCGCAAATCCCGTCCGCATTAGCTGGCGTCATCAACTCCATCAGCGGCCTGTACACGGTCAATGTCCATCCCCAACATAAAAGCGAGGGTGTGCAGCAACGCCCGAACAATGCGGCCTCCAACTTCGGAGGCAGCCAACCCGAGGGCTCAGGGTACGTTTGTAACGGCGTCCCATGCAATATCGTCTTCCCCGCCGACTTCGCATTGATCTACAACCTTAACGGGGTCACAGGGGGAATCAACGGCGCGCACCAAACTATCGCCATCATCGGACGATCTGGCGTATGTCCCTTCGACATCATTAACTTCGCCAGTGCCGCAGCCATTACGGCCAATATTCCCGCGACCATCACTCCGGGAACGCCCCCGCCCCCGCCGGTCTGCAGCGGGACTGCTTCTGAGGATCAGTTTGAAGCAACCCTCGATGTCACCCGTTCGGGCAGCATTGCGCAAGGCGCGCTTCTCGATCTTGTAATCAGCGCCAACACGGCCACCATGGACGGCACCCAAATCGCCACTGAGTACGTTGTAGACAATCCCTTGCCGGGTGACCCCCACATCATGAGCATTAGCTTCGGATCGTGCGAGGCGGAGTCAGGTCAGGCTGGGGTACAGTTTTGGAATAATCTCTTCACGGAGGCTGCGGGGTTGGGGATGTCGGTTTTCGTCTCATCCGGCGATACCGGCGCAGCGGGGTCGGGCTCCCAGGCCGGTTGTGAAGCCGCCTTCGGGCCCCCGCAACCCAAGCAGGTCCTGAGCCCTAATTCCATCTGTTCCTCTGGCTTCGCAACCTGCGTGGGAGGAACGGAATTTGCCGATTTCGCGAATCCAAGCCAATACTGGAGCCCGACCAACGGCACTGGTAACGAGTCCGCTCTAAGCTACATCCCAGAGGGCGCGTGGAACGAGCCCATGAATGGCTCAGCCTTCCAGGTCGCAGGCACCGGAGGTGGCGTTAGCGCCTTCGTCGCCACTCCGAGCTGGCAGGTGGGCACTGGTGTTCCTCCTGCGCGCGCCGGACGCTACACCCCGGATATGGCATTCACGGCTTCCGCCCATGACGGCTACTTCATCTGCATCGCCGCCAATAATCTGTGCTCCGCGAGCGCGAATCTCTCACTAGCCGCGGGCACATCGGCAGCCGCGCCTGATATGGCGGGCATCACCGCTCTTCTCAATCAGAAACAGGGCTCAGCGCAAGGCTTGCTCAATCCCAACCTCTACGCGCTCGCAGGGACTCCCGCGAATGGCGTCTTTCACGACGTCACCGTAGCCACCAGCGCCGTCACCAATTGCGTCGTCACCACGCCAAGTATGTGCAACAACAGCACAGCGGGCCCTACCACGCTTACCGGCGGCCTCAGCGGCTACCTGGTCACTAACGGCTTTGATGAGGCCACTGGCCTCGGCTCCATCAATGTCGCAAACCTGCTCACCAATTGGAACTCGGCTGTGGCCACCACCACGACGCCGAACATCTCACCTGTATCGCCGGTAAACGCAGGAACCAGCGTAACTCTTTCTGCCACGGTCAGTCCGGCCTCTGCCACCGGGACAGTCACGTTCTACAACGGCAGCGCTGCGTTGAACAGCACCCCAGCGGCGGTCACCAATGGAACTGCCACCTTCACCACTAGCACGCTGCCGGGAGGGTCCTACTCCGTCACCGCAGCCTTCACACCCGCCACTGGCACGAACTTCGGAGGATCGGTTTCTTCCGCCGTCCCATACAACATCCAGGATTTCAAGATTGTCGCCAATCCCGCGACGGTTACCGTGACTGCGCCCGGGCACAGCGGGACGACAACGCTGACCATCGCGCCGCTTGGCGGCTTCAACCAGACAATCAGCTACAGTTGCGGCGGGCTGCCTTCGGAAGCGACCTGCACCTTCGCTGCTGCCTCGGCCACGAGCGAGACCGTCACCATCGCAACCACCCCTGCTTCCGCACGATTGGATAAAGCTCCCTTCGGGCACAGGCGCGTGATCTTCTATGCCTTGTTGCTTCCGGGCTTTTGGGGGTTCGTCCTATTGACGGGAAACCGCAAGCGGACGTGGCGTGGCGTGCATCTGTTGAGCCTCATCGCTGTGCTGGCGCTCTCGGTTCTCTGGATGCCAGCCTGCGGCGGTGGCGGCAGCAGCACCACGCCACCGAGCAATCCAGGAACTCCGACGGGCACCAGCAGTGTGGTCGTCACCGCCACATCGGGAGGCACTGCGGCTCTTTCGCATCAAATAACAGTCACGCTGACGGTGCAATAGGAGAGCGGCTAGATTATAGTCAGCGACTGGGTGCTCTTCGAAAGTGTCGACCGAACTCGTCACGCTGCAGCATTTCCGCGATGTTCCCGAGGCGTTGCTGGCTAAGGGAAAACTGGAGTCGGCCGGAATCGCCTGCGCCCTGGCCGACGGCAACCTGGTGCGCATGGACTGGTTGCTCTCGAACGCCATCGGCGGCATTCGCCTGCAGGTGCATGAACAAGATGTCGAGTCGGCTCGAGCGATTCTGGATGAGCCCATTCCGCCGGAGTTCAGCGAAGACGAAGTTGGCGAGTCCTACGCGCAGCCGCGCTGTCCGCGGTGTTATTCGCTCGATATCGGATTTGAAAAGATCAATCGCTTCTGGACTTACGGTCTGTGGCTGCTTTTGTCGTTCCCGATCGTGATCCGGAAGAATAACTGGAAGTGCTACACCTGCGGCGCGGAGTGGGTGGAGGAGTAAATCGAATCGCGGCGTGAACTTCTCTCGCTGGCAGGCCTCTATCGACCTACGCCTATGGTTTCCGGCACGTCGATCATCTGGCAAGCTTTCTCGATATCCAGCACATGCATGAGCCGGCCGTTTAGTTTGTGCACCCCCAGGATCATCGCGCGCACCGTGCCCCGAAGCGTTTCCGGGGGTGGCTCGAAGGTAGTTTCTTCGACCTCGACCACATCCCCGATTTCGTCTACCAGTAGGCTGACGGCGCCATCTTCAGAACGCACAACTACATTCATGGCAAGCGTGCCCGCCGGCCGCGGCTCGAGTTCAAGGCGTTTTCGCAGATCGACAGCGGTGACGATCTGGCCGCGCAGATTAATCAGGCCGCTGACCACGGCCGGAGCCAGCGGTACCCGGGTCATATCGAGAGAGCGTATAACCTCCTGAACCCCTTTCAATTTGACGCCGAACAGTAGTTTGTCCAGATAAAAGGTGCAAAACTGTGAAGTTTGATCCATAGCTTAATTCGCAACCTCCGCTGATCTCGTGGCAACGCCAGGAAGCGAAGCGCTCACATTTGCGCTGCGCAGAATGGCGGGAATATCGAGCATCTCCGTGACCCGCTCACCAATCACCACGGAATAGAGAACGGCAGCCCGGGTCGCCGAGGACCGTACGTCCGCCCGGTCTTCGACAATGTCGAGAATCCGTTCGACGACCAGACCAAAGCATCGCCCATCGTGATTCAGCACCAGCACCTGGATCGGTCCCGAGTCGGGGGATGGCGGAGCTTGCAAAGCTCGCAGTTTATTTCGCCGCTCTTCCAGCACCACGTTGAGCCGGACCAGGGGCAAAATCTGCCCGCGATACTGGGTCACCCACTGGCTGCCCGACATTTCGATCTGAGCCACGGGAAACTCCTCGAGCCGTGCCAGAGTGTTGAGCGGGATGGCCATGCGGGAATCGCCCGGGCCGGCGAACAGCAAGAAGGTTTGTTTTTCCTCCCGCGCCGCCGCTTCTACGGCTTTTTCGGTCAGCGCGCGATCCCGCGTCTCCGCGATCACGCTGGCGCGCTGCGCCAATCCGAGCACATCCAGAATGAGGGCCACTTTCCCGTCACCCATGATGCTCGAGCCGGCAAATGTCTTAACCGTCTTGAGTTGCTTGCGAAGCGGTTTGACCACGATTTCTTCGGTGTCGTTGATCTGATCCACCACCAGCCCGAACTGGCGCTCGTCGGCCTGCAGCACCACGATATTGACTGCACCATCCGACTCCGTGGCCGCATTCTCGTCTTCAGCCAGTTTCAATTCCTTGCTGAGGTACACCAGGGGCAGCAGGCGTCCACGCAACCGGTATACCGGCGCGCCATGAACCAACTCGATGCCCTTGCCCACTTCGTCCGCTTCCAGCCGCACCAATTCGAGCAGACTGACCTGGGGTATAGCATATCGATCGCCGCCGCAGGTCACTACCAAAGCTGGGATGATGGCGAGGGTCAACGGAATCTTTACCCGAACCGTAGTGCCCCGGCCCCGAATCGACTGCACATCGACGGTGCCGCCAATCTTTTCGACGTTGGTCTTGACCACATCCATGCCCACGCCGCGGCCGGAGACGTTGGTCACTTTTTCCGCAGTGGAGAATCCGGGAAGGAAGATTAAATTGAAAATTTCGTGCTCCGTCATGCGTGCTGCCTGCTCGGCATTGATCACGCCCCGTTCGAGCGCCTTCTTGCGGATGCGGTCGCCGTTCAATCCCGCACCGTCGTCCGTGATCTCGATGTTAACCTGCCCGCCTTCATGAAAGGCGCGCAGAATGAGGCGTCCCGCCTGGTCCTTGCCGGCCTTTAGACGGTCGTCGGGAAGTTCGATGCCATGGTCCACGGAATTGCGCACCAGATGCGTGAGCGGATCCTTAATCGCCTCGATGATGGTTTTGTCCAGCTCCGTCTCTTTGCCCTCCATCTCGATGCCCACTTCTTTGCCACAACCAAGCGCGACGTCGCGCACGGTTCGTGGGAACTGGCTCCAGATGTTTCCGATGGGCTGCATGCGGGTCTTCATGACCTCGCCTTGCAGCTCAGTGGCGATGAGATTCATGCGCTGCGAGACCGCCTGAAGACCGGTGTCTTCGACAGTATTTGAGATTTGCAGAAGCTGGTTGCGCGCCAGAACCAACTCCCCGACCAGAGTCATCAATTTATCCAGCACATTGACTCCGACGCGAATGGTCTCGGCCACAGCCTCGCGGGGCCGAGACTCCGGGGCTTGCTGGGCTCCGAGAGTGTCTTCCTGCTTAGCCATCACCGGCTCCTCCGAACGCCCCGGTACGCCTTCTGGAGCAGGACCGCTCGGTGGGGCTGGCTCAAGCTTGACAGCCTTGGGCGCTTTGGTTGCGGCAGGTTTTCCTAAAACCCTGGTAGGAGATAGAATTGCGTCTTTTGGTTCGGCGGGCGCGTTCTCGTTGCCCACGGTCGGTGAAGGAACTCCAGCGGGCGATTTCTCCGCTCCAGCCTGCTTGGCGGCGCTGGCGCCGACCTGCGCTAAGCGCGTCAGGGTTTCTCGCAGCTCCGGGTAATCGATTTCGCCATCCTGGCCGGTCGATTGAATTTCCTTGAGCATCTGGCGCACCGCATCCACCATCCCCAGCAGCGCCGTAGTGAGCTCTGGGTTGAGCGTGAGCTGCCCGTCGCGCAGCCGCGTCAGCAGGTTCTCGCCGACATGGGCGACTTTCTCCAACTTATTGAAGCCCAGAAATCCGCAGGTGCCTTTAATGGTGTGGATGGTGCGAAACACGCTGGCCAGAGCATCGCGATCGCGCGGACTTTTCTCCAGCCCCACCAGTTCGCGATCCAACCGGTCCAGGTTCTCGTGACTCTCGACCAGAAAATCTTGGACGATATCGCTGTCGCTCATCGCTGCCGTTCCTTTCCAAGCTGGAAGCTGTCTCCAGACACGTTATGGGTGCTGAGAATGTCTTCTTTGGACTTAATGAAGCGTGGCTGGCTTGAAGGCGCAAGCTCCCGCCGCAGGGAACGTGCCATTCCCTCCGCTCTAGTTCCCTATCGTCCATTTGAGGGATTTCCATTAGGACGCATTAGTCTGCCGCCGCGGCGTTGCGCCCCGCTTGCTAATCCTGCCAACTTCTGCAAAAATGACATTTTGTCTAACCCCTGCCAGAAGCACTAGGAAAGGAAGCAAAGTTCTGTGTTAATGATTCGTCTGTCGCGCACCGGTGCGCGTAAACAACCGCATTATCGCGTGGTCGTGATTGAAAAGGAGCGGGCGCGCAATGGCCGGCCGGTTGAGGTGGTGGGAACGTACAATCCCCGCACCAATCCTGCCAGCATCGAACTCAAGCGTGAGCGCATTGATTACTGGGTATCCAAGGGCGCCAAGATGTCGGACCGGGTTGGCAAGATTGTGGCTAAGCCAGCTGCGCCGAGCGCCGTTCCTGCCGCCTGATTTTGGCGCGCGTACCAGTTACGAATTTCCAGCCCACCGATAGGAACCGCAGATGAGCCAGCAGATTGGCGACGTGCGAGCTTTGGTCGAGCAGATTGCGAAGGCGCTGGTCGACGAACCCGATCAGGTTTCGGTAAACCAGGCCGAGGGCGACGTACTCGAACTCAAGGTCGCTCCCAACGATGTCGGCAAGGTCATTGGGTCGAAGGGCCGCGTGGCGCGAGCCTTGCGTGCCCTGATCGGCGCCGCCGGAATTCGATTGCACAAACGTTTTACGCTGGAGATATTGGAATAGAAGAGTCAGGAAGCTCAGGAATCTCCGGCGACTTTATCACTCTGGCCCGCGTTCGCAAAACGCAGGGACGCCGTGGCGAAGTCGCAGTCGAGATGCACAGCGATGTTCCCGACCGGTTCAAGGTTGGGCTGAGGTTGTTCGCTCTGGCGCCAGATGACAGCCGGCGCAAGCTGCAGATTGAAGAACTGTGGCCGCATAAGGGCGATTTGGTTCTGAAGTTCGCAGGCGTGGATTCGATCTCCGATGCCGAAACTTTGATCGGCTGCGAATTGCAAGTCCCCCGCAGTGAGCGAGCGCGGCTTGAAGCGGGATGGAATTACGTCAGCGACCTGCTCGGCTGCGTGGTTTTCGACGCCGAGCGCGAGATTGGCAAGATTGAAGACGTTCAGTTTGGAGCGGGCGAAGCGCCGCTGCTGATCGTCGGCGCGGGAAGCCAGCGGTACGAGATTCCCTACGCCCAAGCGTATCTGCAAAGCGTAGACCTCGAGCATAAGCAGATACAAATGCGACTGCCCGAAGGAATGCTCGAGCTGAATGCGCCCCTGACAGACGAGGAGAGGCGCCAGCAGGCTGGTTCACGCCGCAAGAAAGCGTGAACCACAGAGGACACAAAGGTACACGAAGGAGAGCAACAGCTCGGAGCTGCGAGTTTTTCGTTTGTGTTGGGTGTTCCCGCGATGAAGATCGACATTGTCACGATCTTTCCCGACTTTTTTCGCGGACCTCTGGATCACGGAATTATCCGGCGGGCTCGGGAAGCGGGCTTGGCGACAATCGAAGTCCACGATCTGCGGGCCTGTGCGCATGATCGTCACAAAACTGTGGACGACCGCCCCTTCGGCGGCGGCGAAGGCATGGTGCTGAAGCCGGAACCGATCTTTGAATGTATTGAAGAGCTGAACGTCGCGCCCCGAGAGGGACGCGAAGTTGCGAAGCAAAGCGTGATTCTGCTTTCAGCGCAGGGCAAACGATTCGATCAGAGCGTGGCTAATGAACTCGCCGCGCTGGAACGAATCGTGCTGATCTGCGGCCGATATGAAGGCGTCGACGAGCGCGTGGGCCGGTATTTAGCGGACCGCGAGTTGTCGATTGGAGACTACGTGTTGAGCGGAGGCGAACTGGGCGCGGCGGTGATCGTGGATTGCGTCACGCGCCTGATTCCGGGAGCGGTTGGCAACCAGGCCTCCACGCAGCAGGAGTCGTTTACCAACTTTCCGGAGGCGCACGTTGGGAATGGTCCGAGTTCGACGTGCACCTCCGGCGGATTGCTGGATTACCCGCACTACACCCGTCCCGCGGACTTCCGCGGAATGGCAGTTCCGGAAGTGCTGGCATCGGGCAATCATGAAGAAATACGACGCTGGCGCCGTCGTACGGCACTAGAGAAAACGCTGCGCAACCGGCCCGATCTGTTGGAAAAGGCCGCTCTCAGCGATGAAGACAGGAAGTTGTTAGAGTAACTTTAATTTCAAGTGGGCGCTGCACGGGCGAAGACACCCGGGCCCACACTAGAATAGAGGAAATAATTATGTCGAACCTCATTATTGAAAAACTGCTGGCCAAGACCAAGCGCACCGATCTTCCCAAATTTGCTCCGGGCGACTCCGTCCGTGTACACGTCAAGATTAAGGAAGGCGACAAGGAGCGTACGCAGGCCTTTGAAGGTGTTGTAATCTCGCGCTCGCGCGGCCCCCAGGCCAGCTTCACCGTGCGCAAGATCAGCTTCGGTCAAGGGGTCGAGCGTATCTTTCCCGAGAACTCCCGCGTGATTGACAAGGTGGAGTTGGTACGCTCCTCCAAAGTTCGGCGTGCCAAGCTCTACTACCTGCGGGCATTGCGCGGCAAAGCAGCTCGCCTCAAGGACGTCGAACGCGAGCACGCGACCGCGGCTACGACTGCGAAGTAAATTGGGTGAGTCCTATTTTGAAGGGGAAGCCGCCGACGGTATGGCTGCCGTCGGTTCGTCCTCTGGCCATACCGCCGTCAGAGCTAACCCCACAGCGATTCCCAACGCGACCTCAATGAATCGATGAGCGGCGACGATCCACGCCTGCTTCGTGCGCACGATAAGCATAACGATCGCCAAGGTAACGCTGGCAAGGCGGTATGCGTCCTCAAGATGTAGTGCGCAGCAGACCAACCCCAGGGCGAACACGCCCAAGCCAAAAACGATTACGTTGGAACCGAAGTAGGCGGTTAGGAACGCGCCCATCACCGCACCCATCGCGGTTCCAGCGAGACGCTGTTCGGAGACGGTCAGGGCCGCTCCCAAGGTCGATTGCATGATAATCAAAGTCGTGACCGTGGCCCAATAGGCCTCGGGAAGTCCGAAGGCTCGGGCGACAACCAGTGAGACCACGGCAGCCACGGCGGTTCGAGCTGAATGCACCAATGCTCGTCGGTTCAGTCGATGCGAAGCGCTGCTTACGTCCGGCATGTTCCCTCCTGCTCGGCGTCGCCATTCTAGCTGACTGCCGACGGTGATTCGGCCAGACCGGGAATTCGGGCGCCGTCCCCGAAACTCTTTTTCCACCTTGCTTCACAAGCCCGACCTCGGCGAAGATGCATCTATCTCGACCTTTCGTGCCAGCCAAGCCAAAACTCGCTCCCGCAAAAACGCTCTCCGCGTCCGCCGCCAAGCTTCGCCTGCTCAAGCGTCTGCGGTGCACGCTGAAGTTCGAAAAAATGGCATGGCAATCGGGCGCGCGTCAGATTGCGGGCGTGGACGAAGTCGGCCGCGGTTCTCTGTTCGGCCCGGTCGTGGCCGCCGCCGTCATCCTTGATCCCGGCTATCGCATTCGCGGCCTGCGCGACTCCAAGCTGCTGCTGGCGGAACGGCGCGAGGTGCTGGCTGAGCGGATCCGCGAACACGCTGTCGCCTGGGCTATTGCCGCGGTCGATGCCGCTCGCATCGATCAAATCAACATCTAC
>Ga0210390_10004708_pt1 | contig 11490 bp, 10 predicted proteins | sample IncBWH11OmetaG_FD_161050 | JGI IMG/M metagenome (GOLD analysis project Ga0210390, IMG submission 161050) | Forest soil microbial communities from Barre Woods Harvard Forest LTER site, Petersham, Massachusetts, United States - Inc-BW-H-11-O ... | reverse complement strand
CGAAGGTAAAGAAAATCGTGGCTGAACTTCTTATTGAAAAAAACCACGGCTTCGGCGCCCATGGCCCCGTTCTTGGTCCCGCCGAAAGAAAGGACGTCGACGCCCAAGTCCCGTGTAGCTTCTCGCAGGGTCAGGCTCAGGCTGACGGCCGCATTGGCAATTCGTGCGCCGTCCATGTGCAGAAACATGTTGCGCTCATGGGCGAAGCGGGCAAGATCGCGGACCTCTCTCGGCGTGTAAACCGTACCCATTTCGGTGGCTTGCGTGATCGAGATCACGCGCGGCTGAACGTGGTGCTGGTCGCCAATGCCGTGATAGGCGTGGCCAACAGCCTCGACGGTGAGCTTGCCGTCCGCGGTAGGGATGGGAATGAGTTTGCAGCCGGTGAATTTCTCCGGCGCACCGCATTCGTCGGTATAGATGTGGGCGGCCTCGGCGCAGATCACAGCCTGATAAGTCTCCGTCAGCGCCTTCAGGCTTAGGCAGTTCGCAGCCGTGCCATTAAACACGATGAAAACTTCGATATCAGCGCCGAAGTGCTGCTTGAATTTGCGAACCGCAGCCTCGGTGTAAGCGTCGTCTCCGTAGCCAACCACATGCCCCCGGTTGGCATCGGCAATGGCTTGCAACATCTTGGGATGAACGCCAGCGTTGTTATCACTGGCAAAACTGCGGACAGGTTTCATGGCATCAACAATGTAGCAGAGGCGGAGTGTCGGTTCACCCAAGCATAAGGGGTTCGTCGTGAATGGCCGGTCTCTGGAGATTCAAAGAATTCGCCAGCAGGATGGCGAGCGAGGTAGAGCGCACGTCCCAGAGCCCGCGCCTGCACCAGCCGATTAGCACGCGTGGAGACAGCCGCTCTCGGCTGTCCCTGCGCACCGATCAATCCCCGGATTTATAATCGTCGTTTCCGGTTCATCATGCGAACACTCCTCTGCTTGGGTCTGTTGTTCTCTGTCTTCGCCTCTGCGCAAGCAGTCCCCACGAAAACTGCACTGCCCAAGTTCGAGGATGTCGGCAAGAAAGTCGGCTTAATCGTCCCCCACATTTCGTCTCCAGAAAAGCGCTACATCGTGGAATCGATGAGCGGCGGCGTGGGCCTGATCGATTGCGACAATGACGGCAGACTCGACATTATCACGGTGAATGGATCCACGGTCGACCGCTACAAGCAAGGCGGCGATCCCATGATCACGCTCTATCACCAGGACGACGGCTTCAAGTTCACTGACATCACCAAGTCCGCCGGACTCGCGCGCAAAGGGTGGGGCATGGGCGTGGCCGTGGCCGATTACGACAACGACGGTCTGCCTGACATCTACGTAACTGGCTACGGAGGAAACGCTCTATATCGCAACCTGGGCAACTGCAAGTTCGAAGATGTCACCGATAAGGCGGGAGTTGGAGGCGGAGGATTCAGCACTGGCGCCGCCTGGGCCGACTACGATCGCGACGGTTACGTGGACTTGTTCGTCTCGCGCTACGTGCACTTTGACGTGAATAAACTGCCCGACTTCGGAAAAAATGAGAAGAACTGCAGCTTTAAGGGAATCCCGGTGCAGTGCGGACCGTGGGGCATGCTCGGTGAATCCGACTTGCTCTTTCACAATCGCGGCGATGGCACCTTTGAAGAAGTTTCCCAGAAAGCAGGCGTCGACGACCCCAACAAGTACTACGGCCTCGGCGTAATTTGGGCCGATTACGACAACGACGGCTGGCCCGATTTATACGTCGCCAACGATTCCGGACCCAATTATCTCTACCACAACAAGCACGATGGAACGTTTGAAGAAGTCGGCATGCTTTCAGGAGCGGCGGTCAGTGGCGACGGGTCTGAGCGCGGCAACATGGGTGTTGACTGGAGCGACTATTTGCACGAAGGCCGCCTCTCCGTGTTTGTCACCACGTTTACCGAACAGCCCGACAGCCTGTATCGCAATCTGGGAGAGCAGGGATTCTCCGAAGTCAGCTATCCCGCAAAACTCGCCAAGCCCACGTACAACCCAGTGGGTTGGGGAACCGGATTTTTCGACATGGACAACGACGGCTGGCCAGATCTGTTCGTCGCCAACGGACATGTGTATCCCCAGATGGACCAAGTCCCTGGCGCTCCCCGCTATCGCGAGCCCATGTTGCTGTTCCGCAACAACCGCGACGGCACCTTCGAGGATGTTTCCAGCGTACTTGCTGGAATCCCGGATGCATCACGCCGAGGCGCGGCTTTTGGCGACCTCAATAACGATGGAAATATTGACATCGTAGTAATGAATACGGGAGAACCGCCAACCCTGCTGCTGAATCAGGGAGGAAACAAGAATCATCGCGTGCTCTTTAAGTTAGTAGGCACAAAGAGCAACAAGATGGCAATCGGCTCGCGGGTGACAGTGAAGGCGGGACGGTTGGCGCAATTCAACGAGGTTCGCGCGGGAGGCAGCTATCTTTCGCAGAACGATCCGCGACTGCACTTCGGCCTCGGCACCGAAGCCAAAATGGACGAGATCGAAATCAAATGGCCAAGCGGCAAAGTTGAGGTCCTGCACGATGTCACGGCAGATTTCATTTATACGATTGTTGAAGGCGAAGGAATTCAGAAAAAAACGGAACTTCCGGCGCCGTAATTTCATCGCTCCCTTGTCGTCACTGCCCCATTGAACTAGCCACCGAGGAAAAAACGTTGTTGGCGTACTACTTTCCGGGCGCGGCCCAGGGCCTTACGTCTTCGGCAGATTTTCTGAGGTCATCCACTGCCTTGGAGTCGAGTTGGTAGAGTGTGGGATCGTTTTCTCGTTTCGCGATGTAGTTGTCGCCGGCTTTCGAAATCGCGACCTTCTCTACCCGCTTGCCATCATTTGATGTGACGGTTAGGTCAATCAGCGTTGTCGTGAATCCAGAGTCGACAAACTTGCTGACTGAGAGATCGCGGAGTTTGTCGATGAGTTCCTGTACCGTGCCGGCATCCATTTTTTTCGCACTGCCGGACCACCAGTCTTCTCCACTCCGGGTCAGGAAATAGGATTTTGTGACGTCGCGAATTTCGAGTTTATTGGGGTCGTCGGAGCCGAGGTCGAACAACTTTTTGTTGCGGAAGTCGTCCAGGTTCTTGTCGAGCGCCTGACCAAGCGCGCTCGGAACTTTATAGACGCCTTCCACCGAGCTCGATTTGGCGTAGTAGTCGGCCTTGTTCTTTCGGACCTGTAGTTCCTGCGTTCCCGACTCAGCCGTGACTTTCGCCGTCGCGACTGGCGCGGCTGCGGAGAAGAGTGAGGCATCCTTTTTGGGGTCGTCCGATGCGTCGAGTTCCATCTTCGCATCGGTGAGAGCCCGAACGAGCTCATCCACTGCTGTTCCATCTGCGCGCAGCGGTCTGGGCTTCACGATCTGCCATTCGTCCTTGTTGCGACCGAAAGCTATTTCCTGCTTCTTCGCGACCAGGTCGACTTGGCTGATCTTGTCGGACTCGACCGTTAACAGCCGTTTGTCCCGCAGATCGTTCGAGCTCTTGTCGATGCTGGTCTTGTCATACTTGGGGATGGTGAAGACACGAGGATCGCCGTCGAGCTTGGCGTAAATTCCGTTGCCCGCAGGGGTCTCATCGCCCAGCAGAAGCTTCTGAGTCTTGTTGCCTTTTTCAGACAGATCAACTTCAAGTTTCGGCGCATCCAGACCGTAAGCGACGAGATTGTCGGCTTTCTCTTCGACCAAACGCTCCGAGTTAAGCGACGAAAAAGTACCCAGCAAGCTGGAAACCGCACTCTGATCGGCGGGCAGGGGCGTTGGAGACGTAATGCGCCACTTGCCCGAGCTATTGCGCTCGCCGCCAACTTGCTCAGCGCCATCCTTCTTCAGGTCGAACCTGGAAATGTCGGCTTCTTTAACCGCAAGAATCTTGGGCGCCACGTCGGCGGAAGCTTCGGTCGTATCCGACGGCTTATGGTGATTCGACCAGTAGAGCGTTCCAACCAGTCCTGCTAATATGACGGCGGCAACGATCAGACCACGCAGTTTCATCTACCGCCTCCGCCACCAGACCGACACACCGGCAAACACTACAACCAGGGGCAGCAGGAACTGGCTGGTGATCCGAACCAGGTTCAACTGGGCACGAGTCATGGTGATGCGGCGGTCTTCCTCTTCCTTGGGACGGATCGAGATCAGATCTTCATCCGAAGCCAACCAGTCGATCGTGTTCAAAGCCAGATCGCTGTTGCCGTTGAACTTGAGGAAAGAGTTCGCCGCCCATGAAGAACTGCCCACTACTACGAAACGGCCCTGCGAGTCCTGCTTCCCGGTATTGTAGGTGCCAGCTGCAGCAATCGTCAGCGGTCCCTTTTTATTCTTCGGGTCGTTCGGATCGATCGCGGGAGAACTTAGGTTGTTCGTTGCCAGGCTTGTGCTCGACGAGTCAAACATTTTTTGTACCGTAGTCTTGTCGCCGTTCTTGATCTCCATCGAACGCGAGAGCGGGAATCCGGTTGCTGTGCCCTTCATGCCATTCACGATCGGCTGCGAGTCGTAGCTCGTGACGAGGGCTACCTGCGGCCCGAGTCCGGCTAATTGGCCGATCGGATTGAGGTCCAGGATCAGGTTCTTGTCCATGGATACGCCCCAGCTTTGCAGCAGGCTGGTGAGGGCATCGTTATCAGCGATGTCGGAGCGTCCGATCTTCAGAGGCGGATCGAGCATGAATAAAGCGCGGCCACCATCTTCGACGTATTTCTTGATGGCGTCGACTTCGGGTTGCTGATAGTCGCGGGTTGGTCCCCCGACTACCAGGGTCGTGCAATCGTCCGGGACCTGGGCCTTTTGCAGCAGATCAATCGACTTGGCTTCGTAGTTGTCCTTGGCCACGAGTTCTTTAAAATTGGAATAACCGTTCCGGTCGGAGTCGTCGATCTGATGCTCGCCGCTGCCGGCGACAAAGCACACCGTGCGCGTCTTGTTCTTCAGCACACGAATGAACGCGCCGGTGATGCCTTCTTCGGTCATGCTCTTGGCCTCTTCCTTCTTGTCGCCAATCTGCACGATTGCGGTTCCGAAATTCTTGATGCCTGCCTCACGGGCTTCCTGTGGCTTCTTATCAGGATCGACGTATTCAACGTGAACTTTGGGGGAAAGCTCCGCGTATTCGCTAAGCAGATCTTTCGCATGCGGGAACCGCGTACCCTGATCGAAGTAAGTGATGGTCGCGTCCTGCTTTACTCCCTTCACAATCTTCGCGGTCTGCTCCGAAAGGCTGTAGCGTTTGTTTGCCGTTGCGTCGTAAGACTTGTTGTAGCGATTCACCAGCACATTGGCGATGGCTACGGCGGCAATGACCACCAGTATGTAAACGGCTGCGTATGCCGCGTACTTCGTCTGTCGTGCTCTCAATAACTGTGTGTTCACTTACGACCTCCAGCGCAGAGATTCCATGGAACGAGCGGTAAAAAACAATCCCAGGAAAATCACCGTCACGTAATAGACCGCGTCTTTCGCATCGAGTACCCCTTTGGCGAAAGATTCCTCGTAATGGGTGAGCACCGACATATAGGACAGTACCTGTGCCCAGGTTGAGGTCTCGAATGTTCCGACCGCTGAAATAACCCACAGCACCAGGCAGATGCCAAAGGTCACGGCACCGGCGATGATCTGATTCTTGGTCAGACTCGAAATGAAGGTTCCAATGGCAAGCAGTGCGCCGGCCTGGAGCAACAGGCCCAAATAGCCAATCGCCAACGGCTTCCAATCAGGGTTCCCGTATTTGAAAAGAAATGCGAAGTTCAAGGCGGCGAGCAGCAGCATGCAGGCGTAGAGCGTCAGTGCCGCGAGCCACTTTCCCAGGATCACTTCCGAATCGCGGATCGGCGAGGTCGCAAGCAGTTCGATGGTGCCGCTACGCTTTTCTTCGGCAAATAGTCTCATGGTGATCAGCGGAATCAGGAACAGGCCGATCACGCCCTCGGTCGAGAGCAACGGCCTTATCACCTGTTCGTTGATATTCATGGGAATTGCCTGGCCGCGCATCTGCATTTCCATTCCGTATTCGACGAAGTCTCGAAGATAGACCCAGAAAAAAAGTCCCGATACCACGGCGAACATGGCGAGAAGGAAATACGCGATGGGAGAAACGAAGTAGCTGTTCAGTTCTTTTTGCCACATGATCCAGGTGTTTCGCATTATTGTGACTCCTTAGGCGCATCTTGTTTGGTGTCCACTGGCGCGCCGGTGAGTTGCAGGAATATCTCTTCGAGACTCATGGCGGCGGGTCGCAGCTCATTCAAATCCCAACCGGACTCGACCACCGCCCGCGCCAAATCGCCGCGGACAAAACCTTTTCCGCTTTCAACCTCGAAGCTGCTGCGATTCTGCTGGTTCTGCTTAGCCACGACGCGGCCAACGCCAACGATCTGTTCAAGCCGTCGTTGCACGTCCACAGAGTCGAGCGTGCCATTGCGTCCGCTGACTTCGACCAGGACTGATTCTGCGCCGCGAGCGCGATTTTGCAGGTTGTGGACTGAGTCCGTCGCTACCAGCTTGCCCTTGTTGATGATGAGCACTTGCTCACAAGTCTGCTCGACCTCCGGCAAAATGTGAGTGCTGAGAATGATGGTATGATCGCCGCCCAGGCTCTTGATCAGGTCCCGGGTTTCGTTGATCTGCTTCGGATCGAGACCAGCTGTGGGTTCATCGAGAATCAGCACGTCCGGATTGTGAATGATCGCCTGAGCGAGTCCGACGCGCTGACGATAGCCTTTCGAAAGTTTGCCCAGGAGTTTGTTTCTTACATCGGCGACAGCACAGCGATCGCAAACGTAATCGACTCGCTTGCGCAACTCTGCGCCCGACAACCCTTTGAGCTTGCCTACGAAGGTCAAATATTCAGCCGTCTCCATCTCCGGATAGAGGGGCGGCGTTTCGGGCAGGTAGCCGATGCGCTTTTTGACTTCGAGCGGCTGCTCCAAGACATCGTAGCCGGCGACAGTTGCACCGCCCGACGTGGGCGATAGAAAACACGTCAGCATGCGCATGGTTGTTGTCTTTCCAGCGCCGTTCGGCCCGAGAAAACCTACGATCTGACCTTTTCCGACCTCAAATGAGATATGGTCAACGGCGGTATTACGAGCGTATCTCTTGGTGAGCTCTTTAACTGTAATCATAAGAGGTTTGTCGCAAGGAATTACGGTTTGCAACGCCCGAACCGTACAACTGTTGAACAGTTCAAGGCTGAACGTATATGTTAAGAAGCTCCGAGCGGGAATGTCAAATCCCGGCAGAGGAATCTTTTCATCTCGCGGAGGAGGATCCATGAAGTATCGAAGGCTTGGCCGCACCGGTTTCGAGGTAAGCGAAATCGCCCATGGACTCTGGGGAATGAGCGGTTGGAGCGGGTCCGATGACCACCAATCGCTCGCGGCTATGCAGTTGGCCGTGGACCTCGGCTGCAATTTCTTTGATACCGCCTGGGCCTATGGCGAAGGTAAGAGTGACGCTTTGCTAGGCAAAATCTTATCTGCCAATGTTGGTAAACGCCTGTACGCAGCCTCCAAAATCCCGCCGCTCAACGACAAGTGGCCAGCGTCTCCGAAGGACAAGTATCGCGATGTCTTTCCCTCGGACCACGTCTTCAAGTATGCCAAGCTCATCCGGGAGAAGCTTCGAACCGACTCCATTGACCTTCTGCAATTTCACGTTTGGGACGATAGCTGGGCCGGCGAAGCGGAATTTCGCGCCACGGTCGAGAAGCTGAAGCGTGATGGATGGATCCGCTTCTTCGGATTGAGTCTGAATCGGTGGCAGCCGGAGAACGGCATCAAGGCCATGCGGACCGGATTGGTCGATGTCGTACAGGTGATTTACAACATTTTCGATCAATCGCCGGAAGACAAACTTTTTCCTGCGTGCCAGGAATTAAACATTGGCGTGATCGCCAGAGTCCCTCTCGATGAAGGCAGTCTGGGTGGCAAAATGACGGCGGAAACCAAGTTTCCAGCGAGCGACTGGCGCTCCAAATACTTCAGCCCGGAAAATCTCACGCAAACGCTGGCACGCGTGGAGAAACTCAAGCCCGCAATCCCAAAGAACATGAGTCTGCCGGACGCGGCACTGCGGTTTATTTTGTCGGACCCAACGGTAAGCACGACGATTGTCGGAATGAGAAAGCCGGATCACGTTCGGCAAAACATTGCGATGAGTGATGCCGGGCCGCTCGACCACGGACTGCTTCAGCTCCTGAAGAAGCACCGCTGGGATCGCACGCCGCAGCCCTGGTCAGACTAGCATGGTCAGACTAGCTCGCTATTATTCAGAACACCTTCGGTCGTGATTCGACTGGCTTTGCAAATTTCCTCTGCAACCTTGACCACAGCGTCACTGCCGTGCACCGGGCCTTCCGCTGACATGACCGAACTGGCAGCCAAGGTGAAAAGCAGAGCATCCTCCTGCTTGTCGAAGTAAAGAACCACCTGATTCGCTGCCATGTGCCCTACCTCCTACTGATGTTCTTAAGAATCATAGGCCGATTCACGGAGGAAATGAGGTTATCTCTTTTGGTGCGCCCTAATCGGTAGGGCAAGTTGTCCAGCTTTTGGACAAGCCCCGCCAAGCAATGAACGCTTATGAGCGCGCCCCGGCCTGCGCCACAGAGCACGGCTCGAAAATGCTACATTGGAAGGTCGAATGTCTGCGCCTGAATCCCGATTCGTCAAGGCTTGCAAGCTGCAACCGGTGGACCGCACACCGGTCTGGTTTATGCGGCAAGCTGGCCGTTACATGCCCGAATACCGCGCCGTCCGCAAACAATATTCGCTGATCGAGATTTGCAAGAAGCCGGAACTCGCGGCCGAGGTGACCATCACCGCCGCTGAGGCGCTCGGGGTAGATGCTGCCATTATTTTTGCCGACCTGCTGCTGCCGCTCGAAGTTATGGGGCTGCCTTTCCATTTCTCAGCCGGAGAAGGCCCGGTAATCGAGAAGCCGGTGCAGACGAAAGCAGACATCGCGCGCCTGCGCACCGACCGCGCAGCTGACCTGGGATACGTATCCGACGCGGTGGGCCTCGTGTGCAAGCATTTTGGCGAGGGTCTGCCGGTAATCGGCTTTTGTGGCGCACCCTTCACCCTTGCCAGTTACATGATTGAAGGTGGTGGTTCGCGCAATTACGTCCACGCCAAGAAAATGATGTACTCGTCGTCCGCGGTTTGGGATGAGTTGATGCGAAAGTTGGTCGCAGTCGTCTCCGAATACGCGGCCCAGCAAGTGCATGCTGGCGCCGACGTCATCCAGATTTTTGATAGCTGGGTGGGCTGCCTCAGCGTCGAAGACTATCGACGTTATGTGCTGCCCCGCACCACCGAACTAGTGAAAGCGTTACAAAAAACCGGCGTACCCATAATTTATTTTGGCACGGACAGCGCTACCCTTCTGCCCTCAATGCGGGAAACCGGCGCCGAAGTGATTGGGCTCGACTGGCGCATTCCGCTCGATGACGGCTGGCGCAGCCTTGGTTTCGATTGTGCCGTGCAGGGTAATCTCGATCCGGTCCTGCTGTTTGCGGAATGGAAGGAACTGAGGTCGCGAGCCCAAGACATTCTGCGTCGCGCGGCCGGACGTCCCGGACACATTTTCAATCTGGGTCACGGCATTTTGCCGGAAACTCCGGTTGAGAATGTAAAAGCCCTGGCGAAATTTGTGCAGGAATACTCGACCAGGGTCATCCCTGCGTCGCAGTAGGGGAACTAGAGATTGGCCGATTCAAGAAAAAACGCCGTCCTGCTGCTTGCTCATGGCAGCCCGGACTCGGTGGAAGAAGTGCCAGACTTTCTTCTGCGGGTGACCGGTGGGAGGCCGCTTCCACAGCCAGTCGTGGACGAAGTAAAGCATCGCTACGGCCTGATTGGCCGCTCCCCGCTAACCGAACTCACGCTGAAGCAAGCGGAACTTCTGGCACGCGAATTGGGTATGCCGGTGTACGTTGGCATGCGTAATTGGAAGCCGTTCATCGCCGATGCGGTTCGCGCCCTGGTGTCCGATGGTATCGAGCACGCAGTTGCAATCTGCCTGGCGCCACAGAATTCGCGGACCAGCGTGGGTCTTTACTGCTCTGATCTCGCCAGCAACCAGGGACCGACCTTTGCCGTCGATTTCGTAGAGTCCTGGCACGATCATCCGCTATTGATCAGAGCTTTTGCGGAAAGGCTGCGAGCAGGATTGGACCGTGCCCGTCGTGAGGCGGGGACGCAAGAAATCCCGATTATCTTTACTGCGCACAGCGTCCCCGAACGCACCATCGCGGAGGGCGATCCCTATGAAAGCCAGGCGAAGGAAACTGCTTCGCTGGTGGCGCGTGAGGCCGCGCTGGCTTCGGAAGACTGGACGTTCGCATTTCAAAGCCAGGGCATGTCCGGTGGAGTGTGGTTGGGACCGCGCGTTGAAGATACGATTCTCGGTCTGAAAGAAAAGGGTCATCACGACGTTTTCGTTCAACCCATCGGATTCTTGTGTGACCACGTTGAAGTTCTCTACGACATCGACATCGGCTTCAAGCAATTCGCGGAGACGCAAGGCATGCGGTTGTGGCGCGCCGAGTCGCTGAATGATTCGTCGTTGCTGGTGGCAGCGCTGGCCGATGTCGCCAGAACGCGGCTCTCGCAATCACTGCTAGCCAGGAAATGAAGCGCATTGCCATCATCGGCGGCGGAATCTCGGGGTTGTCGGCTGCCTTCTCGCTGGAAAAGCGGCGCCAGGCTGGGGCTTCGCTGGAATACACTCTGTTCGAGGCCAGTTCGCGTCTCGGCGGAGTGCTAGTGACCGAGTGGGCGGATGGCTGTCTGCTCGAAGCCGGACCCGATTCATTTCTCACGGAAAAGCCCTGGGCCAGCGACCTGAGCCGCGAAGTCGGACTGGGCGATCAACTTATCGGATCCAATGATGCCGATCGCAAAACCTACATTCTGGTGAAGGGCAGGTTAGTCGTGATGCCCGACGGCCTGATGTTCATGGTTCCGACGAAGATGACGCCAACGGCGTTGTCGCCGCTGTTTTCCGCGCGCACCAAAATGCGGATGGCGCGCGAATGGTTTCATCCTCCACGAAAAGCCGAGGCTGACGAAAGCGTCGCTTCGTTTGTGGAGCGGCACTATGGGAGCGAAATGGTGGATCGTCTGGCTGATCCGTTGCTTTCGGGCGTGTACGGCGGTGAGGTCAGCCAACTCAGCGTACGCGCCGTTCTGCCACGCTTTGCCGAGATGGAAGCCACCCATGGCAGCCTCGGCCGCGCCATGCTGGCCGCGCGCAACAAAATCGCACATGCTCCAAAGGGCCCAACTAAGCCGCTGTTCACTTCTCTGAAGGATGGCATGCAGCAGTTGGTGGACGCGGTGGTTTCTCGGCTGCCTGCATCTGCGCTTAACTCCAGTACCCCAGTGCAACGTGTTCAACCGCAGAATGGAGGCTGGGTAGTTTCCGCAGGCTATGCTTCGGATGAATTCGACGCGGTGATTATGGCCATAC
>Ga0210390_10004707_pt1 | contig 11492 bp, 9 predicted proteins | sample IncBWH11OmetaG_FD_161050 | JGI IMG/M metagenome (GOLD analysis project Ga0210390, IMG submission 161050) | Forest soil microbial communities from Barre Woods Harvard Forest LTER site, Petersham, Massachusetts, United States - Inc-BW-H-11-O ... | reverse complement strand
ATGATGTTGATCATGGGCGGGAATCCCGCCGAGAACCATCCCTGCGGATTCAAGTGGGCGATGGAGGCCAAGCGCCACCGCAACGCCAAGATTATTTCTGTAGATCCGCGATTCACGCGTACTTCTTCTACTGCTGACCTGTTCGTGCAAATTCGCGCTGGGACGGATATTGCGTTCCTGGGCGGATTGATCCGCTACGCAATCGAGAACAACCGGTATGCGAAGGAGTATTTGGTCAATTACACGAACGCCGCGTTCATCGTGAAGGAAGGATTTAAGCTGCCGGATGACGGGCTGTATTCGGGATTTGATGCAGGGGCGGGGACTTACGACAAGACCACCTGGAATTATCAGGAAGGCGGAGACTTCAGCGGGAAGCCGGATGGGGCTGGGAACGCTGGACATTCGACTGCCGGTGCATCTGCTGGCGCGGGAGCCGGGGCGGCTGGCGGGAATGGTAACGGCGGACAAGCAGGCGGAACAGGCGTAGCGGCAGCGACCGGGCACGCGCCCGCGCCGGAAACTGGCAAGGCTGCGGCGACACCGGCGGCACCTCCGCTGCTGCCTCCCAACGTGGCGTACGACTTGACGCTGCAGCATCCGCGCTGCGTATTCCAATTGATGAAGCAGCAGTATTCGCGGTACACGCCGGAGATGGTGGAGCGGATCACGGGCATTCCGAAGGAACAGTATTTGAAGGCGATTGATTTGTTCACGTCTGTGCGCAAAGACGGGGACATGAAGAAAGTGGCGACGATTATCTACGCGGTCGGTTGGACGCAGCACACTTTCGGAACGCAGATTATCCGCACGGCGGCGATGATTCAGCTGTTGCTGGGCAACGTGGGACGAGCGGGCGGCGGAGTGAACGCGTTGCGTGGACATTCGAATATTCAGGGCGCGACGGACATGGCCGGGCTGTTTGATTCGATGCCCGGATATTTGAAGGCGCCAGTTCCGGCGGACGCGGATTTGGCTACGTTTCTGAAGCGCACGACGCCGACGGCATCGAAGCCGCAGCCGTGGGGTTCGTGGAACTACTATTCGAACACGCCAGCATTTTTCGTATCGTTGCTGAAGGCGTTTTACGGCGACGCGGCGACGAAGGAAAACGGGTTCGCTTTCGATTACTTGCCGAAAGCGGGCCAGGATTGTTCGTGGACGCATATTTGGGAAGACATGTACAACGGCAAGGTCAAGGGGATGATGGCGTTCGGAATGAACGGGGTGATGATCGGACCGGACACGAACAAGAATATCAATGCGTTGAAGAAGGCGGACTGGCTGGTGGTGGGCGAGATTTACGAGGACGAGACCAGCGATTTCTGGAAGGCTCCGGGAATCACGAAGGACGAACAGAAAACGATCAATACGACGGTGTACCGGCTGCCGTGCGCGGGATTCGCGGAAAAAGACGGGAGCATGACGAATTCGGCGCGCTGGGTGACTTGGAAATATGCGGCGGTGCCGCCTCCGGGACAAGCGCGGCTGGATCAGGACATCGTTGCGGATATTTTCCTGCGCGTGCGGGATTTGTACAGAAAGGAAGGCGGGAAATTCGCTGATCCGATTCTGAATCTGAGCTGGGCTTATGCAGATGCGGCGCACCCGGCGCTTTCGCAAGTGGCCATGGAACTTAATGGCCGAGCGCTGGCGGACTTGAAGGACGATAAGACCGGCCAAGTGGTGCTTAAGGCGGGCCAGCAGCTGCCGGGTTTTGCGTTGCTGAAAGATGACGGAAGCACGATGTGCGGCAACTGGATCTATTCCGGCTGCTGGACGGAGGCAGGAGCGCAAATTCAGCGACGCGGCACGGAAGATCCGTCGGGCATGGGAGTATTTCCCAACTGGTCGTGGTCGTGGCCGGCGAACCGGCGCGTGCTGTATAACCGCGCGTCGTGCAATGTGGACGGGAAGCCGTGGGATCCGGAGCGCAAGCAGGTCTGGTGGAGCGAAGCAGCGGGAAAATGGGTCGGTAGCGACGTGCCGGATTTCAAGGCCGATTCGCATCCGAACGAGCACTTGGGACCGTTCATCATGAACCCGGAAGGCATTGGGCGATTGTTCGCGCCGATTGGAGTGCTGGCGGAGGGGCCGTTCCCGGAACACTACGAACCGATTGAAAGCCCGACGAAGAATCTGTTCCATCCGGCTCAATCGAACAATCCGCTGGTGAAGAAGTTCAAATCGCCGTACGACAAGTTCGGCGATCCGGCGGAATACAGCATCGTGTGCACGACGTACCGGCTGACGGAGCAGTATCACTACTGGACGAAGAATAATCCGATGAACGTGCAGCTGATCCCGGAGCCGTTTGTGGAAATATCCGTGGAGTTGGCGGAAGAAAAAGGGATTCGCGGCACGGACATGATTCATGTGATCAGCGCGCGGGGAACTTATACGGCGAAAGCTTTTGTTACGCGGCGGCTAAAGCCGATGATTATTGACGGCAAGAAGGTTCACCAGATTGGATTGCCGATTCATCAGGGCTTCCGCGGAATTCAGGAAGATGCCGGAAGAGACGCGCGCACCCCGGCGAATTTGCTGACACCCGCGGTGGTTGATCCGAACGCACACACCCCTGAATCCAAGGGCTTCCTGGTTAAGATCGAGAAGGCGTAGGGAGCGAACGATGAGCCAGGCGGCAACGGAAATAATCAGAATTTCAGGGCACGCCGGGACGGTGCCGGGCGCGGGGCTGAATCGCGAGTTCCGCGTGGCCAAGCTGGTGGACACGACTACTTGCATTGGATGCAAAGCGTGCGAAGTGGCGTGCCTGGAATGGAACGGATACACGTTTACTGAAACCACGTTTGACAATACCTACCAGACGATGCCGGAAACGGCTTGGAATTATTGGAACCTGATCAAGTTCAACGAGCACGAGCGCGAAGATGGCAGCATGATGCTGCTGATGCGCAAAGATCAGTGCATGCACTGCGAGGATCCGGGGTGCCTGGCGGCTTGTCCGGCGGACGCGGCGATTGTGCAGTACGCGAATGGGATCGTGGATTTTCAGGAAGCAAATTGCATCGGCTGCGGATATTGCATGACGGGCTGCCCGTTCAATATTCCGAAATTCAGTCCGGAGGCGCGAAAAGTTTTCAAGTGCACTCTGTGCAACGATCGCGTTTCGGTGGGGCTGGAGCCGGCGTGTATCAAGGCGTGCCCGACGGGGTGCTTGCACTTCGGAACGAAGTTGGAAATGAAGGAACTGGCAGAGACGCGGGCGGAGCAGTTGCGCACGCAGTCTGGATTTCCGGATGCGGGAGTTTACGATCCGGCAGGGGTGGATGGAACGCATGTGATTTACGTGCTGCACGACGCGAAGAATCCGGAGCTGTACGGCGGGCTGCCGAAAAATCCGCACATTCCGTATTCGGTGCGTTTGTGGAAAGGGCCGCTGAAGTGGCTTGGAAATTTGGCGATGATCGGCGGCGTGGTGGGGCTGGCGTGGCATTACCTGCGATTTGGGCCGAAGAAGGAAGAACCGATTCCGCCGGGTGATGGGAACGGGACCGGTCGCAGTAGCGAGAGCGGGAGGCGGCCATGACGAGTAACGCGGTATCGCATCCAACCGCTGCCGGCCATAACGAGGAGTTGATCCCGCGGTATTCGATGGGTGAGCGCGCGAATCACTGGATCGGCGCGTTCAGCTACACCTTTGCGCTAATCACGGGGCTGGCGTTCTGGTCCCCTTATTTGTATTGGTTAGCCGCGATTGTGGGCGGTGGGCCAACGGCGCGATTCATACATCCGTGGCTCGGATTGATATTCGTGGCATCGTTCTTCTGGACTTTCAAGGAATGGCATCGGGACATGGAAGTTAATGACGATGATCGCGCCTGGGCCAAGGCGATGCCTTATTACATTCAGAATGAGGATGAGAAACTGCCTCCGGTGGGGCGGTTCAACTTCGGTCAGAAACTATTCTTCTGGGGAATTTTCTTTTGCGTGATTTTGCTGCTGCTGACAGGCGTGGCGATGTGGTACACGGAAGCGCTGCCGTGGAGCTGGCGATACTTGCGCTACGTCGCGATACTGATTCACGCGAGCGCGGCGCTGATCAGCATCGGGCTGTACCTGATTCACGTGTACATGAGCACGATTCTGGAAGAAGGCAGCTTCGGATCGATGATTCACGGATACGTGACGCGCGCGTGGGCCTGGACTTTTCATCGCACGTGGTATGAAGAGGTGAAAGGCGGTACGCGATCCAAGTAATGATTCAACGGGAGTGGGACCGGCGCATCCGCCGCGCCAATGAACTGACTTCCACTTATCCTTTTGCCGCGGAAGGTTTGCGATTTTATTCGCGCGTGGCGACATTTCAGAAGAGCCTGTACGCGGATCTGCAGAAGGCGCTAGGCGATTCCCCGAAAATTTCATCCGCGAGACCTTTGCGCGATGAATTGGATCTGTTCCTGCTGCTGCCTCCATTCCCAAAATTCTTAGCGTTGATCGAGCAGATTGCGCCGGCGCCGATGGCGCAGGCCGCCGCGGGACTAGCACGCAAGGGGACTCCGGGATGGCAACATGCGATCGAAGACTTCTGGCATGGCGATTTGGAAACGGCGATGGCTGCGGGCGGGACGCCAGCGGAGTGGGATGGCGACGCAGGTGGGATGAATCCTCGCGAACGATTGCTGGCGTGGATTTTTTTGCAGCCTTATGCGGAGTATCTGGCCGATCAGCGCGAGAACGCGATTGTCGATGGAGCGCCCTCGACTTGTCCGCTGTGCGGCGGGAAGCCGATCGTGGGCGTCTTGCGCAGTGAGGGCGACGGCGCGAAGAAATCTTTGATTTGCATGTTGTGCGCGCACGAGTGGGGATTTCGGCGGGTGTATTGTCCGGCCTGCGGAGAAGAGCGAGAGCCGCAGATGGCGTTTTATTCCGCGCCGGAAATTGCGCATGTGCGCGTGGATGTGTGCGACACGTGCCACACTTACTTGAAGAGCATCGATTTGACGAAGACGGGGCTCGCGGTTCCGGTGGTGGATGAGCTGGCGACGATACCTTTAGATTTGTGGGCGCACGAGCACGGGTACGAGAAATTGCAGATTAATTTGCTCGGGACTTGATGTGCGCTGATTAGAGAGAGATGCCGCGCTTCCAGGGGATGAAATCTTCCTGGCCCTTCCCTTCTGCTTTGGTGTGAATTTCTCCGCTGGCTACTTTAATCACGAATTCCAAGACGTCTTCGCCCATTTGCGCGATGCTTTTTTCGCCGGAGATTATCGCGCCGGTATCCACGTCAACAATATCCGGCATGCGTTGGGCGAGAGCGGAATTGGTGGAGAGTTTTACAACGGGCGCGATGGGATTTCCGGTGGGCGTGCCGAGCCCGGTGGTGAAGAGCACGACGTTGGCACCGGCGCCGACTTGGGCGGTGACGCACTCGACGTCGTTGCCGGGCGTGCACTGCAAATTCAGGCCGGGCGTGGTGGCGGGCTCGGGATAGTCGAGCACGGCTGTGACCGGGGAGGTGCCGCCTTTTTTTGCCGCGCCCGCGGATTTCATTGCGTCGGTCAGTAAACCATCGCGCATATTTCCGGGGCTGGGATTCATTTCGAAGCCGGAACCGACGGCGACTGCGCGCGCGCTGTAGCTTTTCATCAAATGGATCAAGCGGTCGGCAACTTCGCGGCGTGTGCATCGGTTGATGAGATCCTGTTCGACGCCGCACAATTCCGGAAATTCCGAGAGTATGGTGCGGCCGCCGAGCGCGGCGAGAATGTCGGAGGTGTGGCCGATGGCGGGATTGGCGGAAAGACCGGAGAAACCGTCGGAGCCTCCACATTTCAAGCCGACAAACAGGCCGGAGAGTAGCGTGCTGGCGCGCCTAGCTTCGTTCGCTTTCATCAAGCCGAGAAACGTGCCACGGATTGCTTCTGTGAGCATCGCGGCTTCGGTGCCGCTGTGTTGCTGCTCGACGACTTCCAGCGGTTTATCACAATTGGGATTGCGCGTGCGCAATTCCTGGCGGAGGATGGCAACTTGCGCATTCTGACAGCCGAGACTGAGCACGGTTGCTCCGGCGACGTTGGGGTGATTGATGTAACCGGCGATGAGGCCGCAGAGATTGGTCGAGTCTTCGCGCGTGCCGCCGCAGCCGCCTTCGTGGAGCAGAAATCGGATGCCATCTATATTTTTGAAACTTTTGGAACGTTGCGGATTTAGAGTGTCAGCGGTGAAAACGTGAGTTTTGATATCTTCCGTGCGGCCTTCTTGATAGAGGCGGGCGAGGTCCGCGACTTGCCGACGATAAAGTTGCGGCGGCGCAAAGCCCAGCTCTTCCTGGAACGCCTGCTTGAGCACCCCGATGTTGCGGTTTTCGCAGAAGACCAACGGGACAACGATCCAGTAATTACGCGTGCCAACTTGTCCGTCGGAGCGACGGTATCCGAGAAATTCGCGGTGGCGCCAGCGGGATACGTCGGGCGGCGTCCAGCGGAAGTCGCTGTTTTTTTCGTGAAACGACGCGGCTTGATGATGGAGATTCCGGGTGGTGAGCAGGTCGCCGCGGCGAACGGGTTCAACCACCTTGCCTACCGGCACGCCGTACATGCGAACGGTCGAGCCGAGCGCGAGGTCTTCGGTTGCGAATTTGTGTTTTGCGGGAACGTCTGATTCCAGCGTAGCGGTTTGCGAGTAGTAGAGGATTTCTTCGCCTTTGCGGAGATCGGCGAGTGCGATCAGCACGTTGTCTCGTGGATCGAGTTTGAGGACCCTATTCGGCATTATAGTCGAACCCGCCTTGCGCCGGTTCGTTCGCGCGTGCGCGCGACCAGAATCGCTCTCCAGATTTCTGTAGAACACCGCGTTTTGTTCGTCGCGCAATTATGCAATTAGAACTACAAACGAGAGAGCTTCGTGACGATCACGCGCGCGGTTTCGAAAGGCTCCTCCGCGACAACGTGGCCCGGAGACTCGGGATACCCGTTAAATTTGCGCTTTCGATTTCTAGGCTTCGCCGCCAGGTTGGGAGTGTATCGAGACATCAATGCTTTCCGGGGCGGGGACAAACTCTCCTTTCCGGGATCGTTGTAAGCGCTCGAGGCAATTGAGGTCGCGATATAATTTATTCTCGATTGAAGTTTCGTAACGCTGGAAACCAGAAACCAAGTTAATGGCGCCGCGCGCGCCCACGGCTGGGGGCAGTCCGGGGTCAACAACACTGGGGCCCAATAAGTCTGCGAGGCTTTGCTTGACGGGGGGATGGATCTCGCTCGTAATGTATTCCGCTTCAAGCCTTGCGACTCGCTGCAATCTGATCATGTGGAAGGCAATTCTTTTCACGATGAACGTCTCCACATCTCCGACTGGGGGGTATGTCTCTGTAAGCCGGTGTATTAAAGCTTCGTACGCGTCTGAGTCGTCAAGTTCCGTGAGGCCCTTCGCCAACAGGCCATGCTGAACCGCGTTTAGTCGGGTCGATGTGGTGTCGCGAGGTCCAGTGGATCGTTGTGCGTTCTGGCGATTTGATTCACCTTTGTCCATGGCCTTCTCCAGAGTGCCGAAGCGCACCGAGCTGAGCCGATCGATCACGCCGTTCGCCAAGTATCGGCATATTTCTAGTCGTCCACTTTGACCGCCGTTATCCCGATCCCTTCCCGCGCCACTTTTTTCACGACCGTGCGGGAAATTGGAGTGGCCGGACCGCTCTCGTGATGCACGCGGGGCTCCTGAACTCGCTGCCCAGTTCCCTCGTCCTTCATCTCAATCTCGAGGAGTATTTCTTCGTCGTTCATTTGCACAACTGTAAATTTGGAAGTGGTAGCCTGTCGCATCGTTTCGAGTACAGCGAATTCCGCCGAGTCGCGAACTCTCGTGGCGGCCGCGGCGACGCCCAGGGAATCATAAACTTTCTCCGAGATTTCCAATCGAGTGGGATTCTTTAACGCCGCCAACATTTTATTTATGATCGGATTCACCAAAATCATCACATAGCTCTGAGGCTCATCGTATCTGCAGTACCCGAGGCTAAGTAAGTCGCCGATAGCAAAATCACCATCCATGTCGAATTGTCGGCTCAAGTCGGTAAGAATTAGGACCGCTATTCCGTGCCTCATCATTTTCACGGCGGCTAAAAAGTGATTTGCGCCATCTTGGAGCATGAATTTCTGAAGCCAAGCAAGCTTCTCTATAGAGACGCCGAACTGTTTGCGAATCTCGGCACAAACCAGAATCACAAAGAACTGCCGCGGGTCGAATTTGCGCCACGCGGAGCTATGCGCGCGCCGGCCTGGCAGCGCTCCTTTCGAATCCCACCCGGACAGTTGGCGGTAGCTGACACCTCCAACTTCCCTCACGTCAGAAGCTGTAAACGTCGGATTTTCTGGTATTTCTCCCACAGGCGGTACTCTGCCAGAATTGAATTGAACCGTCAAGTATAATTTCATTTGGACCGCTAAGCGACTGATTGTACAGGCTGTAACTAGACGGAAACAGAAAGAGAAGCTTTAGTTTCTGCATGAAAAAACCAATTTGAGCGCGGCAGTTTGGGTTCGTTTTGCAATGCAGGCAGTCATGAGTAGCGGACATCGCGCAGCTCTCGCACTGAAGATAATTTATGTATTACGATTGAACGCGGTGCGCTAAACGTATCGCATGCGTGAAACGATTCGCACTGAAGCGTACAAATACAGTAGAAACACGAATCGGTGATCGCGCGTTGATGTCTACGCCTCCATCCCTAGCACCCGGAAGCGTCCGACGATCGAATGCTATGCCGATTCTTATCTCTTGTTCACTCTTCGCGACTTCGAAATGAGGCGCTGCAGGAAAGCTGGGCCTTCGCTCTTATAGCTGTTGGCTCCCGCGCTTAGGAATGCTTCGCACACTTGAGCAACGCTTCGACCTTCGGTCGAAGCAATGACTTCGAGCGTCTTCTTAAGGTCAGATCGAACTCGGAACGAAAGTCTGGTGTCTTTTCGCATGCGTCGCGGATTCTATCATTCTCTCACGTTGGTTTGAACTTCGCACAACTTGACAATGATGACACCCTATGTCAGTGTATGGGTGACATTGGGTGCCATACAGAAAGGAGCAATATGAAAACCCATTACAACAGCTTCGTTTCGAATCGCAGTCTGGCCAGAGTTACCTGGGGCGAACTACCCCGAAGTGCAATTCGCACACTCAGGGCTCTAACCCAAGAACATGGTCTGTTGGTATCAACCGGAGATCTACAACTTCTCGACGGCCGATGGTATGTAACTCACGCTGGCCTGCTGCGAATAGCCCGATCGAAGAATTGCGCTGGTATTAAATCCACTCTTGTCACTCGACTGTGTGATCCATCTGCCAACCGTTGGATCTTTAGAGCCACAGTATACAAATCTTTACGATCGCGTGGCTTCGTCGGCTACGGCGACGCCGATCCATCCAACACATCTCCCCTAGTCCGTGGAGCCGAAATGCGTGTAGCCGAAACGCGGGCTGTCAATCGCGCTTTGCGCAAGGCTTATGGAATAGGCCTGTGCTCTGTCGAGGAACTCGGTTCACAGGCTTCCTCTATTCCGCCACTGCGCGAAGGGAAGGCGGTCGGTCAATCCAATGGGAATGGCTCCGTCAACGGCCAGCCTCGACTGCGCGACAGACTCTGTCTCGTGATTAAGAAGTTCGAGCTCGATCCTAAGCTGGTGAAACGTTACGCGGCTGATTTCTGTGGAACACAGGAACTGCGCGACGCCGGCCGTGATCTCATCGAGGCCTTTGTCTCAACCGTGGCCGAGGAAGCCGCCAAAGATCGTGCCGCATTGCTTTGCAAGTTGAACAGCTATAGCCAGCCTGAGGAGGTACGGTCATGAAACGGCATTTCCCGGGTTTACATGTCGAGCCGGCGCAGGCGAACGAATTCCTGGAAGGCATCTTTCTGGTGCGCGTCGAGCGAGCTTACTATCGCTGGCACCCACAGAAGCCCTTCTTCATCCTCAGCTTCGCAGTCATAGAGCCTAATGAATTTGCCTCCCGCAAAATTGTGGGCCGACTCTATTGCACTCAGAAGTCTCTCTGGAAATTGAACTGGTTTTTGCGGGATTTCGACTATGACCCCGACCTGCTCGGACGAGACGAAGTGGATGAGAAGGCCCTGCTCGGTCTCACCGGCATTCTGCGAACTACACGCAAGTCATTCGCCGGACGTACGTTCCTCAACCTCGAATCATTTGCACCATCCAGCGAATGGGAATTCATCTCCAAGGATGCTCGTGAAGGGGTCGTGGCAGGAGGCTCGAATGACATACAGCTTCACGCAGATTAGTCAGTACCTGCGCTGCCCGCGGCAGTATCGCTACCGATATCTCGACGGCTGGCGCGAGAAGGAAGATAAGGCCTCGATGATGTTCGGCCGCTGCTTTGAGAACTCTTTGGCTGCTTATTTCGTCGGGGAAGACGCAACCGCTGCGTTCTCCCAGGAATGGCGCAAATACCAGGATGCCTCCCTGGCCTATGCAAAGAATGACTCCTGGGACCGGCTCTATCACCAGGGCGTTCACCTGCTCGAACGGTTTGCCCAGGATGATCGCGTTCGGATACGACGTCCAAAAGAGAATCTTCAAGTGAAGCTCACGCGGTCCCTCCCGTGTGGTGGCGATTTCGTCTCGTATATCGACGCGATTGGCGAACTCGACGGGACGAAATGCATCATCGACTGGAAAACCACGACCTGCCGCTATCCGGATCAGCCTCAGGGTCTATTGGCCCTCGATCCACAACTGATCTGCTATTCCTGGATGACTGGGATCTCCGATGTTGCCCTGGCCGTGTTCGTGCGGAAGAACGCGCCCGAAATTCAATATTTGAAGACAACGATTGATGAGCAACAGCGCCGGGAATTTGGCCAGCTGGTGGAGACGACGGTCAATCAGATTGAATCGGGCCACTTCCTTCCCCATAGCGGAATCCGCTTTCCGCAGAACGGATGTGTGAGCTGCTCCCATCTGGGAATTTGCTTGGGAGATCAGCAGCTGCTGGATTCGAAACTCATTCGCCGGCCGGGAGCGAGCGACCTTGATTGGATTGACCAATTTGAGGACTAGCGGGCCGCCGCCGATGGCACCCAAACTGAATCACCGTCGCGCTTTGTTCGTGTTAGAGAAGATCGACGAGATTCTGCGCTGGGAACGGACGACGGAGCGGGAGCGGGACACGCGCTTTGTGGAGCTGGGCCGTTACCTGTGCGAAGTGCGGGCCGGTCAATACTGGCGGGTCGATAATCTGAAGTCCTTTGATGAGTTCCTGGAAAAGAAATTCCCCGAATCCCGACGGAAGGCATATTACCTCATGGCGATCCACGAGCAGTTGCCGCGGCAGACCCATCGCGACCTAAAAGAGATGGGATGGACCAAGGCCCGGGAGTTAGTCAAAGTGGCGCGGGCGGACAGACAGAGCTTCGATTGTGCACCCTGGGTGCACAAAGCGAAGCAGATGCCGAGGGAAGAGTTCAAACGGGAAGTGGAGAGACACCTGACGGGCAAGGAAACCGAGCC
>Ga0210390_10004706_pt1 | contig 11492 bp, 14 predicted proteins | sample IncBWH11OmetaG_FD_161050 | JGI IMG/M metagenome (GOLD analysis project Ga0210390, IMG submission 161050) | Forest soil microbial communities from Barre Woods Harvard Forest LTER site, Petersham, Massachusetts, United States - Inc-BW-H-11-O ... | reverse complement strand
GTTGTTCACTCGCGGCTCACATGACAAATCGGACCACGATGACGAGCGCGACGCCGAGGATGGCGAAAGTCAACACTGTCATGGCGGCCTTCACGCCAGCGCTGGGCTGATGTTGTCCGGAGCCCGATCCCGCCGACATTTCGTGCGACATCGCATCCATCGAGTGCCCCTCGGTCGCCGCCGCGGCAGGCTTCGGTCGAATCGTCATCATGCCGTGCTTCATATGGTTGGCGACGAGCCACCAGTTGATCGGGTAGGCACAGACGAAACCGACGATCAGCGCCATCGACATGATGAACCAGAACTGCGGGCGCATCGGGTCGTCGCCGCCGATAGTGCTTCGCATCGCGAATTGGGACGTGATGATCATCCCCGTCATGAGCAGGTTCATCGACAGCAGCTCAGGCAGGAAGGTCATCTTCAGCGACTTCGTGTATGACCCGCCCGCTGCGTCGCGCATCGCGAAGGCCTGGAAGAAGGCCCATCCGAACCCGAAGCCGAGCACGTACTCGAGCAGAAAATCCGGCCAAAAGGGCAGCGTCAATACGCCGCCGATCGCGGCCCCGACGACGATTCCTATCCCGTCGCCGGCGACGCAATGCATCGTCGAACCGAGCACTTGGCGCCAACGAGCCGCGACATACTGTTCGTGGCTGCCCCGCAACGGTTCCCGACAACCGAGCACATAGAAGAACGCTCCCAGCGGTCCGGTGAACGCGGTGAGGATGACGAAGGCCCATTTAAGGACCGGCGACTCGGGGGTGGTCCGCCAGACGTCGATGACGACGAACAGAAACGACGGAATCGTGAGGATCCACCAAAGCAGCATTACGCCGTCGAACATATGCAACAGGCTATCGACCTCGCGCCGATCTTGACCACGTGTCCGTCGGCTACGGTCCGCATTTCGGCGTGGGCGCAGCACTGGGCAGTGCACTGGCGAGGGTCAGGCGACGACTCGCTGAGCCGGCTGTGTGCAAGGCAATGTCAGTGCGGCGCAATAAGGTCAGATCATGCGGCTCTTACCCATCACCGTGCGAAAAGCCCTCTCGCTAGTCACGCTGACCCTGATGGGCTGCGTCTGCACTACCGTCACGACTCCTTTCGCGCCGCGCGCGCTCGCGGCCGACGCGAACTATCAATTGATCCAGGAGCCCGAGGCGGGCTTTTCCCGCATCATTGATCTGATCAGTGGTGCCGCCCGCTCGGTACGGATCACCATGTACGAACTCATCGATCGTGCGGCGGTGAACGCGCTTATCGATGCACACGGCCGTGGCGTGGACACCAAAGTGATCCTGGACGCCGCGTTCCATGGCCACGACGCCAACGCCGAGTCCTTCCAGCAACTCAGCGACGCTGGCGTCGCCGTCAAGTGGGCCCCCAACGGCGTGATCTACCACCAGAAAACGATCACAGTCGACGACACCACCGCGGCAGTCGGCACCGGCAACCTGACACCGCAGTACTACTCGACGAGCCGCGACGCCTGGATACTGGACACCAATCCCACCGACGTCGCAGCCATTGTGGCGACGTTCGACACCGACTACACCGCAGCACCGTCCGGGCACCCGCCCGAAGCGACTCCGGCGCCCCACTTGATCTGGTCGCCGGCGGCGCGGGCCGCCTTCTTGCAGCGCATCGACCAGGCCGCCGTTAGCGTCGACGTCACCAGTGAGGAATTCAAAGACCGCGCCGTGGTGGCAGCCCTGGACAAGGCCGCGCGTCGCGGTGTGCAATGCCGCATCGTTCTCACCGAGAATCCATCGTGGGCCAATAGCGTGGCCGAAGTGTCAGCCGCCGGCTGCTCGGTGCACCTGTTACCGGCCAACGACACCGCGCTGCACATGCACGAGAAAATTGTGCTCACCGACCACACCACGCTGATCATCGGCAGCCAAAACCTCACTACCACAAGCCTTCTGGAAAACCGAGAACTGTCACTTGTCTTGGACACCGCCATTGCACCGGAGCTGATCGCCGCAGTCAGTTCAACCTTCGACGCTGACTACGCCGCAGCGTCCGCGCAGTAGCAGGAAAAGTGACGGTCCTGAAATCAAGTTATTCCGCCGACGACCTGGCGACCGCGGTGCTGACAGCCAACAACGACTTTCCGTCCCAATTGCGTGAGCTGGCAACGCTGGAGTGGCAGAACATGTCTGAGTTGGTCTCGGCGACCCCCAGCACGGGACTGGCCGACTTCATTGCGTTGCTGGGCTCGTGACGACTAGCGCATCGGAGCGCACCCTGCCGATCCCGGCCGGGGTCAGCGAGCTCACGCCGGAGTGGTTCAGCCAGGTGCTGGATTCCGACGTCGCCGCGGTTGACGTCATCGAGGCTCACGCGGGCGTCGGGTTGTTGGAAGAACGGCTCTAGGTCGCGTCGCACCAGGTCAGACGGGTATAAACCGCTGCCACGTGCTGCCTTCGTGCTCGAACACCGTTTCTTTTTCGTTAGGAAGGTTTAGCGCAGTCGTTATACGGGGAATTACAAGCGTGTGATTAAGCCGACCGCACTTCAGTCGGCCCAGCACAAGCCGAAAAGGACAATCATATGAACACCGTTCTCTACTTCAGCACTAATGACCTCGTCTATGAAACCCGCGCCTACACCAACGCCGATATCGCCGAACTCGTCGACGCCTATGGGCTCGAATGCCTGACCAGCACCGATCGACAGTTCGATTTCTGGTTCACTCCCTCAACACAGCGATGCCGTCGCAAAGTCAACCGCTGCGCCACCGAAATGCTGTCAGCCACGACTCGGTTCACCGCCAAAACGGTGCCGCTGCTCCGCGGCGCAGTTGTGGTCGCCACCCACGACTCAGCCGGCGAGCTCGATGGGCTCAGCTGGCATCAGCTCCAGCGCCTGGTTCACAGCAGTCTCACCCTGACGCGACGCGACGACCGGGTGCTTAGCCGTCGGATCAAGCGCGACGACAGGCGTCAGCAGCGCAACCTCGTCGCGGAAGACGCGGCGGCTCCGGTACGCGCGGGACAACAGCACGCTGTCCGGCACTGACTGACCACCAGGTCTGCGCTAGGTCCCTTAAGGTCCATTAAGGTCCCTTAAGCGACGATTGCGTCCGTATGGTGAGGGCCATGGACGCACCTGCGCCCGATCAGCCCGACGAGCGCCCTGAGCTCGTCAACCGCCGTCAGCTGCTTTGGCTGGTCGGCAGCGTCGGCTTGGCCTCCGCGGTCGGCGCCTGCTCAACCAAGCCGCGACTGGACCCTGTCTCGGCGCCCGCGACTGGCCTGACGCCACCGTCTCCACATCGTGCTGCGACGGGCACAACGGATCCCAGCCCACTAGCTGGACCGACAGCCCCGGCCCCAAAGGCCCCGAGCAGCACGTCGGCTCAGTTGCTCTGCCGAGATGCTTGGGGCGCCCGGCCCGCCCGCGCCGGAGGAAAGCCCCAGACCATCACCCGGATGACTCTCCACCACGAGGCCGTGGTCCTCGGCGACAACCGCAATGCCCCAGGACATTTGCGCCAAGACCAGCGCTATCACCAAGACCAGCACGGATGGATCGACATCGCGTATCACGTCGGCGTCGACCGCAACGGCAACATCTACGAACTGCGGAGCCCCAAGATCGCGGGCGACAGCGCGACCAACTACGACACCACGGGCCACTTCCTGGTCCTCTGCGAAGGAGACTTCGATCAGGAGGCGGTGTCGGAGGCCCAGCTGCACGGAACCGCCCTCGCGTTCGCATGGGCTGCCCAGAACTTCGGGATCGCGACCAGCACACTGGCGGGCCATCGGGACCTGGCCCCGACTTCTTGCCCGGGCGCGAATCTGTATGCCCATCTCTCCTCAGGCGACCTCAAACGCCGCATTGACGGCCTACTGGCCGCCGGCCCGGTGGATCTCCCCCTGTTTTGCGGACCCGACGCCGCCGCACGAGTCGCGGCTATCGAAGCCGGCAATTGACCAGCACTTGTTAGTGGAGCTGCCCGGAATCGAAACCGATCCTCTAGCAAGGCTTTTGCCACGGTCCGTCCGGAAGTCCATATCGTCGTCGTCGTGTGAACAATTCGACGTTGTTTGGTAGGAACGTAAACCAAGCATTCGCAACCAATTTCAACGAGAACGGAAGTTTGCCACGAGATGAATGACGTTCCGAAACAAGCGTTGACCAAGGTGCCGGCGGTCACCTTAGGGTTCTGGGTCATCAAGATCTTGGCCACAACGCTGGGCGAGACAGGCGGCGACACCGTGACAATGACCCTGAATTGGGGCTACGTGGCGGGAGTCGCACTATTCGGCGTCGCGCTGGTGGTGCTGATCGCCGCGCAAATCCTCGCCAAACGTTTCCACGCGACCCTGTACTGGGCGACGATCGTGGCCTCGACAACCTTCGGTACGACGTTGGCCGATTTCGCGGACCGATCGCTGGGAATCGGCTACACCGGCGGCTCGCTTCTGCTTCTCGGTTGCCTGCTGGCGACGCTGGCACTTTGGCGTTGGTCCGAGGGAACGGTATCTGTAAGCACCGTTTCCACGCCGAAAGTAGAGGCGTTCTACTGGGCAACCATCACGTTTTCGCAGACGTTGGGCACGGCCCTCGGCGACTGGCTTGCCGACACCCGCGGATTTGGTTACGAGCGTGGCGCATTGGTGTTCGCCGCTGCGATCGGCGTGGTCGTAGCCCTCTACTACTGGACCACGGTGTCGCGCGTCATCTTGTTCTGGGTCGCTTTCATCCTGACGCGGCCTCTGGGCGCAACCGTAGGCGACTTTCTCGATAAGCCCATTGCTGACGGCGGCTTGGCCCTGAGCCGCCCGCTGGCCTCGGCGGCCATCGCGGCCGCACTTGTCGTGTTGATCATTGTTCTGCCGCAACGCCCAGGACACCATCCCGGCGGTCAGGTGGAGAATCCGACAGCGGCCTGAGTCGGCGGTTTTCCCATTTTCGGTTTTCCGGAAATCACCACACCAGCGGCAGATGCGTCAGGTACCGGTCGACCTCGGCGGCGAGCACGCTGTAGCCGTCCGCGGTCCTGAACTCCGGAATCCGTCGCAGAAACTCGGTGATGATTGCGATCAGCTCGGCTCGCGCGAGGTGCACGCCAAGGCAACGCCGCGCGCCGCCGGAGAAGGTGTACGAGGGCTGCGGTCGGACCCGGTTGTCGGCGATCGATATGTCGATGCCCGGATCGAGGTTGACTGCCTGCAGTGGCAACACAAACCGCGCACCCGCTGGCAGCGTGACCTCGCCGATGGTCATATCGGTGAGGCTGGCCCGCAGGCAGGTAGTGATGGGCGGATTCAGCCGCGCTGCCTCGTCGACAAATGCGCCGATCTGGTCGGGTTGGCTGCGCAGTAGGGACTGCAATGGCGGGTTGCCGGCCAACTCCACAAGCGAGAATCCAATGGCCACAGCGCCGGTGTCGACGGCGGAGGTAAAGAGCAGCGTGACAAACGACGTCATTTCGTCGTCATCGAAGTCATCCCGCAGGGCCGCGACAACGCCGGTGGAATCCGCCTGTGGAATGGTGTGCGCCACGTAATCAATAACGCGCTGATGATTGTTCTTCGGGTCGTCGCGGTGCAACCGGTAGCGATCGACCAGCCCGATAACGGTGTCGAGTTCGGTTGACGGGAACCCCAGCACCGTCAGCAACGTCTGGCACGCCAGCGGGTGGGCGATATCGGCGATGGCGTCGCACCCGCCGTTGTCGGCGATGGCATCCACCAGCGCCACCGCGTGGTCGTGGACGGCTGCCGTGACCGGGGCTAACGCCCGCGGCGTGAACAGGGGGTTAAGAATGCTCCGATATCGCGCGTGCTCCGCCGGATCGGACACGGTGCTCGGTACCCACGGGTACACATGGGGGTCTATGTGCGGGCAGACCAGCGCCGGGTCGCGCAGCGCCGCAAGAACGTCGTCGTTGTCGGTCAGGTAGTAGTCGCCGTGCAGGTACACCACCCGCCCGGATGTACGCAACGCAACCCAGAAAGCCCGCTCGGAGGCATGTATGGCCCGGCGGTCGATATCGGCATTCAGTACGGCGCCTTTCCCATGACGTCAACATATCGCCCATGGCAAAGGCGATTTCCACCGCAAGCACCACGGGCGGAATACTTTGGCGCTGGGCCCGGTTGGCTCCGTAAGCACGGACCCGTCGCGAATGGATCATGATGCACTCTGATCGGGGAGCCGGGTAATCGTGGCCGAATTCGACGCCCGATCAACCTCAAATCCTTCGACACCGCAACCGATCGCCAGTTGGATGGTCATTCGTGGATCACCCACGTGCGCGGCCTCGTCAACGGCGATCACGAACTGATGCAAAGGCTGAGCACACTGCGTGGCTGGGAGCAGCGGCGCCGCTGGATGTATGACCGGGTAGTCGATGAACCTCGCTTGACCCACTGCGAAGTGCGGTACGACCGGATCTGGAGCAGAAACCAGTCGGCTCACGCATGAGCCTCAATTTCAGCAGCAGTGACCAACTCACCTCGTAGCGAGCAACCACGGTCGTTGGTTCGCTCTACGCGTCCCTTACCGCAGCCTGGGCGAGCGCGACAAATTCCGCGATCAACGAGGCGCGACGTGTCGCCACCCATGCCAGCCGCACTTCGCTCGGCGGGATGTCGGTGATCGGCGTCCAGGCGACGTCGGGGCGTTGGTAATAGGTGGCCGTCGACTCAGGAAGCACACTGAAACCACGTCCCGTCGCGACATGTTCGAGCTTCTCCTCGACGCTGCGCCCCAGGGTTATCGGCGCCGCCCGCTGCCCTGCGGGCATTTCTTTTGCAACGGAACGCCATTCGGGTACGGCATCGGGGTGCTGGAGCAGGTGCTCACCGGCGAGGTCGTGAAGGCTAACGGCCTCCTTGCCGGCGAGTCGGTGAGCGGCAGGCACCACAGCCACGCGCGGTTCGCTGAAGAGTTCCGATGTCTGCAGCCCGGTCAGGTCGACCGGCATGCGTATGTATCCGATGTCTGCGCGGCCGTCGTGCAGGACGGTGACCTGGTTGGTCCAGTCGGTCCGCAGCACCTCGACGGTGAGGTCGGGATGGGCAGCGCCGAGCGCGAGCACCGGCTCGGTCACCGTCAGGCCGGGCATGAAGCCGACCGTGAACGTCGAGATAGCCCGGGCGGCCCGCGCGACGCGGCGCCGAGCGGCGTCCGCCCCGGCCAGCAATAGCGATGCATCGTCCAAAAGCTGCAGCCCAGCCGGCGTCAGCCGGGTGCCGCTGCTGTCGCGGACGAACAGCTGGGCGTGTAGCTCGTTTTCCAGCGCGCGGATCTGCCGAGAAAGCACCGGCTGCGCGATGTGAAGGCGCTCGGCCGCGCGGCCGAAGTTCAACTCTTCGGCGACCGCGACGAAGTAACGCACCTTGCGCAGGTCAAGATCCATCCGGCCTCCCACAGCGACTGATACCTCCAGGGTATTGCACGCAACGTAATAGGTCTTGGACCTGGAGTTTTGGCGATGGCAGCCTCGAAGTCGAGACCACTGGAGCCAAGGAGGACACATGAAGGTTTTGATCACCGGCGGGTCGGGCTACCTCGGCCAAACCACCATCCGCGCTCTGCAACGACATGGGCACCAGGCCGTCGCACTGGCGCGCAGCGATGACGCCGACCGAGTTGTCACGGATCTCGGTGCCACCGTTGTGCGAGGTGGCCTCACCGATCTCGACGTGCTTCACAAGACGGCGATAGAGGTTGACGCCGCGATTCACCTGGCACAGGACTACGGTCCTGACACCGCGGCCGTCGACCTGCGCGCTGCCACCGCAATTCAGGACGGTCTCGGCTCGAGGCCATATGTGCACACCGGTGGTGTCTGGGTCTACGGGGACACCGACGGTGTGGTCGACGAGACGGCGCCGCAAGCGCCCCCGCCAATAACGGCGTGGCGCGGCGACAACGAGCGCCGCATTCTTGAGCGCGCCGGTGGTGGCGCGCACCCCGTTCTGGTGATGCCGGGCGTCGTCTACGGCCACGGCGGCGGGCTCGTCGGCCAGTTCATCGGCGCGCCTGGCCGCGCCGGCGCCGCCCATTACATCGGCACCGGCGAAAACCGGTGGGCGGTAGTTCACGTCGAGGACATCGCCGAACTGTATGTCGCGGCGCTGGCGAGCCCGGCGGGCGGCGTCTACGCCGGCGTTGACGACAGCCAGTCACCGACCATGCGCCAGATTGCCGATGCGGTGAGCGTCGCCGTCGGGCAGTCCGGTACCGCCAGCTCGATCACGATGGAGCAGGCTCGACACGAATTCGGCCCGTTCGCCGATGCGTTCGCTCTCGACCAGCGCTTCACCGCCGCCAACGCCCGCCGGGTTCTCGGCTGGACACCCGCCGCGCGCGACGTTCTGGCCGAACTCGCCACCGACGGCTAACAAGTGGCCGCCTGAAGTACTGTCCGCGCCCGTCGGGATCATCACCTCGTCATTCGGTGAAGCCTTCGCGTCAAAGCTTTCTCAGGCCGCGGGCCAAACCCAGGACCGCGGCCGCTACAAAGGGCACCGGGGAGAGCGTGGCGATCAGTGCGCCTTTGGAGCCGACGAGCGGCTTGCTGCGAAGCCCGGTAACAAAGTCGGCTCCATCACTAACCAGTCCAACCGTTGCCCACCGTTGCAATTCGCCTTCTTCCCCACGCGCCCAGGCTGCACATGCACCGGAGCCGATAACCACATCACGGATCCCGATGGTCCGCATAAGTAATGTTTCCGTCCCGGATCCTGGCGAAAAGATGCGGCTCGGTGCGAGGATCATCGCCGCTCCGACGGCAACGCGGGCCGCCGCGACCAGCACCAAGATCGGGTTCGATGTCTGAGCCTTTTCGTGCGTCACGGCCCGACCCTACTCGCCCCGCGTGCTGCCTCAGCCCGGATATGCGTTACACGGCAGGCGATGTCGTGGCGGCGCAGACGACTGTCGCTGTGGACAAAACCTTGCTGCCGATCCCTGTCACCAAACACATCGACGGGGTCGGCGGCTTGCGCAACGATGGAATTACCTCGCACAGCGGTGAATCCGGTATCCGGTTCGGATCCCAACTGAGTACCTGGAGTAGAGACATATGGTCAGTTCACAAATGCCCCAGCCGCAACTTGCGTCCGGCGATCAAGCCGCAGTCAGCCGCCTGTTCCTTTTGGACCTCAGCGACGACCGTGTTGTTTCGCTGAATCCGGACGGCTCGGACAGCAAGGTCATCGTCACCGAGTGCAGATACCCCGATGGCATCGCGGTCGATGCCGCGGCGGGGCACGTTTACTGGACCAACATGGGAAATCCCGCGGCGGACGACGGTTCCATCGAGCGAGCTGACCTCGACGGACAGAATCGGAGGACGCTCGTTCCCGAGGGCGGCACGTTCACTCCGAAGCAGCTGCAGCTCGAAAAGACCAGCAGAAAGCTGTACTGGTGTGACCGCGAGGGCATGCGCCTGATGCGCGCCGACCTAGACGGCTCTAATATCGAGACGCTCGTGGACACCAGCCAGGGCGACCCACGACCGGGGCCGGATTCTACGAAGTGGTGCGTGGGCGTGGCCATCGATGTCGATGGCGACCAGGTCTACTGGACACAAAAAGGTCCCGACAACGCCGGCAAGGGCAGACTTTTCCGCGCCGGCATCGAAATTCCCAAAGGACAAACGGCGTGTAATCGAACAGACATCGAACTTCTTTATGACGGACTGCCCGAGCCGATCGATCTGGAGCTCGATCTCAACAATCGCGTCATGTACTGGACCGACCGGGGCGATCCGCCGCGCGGCAACACGGTGAATCGCGCGCCCATGGATTCTGATGTTAGGGACCGCCCCGCTCCCGAGATCATCTTCACGCACTTGATGGAAGGAATCGGCATCGCCCTGGATCGGAAGGGCGGCCGAATGTTTATCACCGACTTCGGGGGCAACGTCTTCTCGGCCAAACTCGATGGATCGGACCCGAAGGTGCTGCTGGTCGCGCAAGGAAACCTGACTGGCATCGCCTATGGCGAAATTTCTTGAAAGAGCATCGTTAGTGTGGCGGTATTCCGATCATCAACGACGTCAACGACTTTCGGCTACATAAGGCGCCGGTGTACTTCGAAGGCTAGATACAGTTCGACGACATCCTTTGGCCGCGAAAGGGATCGGCCGCTACGTACCTCAATTTTGCGCAACCGGTATCGGACCGTGTTGGGGTGACAAAAGAGTGCTTCAGCTGCATCGCGCACGCACGCATCATGGTCCTGCCACACCCGAAACGTTTCAAATAGCATTTCGCGTTCCTCGTCGGGAAGGTCGCTAAAGCCGTCCAACGCTGGGCCGACCGTTCTCGTCATCGCCTCCGGTGCGCTGATTACGGCGGCGGCCAGGATGGAGCCGTCGAACACAGCGACGGAGGATCCGGAGTCGCCCCTGCCCCGCAACATCACTCGTGCTACATGCAGGGCTGTCGGTGTCTCACGTAAATCCTCGAAAGCCGCGCTGACGCCTACTCGGGCTGTTGTCATCCGAGACATTAGGGCAACCATCGCGTCGAATTTTTCGTCGGACGTGACGCGCGCAACCCCGACCTGCAAATCAGGCAGCAGAGTCCACGCCGACGATATGTTAAGGCTGCGGAGCTTAGATTCAATCTCGGGAAGCGGCTCTTCGCCCGCGAACGAAACCTGTGCGGCGATGACCACAAACGGACCGTTGGTCGGTAGCCGAAGGAAGCCCGCGATGTCCCGCAGACTCCAGTCGCCGAATCCGCGTCCGGCAACCAGACCATCGAGCCGATTCGACAGTTGCGACGCCTCAGTCAGTAGCTGCCGTTTCTGCTCGTCACGATATCCGGCCACCACGACGGTGCCGATCAGTTCGGCGAAGGCGCTGATGCGCCCTTCGGTGTCGGCCGGCATGGGCTCGGGTTCAACCGAACCCACGGCCGCCAGACCCCACACGCGTCCGTCGACGACGACGGGCACACCGACCGCTGCGTGTACGCCAGCGTCGCGTATCCGCGCCGCGAGTGAGCCGGTGCTGTTCTCGTAGTTGTCCATCCTCGCGGGCCGGCCTGTGCGCCGCACTATTCCTGCCAGGGTGCTGCCGTCGATCGGGCTTCGGGTCCCCACGGGCCACTTCGCTAGCTGCAGCCCCGGATGTTCAGCCGCAGCCACCTTCGTCATTTCGTCGTTTGGCTCATAGCGCCACAATCCGGCGGTATCCGCGGACAAACAGCGGCGCATTTCGTTGACGACCGCCTCGAACACCTCCGCCGGTTCCGCCCCCCGGGCCACCAGCACGGCCAGACGCCGCAAAGCCGCCTGCTCGGCGGCGAGTTGCTGATACTCGGCGTACAGCGTGACATCGTCGACGGACTCGGGGAGTTGCCCGTCGGGAAGTTCTTCGACGACTAGGAGTTCATCGATGGCTTCACCCATGAATCACCGCCCTTCCCGGTTCGAACGCGATCACTTGACGACTATTTATGGTTGCCCCGCGGGCGTAGATGGCACCATTGGCCAGCGGACTATCCTTAAGG
>Ga0210390_10004705_pt1 | contig 11492 bp, 7 predicted proteins | sample IncBWH11OmetaG_FD_161050 | JGI IMG/M metagenome (GOLD analysis project Ga0210390, IMG submission 161050) | Forest soil microbial communities from Barre Woods Harvard Forest LTER site, Petersham, Massachusetts, United States - Inc-BW-H-11-O ... | reverse complement strand
ATGTTGGAGTCCGGTTGACTTCGGGGTTTTTGCTCGAGCCGGAGCAGAGTACCTCGGCCTTGGTGGTGCATCATCCCGGGGCTAAGTACTTTGTGGTGTAGGTTTCTTGCCACAGATTTGCACGGATGAAGGCAGTAAGGCTTCTTTTAGGGGACGCTTGCGGGCGTCCCTTTTTGTTTGTCGAGAGCGGTTGGCGGTTCAAGCAGCGTCCCTTGATCTTAGAAGCTGTAGTACGGCAGGGGTCCTTCGACTGCGCATGATCGTCTTTCAGACGATCATGCTTCGCTCAGGATGACAGAACCGTGGTCGAGAGCCTCGCTGCGCTCGTCTGGACAGCCGAGGACGGCTGTCCCCACATGAACCTGCTGTCCCCGCAAGAACTTCTTAGAATGTGGTTACGAGGCGGAAGGTGTATTGGCGGGAGGGGCCTAGGGCGTTGCCGGAGAATAGGCCTCCGAAGTCGATTACTTCTAGTTCGTTGCTCAGGTTCTGGGCGTCGGCCTGGAATCGCAGGGAGCGTTTTTCGTGTTGGTAGAGATTGGCTCCCGCCGAGAAATTCTCCGTGAAGTAGGGGCTGATGCGGTCGCGGCTAAAATTCAGGTGATTGACCACGACTTGACCGTATTCCGTGGCGTATTGCTGCGGGGTCAAATCGGGTTGAAAGGGCAGTCCGGTGTTGTAGTCGGCTCCCACGGCGATCCACAAGCGCGGAACGACCTGATAACGGAGGCGGGCGCGCACGGTGTTGCGCTGGTCCTGCGAGTCGGGAAAATATCCGGTGGTCGGGTTGATTGCATCATCTCCCAGGAATAATCCGCCGGTCACTGGAAACCAGGCATTTCCAACTATGTAGGAGTAGCTAACGTAGCCTGAGAACCGCCTCCATTGCAGGAGTTGCAGCTTGCCTTCCGCGCCGTAAAGAATGGCGTGGTCAAATGCGATGGGAAAACTGATTCCGGTACTTAGAATTTGGGAGTCGTCGGCGTAATTGCTTACTTGACGACGAAAGATATTCGCATCCAGCCGCAGTTTCCCGAAGAATGCTTTCGTGGCTCCCAATTCATAATAGTTCCCATGAGAAGGCTGGACCGGCAGCTGCAGCGGGTGCACGCTGGTGTCGATGGCCTCCGCAGCCGGAGAGCTGGCTAAAAGTATGTTTTCGAAAGAAGGCGTCTGGAAGATGCGGTCATAGGAGGCGTGAATATTTAAGCCGATGGAGGGGAAATAGCGCGAGACGGCGAGGCGCGGGCTGACTGCGTTCTGATTCAGCAGGAGTTGATAGTGATCCCAGCGGAGACCGGCATTGATGGTCCAATTGCCGAGGCGGATTAAATCCTGAACATAGGCGGCCTGTTCGAGATCGGGACGCTGGCCCCGGAACGCAAAAGTGGTCGCGCCAGAATCCAGGATCCCCAGGTTGATGGGACATTGCGGATCGGCGGGATCGGCACAGTCGGGGATCACGTAGCTGGTGTTTTCGTGCAGGAAGATGGCATCGGATTCAACGCCCGCCTTAAATTCCTGCCTGCCATGATGAACGGAGAAGCTGCCATTGAAATAGATTTCCTTGAAGTCGTTGTGCTGGGTGGCAATGAGGGGCCAGGAGGCAGGGTTGGAAGAAAAGTCAGTGGAGTTATCGCGAGACATTCCCCGCAACACGCCGATCGAGTCGGAGGAAAAAATGTGCTGGTAGGCGATGCTGCCCATGGTTTCAAAATTGTCGCCAGTTTGAAGCTGGCCTCCGGGAACGAAGACGCAGTCGCTGGGCTCATCGCCGGGGGGAACGGGTGGGCAGCCAGTGGTGTTGTTCGCGTCGGGCAGATATGCTCCGTTCTGCTGCGCCAGCTCGTTGGGGATTTGATAGCGCGCGAGTTCGTGGCGGACAATCAGAGTGACGCGGTCTTTTGGCGTGAGTTCCCGCTCATAGCTCATTGAAAAACTGCCGGTGGTGCCGTTGTTCGTGTAATTCTCCGGGACTACCGGGTTGAGATAGTGGCCAGTCATGTTTCCGGAGGCGCTCAGGCCGAACGTGTTTTTGTTCCATGTGTATTGGTCCTGGGTGTTGATGCCGGCCGTATCATAGGTGCCGCCGAAGAGGGTGAGTTGGCCGTGAAAACCGGGGTTGGCGCTTTTCAGGGTATCGACTTCAACGACGCCGCCCATCTTTCTGCCGTATTCGGCGGGGATGCCGGCGGTATAGATCTCTAAGGATTCGACGTCGTCGGCTTCGACCGCGGGGCCGAAGCTGGGCGAGCGGTTGTCGGTGAGGGGGATGCCGTCGACGACGAATTGAGTTTGATATTCGGAGCCGCGGGGGTGGAGAACGGCATTGCCTTCGTAAAGCCAGCCGGGTTGGGAGTTCACAAGATCCTGCATGGAGCGGCCGGGGAGCGCGGTGAGTCGATTCTCGATGGTCTGCAAGCCCACCTCGTTGACCGAGCCGGCGCGATAGGGATCGACCAATGTGCCGGACGCGCTGACCGTCACCGATTCGGAAGCGGAAGCTACTTTCAGACGAATCGTGCGATCCAGCGGAAGCGCGGAACGTATTTCAACCGACTCGGAGACCTGAGCGAAGCCCTGCGCCTGGATCTGGAGGCGGTAGATTCCGTAGGGCAAGCGCTTGGCGTCGAGGTCGCCCTGATCGTCAGTTGTGAAGGTGTGGCGATACTCGTTGGCCTGGCTGACGAGTTGAACGGCGGTTTTGAGGGCGAGGCCGTCGGGATCGGTGACTTTGAGGCGAAGTTCTCCGGCGTTGCTCTGGGCGTCGACGTGAGGAGCGAGGAGCAGGAGAGCGAGAAATGGAATGCGGACCTGGACTAATGTGCGCACAGTTTTGATGAGAAGGAGCCTTTATGCTACCAGTTTCGTGGTGCGGAATTGAGTTACGAAAGGAATGCTGTCTGGGTTGGTCGACTTGGTTTTTACAAACTGTTTACATCGGTCTGACAAATGCGGTGCCGGGGGTGAGGCACGATGAGGGTGCGATCAGGGTCGGAGGTTTTGATCGTTGATCTGAAAGTCGTTGATCTTCACGCCCTCTGTCATCGTGAGGGAATGGGGGAACCGGCGTTTCCACCGCAGGGGGTGGGGACGCCGGTTTTTTTGGTGGGGACGGGACGTGGGTTGAAGCGCGGCGCCGGAGGGATCAGTCTCTGATCCCGGAGCAGCGCGATTCCCTTCCCTGCGATCGTGGTGAATTGCTCGCTGCGCTCGTTGGACAGCCGAAGGCGGCTGTCCCCACATGATTTCTGCCGGTTTCGATTTTTATTTTCGCAGGAGTATGTCGGCGGTTACGAAAGCGGCGAAGACTACGGAGATTACGCCGTTCATGGTGAAGAAGGCGGCGTTGAGTTTGCTGAGGTCGCGGGGCGATACGAGGGAGTGTTCGTAGGCGAGCAGTAGCGCCACGGCTACGATTCCGGCGACGGCGAATTTTCCCAGTGCGAAGGCAGGGAGCAGGGCGATCAGAAGCAGAAGCATGATGAGGTGGAAGACGCGCGCGATCCAGAGGGCGCGGCGTATTCCCAGGTGGCGGGGGATGGAATGGAGTCCGGCGTGGCGGTCGAACTCGAAATCCTGACAGGCGTAGAGGATGTCGAAGCCGGCGACCCAGAAGGTGACGGCGGCGGTGAGAATAAGGATGCGAGGGTCAAGGGAGCCGCGCACGGCGATCCAGGCGGCGGCGGGCGCAATGCCGAGGGCGAAGCCGAGGACGAGGTGCGACCAGCGGGTGAAGCGCTTAGTGTAGGAATAAAGGAGCAGAACCACGAGCGCGACCGGAGAGAGCCAGAGGGAGAGGCGATTTAGTTGGGCGGCGGCGAGAATGAAGATGGCGCAGGAGACAACGATAAAGGTGGTGACGAAGGCGGCCGAGAGATGGCCGGCGGGCAGTGCGCGGGTGCTAGTGCGAGGATTGGCTGCATCGATGGCGGCGTCGGCGAGGCGATTGAACGCCATGGCGGCGGAGCGGGCGGCGAGCATGGCGATTACGATCCATAGAAGTTGATGGGCGGTGGGAAGTCCGGAGGCGGCGAGCATGGCTCCGCAGAGAGCGAATGGGAGAGCGAAGATGGAGTGCTCCCACTTGATCATTTCGAGGGTGACGCGGAGGTTGTGGAGGACGGGCACGCAAGTAGGGTATCAGTTCTGAGTTCTTGAAGCCTTTCGCCACGGATTCTCGCGGATTTATACGGATAAGGTAAAAAGCTTAAAACAGAGGGCACAGGGATCACGGGGTAGATTGAGAAGCTAGGAACTGGCGGCCAGGAGCTGCATTTATGCATCGGGCTTTGTTGGGAAGTGGGCTTTGAGTATTTCCGCAATTGACAAGGGCTGCACGGTGGGGCATTATGGGTGCGTCAAATTGCAGTACTTTTTGTTGCAGGCAGTAGATTACGGACCGGAGGGAGCGCATGTCCGAATTCATACGCAGGATTTGGTCGGAAGATTCGGGACAAGATATTGCTGAATATGCGGTAATGCTGGCCGTGATCCTGGTTCTGGTCGTAGGCACGATACGACTGATCGGGTCCAATGCCAACAACGCCTTTTCCAATGTAGCCAGTTCCATGCAATAGCCGGACGGGCGGGCGGACGCGCGATTCAGAAACGTAAACGGGCTTCTTAGGCATGACGCGATTTTTCTCATTTACCGGGCAGTTTCGCTACTACTGGTTTACCGGGGTAGCGGCTGCGGCGGGGCTTGCGGGGAGATCGAGTCAGCCATGAGCGACTAGATTCAAGCAAGTTTGCCAAAGGCCGCGATTTAAGATCGCGGCCTTTGCTTTTGGGGAAGAAAGAAACTGTCGGCCGTGGGTTAATAAGGAAGCGAGCCAGACGCGCGATTATTGCGTCGCAAAGAACGCGACGCTTCGCGCGGCTCGCCCGGGATCCTTCGCCGCGCAAACAACGCTTGCTCAGGATGACAAACCATTTCATGACAAACCATTTTCGGGAGAGAACCAATGATCGTGAATATGTCGGACAAGGCTACTGAGCAGGAAATTGCACACATCATCGAGCGCATTCGCGAGGCGGGATATACGCCGCATGTGACTCGGGGAGTGGAGCGCGCCATTGTTGCGGCGGTGGGAAACGGGAGGCGCCATGAAATTGAGGCGCTGCAAGTCGCGCCAGGCGTGGACAATGTGATGGCCATCGCGCAGCCCTTCAAGCTGGTCAGCCGTCAGGTCAAGCCGGAGGGAACGGTGGTGAACGTGGGCGGGGTCGCGGGCGTTGTTGCGATAGGCGGGCCGGGGGTAGTGGTGATTGCCGGACCTTGCTCGGTGGAATCCCGGGAGCAGTTGATCGGCACGGCTCACGCGGTAAAGCGGGCTGGGGCTACCATGCTGCGCGGGGGAGCGTATAAGCCGCGAACGTCTCCCTATGACTTTCAGGGACTCGGCCTGGAGGCTTTGAAGATTCTGCGCGAGGCGCGCGAACAAACCGGGCTGCCGGTGGTGACGGAGGTGATGAGCACGGAGGATGTGGACATCATTTGTGAACATGTGGACATGTTGCAGGTGGGAGCGCGGAACATGCAGAACTTCGCGCTGCTGCGGCGGCTGGCGACGGTCAGCAAGCCGGTGCTTTTGAAGCGCGGTCCGTCGGCGACGGTGAAAGAATGGTTGCTGGCGGCCGAGTATTTGCTTTCGGGCGGGAACAGTGAGGTTGTGCTTTGCGAACGCGGGATTAAGACGTTCGAAACGGAGATGCGCAACACGTTCGATCTGGCGGCGGTGGCGCTGGCCCGCGATCTTTCGCATTTGCCGGTGATTGCTGATCCTTCGCACGGGACGGGCAAGCAGAGTCTGATTGCGGCGGTATCGCGGGCAGCAGTCGCAGTTGGAGCGGACGGACTGATTATTGAAGTGCATCCTTGCCCGGAGCGGGCGCTGTCGGATGGGGCGCAGTCGCTGGATTTCGCCGGGTTTGAGAGGGTGATGAAGGCTATTGCGGAGCCGCTGCGGCGGGCGGCGGTTTTGGCGACATCCATCGCGGATGTGGCGTAGGCGTGAGGGCCGCAGCTAAAAGGCTTTCACCACAGAGACACGGAGACACCGAGAAAATCTTCAGCTGGGGCATTTGACGTTTGGACAAAGCAGGACGATCGTTGTAGAGGGAAATGCCAGACACAGAATTAGAGTGCTGGCTCAGTTTGAGAAGGGGCGGCTGTGTGCCGCGGGAGATCCCTCGTCCCGCTGGAGAAAACGCGGGACTTCGGGATGACGCCGGATGGAGGAATTTCAGATTGAGCCACGACCAGAAGATGCCACGTTTTGACATCACCATTGCCGGTGAGCTGAATCTTGACCTGATTATGTATGGGCTTCCGGACGAGCTTCCGCCTGAGCGCGAGTTGCTGGCCGATCGGATGATGCTGACGCTGGGGGGATCGTCGGCAATTATGGCGCACAATCTTGCGGCGCTCGGGAGCCGCGTCGGATTTCAAACACGCATTGGAGACGACGATCTCGGTGCGACTGCTCTACAGCGGTTGCAGGAAAGCGGAGTGGATGTTTCAAAAGTACGTCGCGTGCCGGGCGCGATCAAGACTGGGCTCACCGTTATTTTGCAGCGGGCAGCGTGGCGGAACATGGTGACTTATTCCGGAACCATTGCCGAAACCACTTGGGATGATCTTGACCTGGCCTATCTCGCCGACTCGCGGCATTTCCACGTATCTTCTTATTACCTGCAGGGCGCGCTGCGGCCGCGAGTGGCGGAGTTGTTCCGCAAGATGAAGGAAGCGGGACTCACGACTTCTCTCGACACCAATGATGATCCCGACGACCGGTGGGAGGGTGGGCTGCATGAGGCGCTGAAATATGTCGATATCTTCATGCCGAATGAGCGGGAGGCGCCAAAAGCGGTGGGAGTCAGCGATCTGGAAACGGCTGTGAAGAAACTGGCTGCCATGGTGCCGCTGGTGGTGGTGAAGTTGGGGCGCGAGGGTGCGATGGCGCAACGCGGAAACGAACGCTTCATCAGCCCGGCACTTCGAGTGGAGGCTGTGGACGCAGTGGGGGCGGGAGACAGCTTTGATGCGGGTTTTCTGCATGAGTACGTGCGAGGCGCGGATTTGACGACGTGCCTGACGGCCGGCAACCTGGCAGGTGCTTTTTCCACCACGCGGCCGGGTGGGACGGAAGCCTTCCGCGATGCGAAGTACCGTGCGCAATTCTTTCGAGAGCGTGGATTCAAACCAGGCGCATGATTCGGCTAGGTGGCGGGAATGAAGAGTTTGCGGAAGTGATTCGGCGCATTTCCGAAGAGCGAACCTCAGGCGCTGAAGCGCACCTCAATTTCAGGACTTAATGGCACGAATGAATTCGTGCCCTTCCCGAACTCTGCTCGACTCGGGTTTTTCGCAACCCGAAAGCCTGCCTTCCCGAACCGTGCTCGACTTGGGTTTGTGGCACCTCCGACCTCCTTTCTTCTCGAAGCCATTGATGAGGTCTCGTGGTTACTCTAGTTACCAAAGACATTTTCGAAGTTGAATTATGATCGAGACTGGAAACGAGCTATGAAGAAACTGAGTTTTCTGGTCTCCCTCACGAACAACGAGAACGACTATCAGCAGGAGCAGCAGGCGGCGGCGGAGAAGGCTGCGCGGCGTCTGGGCGTGGAGTTGAAGATCGTCCATGCCGGCAATGACGCGGTTACACAAAGCCAGCAGTTGCTGCACTATATTCAGGGTTCGGCGGGTTCGCGTCCCGATGCCATTGTGTTCGAGCCGGCGGGGGGAACGGGGTTTCCGCAGGTGGCTCGCGCCGCGGTGGCCGCGGATATTGGCTGGGTCGTGCTGAACCACGAGGCCGACTATCTGCATCAGCTTCGGCAGGGCTGCCACGTGCCCGTCTTTTCCCTTAGCTCCGATCACGAGGAAGTTGGCGAGATTCAGGGAAAACAGTTTGCGGCGCTGTTGCCGCAAGGTGGATCCATTCTTTACATCGAGGGGCCGGCGAATAGTTCCGCCTCGCATGAGCGGACTGCAGGAATGAAGTCGACTAAGCCTGCGAACATTCAAGTGAAGACGATGCGGGCGAATTGGACGGAGGAGAGCGCGTACCGTGCCGTGAGTTCGTGGCTGCGGCTGCGCACTTCGCAAGAGACGTCTATCGATCTGGTGGGGGCGCAGGACGACAGCATGGCGGCGGGCGCGAGGAAGGCGTTCGCGGAAATCGCGGTGGGGGAGCGGGAACGGTGGCTGAAGATTCCCTTCACCGGTTGCGACGGACTGCCGAAGACGGGCCAGTCCTGGGTGCGCAGCGGCCTGCTGGCAGCAACGATCTTTATTCGTCCGAATACGGACCTTGCGCTGGAAATGTTGACCGAGGCGATCCGCACGGGATCGCAGCCACCGGAGAGCAAACTGATTGCTCCGGAATCCGTGCCGACGATTCCGGAACTCGCGGCGCGGGCGGCTAGAGTTCGCGGCAACTCGCAGCAACGCTCCGCCGGGGCGTGAAGCCGGTCCGGTAGTTCCAATCGATTTGCCGATCTTCTTTGGTGCGATCTTCTTTGGTGCGATCTTCTTTGCCGCGACCTTCACTGATTCGCTTTCACTGATTCACTTCACAGGCTCACCGGGATAAATCGGAATCTTAGCCTCAGAAACTCCAACCAAAACTTGGACGGTGGGGGTGTAAATCCATGTTCTGGAGAGCAATAGCTTCTTGACATCACTGACGAAGGTGTCGTACCGTTCCGCTCCATGTTCTGCGCCAAGGTCTGAGCCAGAACGAGGAGACCGTCTATGTCGACGAAGCTGAAGCAATTGTTGTGGTGCCTGCTGGTGCTGGCCCTCAGCGCTGTACCGTTGATGGCCGGAGGCAACGACCCCAAAACCGCAAAGGAAAATGGAGTGGACACGGCCGAAGCGGCCGCTGTGCCGGGGAGTCCGAGCCCGGCTCCGAGCCTGACTGCGACCCCGGGAAACGCGAATGTGACCGCCCTGTTGGGTGTGCTGGTGAAGAAGGGAGTGCTCGGGGCAGCGGAGGCTGACGCCATCCGGAACGCGGCTCCGGAAGCTGAATTTCAGCTTCTGGTGGAAGTGCTCAGTCGCAAGGGAGTATTGAGCGCAGCGGATCTTTCGGCAACTGGTACTCCAGCAGCGCAACCCCCAGCGCCCGAGGCGCCGGTTGAGGCTGGGGAGTCTGGGTCGTCTTCGTCACGGGAGGCTGCGGATGCCTCGCCGGAACCCCAACCCCAAACGCAGCCGCAGACACCTATTCCGTCGCGGGTAGCCGGCGAACTGCCGCCTCCCCCACCTTCGGTGGTAGGAGCGGTGATTCCGGTCCGGGTGTTCCCGATCGACGCCCCAAAGACCGGCGGTCTAGCCGGGATTAAAGCTGGCCCGATCACGCTTGCGCCTTATGGCTTTATCAAGTCGACGTTCGTGCATGACAGCAGCGACCCGGATGGCGATGACTTTCCGTTTCCCGGCATATGGCTGAATTCCGGGAATATTTTGAGCACCGGCCCTACGCAGGATCCCGAGGTCCATATCAAGGCGCGGTCCACGCGCTTCGGGCTCAACCTGGAATGGCCGGATATGTCGAAGAACCTTACGCTGACCGGGAAGATTGAGGGAGACTTCGAAGGCAACTTCAGCGAAGTCGACAATCGCGATGTATCTTCGATCCGCAGCAATGAACCGCAACTGCGCCTGGCATACGTCCGCCTGGATTACCACGCCAGCGACACCTTCGATGTTTTCTTTCTAGGTGGACAAGACTGGACGCTTTTCGGATCGGGAGCACTGGAAAATATCGTGGAAACCACATTCAACGGGGCGTTCTGGGGCAACACCTGGGAGCGCTCGCCGCAAATGCGGGGCGGCTTCATCTGGACGCTGAATAAGGAACACCACGTTAACCTTGAGCCGCAATTTGGGATCATGATGCCGAGCACAGGTCAGATCCTGAAGCTCGGGAACGCGGGCGGGAACGGGCTTGCCGCCCAGCTTGGGCAAGGTGAGCGCGAGGGCGCCGACTCCGACCGTCCGGAGCAGGAAGGCAGAGTGGCTTTGAGTTACCAGCTCGACCCTGCCAAGGGTGTGGCTCCGGCTCAAATCTCGGTGGCTGGATTCCATTCCAGGCGCACGTCCATCGCTTACAATTTGTCGGCGGTGGGTGCGTCCGCGCCGTACGCCGCTCTGTGCGCGACAACGAATTATTGCACTACCTTCCCGAATGGCTTTGAGGCTTCCAGCAATCAGTGGGGAGAGCAAATCGTGGCGCAAGTACCAACCCGCTGGGTTACCGTGGTGGCCAGCGCCTATCAAGGAGCCGACTTGCGTTTCTACTTCGGGGGCCAGATCAACAGTTTCGCCACCGATGTGAGCGGGCTGACTGGCTTACAGGGACCGTTTCCTACTCTTGATGGAGGTCCGCTGGCCGCAGCTGGTGGCGCCGTACTAGGCTGCCAGGGTGCGTTCACGGCCACAGGGGCGACGGCGGGCGGGATCACTCCAGGAACCTGCGCGGGCACGGTTGTGGTTGCTCCGCAGCGGCCCATCCGGGGGTTTGGCGGGTTCGTCCAGGTTGGTTTGCCGCTTTCCCGGTGGTTTAATGCCGACCCCAAAGGCCACAACGCGGGCTGGCAGCTACTGTTCACCATGGGCAAGGATCAGGTAAACAATCACGACCTGAATAATCCTGGTTTTGTTGGCGCCTACAATGGCGGTGGCACTGCTCCATTGCCGCTTTTGATGGGAAAGACTGCGATCGGAACCCTGTACTACAAATTCAACAACTGGTGCCAGTTCGCTTTCGAGCAGTCGGTCTACGCCACCCGTGGTTTGGACCACGCCACCATATATACGATTGCGGGCAACCCTTCCAACGAATGGCAGGATCACCGAACCGAATTCGGGCCGATCTTTACGTTCTAGACCAACCGTCGAACTCCGGCGGGCCGAAACTGGCCCGCTGGGGTTTCGAAGGTCGGACGATTGTGCATCGGGAGTTGGTCCGCACTGAGCGTGTTCTCCCAAACTTCCTTCTCGAAAGCTCTTGTACGGACCACCCCAGCGGGAGCAGAATGTACCGAATCCGCGCGACCGGCTTGCAGAGCCGTGCCGGGAACCAGGTACGCGAGTGATGCACCGGCATGGTTTGGGGGAGTTGTTTGATGAGTATCCGCAGAGTTGCAGCTGTGCAGACCTGTCTTTTGCTCGCGACGTTGTTCGCGAATGCCGCTTCGGAGAAAAACATTCGGATTACGGTTCTGGATTCTGTGACTCGAGCGTCGACCGCGGACAACAATAACGGCGTCCCGCAGAATTGCGAACAGCTTACTTACGACGCCTACTGCCGTTCGACTACAAACGTGCCGATGATCAGCACCTTGCTGGTGCAGGAAGGCAATGAGCCGCCGTTCCGTATCAGTTGCACGATCGAATCGAGATACTCAAGATGCATTCCGCTGGCCAAGGGCGAAAGCTACGACGCCCGAAGAGAGAAACGCGGCCTTACCGTGTACTT